>ENA-UOJV01000833-UOJV01000833.1-human-gut-metagenome-genome-assembly--contig:-C82-NODE-833-length-40359-cov-204.973377_pt1 | contig 40359 bp, 37 predicted proteins | sample MGYA00242356_ERZ723903 | MGnify/ENA metagenome assembly ERZ723903
GCTGACCGATACTAATAACCCGAGGGCTTGACCTACAAGAGTATTGCAGGCAAACCGCCTTGTGAATTCTTCATCCTCTGTTCGGTTTTGAAGGTGCAGACAAACCTTGAGCACCATTAGCTCAGCTGGTAGAGCACCTGACTCTTAATCAGGGTGTCCAGGGTTCGAGTCCCTGATGGTGTACCACCCTTGTGGTGTGCCACGAGGGTTCATAGTTGGTGTTTTTAACGGTGAGGGTCCACCCGTTCCCATTCCGAACACGGAAGTTAAGCTCACCAGTGCCGACAATACTTGTCTGGAGACGGACCGGGAAGATAGGTCAATGCCAACACAAAAGGCCGCAACCATTCGGTTGCGGCTTTTTGCTGTCTATTGCATGGTGATTTGGGCGCAGTTCTCTTGACATTTTTTGAAAAGTCAGTATACTGGTGGTAGAATCAAGAAACGGGGGACTGCGCTATGAGAAGACATTCTTGGTCTAAGCTGGTCATGCTGCTTGTGGTGGTTTTGCTGCTGGGCACTGTGCCGGCGGCTGCGTTCGCTGGGTTTGCAGATGTACCGGCGGACGCATGGTACGCGCCTGCGGTACAGACCTGCGCAGAGAAGGGACTGTTCCAGGGAACATCTCCGACCACCTTTTCACCGGAGCTATCTGTGACCCGCGGTATGTTTGTGACGGTTCTTGGCCGGATGGAAAATATCGACCCGACACAGGCTGACGCCTCTGGTTTTATGGACGTTCCGGAGGACGCCTATTATGCGGGCTATGTCGGCTGAGCTGCGCGCAGCGGAATCGTTGTAGGCGTTTCGGATTCCGTGTTTGAACCGGAACGCGCCATCAGTCGTCAGGAAATCTGCATGATTGTGCACCGTTATTTGGTTTGGAAGGACGTTTCTCTCCAAACCGTACCGTCTGCGCAATTTGCGGATGATGCGCAGATTGCCGAGTGGGCAAAGGAATCGGTGTATGTGTGCCGCAGCGCGGGGATCGTCCACGGTATGGGCGATAATCATTTTGCTCCGAACGTGACGGCTCGTCGCTGTGAGGCGGCACAGATTTTCAAAAATCTGCTTGCGGTTTTAGAAGATGCGCTCGAGCCGCAGCCGCCGGTTGAGCCGCAGCCGCCGGTTAAGCCGGAGATGCCCGTGATTCGCTATGTTGCGCACAGGGGTTATCATGTGCAGGCACCGGAAAATACGATGCCGGCCTTTGCGGCGGCGGCGGAGGCTGGCTATCAGTTCGTGGAATCGGACGTCCACTTCACAAAGGACGGCGTGGCAGTTTTGTGCCATGACAGCACGATCAACGCTACAGCGCGCAATGCTGACGGCAGTAAAATCATTGGCGTGAAGTCGATCCGGTTCATGACATATGAGGAGTTGCTTCAGATGATTTCGGCTTTGCGGCGGGTGAGGCATACCGGGGAACCAGAATTCCCACATTCCGGGAGTGGATCGCGTTCTGCCGGGAAGCGGATGTGACACCCTATATCGAGCTGAAGTCCAGCATGACGACGGAGCAGGTGCAGACGCTCATGCAGCTCGTGGAGGAAGCGGGGATGACGGATCGCGTCGTGTGGATCTCCTTCACATGGAATTTGCGGATGCTGCAAGATGTGGTAGCCGCGAACCCGGAGGCGGAGGTCGGACTACTGAGCAATGGACTTGCCAGCACGACCGTGGCGATGGCGAAAACGCTGCAGACAGGGCAAAACCGCGTCTTTTTGGATGTGCTGCATACCGCCGTGAACCGGCTGTCGATGCAGCTTGCTGCGCAGGCCGGGCTGGAGGTCGAGGCATATACCGTGAATGATGCGGAGCTTGCGGGTGCGCTGACGTCGCTCGGCGTCGTTGGAATTACGACAAATACACTGCTGCCGGCTGCAACAACAGCAGAGCCGATGCAGCTTCAGGATGCAGAGGCGATTGTAGCGCGTTTCGCGCAGGACTTTACCATGACATCTGAACTGGAGCCATAATAGAACTATGAGCGATCCGCTCCAGTCGAATGCAAAGCCGCAACCATTCGGTTGCGGCTTTTTGCTGTCTGTGATAAGATTTGAGCCGAGGTGATCTTTTTGAAAATTCTGATGATCAACGGCAGCCCGCACCCGCGTGGCTGCACTTATATGGCGCTGCATGAGATGGAGCAGGTGCTTCAGGCGGCAGGCGCTGAAACGCAGATCCTGACCGTTGGCGCCGAGCAGGTGGGCGGCTGCACCGCCTGCGGTGGATGCAATGCGACCGGCCGCTGCGTGCGCGGTGGGCTGGTGAACGATGCCATCGACGCGATGGAGACGGCGGACGCGCTCGTGCTCGCTTCCCCGGTACACTATGCCGGGATTTCCGGCGCGATGTCTGCTTTTTGTGACCGGCTGTTCTATGCCGGCGGCAGTTGGGCGAATAAGCCGTGCGCCTGCGTCGTCTCGGCGCGCCGCGCGGGCACGACGGCCGCGCTCGATCAGCTGGTCAAATACCCGATGATCTCGAATATGCCAGTCGTGTCCTCTCAGTACTGGCCGATGGTGCACGGCGCGCGCCCGGAGGACGTCGCGCAGGACGAGGAGGGCCTGCAGACCATGCGCCAGCTTGCGCGCAATTTGCTCTGGCTGCTGCAGTGCATTGCAGCCGGCGATGCAGCCGGTGTCCCGCGCCCGGAGACGGAAGCGCGCAAGTTCACCAATTTCATCCGCTGATCTGCAGCAGGATCACAAAAAGAGCCCCCACAGGCACTGCCTGCGGGGGCTCTTTTGCTCGTTATGTGCGGTGCATTCAGCCGTGCTTTTTCGCGCGGCGCTTGCCGGTCATGTGCTCGACAGTCAGGCACAGGACGGTCGTCGCGGGAATGACGGCCTTCGAATACGGAAAGTCCGGCGCACGATACTGCGCCATGAGCACGCGCAGCGCGCGCTCCTTGTCCGCGTCCGGCACGACCGAGATGCGGCCCTGACCGATGACGCTCTCGTACGTCATGGTGCAGTTGCCGTGCTCATCGTCGAGGATGAGCGCGTGCCCGCGGTCCATCTCGAACGCGACATTCGGATTTTTGGCAATGAGGTCGTACTTCGTGCCGGTGTTTGCGCCGTGGAAGTACAGGCGGACAGTCTCGCCGTCCGCCTCCAGGCCGAAGTTCAGCGGCAGGATGTAGGGATACGGCTCGTCGTGCAGGGCGAGGCGGCAGACGTCGCACCCGCGCATGACGGTGATGAGCTCCTGAAAATCGGTGATCTCTCGATCGGATCTGCGCATGGGAATGCTCCTTTCTGATTAGCCGACCGGCGGGCCGAGGCGCGCCAGCACGTCCTGAAAATAGTCCGGCAGGGGGCAGGAGAACGTCACGAGCTCGCCGGTGCGCGGGTGGAGAAAGCGCAGCGCCCGCGCGTGCAGGCACTGCCCGCTCAGGCCCTTTTCCGGCCGCTTGTGGCCGTAGACCAGGTCGCCGAGCAGAGGGTGACCGATGTGCGCCATGTGTACGCGGATCTGGTGTGTGCGGCCGGTCTCAAGCTCGCAGCGGATGTGCGTGTAGCCGTTGTAGCGTGCGATGACCGACCAGTGCGTGACGGCGCGGCGGGCGTTTTTTTGCGTCACGGCCATGCGCTTGCGATCCGTCGGGTGGCGGCCGATGGGCGCATCGACCGTGCCGGAATCCTCGCGCAGGTTGCCGCAAACGACGGCCTCATACGTGCGGGCCATGGTGTGGTCGGCCAGCTGCGCCGAGAGGGCGAGGTGCGCAAAGTCGTTTTTCGCCGCGACGAGCAGGCCGGACGTGTCCTTGTCGATGCGGTGCACGATGCCGGGCCGCCGCTCTCCGCCGACGCCGGAGAGACTGTCGCCGCAGTGGGCGAGCAGGGCGTTGACGAGCGTGCCGTCCTCGTGGCCGGGCGCGGGGTGCACGACCATGCCGCGCGGCTTGTTGACGACGATGAGGTCGTCGTCCTCATACACCACGTCCAGCGGCAGGTCCTGTGCAACCAGCTCCGAGGGAGCGGCGTCCGGCAGCGTGACGACAAACGTGTCGCCCGGCGCGGTCTTATAGTTTTTCTTCACGGGGGCGCCGTCTTTCGTCACCGCGCCCTGCGCGAGCAGCCGCTGGGCGGCGCTGCGCGTGAGCTCGGGCAGAGAGCGCGCAAGGAGAGCGTCGATCCGCTCGGCGCTCTCCTGTGTTTGAATCGTTCGTTGTTCCATTAGAAATCCGAAAACTCCGCTAAAATGTCGTCGAGCGAATAGTGCTCGCCGTCCGCCGGGGCGGTGTCTTTTTCCTTGTCGCTGTCCGCGACTTCCGGTTCGGCCGGCGCGGCGGGCGTGCTGTTGAGATAGGCGAGCAGGGGGTCGTCCGGGGCTGTGTCCGCCGGTTTGACGGCGGGGGCAGCCGCCTTGGGCGTTTCCTGCACCGGTTTGGGGGCGGCAGGCGCTGCCGGGGCCTTTTTCGGCGCGGACGGCGCTGCCGGTGTCACCGGCTGCGCCTGCACGGGCGCGCGATCCCACGCCGCGAACGGGTCGTCCTTCGCCGGGGCGGGGGACACGGGCTGCGCGGCGGGCTTTTTTGGCGCAGCGGGCTGCTGTTTCCGTGCGGGCAGATGCAGCTTGTGCGCACGCGCAGGGGCGCCCGGGTGCTGCTGACGGGACTTGCGCGCCTTCTTCGGCGCGGGCTTGCCTTCCTCGCTGCCGTCGCCCCGGTAGAAGATGACGTGCAGGCACAGCGTGATGCCGGCGACGACGATGAAGATATCCGCCAGGTTGAACACGGCGAAGCGCATGAACAGGAAGTTGAACATGTCTACCACGTAGCCGCTGAGGATGCGGTCGATGCAGTTGCCGACCGCGCCGGCGAGCACGAGCACGACCGACCAGCGGCCGACCTTGCCGTGCACGACATTGCGCCGCAGGCAGAACACCGCGATGGCGGCGAACACGACCGTGAAGATGACGAAGATCCAGTGCGGCGCGTGCTGCAGGATGCTGAAGGCAGCGCCGTTGTTGTGGATATTCGTCAGCTCCAGCACGCCGGGGATGAGCGTGACGTGCCCTGTATCGAGCGGGATATTGAGCGTGACCCAGTACTTCAGGCCTTGGTCAGCGATGAGGATCAGGATGGCTACGATGGCATACCACATAGCGGTTCCTCGCTTTCGGATCAGGATTTTGGGATCGGGATTTTACTCCGCCTTCTGCGCGGCGACGACGGCGGCACAGCGCGGGCACAGACCGGTCTCGGGGTCGGCCTGCTCGGAGTGCATCCAGCAGCGCGGGCACTTGGTGCCGGGCGCATTGTGCACGGAGATGTGCAGGCCGGGGAAGTTCGTGCCGGTGCCGGTGACGGCGTTCTCCGGCACGTCGCCGCCGACGAGGCACTGCGACACGATGAGCAGCTCGGGCAGGTTCATGCTCTGCACGTCGTCGAGCGCGGCCTTGGCGGCATCGTCGTCGGCGCGCAGCGTCACGGCAGCCTCGAGCGGCTTGCCGATGCGCTTTTCGGCGCGGGCGGCCTCGAGCACGCCGTTGACGTCCGTGCGGACGCGGATCAGCTGATCCCACTTGGCGAGCTCGTCTTCGCTGAGCGCATAGGCGTCAAACGGCTGATTCATGACGTTGAGCAGCACGTTGCGCGCGTCGTCCTCGGCGCGGTGCGGCATGGCCAGCCAGATTTCGTCGCAGGTGAAGGCGAGGATCGGCGCGAACATCTTTGTCATGCTGTCGAGGATGAGGAACAGCGCCGTCTGCGCGCTGCGGCGCTTGAGGCCGTTGCGCTCCTCGCAGTAGAGGCGGTCCTTGATGATGTCGAGGTAGAAGCTCGAGAGCTCCACGACGCAGAAGTCGTTGATCGCGTGCGAGACCACGTGGAATTCATAGTTGTCATACGCCTTGGCCACGCGGCGGATGAGGTCGTTGAGCTTCGTGATGGCCCAGCGGTCGAGCGGAAGCATATCCTCCGGCGCGACGAGATGCTCGGCGTCAAACCCGTCGAGGTTGCCGAGGCAGTAGCGCGCGGTGTTGCGGAACTTGAGGTAGTTTTGCGTCAGCTGCTTGAAGATCTCCTTGGAGCAGCGCATATCGGCGTGGTAGTCGGCGCTGCCCGCCCACAGTCGCAGCATGTCGGCGCCGAACTCGTTGATGATCTCGGCCGGATCCATGCCGTTGCCGAGCGACTTGTGCATGGCCTTGCCCTCACCGTCGACCGTCCAGCCGTGGGTCAGGCACTCGCGGTACGGAGCGCCCTTGCCGAGCGCGCCGACGGCCACGAGCAGAGACGACTGGAACCAGCCGCGGTACTGGTCGCCGCCCTCGATATACATATCCGCCGGCCAGAAGCCCTGGTCGCGCTGCATGGCGGCAACGTGGGTAGAGCCGGAGTCGAACCAGCCGTCGAGCGTGTCGGTCTCCTGCGTGAAGTGCTTGCCGCCGCAGTGCGGGCAGGTGAAGCCTTCAGGCAGGATGTCGGCCGCCGGGCGGTCGAACCAGGCGTTGCTGCCTTCCTTTTCAAAGAGCTTGGCCACGGCGTCGATGCTCTCTTCATTGCACACGGGCTTGTGGCAGTCGTCGCAGTAGAACACCGGGATCGGCAGACCCCAGCGGCGCTGGCGGGAGATGCACCAGTCGGCGCGCTCGCGGATCATGGCGGCCATGCGCTCTTTGCCCCAGGCGGGAAGCCAGCGCACGTTCTCGCACGCGGCGACGGCCTCCTCCTTGAACGAATCGACGGAGCAGAACCACTGCGGCGTGGCGCGGAAGATGATCGGCTGCTTGCAGCGCCAGCAGTGCGGATAGCTGTGCACGATGTCCTCGGATGCGAACAGAGAGCCGGCTTCCTTCATGTCCGCGAGGATGACGGGGTTGGATTCCTCCGTGGTCATGCCGGCGTACTTGCCGGCGTAGTCGGTGTGGCGGCCCTGATCGTCCACGGGCACGACCATGTCCATGCCGTAGCGCTTGCAGGTCAGGTAGTCGTCCGCGCCGAAGCCGGGCGCGGTGTGCACGCAGCCCGTGCCGGAATCCATGGTGACGTAATCCGCCAGCACCAGGCGCGAGGTCTTGGGCAGGAACGGATGGTCGGCGAGCATGTTCTCGAAGAAGTCGCCCGGATGCTGCTCGAGCACCTCATAGCTGTCGAAGCCGCCGATGTGCATGACCTTCTCGGTCAGGGCGTCGGCCATGATATACACCTCGCCGTTCGGGGCCTGCACGAGGTTATACAGCTCGCGCGGGTTGAGCGCGATGGCGAGGTTGCCGGGCAGCGTCCAGATCGTCGTCGTCCAGATGACGAAGAAGAGCTTGCTGTGGTCAACGTTCGGCAGCTTGCCGAGATCGTCGTGCATCGGGAACTTCACGAACACGGTCGTGCACGGATCATCCTGATACTCGATCTCCGCCTCGGCGAGGGCGGTCTCGTCGTGGGCGCACCAGTACACGGGCTTGAGGCCCTTGTAGATGTGGCCGTTTTGATACATCTTGCCGAACACGCGCACCTCGTCGGACTCAAAGCCCTTGTTCATGGTCTTGTAGGGGTGCTCCCAGTCGCCCACGACGCCCATGCGCTTGAAGCCGGCCATCTGGCGGTCGATGTATTTCTGCGCATAGTCGTGGCACGCGCTGCGGAAATCGGCGATGCTCATGGCCTTGTGGTTGAGCTTCTGCTCCTTGATGATGGCGCTCTCGATGGGCATGCCGTGGTTGTCCCAGCCGGGGATGTAGGGCGTGTAGTAGCCGCGCATGGCGTAGGAGCGGATGATGAAGTCCTTGAGCGCCTTATTGAGCGCGTGGCCCATGTGGATGTCACCGTTGGAGAACGGAGGGCCGTCGTGCAGGCTGAAGCGCGGCTTGCCGTCGTTCTTTTTGAGCATTTCGTGGTACAAGTCCATGTCGTACCAGCGCTGGAGCATCTCGGGCTCCCGCTTGGCAAGGCCGGCACGCATGGGGAAGTCTGTTTTCGGCAGATTGATCGTGGCGTTGAAATCGTTCTTGGACATGGTTCTATCTTTCTCCTCTCAGAGTTGTATTTCCATCAAAAATTGCGCAGGGCGGTACGGCACCGGCCGTCCCGCCCTGGTTGATTGCATGTTCACTCAGCTGTTATGCAGGAAGTGATAAAGCTGCGTGGCGTCATCTGCTGCACTGTCGGCCGCGGTGTCGTCGGTCTCCACCGGCTGCGCCTCCACAGGGGCGGCGGACACGTGGGCTGCTTGCGCAGGCTGCTCGACGGCCGGGGCTTCCGGCTGCGCGGGCTGCTCGACCGGCGCGGACACCGGCTCGGCCGGGGCTGCGCTCACGCTCGTCGGCTGCGCAGCAGGCTGCGCGGCCGCGGTTTTCGACCCGGAGAGCTTATCCAGGTACTCGAGCTGATTCATGCACAGATTACGCACATCTTCCAGAAATTTTGCACAGGACGTTTTGGCGTTGAGGAGTTTGGCTTCCTCGTTGGCGGTTTCGTGCTGGAGGCCGCCAAGTATTCGGTCGGACGTGTTCTTGGCCTCGCCGAGTATCTTGTCGGCGCGGGCCTGGGCATCGTCCTCTATCTGCTTGCCGACCTTCTGGGCCGACAGTATGGCCAGACGCATGGCGTCTTCGCTGGCGCGGTACTCTTCTATCTTATCGACCAGCACCTTCATCTTGCCCTTGAGCACGGCAACTTCCTTCTGCGCGTTGGCAAGCTCGGTGGCCACTTCTTCCTGATAGTTCTGCACGGCGGCCATGTCGTATCCGCCGAACATCGCTTTTTCAAACGTTTTTTCCCGAATATCCTGAGGAGTCATGTTGGATAGTCCTCCATTCTTTCTATAGGTGTACTACACGATAGGCGCTGTCAGAGACAGTATGCCCGGATTTACAGGTGAAACTCGCCCGACTCCATATCGTCGAGCTGGTCGCCCATGAGGTCGACATTGAATGGCGTGATGATATACGTCGCGCTGGCCACGCGGCGGATCTTGCCGTCCTGCGCGTAGGCGACGCCGGACAGAAAGTCGATCAGCCGGCGGGCGACCGCCGGATCGGTCTTTTCCAGGTTGAGGAGCACGGCGCGGCGATCGCGCAGATGCTCCGCGATCTCGGACGCGGCCTCAAACTGCTTCGGCGCAGCGACCACGACCTTGAGCTGGCCGCCGCCGTTGTTGAGATTGACGACCTTGTCGGCCGCGCGGCTGTCGCCTCTCGGCGCATAGCTCGGCGCGGGGCGCTCCGATTCCGACGGCTCGTCGTGCACGAAGGCGCTCCTTTTCGGTGCGGGCGCCGGGCGGCGGGCCGCAGCCGGACGCGCCTGCGCCGGACGGGCCTGTGCCGGGCGTGCCGGCGCGGGCTCTTCCGCGACCGGGATTGCTTCATCCTCATCATCGAAAAACTCGTCGTCGTCATCATACGGACGGGTCATTTTTTTCAGTTCATCCAAAAATCCCATTCGGGACCCCCCTTTACGTGCCGGCGGCTGCCGTGCCGCTGCACTGATCTCTGCGGAGTGTGCCGAGACGGCGCTCAGTGCCGGGAATAATCCCGCGCGCCAAAAATCGACGAGCCGACGCGCACCATGTTCGCGCCGGCGGAAATGGCGTCTTCAAAGTCTCCGCTCATACCCATGGACAGAAAGTCCATAAAAACATTATCGTATTTTTTTCTGCCGATGTCAACAAAAAGCTCATGCATTTTCGCAAAATATGCATGATTTCCGTCGGAAGTTTCTGCCACGGGCGGGATCGCCATCAGGCCGCGGACGCGAATATGCGCGCAGCCGGCGGCCGTTTCCAGCAATTCCGGCAGGGCGGCGGGGGCCACGCCGCTCTTGGCGGCCTCGCCGCCGATGTTCACTTCCAGCAGGATGTCCTGCACGATGCCCTGCCCGGCCGCGCGCTTTTCGATCATGGCCAGAAGCTCCGGCGAATCCACCGACTGGATGAGATCGACCTTTCCCACGACCTGCCGGACCTTGTTCGTTTGCAGGTGGCCGATGAAGTGCAGCGGCGCGCCGGTGTAGGCGCCCTGGGCGAGCTTTTCGGTCATTTCCTGCACGCGGTTCTCGCCGCAGGCGTCGATCCCGGCGGCGACGGCCTCGCGCACGCGCGCGGCGTCGTTCATCTTCGTTGCGGCCACGAGCGTGATGTCGGCGCCCGTGCGGCCCGTAGTGCGGGCGGCGGCGTCGATGCGCGCGCGGATGGCGGCAATGTTTTCGGCAATGGTGCTCATAGTGGGCGGGGCCTCCTTATTTCACGACCTGCCCGTTGGACAGGCCCTTGCCGGTGACGACGATCTCGTTGCCGGCGCGCAGGGCGTTGCTCTCCGTGCTCTGGGCGACGAGACAGTAGTCGTCGGTCTGATAGATGATCTCGATCGGTTTTTTCTCCAGCTGCGCCGCCGTGACGACGTAGACGAACGCCTGCCCGTCATCGTCCATATGCACGGCCTTGAGCGGGACGCGCAGGCCGGTGTGCTCGCTGTAGACGACGTCGGCCGTCGTCTTGCGCATGGCCAGCGTGTCGGAAAGCGCCGCGTTGCACGCGAACACGACGGCGACCTTGCCGCTGTCGTCCGGCTCGCTCTTGCTCATCACGGTCGCCGAGACGGTGCCGGTGTAATGCTGCGGAAAGTCGAGCGTGGCGCTGCCGTTCAGGTTCAGGCGGTCGGCGTCGGCCTTGTTCATGACGGAGGCGAAGTACCACTTTTTCGCCGTGACGAGCTTGCCGATCGCGTTGGCGGGCGTGGCAGGGGTCGTGCGCTCGAGCGCGTCCACGCCGTCGGGCGTGAGGTTTTCGAGCATGTCCGGCGTGAGCGATTCGTATCCGTCGGTCGTGGACGTGAACAGGCCCGCGGCCGGGGCCGTGATGCTGCCGCGGCCTGCGCCGGCGTTTTCGAGCTGGTGCAGTTCGGCATTGAGCGCATCGAGGTCGCCCTGCGAGACGGTGCCGGTCGCAGAGCCAAAGAGCAGGGAGCTGAGATCCATGCAGAGGTCATCCAGCTCCGAGGTGCTGCCGGCGGAGACGGCGGCGTTGAGCTGCAGGATGGCGCTGCGCACGTCGCTGTCGCGGTCGGACGCGCCGGAGGCGCTGCCCGCGCGCGAGAGCAGGCTCGAGACGTAGGCGATCTCTTTTTTTAGCTCGCGGGCGCGGCTGGCGCTGTCGAGCGCGGCCTTGGAGTCCACGCCGATGGCGATCTCGCCGCCGCTTGCGACCTCCTTGCCGTCGTCCACGGACAGGGACAGAAATTCCTTGTCCGAGGCGATGACCTGCTCCTCGCGCACGACGATGCCGCTGGCCTGTCCGCTCTCGCTGACGGTCACGAGCACCGCCGGGGCGGTGGCGTAGGATTGCTGCGTCGAGCGAAACAGGTACACGCCCAGATACACGAGCATGGCCGCGAAGAGCACGAACATGGCGATGTTCGTGAAGGTATTCGTTTTCTTCAAATCCGGCCCTCCTTTCGGCGGGGGGCGGCGGGGAGATCAGCCCTGCAGTTCGAGCGAGACCGGCCGCGCCGGGGCGACCGTCGAGATCGCGTGCTTGTAGATCATCTGCTGCCGGCCGTCGGCGTCGATGAGCACGACGAAGCTGTCAAAGCTGCGTACAACGCCGCGCAGTTGAAACCCGTTCATGAGAAACAGGGTCACGGGGATCTTTTCCCGCCGGATGTAGTTGAGGAATGCGTCCTGAAGGTTCTGTGTCTTTTGCATGATCGCCGCTCCTTTGGCCGGAGCGGATACACATTTATTTATCATAGCACAATCTGCCGCTCCGTGAAATAGTGAATTTATACAAATCCGGTCGAAATGGCAGTTTCCTCCGGATTTGTACAGGCCACTATTCTATACCGCGGCCGGATAAGAATTGCGTCGAAAGGCGGCACGCCAGGTCCATGTCCGGCGTTTTTTCGTGCCGGATCCAGAACAGGTCCGGATCGCGCCGCAGCCACGTGAGCTGGCGCTTGGCATAGCGCCGGGAGGCGAGCTGGATGGCGGCGACGGCGTCCTGCGGCGATGCCTCGCCCCGCACGGCGGCAACGGCCTCCTTGTAGCCGATGGCCTGCATGGCCGTGCAGTCGGCCGGGACACCGGCGGCCAGCAGCGCGCGCACCTCGTCAAACAGGCCCTGGCGCACCATGGCGTCCACGCGCCGGTCGATGCGGTCGTAGAGATCCTGCCGGTCGGCGAAATCGAGCGCGATCTTTGCCGCGTCGTACCGCGGCGGCACGGCGCGGGTCTCGGCGTCGTGCTGCGTGATGGTCTTGCCCGTGAGGATGTAGACCTCCATGGCGCGCACGATGCGCTTCTTGTCCGCGGGGTGGAGCCTGGCCGCCCGCTCGGGGTCGACCTTGCGCAGCTCGCCGAGCAGGCCCTCGCCGCCGATTTCGTCATAGCGCTCACTCAGCTCCTGCCGCAGCGCGGTGTCGGCCGTGCCGTCGGCGAACGTGCGCCCGGCGATGAGCGAGTCGATGTACAGCCCCGTACCGCCGACGACGATCGGCAGTTTTCCCCGCGCGAGAATATCGTCCACGCAGGCGGCCGCCTGCGCCGCATAGCGCGAGACGGAGTAATTTTCCGCGGGGTCGGCGATGTCGATCATATGGTGCGGCACGCCCTGCATCTCTTCCGGCGTGGGCTTGGCCGTGCCGATGTCCATGCCGCGGTAGATCTGCATCGAGTCGGCCGAGACGACCTCGCCGCCCAGGCGCTGCGCGAGCGCCACGCCGAGCGCGGTCTTGCCCGAGGCGGTCGGGCCGGTGATGACGACAAGTTTTGGCTGCATCGTGGCAGTCTCCTTTCCGTGAGGGAGAATTCAAAAAGATTATGTTGAAAAGTATTAGAAATGTGTTAGAATGAAAGCACATTTCCCAGTTTTCAAGAAGGTGAACCCATGAAGATCAAAATTTCTGCCGACAGCACGTGCGATCTTTCGCCGGAGCTGATCGAGCGCTACCACATCGGCATCACGCCGCTGTACATCATCCGCGGCGAGGAGACCCTGCGCGACGGCATCGACGTGCGTCCCGAGGAGCTCTACGAGTACGCAAATGTCACGGGCAAGCTCTGCAAGACCGCGGCGGTGAACGTGTCGGACTATCTGGCGTACTTCGCCGCGTGCCGGGAGGAATATGACGCCGTGATCCACTTCACGATCTCGAGCGACATGTCCGCCTGCTACCAGAACGCCTGCATCGCGGCGCAGGAGTTTACGAACGTCTACCCCGTGGACTCGCGCAACCTCTCGACCGGCATCGGCCACCTGGTGCTCGACGCGGCCGAGATGGCCGAGCAGGGCATGGACGCGGCCGACATCGCATCTGCGCTGGAGAAAAAGCGCGAGAAGCTCGATGTCAGCTTCGTGATCGACACGCTGGAGTATCTCAAGCGCGGCGGCCGCTGCTCGGCGCTCGTGGCCATGAGCGCCAACCTCCTGCACCTCAAGCCGTGCATCGAGGTCAAGGACGGCAAGATGGGCGTCGGCCACAAGTACCGCGGCAAGCTCGAAAAGTGCTACGTGCAGTACATCGAGGAGCGGCTCAAGGGCCGCGACGACATCGACTGCCATCGCATCTTCATCACGGACTCCGGCTGTGACGAGGCCACGTGGCGGGAGCTCGAGCGTGTCGTGCGCGCGTGCCAGCCGTTCGAGGAGGTCATCCACACGCGGGCCGGCTGCACGGTGTCGAACCACTGCGGACCCGGCTGCATGGGCATTTTGTACTATCACAAGTAAACGAAGCTGTGCAGGCTGACAGGGAGCGCGTTCCGGCGCTCCCTGCTTCTTTTTTAAACAATGCGCTTGAAGAGCTTGTCCAGCTCCCGGCGCGTGAGCGTCACGGCGACGGGGCGGCCGTGCGGGCAGTATTTCACCTCGCCCGCGCACACCGCGTCCGCCAGACGCAGCAGCTCCTCGGGTTCGGTCTGCCAGCCGGCCTTGATGGCGGCCTTGCACGCCACGGTCTTGAGCACCTCGTCGCGCACGGACTGCGCGTCCATGTGCGCGCCGTGGCGCAGCTGCGCGCAGATCTCCTCGAGCGCGGGCAGTGCGTCCGCCGCGTCGAGCTGCGCGGGCACGCCGCGCAGAATGTAATCATTGCGGCCGAACGGCTCGAGCGTGAAGCCGAGCTCCGCGAGCACGTTGCCGTACTGCTGCAGCACGTCGGCATCGCTCGCGTCCGGCGTGAAGGGCAGCGGCTCGAGCAGCGTCTGCGACGGGATGTCGGCAGGGCTCTGCCGCAGGCGGTCAAAGTTGATGCGCTCGTGCGCCGCGTGCTTGTCAATGAGGATGAGCGTCTCGCCCTTTTCGACGAGGATGTACGTGTGCATCGCCTCGCCGATCAGGCGGGCGGGCGGCTCGGCCGGGGGCGCGGCGCTCTCGAGCGGGGAGGGCGTTTCCGCCTCCGGCTCGATGGCGGTCTGCACGATCTGCGCGGCCGGCATAGCCGGCTCGGGTGCGGCCGGTGTGGCCGGCATGGGGCGCGCGGGCGCGGAAAACACCGGCAGCGGGGTCACGCGCGGCGCGGCGAAGGCCGACGCCGTCGGCGAGCGGAGCGCGGCCGTCTCCTCCGCCGGGGCGGCGGGGGCATAGGTGCGCGCGGGCGCAAATGCCGGCGCTGTGGGCGCGGCCGGGGCTGCTTTCGGCGCAGCCGGCACGAACGGGTCTGCCTTCGGCGCGGGCGCCGGTCTGGCAGCCGCCTTCGCCAGCGTGGTCACAGGCGCTTTTTCCGCTTCGAGCGCGGCGCGCGCGCCGTAATACACGGCGTCAAACACCGCGCGCTCGTGCGTGAACTTTACCTCGGTCTTGGCCGGGTGGACGTTCACGTCCACGGCCGCGCAGCTGAGCTCCACATACAGCACGCACGCGGGGAAGCGGCCCACGAGCAGCGTGTTGCGGTAGGCCTGCTCGAGCGCGGCCTGCAGTGCGGCGGAGCGGATCCACCGGCCGTTGCAGAAGAAGTACTGCTGCGCGCGGCTGCCGCGCCCGGCGGCGGGCGAGGAGATGAAGCCGTGCACACGCACGCCGTCGCCCTCGCCCGCGCAGGGCAGCAGGCTCATGGCGAGGTCGCGCCCGAGCAGACTGTAGACGCAGCTGTCGAGCTTGTTGTCGCCGGGGGAGAAGAAAACTTCCTCCCCGTCGCGGATGCAGCGCACGGACACGTCCGGCCGGCCGAGCGCGCACCGCAGCGCGGCGGCGGCGCAGGCCGCGCCTTCCGCGCGGTCGGACTTCAGGAACTTGCGCCGCGCGGGCGTGTTGAAAAACAGGTCGCGCACGATCATCGTCGTGCCCTCGGGGCAGCCGGTCTCGTACATGTCCTGAATGTCGCCCGCGTCGAGCGTCATGTGCGTGCCGGATGCCGCGCCGCGCTGCCGCGTCGTGAGCGTGATGTGCGACACGGCGCTGATCGCGGCCAGCGCCTCGCCGCGAAAGCCCATCGTGCCGATGGCCTCGAGCCCCTGCTCGTCGTGCAGCTTGCTCGTCGCGTGGCGCAAAAACGCGATGCCTGCGTCCTCGGGCGCCATGCCGCAGCCGTCGTCCGTCACGCGCAGATACGTCGCGCCGCCGCCGCGCAGCTCCACCGTCACGGTGCGGGCCCCGGCGTCAAATGCGTTTTCCACCAGCTCCTTGACCACCGAGGCGGGCCGCTCCACGACCTCGCCCGCGGCGATCAGATCCGCCAGATGCGGAGAGAGAATTTGAATATCGGGCATCGTTTGCCCTCCTTTAAGTACAGTCCATGGGGCGCGTGCGCCCCGCGCGTATATTATAAAGGATTGTCATTGAAAATTCCACCGCGAAATGCTACAATGTTCTATCACACTTCAAATTTTATCCGGCCAGGCCGGACAGGCAGGAGCATCGCATGAGCTATCAGAGAACGGAGATCCCCGAATCGGACATCCAGCACCAGTTGGATATCTGCGCGCAGCTGCGCGCGCACTTTACCGCCGGCGGCCGCCAGCCGCTGGCCATGGTCGATACCTACGGCTGCCAGCAGAACGAGGCCGACAGCGAAAAGCTGCGCGGTTATCTGCGCGCCATGGGCTTTGATTTCACACAGGACGAATTCGCGGCCGACGTCGTCGTCATGAACACCTGCGCCGTGCGCGAGCACGCCGAGACGCGCGTGTTCGGCAACGTCGGCGCGCTGACGCATACCAAGGCGCGCAACCCCAACCAGATCATCGCGGTCTGCGGCTGCATGGCGCAGCAGGAACACGTGGCCGAGAAGCTGAAAAAGTCCTACCGCATCGTCGACCTCGTCTTCGGCCCGCATGAGCTGTGGCGCTTCCCGGAGCTGCTTTGCACCGTCTGCACCGAGCACCGGCGGGTGTTCGCCATCGCGCCGGCGGACGGCAGCGTGGCCGAGGGCATCCCCCAGCAGCGCGACGGCAGCGTCAAGGCATGGCTGTCGATCATGTACGGGTGCAACAACTTCTGCACCTACTGCATCGTGCCGTATGTGCGCGGGCGCGAGCGCTCCCGCCATCCGGACGAGATCGAGCGCGAGGCGCGCGAGCTCGTCGCGGCGGGATATAAGGACATCACGCTCCTGGGGCAGAACGTCGACTCCTACGGCCGCGACCTCAACGAGGACGTGGACTTTGCCGACCTCATCCGGCGGCTCAACGCCATCCCGGGCGACTTTGTCATCCGCTTCATGAGCAGCCACCCGAAGGACGCGACGGAAAAGCTCTTCCGCGCAATGGCCGAGTGCGAAAAGTGCGCGCACCAGATGCACCTGCCCGTGCAGAGCGGCAACGACCGCGTCCTGCACGCGATGAACCGCGGCTACACGCGCGAGAAATATCTGGCGCAGGTGGCGCTTGCGCGGCAGTACATGCCCGATCTTGTGCTCACGACGGATATCATCGTGGGTTTCCCCGGCGAGACGGACGCCGAATTTGACGACACGCTCTCGCTCATCGAGACCGTGCGCTACGACGCGATGTTCACCTTCATCTACTCGCCGCGCGTCGGCACGCCGGCGGCGAAGATGCCCGACCCCTACACCCGCGCGCAGAAGCAGGTGCGCTTTGACGCGCTCGTCGCGGCGGCCAACCGCATCTCGGAGGAAAAGCACCGCGCCTATGAGGGCAGCGTGCAGCGCGTGCTCGTCGACGGGGCCGACGGCCGGGGCGACCATCCGCTCACGGCGCGCACGAAGGGCGGCCGCCTCGTGCACATGCGCGGGGACGCATCCCTTGTCGGCCGGTTCGTGGACGTGAAGATCACCGGAAGCAACACCTGGGCGCTCTATGGCGAGGAGGTATGACGCATGGCGGAACTGACGCCGATGAAGCGGCAATATTATGAGATCAAGCAGCGCAACCCCGACTGCCTGCTGTTTTTCCGGCTGGGTGATTTCTATGAGATGTTCGACGACGACGCGCGCCTGGCCGCGCGCGAGCTCGACCTCACGCTCACGACGCGCGACCGCAATGTCGAGGATCCGGCCGAGCGCACGCCCATGTGCGGCGTGCCGTACCACTCGGCCGAGGCGTACATCGGCCGCCTGATCGCCAAGGGCTACAAGGTGGCCATCTGCGAGCAGCTGGAAGACCCCGCGCTGGCTAAGGGGCTGGTCGACCGCGACGTGATCCGCATCATCACGCCCGGTACGGTCACGGCCTCGTCCATGCTCGAGGAGAACAAATCGAACTACCTCTGCGCGGTGTATCTCAGCGCGCAGTCCGGCGGCACGGCGTTCTGCGACCTCTCGACGGGGGAATTCTGCGCCGCGAACTATCCGGCCGACGCCGTGAGCCACATCCTCAACGAGCTTGGCCGCTTCGCTCCGCGCGAGGCCGTGTGCGCCGACGCGGCGGCGGAAAATGACGACATCCGCACCTTCCTCACCAAGCGCCTCGGCAGTCTGGTCGAGGCGGGCGGCGACCGGTTTGAATACATGGCGGCGGCCGCGCGCGTGTGCGAGCAGTTCGGCGTGCAGAGCACGGACGCGCTCGGCCTCGGCGAGGCACCGGCGGCCGTGTGCGCGGCCGGGGCGCTGCTGGCCTACCTGCATGAGACGCAAAAGTGCGACCTCGGCCACATCCGGCGGCTGGAGCTGCTGGGCGACGACCACTACATGGAGCTGGACTACACCACGCGCCGCAACCTGGAGCTGACGGAAAACCTCCGCTCCGGCGAAAAGCGCGGCAGCCTCCTCTGGGTGCTCGACAAGACGAAAACGCCCATGGGTGGCCGCCTGCTGCGCGCGTGGGTGGAGCGCCCGCTGCTCAGCCCTGTGCAGATCCGCCGCCGCCTCGGCGCGGTGGAGGAGCTGGTGGGCGACAACGTCCTGCGGGGCGAGCTCATCCGCTGCCTGCGCGAGATCGGCGATATGCAGCGTCTTGTCTCCCGCGCGGTGTACGGCTCTGCCAACGGGCGCGACCTGCACGCGCTGGCCCTGTGCTGCGCGCAGCTGCCGAACCTGACAGCGCTGCTGAAGGATGTGCACAGTGCGGCCCTGCGCGATATTGCGCAGATGGACACGCTCGCCGATCTCTGCGCGCGCATCGACCGCGCCATCTGCGACGAACCGCCGTTTTCCGTGCGCGAGGGCGGCATCCTCCGCCCAGGCTACAGCGAGGAGGTCGACCGCCTGCGCAACGTGCGCGACCACGGCGCGCAGACCGTCGCCGAGCTCGAGCAGCGCGAGCGCGAGCGCACCGGCGCGAAAAAGCTCAAGGTCGGCTACAACAAGGTTTTTGGCTACTACATCGACATTCCGAACAGCGCGGGCGTCACCGAGCTGCCGGACGACTATATCCGCAAGCAGACGCTGGTGTCGAGCGAGCGCTATTTCACGCGCGAGCTCAAAGACCTCGAGAACACGCTCCTGACGGCGCGCGAGCGCATCGCGGAGCTGGAGTACACGCTCTTCAACGAGGTGCGCCAGCTCGTCGCGGGCGAGGTCGCGCGCGTGCAGGCGGCGGCGGACGCCGTGGCCCGGCTCGACGCGCTGTGCTCGCTGGCGGAGACGGCGGTGAAAAACCACTACGTCTGCCCCGAGGTTGATCTCTCGCGCACGCTCGATATCCGCGAGGGGCGTCACCCCGTTGTCGAGCAGGCGCAGAAGGACAGTCTTTTTGTCCCGAACGACACGTTCCTCAACGACGCGGACGACCGCGTCGCCATCGTGACCGGGCCGAACATGGCCGGTAAATCCACGTATATGCGCCAGACCGCGCTCATCGTGCTCATGGCGCAGATGGGCTCGTTCGTCCCGGCCAAGAGCGCCGTCATCGGCGTGGTCGACCGCGTGTTCACGCGCATCGGCGCGTCCGACGATCTCGCCGCCGGGCAGAGCACGTTCATGGTCGAGATGAGCGAGATGGCCAACATCCTCCGCCACGCCACGGCGCAGAGCCTGCTCATCCTTGATGAGATCGGCCGCGGCACGTCCACCTACGACGGCATGGCCATTGCCCGCGCGGTGCTCGAATACTGCGCCGACCCCCGCCGCCTCGGCGCCAAGACCATGTTCGCCACGCACTACCACGAGCTGACCGCGCTCGAGCAGACGCTGCCCGGCGTGCGCAACTACAACATCACGGCCAAAAAGCAGGGCGGCACGCTGCTGTTCCTGCGCAAGATCGTCGCCGGCGCGGCCGACGACAGCTACGGCATCGAGGTCGCCAAGCTCGCCGGCGTGCCCGACGCGATCATTACGAAGGCCAAGACCTACCTGCGCGAGCTGGAGTCCGGCGCGACGGAGCTGGCCGCGCCCGCCCACGCGGCGCAGGATGCGGCGCAGATGACGCTCGGCGACGCGGCCGGGGACGAAATCGCCGAGCAGCTGCGCAGCATCGACCTCAACACGATCACGCCACTCGAGGCTATGCGCCTGCTCTTTGAGCTGCAGCAGAAAGCGAGGGGCTGACGTGGAACATCCCAACACGGCGTGGAGTGACCCCATGCCGCGCGGCGCGCGCATCGCGGGCTGGGTGTATTTCCCCATCCATGCGGTCGTGCTGCCGCTGACGCTCGGTATGCTGCTCCTGGCGGTGCTCGGTGAGCTGCCGTCGGACGTGACGTGCAACGTTCTGTATTACCTCTGCGGCCTCGTATTCACGCTCATCGCCATGTGGCGGTTTCTGCGCCGCAGCTTTGACACGATGATCGGCAGCATCCTGCGCTGCCTCGGCATGATGTTTGCCGCCTACGGCATCGACGTGCTGCTCTCGCTCGTGCTGCAGCTCGGCACGAGCCTCATCGGCGAGCTGCCCGTGCCGAACAACGATGCCGTGACCGGCCTCGCCCGGACGGACTACAAGCGCATGATCGCCGTCGCGGTGCTCATGGCGCCGCTCGTGGAGGAGTGCCTGTTTCGCGGCGTGGTCTTCGGCACGATCCGGCCGAAGAGCCGCTTTTGGGCCTATGCCGCGTCGATCGCGCTCTTCTCGCTCTACCATGTCTGGCAGTATGTGCTCGTGTATCAGGATCCGAAGCTGCTGCTCTCGGCGCTGGCGTATGTGCCGGTGTCGGCCGCGCTCACGTTCTGCTATGAGCAGACGCGCTCGATCTGGCCACCGGTGTTTTTCCACACGTGCATCAACGCGCTCTCACTCACGGTGCTCACCGGGTGAAGGCAGAAAAAACCGCCGCTTTCCTCTTCGGAAAGCGGCGGTTTTGAGTTTGTCGGAAAAACCGGAGGTTTTCCCGACAAAAGGCTTGCAGTCTGCTGCGCGCAGAATTTGTACGCCGATGGCGCACAAATTCCACACTTGCAGTCTGAGAAGTATTTTCTCTCACGCACATGTCGCGAGAGAAAATGATTGCACTTTTTTGCCGCCTGCGGGCGGCAAACTCTGCGAGGCTTTTTATGCTTCTGCTTTTTCATACACGCAAAACTGATAGCCCACGCCGTCGTGCTCCGCGCGCGGCTCGCTCGCCGCGCAGCGCCACGCGGGGTCGGCGTCCAGATCCGGAAAAAACACGTCCGAGTGGGGCGCGGCGTCGATTTTCGTGACGTATACGCGCGTCAGGTGGGGAAACATCTGCCGAAACACGCTGTCTCCGCCGATGACGAAGCAGCGGTCATACTGCGCGGCGGCGGCCGCGGCCTCCGCCGGGGAGTGCACCACCTGCGCGCCCTCGATCACGATGTTCTGCCGCGTGAGCACGAGGTTTTCGCGCCCCGGCAGCGGCCTGCCGCCCGGAAAATCGTCCAGCGTGCGCCGGCCGACGATCACGGCCGCGCCCATCGTCAGCTCCCGGAAGCGGCGGCGGTCGGCCGGGATCACGAGCGGCTGCGTGCCCTTGGCCCCGATGCCCCAGTCAGCATAGACGGCGACGATCGCATCCATCTGCCCGCCCCCTTACACCGCGATGGGGATCTTCCCCGTGAACTCGCTGTATTCGTACCCCTCGACGCGGAAGCTGTCGCGGGTGAAGGCGTAAAAATCGTGCACGTCCGGGTCGATGAAAAACTGCGGTGCCGGTTTCGGCTCGTTCTGGATCAGCTGCTCGATGACCGGCACGTGGCGGTCGTAGATGTGCGCGTCGGCAATGACGTGCACCAACTCGCCCGCCTGCAGACCGGACACCTGCGCGAACATGTGCACGAGCACGGCGTACTGCACGACGTTCCAGTTGTTCGCCGCGAGCATGTCCTGGCTGCGCTGGTTGAGGATGGCGTTGAGCGTGTTGCCCGAGACGTTGAACGTCATCGAGTACGCACATGGATAGAGCGCCATCTCGTGCAGATCCTCGAACGTATAAATATTCGTCAGGATGCGGCGGGAGGCAGGGTTGTGCTTCAGGTCGTAGAGCACGCGGTCCACCTGGTCGAATTCACCCTCGGGATACTGGTGCTTGACGCCGAGCTGGTAGCCGTAGGCCTTGCCGATCGAGCCGGTCTCGTCGGCCCACTGATCCCAGATGTGGCCGCGCAGGTCGTGGATGTTGTTCGACTTCTGCTGCCAGATCCACAGCAGCTCGTCCACGGCGGTCTTCCAGTAGGTGCGCCGCAGCGTCAGCAGCGGAAATTCTTTGGACAGGTCATAGCGGTTGACGATGCCGAACTTTTTGACCGTGTGCGCCGGCGCGCCGTCGTCCTCCCAGTGGGGGCGCACCGCCTGATCGGTGTCCCAGACGCCGTGCGTCAGAATGTCGCGGCAGTTGCGGATAAAGACCTCGTCTGCGTAGCTCATCGTTCGGCTCCTTTCAAATAACACTTTGAAACAATAGTTTATCATATTATCTGAAGCGTTGTAAATGGGGAAAAGAAGAAAACGGTGTCCGCTTCGGTTATTTGACAAATGTGGCAAAAATGACGAATAATTTTGTTCAAATTGCGCGCCGGATTTGCCGCACTTTTTGCGCAAAGTCCATCCCAATTTTTCTCATGGGATGCTATAATCAAAACAGCGATACCCCAAATTCAAAAAATGGAGGATATCACATGAAGCACACGAAGAAACTGCTTTCGCTGCTGCTGGTGCTGTGCCTGATCCTGAGTCTGTCGTGCACGGCATTTGCAGCTGACGAGGCAAAGCCGCTCACCGGCAAGACCGTCATCCTGCACTCGAACGACGTGCATGGTGCGATCGACCTGTACGCAGCCATGGCATCTCTGAAGGCCGACTATGAGGCCTAGGGCGCCGAGGTCATTCTGGCCGACGCCGGCGATTACAGCCAGGGCACCGTCTACGTCAGCGTCAACAAGGGCGCCGACGCGGTGACCATGATGAACGCCACCGGCTACGATGTGGCCACCATCGGCAACCATGAGTTCGACTACGGCTATGCCCAGCTGGCGGAGAACATGAAGGCTGCCAAGTTCAAGGTCCTGTGCGCCGACGTGCTCGGCGCCGACGGCAAGACCATTTTCGATGCCAACACCATCATCCAAAAGGGCGGCGTGAAGATCGGCTTCTTCGGTCTCGAGACGCCGGAGGCCCAGACCAAGGCCAACCCGAAGCTGATCGAGGGCCTGAAGTTCCTCGCGGGCAAGGACGGCAAAGAGCTCTATGCCTGCGCGGACGAGCAGGTCGCCGAGCTCCAGAAAAACGGCGCCGACATCATCGTCTGCCTCGCGCACCTGGGCGTGGACGACAGCTCCAAGCCTTATACCTCTTATGATCTGGCCAAGAACGTGCCGGGCATCGACTTCATCATCGACGGCCACTCGCACTCCGTCATGACCAAAGGCCTGAACGGTGAGCCCATCCAGTCGACCGGCACGGCCTTTGCCAACATCGGCGTCATCACCATTGACAACGCCACGAAGCAGATCGTCGACAACGAGCTCAAGGCCATCTGGCACACTGAGAAGAACGCCGACGGCAAGGACGTCACTGTCGTTGACTACCAAACGCGCGATGAGAAGGTCGCCGCGGCCGCCAAGGCCATCATCGACCCCATCGACAAGGCCTATGGCGAGAAGTTTGCCGTCAGCAAGGTCACGCTCAACGGCGCGAAGGCCCCCAACGGCAACCGTGACTCCGAGACCAACCTCGGCGACCTGATCACGGACGCCATGCTCTGGAAGATCCGCAGCGACGCCACGATCAAGGTCCCGGTGGAGAACATGGTCGCCATCACGAACGGCGGCGGCATCCGCGCGACCGTCAAGGCGGGCGACATCACCAAGAAGGACATCAACACCGTGCTGCCGTTCGGCAACACGCTGGCAGTTGTTTACGTGACCGGCGCCAAGCTGCTCGAGGCGCTCGAGGCCAGTACTTTCTGCACGCCGGAATCCCTCGGTGGCTTCCCGCAGGCGGCCGGCCTGCAGTTTGCCCTCAAGACCTATGAGAAGTATGACGCGAATCCGAATCCCTATCCCAAATCCACCTACTACGGCCCGAATAGCATCCAGCGCGTGACCATTGACAACGTCAACGGCAAGGCGTTTGACCCGACGGCTACCTACGCTGTCGTCACGAACAACTTCGTGGCCGGCGGCGGCGACACCTACTACGCCTTCGCGGCGGCGACCGACCAGTTCGACACCGGCCTGCCGCTGGACGAGGTGGTCATGGAATACATCACGAAGGAGCTCAAGGGCGTCATCGGCGAGGAATATGCCCTGCCGGGCGACCGCATCGTGAGAGCGGCGTCCGCTGAAGAGCTGGAGGCCCGCGGGACGTTCCTGGAGAATATGAGCCTGCTGTGTGACCTGACGGCGTACACGGAAGACTCTGTCCAGGGCGTGAAGGCGGCTTATGCAGCCTACAAGGCGGCGGAGACGACGGAAGCGGTCGAGGCGGCCACGGCCGACCTGCTCAAGGCCATGCCGGAGCTGGTCTTTGTGCCCAACACCTTCACCGATGCGCAGAGCGGCTGGTACAAGGCGGCTGTCGATTTCGCACAGGCTTCCGGCCTGATGAACGGCATGACCGCGACCGAGTTTGCGCCGAACGTGACGACGAGCCGCGCCATGGTCGCGCAGGTGCTCTACCGGCTCGCCGGTTCGCCGACCGTGGAGAGAACGGGCGCATTTGCGGACGTTGCTTCGGGTGCGTGGTATTACGATGCCATGCTCTGGGCCAGCAGCACCGGCATCCTGAAGGGCTATGAGGACGGCACGTACCGTCCGGCGCGGGCCGTCAGCCGTCAGGAGATGGCGACCATCCTCTTGCGCATGGCCGATGTGAAGCTCGGCGCGGATCTGGTCGATGCGGCTCTGGCTGAGATCGCGGACGGCGGCAGCGTCGCTTCCTGGGCGAGAGCGGGCGTGGCGTTCTGCTACCTGGGCGGCATCATGAACGGCATGGATGCTACGCACTTTGCCCCGACGGGTATGCTCACGCGCGCGCAGCTTGCGCAGGTGTTCTTCAACCTCTACAACATCGGCATGGATCAGGCTGTGCATCCCGGAGAGGACCCCGAACCGGTTCCCGAACCGACTCCGATGGCCCTGGCTGCGTGATTTTTTGTATATGCATTTTTGGGAGGCTGCTTCGGCAGCCTCCTTTTGATCGCGGCCGGAACGGCTGCGGATGGATTGTGCTTGACAATTTCGGAAAACCTTTTACAATATAGGCGAACCAAGCGGACCGACACAACCAAGGAGGTTTTTGATAATGAACATGAACAAATATCTGGACATTGCACCCGAGGTGCAGCAGGCGCTCGCGGACGGCCGCCCGGTCGTCGCGCTCGAGAGCACGATCATCTCCCACGGCATGCCCTATCCGAAAAACGTCGAGACGGCCCTGCTCGTCGAGCAGACTTTGCGCGACAACGGCGCCGTGCCCGCCACCATCGCCATCCTCGGCGGCCGCCTGAAGGCCGGCCTGTCCAAGGAGGAGATCACCTACCTCGGCAAGGCCGGGCGCAAGGTCGCCAAGGTCTCCCGCCGCGATCTGCCGGTCATCTGCGCGCGCGGCGCGGACGGCGCGACCACCGTTACCACGACGATGATGATCGCCCATATGGCGGGCATCCAGGTCTTTGCCACCGGCGGCATCGGCGGCGTGCACCGCGGCGCCGAGACGACCATGGACATCTCCGCCGACCTCGAAGAGCTGGCGCAGACGCCGGTCATGGTCGTGTGCGCGGGTGCGAAGGCCATCCTCGACCTCGGCCTGACGCTGGAGTATCTGGAGACGAAGGGCGTGCCCGTGCTCGGCTACGGCACGGACGAGCTGCCCGCGTTCTATACCCGCGAGAGCGGCCTCGGCGTTGACGCGCGCGTCGACACGCCGGAGGACCTGGCCGCCATCTTCCAGGCGCAGCGCGACCTGGGCCTCAAGACCGGCATGCTCGTCACGAACCCGATCCCGCAGCAGTATGCCATGGACAAGACCGTCATCGACAAGGCCATCGATCAGGCGCTCGCCGAGAGCCATGAGCAGGGCATCCACGGCAAGGAGACCACGCCGTTCCTGCTTGCCCGTGTGGCGGAGCTCACTGGCGGCGACAGTCTCGAGAGCAACATCCAGCTCGTGCTCAATAACGCCCGCGTCGCGGCGAAGACCGCCGTCGCCCTCTGCAAATGAAGGGCGGTGCGTGGCTCGTGCTCGCGGTGTCCGCGCTGATGGGGCTCGGCCTCACCATCGGGGCGATCGCCTCGCGCCGGCATATGAGCACTGCCGTCGTCGTGGTGCTGTGTCTCGTCGGTATCGGCATTGTGCTCGTCGGCGCGGTGCTGAGCATCGGCATCGGGGTATTGTGAGCGCGCGAAACTGCATAAGGCAAAACACCGCAGGCCGGTCGGCCTGCGGTGTTTTGTGTATTTATGCCTTATTTCTCGTCGCTGGGCTTCGGCTGCGCGACGCGGAAGATCATGCGCGGGGTCTCGGTGCTGGCCTTCGTGTTCGGGGCCACGGACTCGGTGATGAACGAGTTGCCGCCGATGACGGAGTTTGCGCCGATGACGGTCTTGCCGCCGAGGATGGACGCGCCGGAGTAGATCGTGGCGTTGTCGCCGACGGTGGGGTGGCGCTTGCCGGTCACGGCATGGCCGTGGCGCGGGCTGAGCGCGCCGAGCGTCACGCCCTGATAGAGCTTGACGTGGTCGCCGATGATCGTCGTCTCGCCGACGACGATGCCGGTGCCGTGGTCGATGAAGAAATATTCGCCGATCTGCGCGCCGGGGTTGATGTCAATGCCGGTCGCGCCGTGGGCGTACTCGCTCATGATGCGCGGGATGAGCGGAACTTTGCTCTCGTAGAGCTCGTGCGCCACGCGGTAGACGAAGATCGCGTACAGGCCGGGGTAGGAGAAGATGACCTCCTCCTTGCTGCCGGCGGCGGGGTCGCCGTCGAAGTTCGCGGCCACGTCCTTCATGAGCATGGCCTGGATCTGCGGCAGGCGGCACAGGAAGCGGTCGCACACGGCGCTCGTGCGCTCGCGCAGCTCCGCCTCGTCCTTGATCGTGTTGGAAAACGCCAGGTGCACCTGCTCGCACAGGTCGGTGTAGATCTCGCCGAGCAGGAACTCCGCAAACGTCTCGGCCGAGACGTGCGACACCGTGCCGCCCGCGAAATACGCCGGGAAGAACACCTTCTGCAGGTTCTCGATGATCTTGATGATGACCTTGCGGTCGGGCATGCGCAGCTGCTCGCTGTACATGGGCACTTCGGCCGTTTCGTAGCCGTTGGCGATCTGCGCTGCCACGGCGTGCAGCAGACTTTTTTGCGTCATGATGGGGACACTCCTTCTTCTTTCACATAGCGCCACAGGCAAAAAAGCGCAGGAAGCGTTTCGCTTCCTGCGCTGCATGACCATGTGGATGCATGACGGACGTACCTTTTGGGCGCGGCCGTGGACTTACCGGCAGAAAGCGACGCTTCTTTGCGCACGACAACAACAGGCCGTCGGACATGCCGCGACCCGGATGCTGCTGCAGCTGCAAAGACGCATGGCTCAGACTCCTTCCGGTCAATTTTCCCCCTCATGAGGGGAATTCCTCTTTCTTGTATAACACGATATGCCGCGCTTGTCAAGAGCGTGACGGCTCAGCGCTTTTTCTTCGGCAGTTTCGTGATGCGGCCGTCGCCGTGGTCGATGTACGTGTTTTCGAGCACGTCGATCGTGCTGCGGCGCCAGTCGGCAAGGTATTCCTCGCGCAGTGCCTTGCGCTCGGCCTGTTCCTCGGGGGTCAGGTCGCGCTCGCGCGCGATGCGCGTCAGCTCGCTGATGCGGTCCATCTTTTCCTGTGTCAAGGCTTTGCTCTCCTCTCAATTTTTCAGGCTGTGCAGCGGGGCGGGGATGCGCCCGCCGCGGGCGATGAACTCCGCTGCGCTGCAGCGGTTGACCGGCATGACCGGCGCGCTGCCGAGCAGGCCGCCGAACGCCACCGTGTCGCCCACCTGCTTGCCGGGGGCGGGGATGATGCGCACGGCGGTGGTCTTGTTGTTGATCATGCCGATGGCGGCCTCGTCCGCGATGATGGCGGAGATCGTCTCGGCCGGCGTGTCGCCGGGCACGGCGATCATGTCCAGCCCCACGGAGCACACGCACGTCATGGCCTCGAGCTTCTCGATCGTCAGGCGGCCGGCCTCGGCCGCGGCGATCATGCCGGCATCCTCCGACACGGGGATGAACGCACCCGAGAGCCCGCCGACGTGGGACGACGCCATGACGCCGCCTTTTTTCACCGCGTCGTTGAGCAGCGCGAGCGCTGCCGTGGTGCCGGGCCCGCCGACGGACTCCAGTCCCATCTCCTCGAGCACGGCGGCCACGCTGTCGCCGACGGCGGGCGTTGGTGCGAGCGACAGGTCCACGATGCCGAACGGCACGCCCAGCCGCGCGGACGCCTCCTGCGCCACGAGCTGGCCCATGCGCGTGATGCGGAAGGCCGTCTTTTTCACCGTCTCGGCCACGACGTCGAACGGCTGGCCATGTACGCTCTGCAGCGCGTGCTGCACCACGCCCGGCCCGGACACGCCGACGTGCACCTCGCACTCCGGCTCGCCCACGCCATGAAACGCCCCGGCCATGAAGGGGTTGTCCTCCACGGCGTTGGCAAAGACCACGAGCTTGGCGCAGGCCATGCCGCCCTGATCGGCCGTAAGCGCGGCGGCGCGCTTGACGGTGCGGCCCATCTCGGCCACGGCGTCCATGTTGATGCCCGCGCGCGTCGAGCCGACGTTCACGCTCGCGCACACCAGCTCCGTCTCGGCCAGCGCCTCCGGGATGGAGGCGATGAGCACGCGGTCAGATTCCGTCATGCCCTTGTGCACGAGCGCGGAAAAGCCGCCGAGGAAGTTGACGCCGATCTCGTGCGCGGCGCGGTCGAGCGCTTTGGCATACGGCACATAGGACTGCGCGCCCGTGCCCGCTCCGACAAGGGAGATGGGCGTGACGGACACGCGCTTATTGACGATGGGGATGCCGAACTCGGCCTCGATATCTTCGCCCGTGCGCACGAGATCGCCCGCAAGGCGGCAGATCTTGTCGTATACCTTCGTGCAGCTGCGCTCGATGTCCGCGTCCGCGCAGTCGAGCAGGGAGATGCCCATCGTGATGGTGCGGATGTCGAGGTGCTGCTGGTCGATCATGGCGATCGTCTGCAAAATTTCACTGCGGTTGATCATGGTCGTGTCCTCTCAGATGCGGTGCATGGCGTTGAAGATGTCCTCGCGCTGGGCGCGGATCTGCAGGCCGCGCTGTGTGCCGGCCTCGTCGAGCGTGCGGGCGAGGTCTGCAAACGGCACGGTGCACTGCGCTGCGTCCACGAGCATGATCATCGTGAAGTATTCCTGCAATACCGTCTGGCTGATGTCCAGCACGTTCACGCCGTACTGCGCCAGCAGGGCGGTCACGTCGGCGATGATGCCGACACGGTCTTTTCCGATCACGGTTACGATTGCACGCATGGTTTGTCCTCCTTATTGACCGATCGCGCCGAGCTCGTCGAGATCGCGCTCGAACGCGGGGATGAAATGCTCCAGAAAATACTGCACCTCCGGCAGGGGGGATGCCTCGAGCGCCGCGCGCGTCTGCGCCTCGGCGGAGAGAAACTCGTTGTTGCCGGCCTTGCGCTCCTCGATGCACTTGATGTAGGCTGAGAGCTTGTCGGCCGCCTTCACGAGCGGGTAAATGTCGCCGTCCTTATCCTCGGCGAGCACATCGGCATAGGTCTCGCGCAGCTCCGGCGGCAGCATGCCGAGCAGCTTCTGCACGGCCAGATCCTCCACCGCGTGGTAGGCAGACATGATCTCCGCGTTGTGATACTTGATCGGCGTCGGCAGGTCGCCCGTGAGGATCTCCGACGCATCGTGATACAGCGCCGCAGTTGCGAGCGCGTTGACGTCGCACGGCTGGTGGAAAATGTCGCGCCGGATGACGCCGAGCGCGTGCGCCAGCACGGCCACCATGTGGCTGTGCTCCTGAATGTTCTCGGGCAGGGCGTTGCGCATCAGGCCCCAGCGCGCGATATAGCGCATGCGCGAAATGAGCGCAAAGAAGTTGGAATCCATGGTCTGCCCCCTCAAAAACGAAAAATACAGATATGAACACATTTTATCATGCCGTTCGGGGAATGTAAACACGAAAAACTGTTGCAATATCAGGTTTTCCATGCTAAAATACAATTTCGTGCGAACAGAAATCATTTGAAATATGTATTTGCGTTGAGGAAGTGTGCAAAATGGAGAAATTGAGAAACGTCGCCATCATCGCCCACGTTGACCACGGCAAGACCACCCTGGTCGACGAGATGCTCAAGCAGAGCGGCGTCTACCGTGAAAATCAGGAGGTCGTCGACCGCGTTATGGACTCCAACGACCTGGAGCGCGAGCGCGGCATCACGATCCTGGCCAAGAATACCGCCGTGCGCTACGGCGACACGAAGATCAACATCGTCGACACCCCGGGCCACGCCGACTTCGGCGGCGAGGTCGAGCGTGTCCTGAAGATGGTCAACGGCGTCATCCTGCTCGTCGACGCCGCCGAGGGCCCCATGCCGCAGACGCGCTTCGTGCTCAGCAAGGCGCTCGAGCTCGGCCACCGCGTCATCGTCGTCATCAACAAGATCGACCGCCCCGACCAGCGTATCCACGAGGTCATTGACGAGGTGCTCGAGCTGCTCATGGACCTCAACGCGACCGACGAACAGCTCGACTCGCCCATGCTCTTCTGCTCGGGCCGTCAGGGCACCGCGTCCTACTCCCCGGATGTGCCGGGCAAGGACCTGCGCCCGCTGTTCGACACCATTCTGGAGTATATCCCCGCGCCGGAGCAGAACGTCGACGCGCCGTTCCAGATGCTCGTGTCGTCCATCGACTACAATGAGTTTGTCGGCCGCATCGCCATCGGCCGCATCGAGCGCGGCGTCATCCGTCAGAACGAGGAGATCGCCGTGTGCAACTACCACGAACCGGACGCCCCGGCCAAGAAGGCCAAGGCCGTGTCCATGTATGAGTTCGAGGGCCTGCAGCGCGTGCCCGTCACGGAGGCGGAGGCCGGCAGCATCATCGCCATGTCCGGCATCGGCGACATTACCATCGGCGACACGATCTGCGCGCCGAGCTGCGTCGAGCCGATCGAGTTCGTGAAGATCTCCGCGCCCACGATGGAGATGACCTTCTCCGTCAACGACGGCCCGTTTGCCGGCCGCGAGGGCAAGTTCGTCACCAGCCGCCAGATCCGCGAGCGGCTCTACCGCGAGACGCTCAAGGACGTGTCCCTGCGCGTGAGCGATCTTGAGGGCGCGACGGATTCGTTCAACGTCGCCGGCCGCGGCGAAATGTCGCTGTCCATCCTCATCGAGACCATGCGCCGCGAGGGGTATGAGTTCCAGGTCTCGCCCCCGCGCGTGCTCTACCAGACGATCAACGGCCAGAAGTGCGAGCCGATCGAGCGCCTTGTCGCCGACGTCCCGGCCGATGCCGTCGGCGCCGTGATCGAAAAGCTCAGCGCCCGCAAGGGTGAGCTGCAGCAGATGGAGCCCATCGGCAAGCGCACGCGGCTGGAGTTTCTCGTGCCGGCGCGCGGTCTGTTCGGCTACCGCAACGAATTTCTGACCGATACGAAGGGCGAGGGCATCATGGCCTCCGTCTTTGACAGCTACGCCCCCTATAAGGGTGACCTCAGCCGTCGCAACACCGGCTCGCTCGTCTCGTTCGAGACCGGCGAGAGCATCACCTACGGCCTGTTCAACGCGCAGGAGCGCGGCCAGCTGTTCATCGGCGCGGGCGTGCCCGTGTATGCCGGCATGGTCGTCGGTGTGTCGCCGAAGCAGGAGGACATCACCGTCAACGTCTGCAAGAAAAAGCAGCTGACCAACACCCGCGCCGCCGGCTCTGACGACGCGCTGCGTCTCGTGCCGCCGCGCAAGCTGAGCCTGGAGCAGTGCCTGGAGTTCCTCGCGGACGACGAGCTGCTCGAGGTTACGCCCAAGAGCCTGCGCATCCGCAAGCGCATCCTCGACCATGAGCGCCGCATGAAGGCCGCCCACGGCAAGGGCGCGAAATAAGTTTGGCCCGTTCCCGCCGCTGTCCGCCGAGACGGCGGCGGGAATTTTGCGCCGCGCGGCGTATGGAGAAAGATTTCTCTTTACAAGTACCGCGGGGTGTGGTATTGTAAAACAGTCCATGTGCCCGGATCCGGGGCTTGCCGCTTTGCAGCGGTGCCTTTCCGCCCGGTTCTGCGCCAGCGGATACGAAAACAAAGAAAGGAAGTCATCACCATGATCACCAAAGCTGAAAAGACCGCAGTCATCGAAGCCAACAAGACGCACGAGGGCGACACCGGTTCTCCGGAGGTCCAGATCGCCATCCTCACCGAGCGCATCCACCAGCTCACCGAGCACCTGAAGGTGCACCCGAACGACAAGCACAGCCGTCTGGGCATGTACAAGATGGTCGGTAAGCGCCGCCGTCTGCTCGACTACCTCGCCAAGAAGGACATCGAGCGCTATCGTGCGATCATTGCAAAGCTGAACATCCGCAAGTAAGTTCGGCTTTTCCGAAGGGTATGAACGTTTGAACGCAGGGGGATAATTTCATATTGTCCCCCTGCTTTTTTCGTTTCCGCCCCGGCAGTCCATTTTCGGGAGCGCCGCTGCCCAGTATTTGAATCTGCGCCCCATCGCGCATGGGACGTGGATGCAAGTGCTGGCTCTGGCGTTTCCGCCAACAAAAGAAAGGAGCACCAGAACCCATGATTATCACCACGCACAAGCAGTTCCCCAACTACAAGCGCTACGAGATCGAGTATGAAGGCCGTCCCCTCGTCATGGAGACCGGCAAACTCGCAGAGCTGTGCAACTCCGCCGTCCTCGTCAGCTACGGCGAGACGACCGTGCTCGTCACCTGCACGGCCTCCGCCCGCCCGAAAGACGGCGTGGATTACTTCCCGCTGTCCGTTGATTTTAACGAAAAGCTCTACGCCGTCGGCCGCATCCCCGGCAGCTTCATGCGCCGCGAGGGCAAGCCCAGCCTGCCCGCCGTGCTCGCCAGCCGCCTGATCGACCGCCCGATGCGCCCGCTCTTCCCGAGCGACCTGCGCAACGACGTCATCATCGCCTGTGAAGTGCTGTCCGTCGACCGCGACTGCAGCCCGGAGATCACCGCCATGATCGGCGCGAGCGCCGCCGTGAGCATCTCCGACGTGCCGTTCAACGGCCCCATCGCCGGCATCGTCCTCGGCTGGGACGGCGAGAAGTACCTCTTCAATCCCACGCAGGAGCAGCGCAAGACCAACCGCATGACCACCACCATCGCGGCCACGCACAAGAAGATCGTCATGATCGAGTCCGAGGCCGACCAGGTGCCGGATGATGTGATGTACGAGGGCATCGTGCAGGCGCACGAGCACCTGCAGCCCGTGCTCGATCTCATCGACAAGATGGTCAGCGAGATCGGCAAGCCGAAGTTTGAGTATGAGCACGCCTCCTTTGACGAGGACCTGTTCGAGCTCCTGTGCGCCAACGAGATGGAAGGCATGGAGTACTGCATGGACACCGACGACAAGAACGTGCGCGAGGCGCGCGTGAATGAATGGATCGCCGCCGTGCAGGAAAAATATGAAGCCGAGCACCCGGACATGATGCAGTACATGGACGAGATCCTCTACAAGATGCAGAAGAAGATCGTCAAGAAGTGGCTGCTTGCCGGTCATCGTGTCGACGGCCGCAAGATGAACGAGATCCGCCCGCTCGACGCCGAGGTCGGCGTGATCCCGCGCGTGCACGGCTCGGGCCTGTTCACCCGCGGCCAGACGCAGGTGCTGTCCATCGCCACGCTCGCCACGCTGTCCATGTCCCAGAAGCTCGACACCATCTGGGAAGAGGAAGAAAAGCGCTTCATGCACCACTACAACATGCCGCCGTATTCCACCGGCGACGCCCGCGCCGCCCGCAGCACCAACCGCCGCGAGTACGGCCACGGCGCCCTCGTCGAGAAGGCGCTGCAGTGCGTTATCCCGCCGGTCGAGGAGTTCCCGTATGCCATCCGTGTGGTGTCCGAGGTGCTCTCGTCCAACGGTTCCACGTCGCAGGGCTCCATCTGCGGCTCCACGCTCGCGCTCATGGACGCCGGCGTGCCCATCAAGGCGCCGGTCGCCGGCATCTCCTGCGGTTTGATCCAGGACGGCGACGACTTCACCACCTTCATCGACATTCAGGGCGTTGAGGACTTCCACGGCGAGATGGACTTCAAGGTCGCCGGCACGAAGCAGGGCATCACCGCCATCCAGATGGACCTCAAGAACGACGGCCTCAAGCACGAGATCGTCAAGGAAGCGTTCCGCATGACACGCGAGGCCCGCTTCCAGATCCTCGATGAGATCATGCTCAAGGCGATCGCCGAGCCGCGCAAGGAGCTGGCCGATTCCGCCCCGAAGATGATCCAGATGAAGATCAACCCCGACAAGATCCGCGAGGTCATCGGCTCGGGCGGCAAGGTCATCCAGAAGATCTGCGCCGACACCGGCTGCAAGATCGACATCGAGGACGACGGCTCCATCTTCATCGCGTCCGAGGACATCGAGGCCTGCCGCGCCGCGCGCAAGACCATCGAGAACATCGTCTTCGAGCCGGAAGTCGGCGAGCTGTACTACGGCAAGGTCTCCAACATCCGCAGCGACTTCGGCGCATGGGTCGAGCTGGCTCCGGGCAAGGACGGCCTCGTCAAGATCAAGGATCTCGAGTTCAAGCGCACCGAAAAGGTCGAGGATGTGCTCAAGATCGGCGACATGACCTGGGTCAAGGTCATGAATGTCGACGATCGCGGCCGCATCGACCTGTCCCGCAAGGACGCGATGCGTGAAAAGGGCCTGATGTAATTTCGGCACAACTGTGTGGGCGGGGTGCGCATACACCCCGCCCACTTTTCCACGGGGGGACAGCACATTATGTACGAAAAACAGACGCTGCCGAACGGCGTGCGCATCGTCTACGAGCACATGCCGCACGTGCGCTCGGCGGCCATCGGCGTGTGGGTCGGCGTTGGGTCACGGTATGAGTCGCCGTGCGAGGCCGGCAGCGCGCACTTTATCGAGCATATGCTCTTCAAGGGGACGGCACAGCACTCCGCCTCCGAGCTGGCAGAACGCATGGACGCCATCGGCGGCCAGGTGAACGCCTACACCACGCGCGAGGGCACGTGCTACTATGCGCGCGTGCTCGACGAGCACCTCGACCGCGCGGGCGACCTGCTCGCCGAGATGCTCTTCACATCGAACTTTTCCGAGACGGACGCAGATAACGAACGCGGCGTCATCCGCGAGGAGATGGACATGTACGCCGACACGCCGGAGGATCTGGTCACGGAGCGGCTCATCGGCGCCGCCTTCCCCGGCGCGCTGGGGCGGCCGGTGCTCGGACGCCCGGCCACGATCGACCGGCTGACGGGTGCGCGCCTGCGCTCGTTTCAGATCGCGCACTATATCGCGCCGCGCATCGTTATCGCCGTGTCCGGCAGCTTCACGGATGAGAACATCGCGCGCCTCGCCGCGCACTTTTCGTGGCTGCCCGTGCGGCCGGATCTGACCATGCGGTCCGGCAGCTACACCCCAGCCTTCACGCTCAAGCGCAAGGCCATCGAGCAAAACCAGATCAGCATCGGCTTTCCCGGCCTGCCGACGGGGGCGGAGGAGCGCTTCACCATGGCGCTGCTCTCGTCCATCCTCGGCGGGAACATGTCCTCGCGCCTGTTTCAGACCGTGCGCGAGAAAAACGGTCTGTGCTACGCCATCTACACCTACACGGCGAGCTTTCTCGACTGCGGCATGTTCGGCATCTCCGCCGCCGTCGGCCGCGAGACGGAGCAGCGCGCGCTCGCGCTCATCCGCGACGAGCTCGAGCGCTTCCGCACCGACGGCGTTACGCAATCGGAGCTCGACCGCGCGCGCGAACAGGTGCACGCGAGCGTGCTCATGGCGGAGGAATCCACCGCCTCGCGCATGAACAAGCTCGGCTATTCCGAGCTGTACCTCGGCCGGGTGCTCCCGGCGGACGAGGTGCTCGCGCGCTACGACGCCGTCACGCGCGAGGACATCCTCGGCCTCGCGCGCGAGACGCTGGACTTTGACTGCGTGTCGTTCTCGGCCGTCGGCCGCCTGCGGCCGCAGGAGGAATACGCGCAGCAGCTCAGGGGATAACAAAAAACGCCGCGGAGGCCTCCGCGGCGTTTTTCTGTTTCAGTTGTCCGACTCACCGGCCATGACCGTGTGCCGGATGCGGCGGATACCACACCCGCGCCGCTTGCGCAAGGGGGCGGATCCTGCTGCCATGTATCGCAAAACGGAACCCCGGCGGCTTCAAGAAGAAGCCGCCGGGGGCGTTTTGCTTTTTCAGGCGTTTTGGATCAGCAGCTCCGCGATCTGCACGCAGTTGGTGGCCGCGCCCTTGCGCACCTGGTCGCCGCAGCACCAGAGGCACAGGCCGTTGGGGTCGGTCAGGTCGGGGCGGATGCGGCCGACGAACACGAGATCCTGATCCGACGTGTCGAGCGGCATGGGATACTGCAGCGCGTCGAGATCATCCACAAGGCGGCAGCCGGGGGCGGCGGCGATGGCCGCGCGCGCCTCGTCAACGGAGATGTGGTGCACGAAGTGCACGGCGGCGGAGATGGAGTGACTGCGCACGACGGGCACGCGCACGCAGGTGCACGAGACGTTCATGTCCGGCAGGTGCAGGATCTTGCGGCCCTCGTTCTGGAGCTTCATCTCCTCGGAGGTGTAGCCGTCGCACTGCTCGCCGCCGATCTGCGGGATGACGTTGTAGGCGATCTGGTGCGCGAACACCTTCGGCGCGTAGCTCTTGCCGGCGCGCAGGGCGTCGACCTCGTTTTGCAGCTCGATCGGGCCGCCCGCGCCCGCGCCGGATACGGCCTGATACGTCGACACGACCATGTCGCGGATGGGTGAGAGCTTGCGCAGCGCGTTAATGGCGGTCAGCGTGATGATGGTCGAGCAGTTGGGGTTCGAGATGATGCCGTGGTGCAGCTTCACGTCTCCGGCGTTGATCTCCGGCACGACGAGCGGCACGTTTGGGTCCAGGCGAAAGGCCGAGGAGTTATCCACGAACACGGCGCCGGAGCGCACGATCGCAGGGGCGAAGCGCTCGGCAATGTCGTTTTCCGCCGCGCCGAGGACGATGTCCATGCCGGAGAAGGCGGCGTCCGTCGCCTCCTCGAGGGCGATATTCTGTCCCTGCCACGACACGACCTTGCCGGCCGAGCGGGCGCTTGCGAGCAAGTGCAGCTCCCCGACGGGGAACTTGCGCTCGGCGAGGATCTTCATCATTTCCTGCCCGACGGCGCCGCTGGCGCCGAGAATGGCTACGCGATACTGCTTCATATTTGAAAACTTCCTTTCTTATTTCACAAAGCTGTTGTACAGGACCTGGATGGCGGGCGCGAAATCCTTCGTGTCCACGCCGACGATGATGTTGAGCTCATCCGGCCCCTGCGAGATCATGCGGATGTTGATGCCGTGCTCGCCGAGCGCGGCGAAGATGCGGCCCGACGTGCCGGGGCGGAAGGCCATCTTCCGGCCGACGGCCGCGACGATGGAGATGTTCTCCGTCACGTGCAGATTGTCCGGGTGCAGCTGCTTTTCCAGCTCGCCGAGGATGGAGTACAGGCAGGGGGCGACCTTTTCGCTCGAGACGACGAGCGACAGGCAGTCGATGCCGCTGGGGGCGTACTCGATGCTCACGCCGTGGCGCTCGAACACTTCGAACACCTGCCGGAACGTGCCCACGCTCGAGGACATACCGGACTTGGCGATCGTGATGATGGAGTAGTTTTTCTTGCCCGCGATGCCGGTGATGAGCCGACCGTCGTCCACGTCGTCGAACGACTCCATGATGAGCGTGCCGGGGTGGTCGGGGGCGTTGGTGTTGCGGATGTTGAGCGGGATATTCTTCTCGCGCACGGGGAAGACCGTGCCCTCGTGCAGCACCTGCGCGCCGACGAAGCTCAGCTCACGCAGCTCGTTATAGGTGATGCGCTCGATGGGCAGCGGGTCGGGCACGATGCGGGGGTCGGCCATAAGGATGCCGGACACGTCCGTCCAGTTTTCGTACACGTCGGCATCGAGCGCCGCGGCCGCGAGCGCGCCGGTGATGTCGCTGCCGCCGCGGGAAAAGGTGCGGATCTTGCGGTCGGGCGTCACGCCGTAAAAGCCGGGGATGACAACGCTGCGCCCGTCGGCCAGCCGCCGGAGCGCGGCGTAGGACGCCTCCTTGTCGATCGAGCCGTCAAACTGAAAGCGCACCCACAGCTCCGCGTCCAGAAACGAGTAGCCGAGGTAGTCCGCCATGAGCAGGGCGGAGAAATATTCGCCGCGCGACACGAGCTCCTCTTCCGAGATGCCGGCGCGCATCTGCCGGCGCAGCACGTCGAGCTCGGCCTCGATATCGACGTTCAGGCCGCATTCGTCGCGGATGGCGATGTAGCGATCGCAGATCATCTGAAAGACGGCGTCGCAGTTCACGCCGTATTGCAGGTGCGCGTAGCACAGGTACAGCAGGTCTGTGAGCTTGTGGTCGTCCGCGCTGCGCTTGCCGGCGGCGGACACGACGATCACCTTCCGCGCGGGGTCGGCGCGCACGATGTCGCGCACTTTTTCAAACTGCTTGGCGTCCGCCATCGACGAGCCGCCGAATTTTGCAACCTTCAGCATGGGGCCCTCCTTATTGCAGCGCGGCAAAGAAGCTCTCGCTGTCCTGTGCCAGCGCCTGCGCCATGAGCGCGTGCATCCGGCTCACGGGCACGGGCTGCGTGATGACCGCGCCGTCCCAGTCGCCCTCGGCGAGGGCGGCCAGCTCCGGCAGCGCGGCGCGCGTGCGCACGTAGTAGCGGTGCTGCACGCCGGAATTGTCCGGTACGGCCGGAACGAACGAGTCGGTGTAAAACGCATGCACGCCGCGGCGGATGTCCACGAGATCCTGCACGACGTTGTAGGCCGTCGGGTAGCGGCCCGCGCCCTGACCGAAGAAGCTCTGCACGCCCATGCGGTCGCCCTCCATGCTGATGAGGTTGAAGTTTGCGGGCACGGCCGCCTCGAGCGCGTCATGGCCCAGCAGCGTCGGCTCGACGTAGGCGCGGATGCTGCCGCCGCTTTGCTCAGCCGTTGCGATCAGCTTGCACGTGCAGCCGTGCGCCTGAAAGCGGGCGATGTCCGCCTTGCGCACGTTGCGGATGCCGAACACCGGCACGTCCGCCTCGCGCAGCGACACGCCGAAGGCCACGTTGGCGGACAGGATCAGCTTGCGCTGAATGTCCAGCCCGTCGATATCGGCCGAGGGGTCTGCCTCGGCGTAGCCGAGCGCCTGTGCCTGCGCGAGCACGTCGGCAAAGTCTACGTCGCTGCCGTGCATCGCGTCCATGATGTAGTTGGTCGTGCCGTTGAGGATGCCCCAGACGCGGGAGATGTGGTTGGCGCGCGCGGCCTTTTCGAGGTTCGTCAGCCACGGGATGCCGCCGCCGACCGCCGCCGTGCACCGCAGCGCTGCGCCGTGCTCTTTGGAGAGCGCGGTGAGTTCGTCGTAGTACCGGCACATGAGGTATTTATTCGAGGACACCACGTTCTTCCCGGCGCGCAGCGCGGCCGCCACGTATTCATACGCCGGGTGCAGGCCGCCCATGACCTCCACGACGGTGTCGACCGCCGGGTCGTCGAGAATGTCCTGCATCTCGTAGGTGGTTCGGGCCGTCAGCTCGCCGAGATCGCGCCGGCACAGCACCCACGCCGCACGGATATCGTCCCGGCCGGCGAGCATATCGTAAACGCCCCTGCCGACAACGCCAAAGCCCAGAAGTCCGATGTTCATGATGTTCCCTCACTTTGTTTTGATGAAAATTGCCCGCGACGAGCGGACAGATGTTTTTCGAGCGAGAACAATATACCACGTCTGCCCCCGGATTGCAAGGGCGCGCGGGCACTTTTCCCCGAAACCGGCAAAAAACCGGCAGAAGCGCACTTCTGCCGGTTACCTTTGTGCAGTTTTACGGCCCGGCGTCCGGCTGCGTCAGCCAGAGCAGCGCGCCGAGGAGGAAAAACAGCGCTGCCGTGGCGGCACGGCCGCCATACAGCCGCGGCAATATCACGCCGGACGCGGGCAGAACAACGCTGGCGAGCAGAGTAGCCAGACACAGGCCGAACAGTGCCCGGACGAGCGGCCGCACCCAGCAGGGCGCGTCGCGCCGCGGCCGCAGGCGCGTGACCATGCACAGCGCCTGCAGCAGTGTCCACGCCAGCGCGCACAGCAGCAGCGGCTCGGTTATGAGCATGGCTGCCAACGGCGTCATGTCCCCGTGCTGGTACTGGCGGAGGCAGACCGCGTGCAGGTACGTCCACAGCCCGGCCAGCACGAGCGTGACGGCCCCCATGATGCACAGCCTGCGCAGCGCCGCCCGGCGGGCATCGGCGGACGGCGCCCCGTCCAGCAGCTCCGTGAGCTCGACGCCGAGCGCGTCCGCGAGCCGCTGCAGCGTCTCCACGTCCGGGCGGGAGCGGCCCGTCTCCCTTAATTAAAGATATTGTTGGGTAAAAAAGAAAGGTCAGTCGATTT
>ENA-UOJV01000848-UOJV01000848.1-human-gut-metagenome-genome-assembly--contig:-C82-NODE-848-length-39981-cov-5.921605_pt1 | contig 39981 bp, 44 predicted proteins | sample MGYA00242356_ERZ723903 | MGnify/ENA metagenome assembly ERZ723903
GTAGGGCAGAAAAGGAAAATGAGGCGAAACATCGTGAAAATCAGCGGTTTTTTAAAGAAAGCCTGGAAAAAGCCTTAATAGAGATCAACAAAGAAAAAGAAAAATGCCTCAGAGAATATCTGGAAGAATTAAAAGATATTGCTGTGGCAGTGGCTGAAAAAGTGATCCATATCAGCCTGAGATCCAGCGGTTCTGTTATAAGCAGGATGATAGAAGCTGAAACAGAAAAACTGCAGAAAATGGACTGGGTCAAGATCTATATGGAAAAAGAAGACTATGAGACCATGGTTCAGGCAGATGGACATCTGGCAGAGAAACTGTCACGGCTCTCTGACAACGTCAAATTTATAGTAATGGAGGACGGAAAATGCGGAAGCTGTATCATCGAAATGCCGGACGGGATTATAGATATGAGTGTAGATACCCAGCTTGAAAATATACACAGACTTGTAGGCAACGCCAATACATAAAGATTTTATGGATACATAAAGTACACAGAGGTGAAAACCATGTATGAAAATCTCCTGAAGTTAATACAGCAGGCAGAAACAGCAGACCGCATTGGAAAAATTGAAAATGTAGTGGGAATGTCAATGGAAGCTTCCGGAGGCAGATCCGGTATTGGTGATATTGTTATGATCTACAATGAAGCTGAGAACTGTCAGGTTCCTGCGGAAGTGGTAGGATTCAAAAATGGCAAAATACAGCTGATGACCTATGAAAATATCAGCGGGATCACAGCGGGAAGTTTTGTCCGCAATACCGGATGCCGTTTGCAGATACCGGTGGGAGACTTCCTGAAAGGCCGTATCATCAACGCGCTGGGGCATCCCATTGACGAAAAAGGAGAGTTTCCCCCAGGGAAGCTTTATACAGTAGACAGTGCCTATATCAACCCTCTTAACCGTCCTCCTATCAGGGAACATCTGGAATTTGGGATTAAGGCCATTGATGGTTTAAATACCATTGGAAAAGGTCAGAGAATGGGGATTTTTGCAGGCTCCGGTGTTGGAAAAAGTACATTGATGGGAATGATCGCCCGGAATGTAAAAACAGATATCAATGTGATCGCCCTGGTAGGAGAGCGAGGCAGGGAGGTTCTGGAATTTGTTAAAAAGGATCTGGGAGAAGAGGGCATGAAACGTTCTGTCCTTATTGTAGCCACATCAGACCAGCCGGCAATGCTGCGTATGAAATGTCCCTTGGTTGCAACAACGATCGCTGAATATTTCAGGGATCAGGGAGCAGATGTGCTGCTGATGATGGATTCTCTTACCAGATATGCCATGGCACAGAGGGAGATCGGTCTTGCTATTGGAGAACCGCCTATAGCCAGAGGTTATACACCTTCTATTTATGCAGAATTTCCAAGGCTTCTGGAAAGAAGCGGGAATTTTGCAAAAGGTTCCATTACCGGGATTTATACGGTACTGGTGGAGGGAGACGATACCAATGAGCCGGTGGCTGATACAGTCAGAGGTATTTTGGATGGTCATATTGTTTTAAGCAGGCAGCTGGCTAATGCAAACCATTTTCCGGCTATTGATATCAGTGCAAGTATTTCACGTCTTATGAATGATATAGCCGGGGAAGAACACAGGAAAGCAGCTTCAAGGTTCAGGAACATGTTAAGTCTTTATCAGAAAAATGCAGACCTGATCTCCATTGGCGCTTACAAAAAAGGTGCAAACAGTGCTCTGGATGAAGCAGTTGACCGCATAGGTGATATGAATAAATTTCTGGAACAGGAAACAAATGAAAATATCCCTTATGAGGAAAGCATAAGGAGAATGGAAAAAATCGTGGGTTAGCAGTTATAGGAGATGATACTTAAGATGAAGAGATTTAAATACAGTCTTGAAAATGTACTTCATTATAAGGAACAGATTCTGGACAGCATTAAGGCAGAACATGGTACACTTCTGGCACAGATCCGGAAAAAAGAAGCAGAGATACAGGAACTGGAGAACAAGCTGGTATCTGCCCAGAATAAGATGGATGATTTGAAAAAACAGGATGTACAGATAAAAGATATTTGTCTTTATGGTATGTATATCAGTGAAATGGAAGATCAGATCCGGAAAAAACAGGAACAGTTAAAGCTTTTACAGCAGCAGGAAGAAAAGAAAAAAGTACAGGTGATCGCTGCAAAGATAGATACGTCCCGTTATGAAAAGTTAAAGGACAGGCGGCAGAGTGAGTATGAAAAAGCTGCTAAAAAGGCACAGGAGCTGTTTATAGAAGAATTTGCTTCAAGAACAGCCAGATATTCTCAAAACAGGGAGGTAATCTAGGTTGAGCAGGATTGAAAATACCGGTCAGATAAAAACAGGATATTCTGTGAAGTCAGGTACGAACCCAGAAGAAAAAGTGGAGAATGGGTCAGATTTTGCATCGATGCTGACAAAATACAAGAAAAAAGCAGCCCAGGATGTCGAAACAAAAAAAGCAGAAACAGGGGAAACAAAAAATAAAGAAACACAGCCAGAAGAAACCAAAAACAGGGGAAATGAAAAACAGGTTAATGGCAGGCAGTCCGGAGAAAACGAAAAAACAGCTGAAATAAAAGCAGAAATAAAAGTAACGGACATACAGGACGGAAAGAACAGCCAGGATGGAGAAAAAGAGCAGGAGCAGGAACTGGCAGCTGCCTATGCTTCTGAAGCCTGTTACAGGACCTTTGTACAGATAACAGCAGAAAATAGTAAAACGCCTGCTGTTTACAACAATGAAATAAATGGAATACAAGATCTGGCTGTACAGACAACGGTGGAAACAGGAATGGAGGACCAGACGGCAGCGGTCAGTACCATACAGCAGACAGAATCCCCCCACACAGAGGGGGGGGGCGGAGTGGGGGGGGTGGGGACCAGACGGCAGCGGTCAGTACCATACAGCAGACAGAATCCCCCCACACAGAATCCCCCCACACAGAATCCCCCCACACAGAAACAGCTGTCCATGCAGATGACTTAAAGCTCCGGAACAGATCGGACCAGACTGGAGAGAAAGAAAAATCAGGAGAGGCAGAAGAAGCCGGGCAGTCAAAGCAAACTGCCAAAATGAACCGGGAAGAAGAAATACCAGACCAGAAGGAACATATTTCCGGAAAGGAAATGACAGCCCTGGCATCGCCCGGTTATACAGGAACTGTTGAAAGTTCAGCTGGCACAGCAGCAAAACCAGCTGCTGTTGATACAGGACCGGCAGACCGGCTGCCAACAGCCCAGGATACATTGACAGAGGATCTGGGAAACTACCTGGATACAAAGATCAGTGAAAAAAAAGGAAAGCTGGAGCTTTCCCTGGAGCCGGAAAGGCTTGGAAAGCTGACTATCCGGCTGGAGTATGAAAAAGGAAAAACAGAGGTCACTATTTTTTCAACCAGTGCAAAAACACTGGAGATATTAAGCAAAGAAGCAGGGCATCTGGCACAGATCCTGGAAGAAAAAACAGGAACTCCTACTGTTATTTACACACCGGAACAGACTGAAAACAGGCAAAACATGGATCAGGATCCCGGTCATGGCAGAAACGGCAGGCAGGATCAAAAAGAGCAGCGCCAGAAGCAGGATGACAGCTTTGCCCAACAGCTAAGGCTGGGACTGACCTAGAAGGAGGATTAAAGTGATATGGCAGATCAAATAACAGTCAGCAGCACTGCAAACCCGTATCAGGCAGGTGTTTACAGTGCCGGATCCAACAGCAAGAACACGATGGATGTAAACAGCTTTATCAAGCTGTTAGCAGCACAGCTTTCCAATCAGGATATGACAAGCCCTATGGATAACAGCGAAATGATGTCCCAGATGACAAATATGGCAATGGTCCAGTCACTTACTGCCATGACAGAGTCATTAAATACATCAGCTGCTGTTACAACTCAGACATATGCAGGCAGCCTGATCGGTCAGGAGGTAACTGTGGCGGTTACGGATCCTGATACCGGGGCAGCAAATGGCGTGAAATATGGGAAGGTAATTTCTGTTGATTTTACCCAGGGAGATCCGGTGGTACGTCTGGAAGGTGATGATACCAGCTATAAGATGTCCAGTGTCCTGGGAGTTGGAAAGCTTCCAGAGAAAGCAGGTGAAAAAGATCCTGACAGAGGATCTGAAAAAACAGATAAGATCACAGAACAGTTAGCAAATGCAGATCTGAAAGACACAGGATCTGAAGATACAGACACAGAAGAAATGTAAAAAGGAGCAAAAGAATATGTTAAGAGCAATGGATTCAGCAGTATCAGGTCTTAGGGCGCATCAGAACAAACTGGACGTCATCGGCAACAATATTGCAAACGTAAATACATTTGGTTTTAAGTCCCAGAGTTACAGCTTTAAAGAGGCAATGTACCAGACTTCCACCACCTCCACAAAGGGAAGCGAGAATGCCGGTGGTGTAAATGCAGCCCAGTATGGATATGGTTCCATGATGGGTTCCATCAGTACGGATATGAGTGCCTCTACACCAACCTATGTAGGTGGTCTTAATGCAAGTGTAGACGGAGAAGGCTTCTTTATTACATTCCCAAAGAGCACAGAAACGGTTACAGTAGCGGATATGAAGAAAACGGACTTTGATTATACCAGAGTTGGTCAGTTCAATATTGACGGAAACGGATATCTTACAGATGCCAACGGAAATTTTGTTTATGGTTTCCGTCCGGATGAGGTAGATAAGCCAACGAGATTTGATGGAGATCTTGTAGCCATCAAGGTTCCTAGTGATGTAACAGGCAATGATTTTGGTGATGCTCCGCTGCAGCTGACAAATGTAAAGATCAACAGTCTGGGAGAGATTTCAGGTACAGTAAAGTCAACGGATCCGGATAAGGATGGAAAAACCGTCAGCATCGGTAAGGTTGCCATTGCCACCTTCCAGAATCCGGAGGGCTTAAGCAAAAAGGGTTCTTTTTACTATGGGGCAGCAGAAAGCGATAACAGTGGTAATGCTTCCGCTACGATCCCAGGAGGAAGCACCTCTTCTTTAATGACCGGATATCTGGAGGCTTCCAATGTGGATCTTGCAAAGGAATTTTCTGATATGATCACAACACAGAGAGGCTTTCAGGCCAATTCAAAGATCATCACAGTCAGTGATGAGATCCTGTCTGATCTGATCAACATGAAGCGGTAAGGAATATGATCTGTGTAGAACGACTTAACGGAGAGATTTTATATCTGAACTGGCTTCAGGTTGAATTGATCGAACAGATTCCGGAAACAAAGATCCGTATGATGAATGGAGATTACTATCTGGTAAAAGACAGTGTAGAAAGCATCAAAGATCAGGTGGCCGGGTTCTTTCAAAGGTGTGTCAGCATAAAAAAAGAGATGCAGATTTAGGAGGAAAAGCAGGTGGATCCTACAACATTACTAGGTATAATCCTGGGTTTTGCTTTAATTGTAAACGGAATCGGTTTTGCCAAGATTGGTAACTTTATTGATATCCCCAGTATGGTCATTGTAATTGGTGGGGCTCTGTCAGCAACGTTGTCCAGCTATCCATTAGGGATATTAAAGGATATCCCAAAGCATTTTGCAGTACTTATAAGGGGAAACCGCTATAATATCCCCAAATTGATCGAACAGCTTGTAGATCTGGGAACCATAGCAAGGCAGAGCGGCCTTCTGGCGTTGGAGGATAAAGCGGCGGAGATCAAGGATCCTTTCTTTAGGCAGAGTGTCCTGATGATCGTAGATGCAAACGATCCGGACAAAGTAAGGCTGGTTCTGGAAAGAGAACTGGATAATATGATGGTCCGTCACGACCAGGCGGCAGGTCTTTATGAAAAAGCTGCATCTTATGCACCGTCCTTTGGTATGATAGGTACCCTGATCGGTTTGATCAACATGCTGAAGGGAATGAATATGGATGCAGGCGGTTCATCTACTATCGGCAGTGACATGTCAATAGCATTGATCACAACCTTTTACGGCTGTATTCTTGCAAATGTTATTTTTAATCCGATCGCAAAGAAACTGAGGATCCGTCAGGATGAGGAAGAACTGTATTGTTCTACTATCATTGAAGGGATCATTGCCATACAGGCAGGAGAAAATCCAAAATACCTGAGGGAACATCTTCTTGCATCGATTAAACAGTCACAGCAGCAGAAGATCCTTGCAAAAACAGAAGGTGGAGATTCTCAGGGGAAGGAACAGGAAGATAAATGAGTAAGAAAAATCGCCCCACAGACAGCGGCGGCAACTGGATGGATACTTATGGAGACATGGTAACATTGCTGCTTACATTTTTTATCATGCTGTATTCCATGTCTAACCTGGACGCACAGAAATGGACTATTTTTGTGAAAAGCATCCCAAACATACAGAACCAGGGATCAGAGAATATTACCATTAATTCCCAGATGTCAGATACCCCAGAGGTGGATAGCAAAGGCCAGGAGATCGGCCAGGAAGATCTTCAGGCAGAAGATGTAAATAAGCTGTATCTTACGATCGCTGAAAGCCTGAATCAGGCGGGTGTAAAGGAGGCTACGGTCATCAGGGGAGATGATTATACTTATGTTTCTTTTGCAAATAATGTGTTTTTCGGTGCAAACAGCTCCGTGCTTACACGGGAAGGACAGGCAGTCCTCTATACATTTGCAAAAGCCATAGCTCCTGCAGCAGGTGGGATTGAACAGGTTAATATCATGTCCCACACTGCGAAAGTAACAGATAATTCACAGATCAATCCACAGATTATACGAAAAGACCGTATCCTTTCGGCGATGAGATCTGCAGAAGTATGTATTTATCTTCAGCAGCAGAATGTAATAAAGCCGGAGAAGCTGGTGGATATAAGTTATGGTGAGTATCGCCCTATAGCAGATAATTCCACAGAAGAAGGAAGGATAAAAAACCGCAGGATTGAATTTTTGCTTTTAGATAATGGGGCAAAAGAAAGAGACCTGAATGAGTATTATAAAGAGTTTAAGAGCGGTGAATATGCGAATACTACAGTAGTAACAGTAGGAGAGTCACAAAGCTCTTCCCAGGGTGGTGAAACCGTACCGGCAGATACAGAGGCACCGGTAGATACCGGTGCAGCAGATGCAGGTGCAGAAGATGCAGGGTCTGTGGAGAAAATGCAAAATACCAGTGAATAAGAGAGGTCAGGAAGAATGGCAGATGTTTTATCACAAAGCCAGATAGATGCACTTTTAAAATCCATGAGTGCGGATGCACCAGCACAGGAAAAGAAAACAGAATCTGTACAGCCTCTGTCACCAGAAGAAAAGAACTATATTAAATACGACTTTTTCAGCCCGAGGAAATTCACAAAAGAAAAAATGAAGATCCTCAGGAGTGTATTTGAGAATTATGCACGTATTCTTACTTCCCAGATCAACGGTATTTTCCGCGTGATGACGGACATAACGGTGCTGGATGTACAGGAAAGAAGGTATTACGAATACGTAAATGCCCTTCACGAAAACGACTGCATGACAATGATAGACGCATCAATAGCAGGAGAAGAAAAAATGAGTGTTCCACTGATGCTGTTTGTAACTCCGGGTATGGTGATTACACTGATCAACCATATGCTGGGGGGCGAAGATGTTGTAGCAGTAGAGGATGATTACCGGTATTCCGACGTGGAACGTGCTTTGTACAAGCGGATTGTAGAATATATGACAGGTGCTTTAAAGGATGGATTTTCAAATTATGTGAGCATTGCTTTTTCCGTAGAACATGTAGAAGAAAATCCAACCATGGTCCAGGATGTAGGTCTGGATGAAACAGTAGCCATTATCATTTTAAATGTGGACATATCTGGACAGGCACAGGAAAAAGTAAAGATCTGCCTTCCGGGCAATCTTCTTACGGTGATCTTTCACAGTATTGACAACCGCAAGCACCTGGCAAGAGGATTTTCTTATCAGGATAATAAAGAGAAGATCATGGATAATATCCGTTACTCCAAACTGCCTATTACAGGACAGCTTGGCACGGTACAGCTGGATCTGAAAGGACTTTATCAGATCCAGGTAGGAGATGTGATCGATCTTGGAAAGCCAAAAGACAGTCCGGTCAGACTTTTTGTAGGACGTCAGCCTTGGTTTACAGGACAAATGGGATGTTATAAGAAAAATGTGGCTGTGAAGATTGAAAAATGCATTGCGTCACAAATAGAAGAAAAGAAAACGGATATAATGCCGCAGAAGGAAGAAGATCCTGATAACAGTGACGGATCTGTAAAAGAACAAGGATAAATACGCTCCGGAATACGGGAGTATAAATAAGAATGAAGGAAGAAGAGGAATAAGAAATGGCTAAGATAATGCTGGTAGACGATGCTGCTTTTATGAGGATGATGATCAAGAAAGCTCTCAGTTCAAGTGGATATAACGATTTTATCGAGGCACAGGATGGGGCAGAAGCAGTAAAAAAATACAGTGAGGAAAAACCGGACATGGTAATTATGGATATCACCATGCCAAATATGGACGGGCTTCAGGCTTTGAAAAAAATTCGTGAAGGTGATCCAAATGCCAAAGTTGTTATGTGTACAGCAATGGGACAGGAAAGCATGGTTGTAGATGCGATCAAATCAGGTGCCCGTGATTTTGTGGTGAAGCCTTTTGATGCACAGAGAATTGTAAAAACTGTAAATGACATTTTAGGAAAATGATCCATAAGGAGGGAACTGTTATGGCATTTTTAGGTTCATTCGATATAAGCGCTTCTGGAATGAGCGCACAGCGTGTCAGGATGGATATTGCGGCAGAAAACATAGCAAATATGGACACAACGCGGACAGAGTCAGGTGGTCCATACCGAAGGAAAAATGTACTTCTTGAAAGCTATTCAGATACGTCTTTTGCCCAGGCAATGGAAAATGCAGCACGGGGAAAAGGAATAATCAGCCGTCATGCAGGAGTAAGAGTTTCTGGCATTGTGGAAGATGACAGAGAAGCTAAGAAAGTTTACAATCCGGATCATCCGGATGCGGATGCAGACGGCTATGTGACTATGCCAAATGTGGATGTGCTGAAAGAAACGGTAGACAGTATGTCAGCGACCCGGTCTTATGAAGCAAATGTAACAGCATTAAACGCAATTAAGCTGATGGCTCAGAAAGCACTGGAAATCGGTAAGTAGAAAACAGGAGGAAAATAAGAATGGGTGCACTCAGCTTTAATGAGATGGAAATAGATGCTCTTGGGGAGATGATGAATATCAGCCTCGGAGCATCAGCGACAGCAATGTCTACCCTTTTGGGATCTACCGTTCACATCACGACTCCAAAGGTAAAGATCCTTACAAGGGATCAGTTTGAGTTTAAAAAGCTGGAACCGGCAGTAGGAGTAGAAATCGCTTATGTAGAGGGCCTGGAAGGAAGCAATATTATGATGTTCAGCAGAAATGACGTGCGCATCATAGTAGGAACCCTTCTGGGCGAAGAGGTACCAGATGATAAATTTGAACTGGATGAGATCAACAGAAGTGCTATTTGTGAGGTAATGAACCAGATGATGGGTGCTTCAGCAACGGCACTTTCAGAATTTTTGAAATTTACAGTTAATATATCCACGCCGGTTTCTTTTGAGATCACAGACGCAGAAAGCTTTAAAAACAAGTATTTTCCGGAAACAATTCCTATGGTGGTCATTTCCTTTACCCTTGAGATCGAAGGAAAGCTGAAAAGTGAGTTTTTAAATATTATGCCGGAAAAGCTTGCCAAAAGGCTTTTGGAACCATTTGAGATATCCCTGGAAGAAGCAGCAGAGGTTCAGACAGAAAATAAGGAGTCAGGATCAAAGGCAGCAGAAGAAACTGCAGAGAAGGTAATAGAAGAGGCAGCAGAGAAAGAAAAAACGCAGCCTGATCCAGAACCAGCACCAACACCGCAGCCAGAACCGGCCCCACAGCCAGAACCGGCCCCACAGCCAGCACCGGCCCCGCAGCCAGCACCGGTCCCACAGCCAGCATCTACACCGCAGCCAGTACCTACACCGCAGCCAGCACCTACATCGCAGCCTGTATATTCCCAGATTCCAGCTGGTATTTCTGCAGATATGAATCCGGCTATTTTACAGCTTTTGAATCAGATGCAGCAGTCACAGGTGCAGATGATGCAGCTGATGCAGGATATGGAAAAACGGGAACAGGAAGGGAAAAAGGAATCCAGGGAACCTGCCCTGATCCGGCCGGCCAATGCGCCTGGTCTTGAATCTTCTGGAAGTGAAAATGGAGAAGAAAGCGCCAACCAGGAAATGCTCATGAAGGTGCCGTTGGAGATAACAGAGTAAATAGAACGCACTAAGAAATTGGTAAAGGATATTCTGGAGTTTACCCAGGGATCTCTTGTAGTCCTGGACAAAATGGCAGGAGAACAGGCAGACCTGTATGTAAATGGACAGTGTGTTGCCAGGGGAGATATTGTAGTAGTAGAGGATAATTTTGGTATCCGTATTACCGATATTGTAACCAGGGATATCAATCCGGAGAGCCCTTAATATGATAACAGATATTGTTTCTACAACAGGTATGCTGCTTGCTTTTGTAGTCATTTTGTTTTTGGCATGGCAGGCAAGCCGGTACCTGGGGAAGAACGCCCCTTATGGAAATAAAGGGGGAAAGATGCGGATACTGGAACAACTAAAAGTAGGAAATGATCAGTACATTATTCTTCTTAAACTGGATGAAAACCAATATCTGCTTGGGACTAGTCAGACGGGGATCCAGGTTCTGGAACGGTTTAAGGAGGAGAAAACGAATGAATGAGCTGATTACAGGCTTAAATGGAGGAAATGTTCCTGCGCTGGATATTATCATGCTGCTTACCTTTGCAGCATTGCTTCCTTCCATTGTGGTTATGATGAGTTCCTTTATGCGTATTATAATCATACTTTCTTTTACGAGAAATGCAATGGGAGTCCAGCAGACACCGCCTAATATGGTATTAACAGGCATGGCACTTTTTTTGTCGCTGTATATTATGAGTCCGGTTATAGGTCAGATCAATACGGTTGCCTACGAGCCCTATAAAAATGGGGAGATCACACAGCAGGAGGCAGTAAGCCGCATGGCAGATCCACTGAAGCAATTCATGCTTCGCAATACAGAGAAGGATACGCTGGATCATTTTGTACAGATGTCAAAACAGGAAGTTAAGAAAGATGTGAAAGAATATCCTCTTACTGTTGTTGTACCAGCTTTTATGACCAGCGAATTAAAAAAAGGGTTTCTTGCAGGATTTCTGATTTATCTTCCATTTCTGCTTATAGATATAGTGGTGTCTACCACCCTTATGTCCATGGGTATGGTAATGCTTCCGCCAACTATGGTCTCTCTTCCCTTTAAGTTACTTTTATTTATTACAGTAAATGGCTGGGAACTTTTATTTTCCAGTCTGGTACAAAGCTTCCGGTAGGAAAGAGGTGGGAATATGACAGAAGTGCAGATCCTGGATATCATGTATGAAGCATTCCAGCTGGCAATGAAGCTGTCGCTGCCATTTCTGTTGATCAGTATGATCGTAGGTGTGGTCATTGCTGTTTTTCAGGCAGCCACACAGATCAATGAACAGACAATGACATTTGTCCCCAAGCTGCTGGCTATTATGGTGCTTTTAGGTTTTTTAGGAAGTTCTATGCTGGTCATGCTTCAGGAATTTTTTCAATACATAGTGGAATTGATCGCAAAGGGGTAAAGAAGATCTATGTTTATCACATTTTCAATGGCAGTGATGCGTATGAGCGGAGCCATCGGATTCAATCCCCTTTTTGGAAAAAGTAATTTTCCTGTAAAAATAAGGGCATATTTTATTTTTGCCCTGTCACTGCTCCTGTATCTGTCTGCAGACCAGACCCAGATGGCATATCCGGGATCAATGGCAGAATACATCCTGATGCTTGCGGGAGAGCTTTTTCTTGGGGCAGTGTTAGCCTTTGCAATGGAACTGGCATTCCTTACGATCCGGTTTGCTTCTTCCATTATGGATTATTCAATGGGACTTAGCATGGCTCAGGTTTATGATCCCCAGTATGGAACCCAGTCAACGGTCAGTTCCGGTATTTATTATGCATTTATGGTACTGATCTTTTTTGCCAGCAACAGTCATTTGCGGCTGTTAGCATTGTTTTACCAGTCGGTACAGCTGATCCCTTTTGGAAAAGTGACATTTAATCCCATGCTGGTCCATGTGATCACAGCTGGATTCTGCCAGGGGATCCTTACTGGTATGCAGTTTGCATTTCCAATGATAGCAATTGAGCTTGTATCAGAACTGGCAATGGGGATTCTGATGCGTATCATTCCCCAGATCAATGTTTTTACGGTAAATTTCCAGGTAAAGATCATAATGGGGCTTTTGATGATGCTGCTGCTGTTTTCGCCAATGGCAGATTATATAGATACCATCTTTACATATATGTATCAGATGATGTGGAAGCTTTTAAGCAATATGAAACCAGTCTGAAAGGAGTGTCATAGAAGATGGGACAGAGTGGCCAGGAGAAAACCGAACAGCCTACCGCCAAAAAGCGGCGGGATGCCAGAAAAGAAGGAAATATCTTCCAAAGCAGGGATGTAGCTACCGTAGTGATCCTGGCTGGCATATTTTTCGGGATCCGCATATGGCTTCCTTTTATATATGGACAGATGAAAAATTATATGACATGGGTCATAGATGGAGCAGCCCGGTCCTCAGAAGATATGCTTTCAGCCAGCCTTGTTTTTGTTACACTGTCTGTGTTTTTAAAATGTGCGCTTCCTCTGTTGCTTTTAGCCCTTTTACTTGGAATTGTGGCGCATGGAGTACAAACACGTTTTAATGTATCCTTTAAATCCATCCGGCCAAAATGGAACAGGCTTAATCCTCTTTCAGGTATAAAACGTCTGTTTTCCATGAAAAATGCAGTAGAGTTGGTGAAAAACTCCATCAAGATAACACTGCTGCTGGTATTGCTTTACAACATACTGAAGCAGGATCTGCAGCCCATGGCATCAATGATCGATATGAATCCTGCAGCATCTGCAGCCTATATGATGAAAATGCTATTTGATCTGCTGATACGTGTATGTATTGCCTTTACAGTCATTGCCTTTGGTGATTATCTGTATCAGCGATGGGAATACGAAAAAGAGCTTCGTATGACAAAGCAGGAAGTAAAAGATGAGTATAAACAGACAGAAGGTAATCCTGAGATTAAAAACAGGATCAAAAGCCTGCAGCGTCAGATGGCATCCAGCAGGATGATGCAGAAGGTTCCCCAGGCAGATGTGATCATACGAAATCCTACCCATGTGGCCATTGCTTTAAAATATGATCCTGATCATGACAATGCTCCGGTAGTACTTGCCAAGGGATTAGATGAACTGGCGTTAAGAATCGTAAAGGTGGGGGAAGAAAACAATGTTTATACCATTGAAAATAAACCACTTGCACGGGCTATGTACAATTCCTGTGAACTGGACAGGCCGATCCCCTCAGAATTTTATACGGCAGTAGCAGAAATCCTGGTATATCTGTATAAACAGTATAACGGGAAAAATAAAGATAAAAAATAATAGTTGGAGATTAATGGACGAATGAAACGGTTATTGAGTTACTCAGTGGTTATGTTTGTGATCACGATCATATTGCTTTTGATCATTCCCCTTCCGGCGGGACTGGTGGATGTGGCGATCATATTGAATATGTCCCTTTCCATGATGATCCTGGTAATAACCATGACCATTCGGGAGCCATTGGAATTCTCCATATTCCCCTCTCTTTTGCTTATTACCACGCTGTTCCGTCTGGGTATCAATGTTTCAACCACGAGAAATATCCTTTCTCAGGGAGGTTCATCAGGCCGTGTCATTGCTGCCTTTGGTGATTTCGTTTTAAGAGGAAACGTAGTAGTAGGTCTGATCATCTTCCTGATCATCGTGTTGATGCAGTTTATTGTTATCACAAAAGGTGCAGAACGAGTGGCAGAGGTGGCAGCCAGATTTAATCTGGATGCCATGCCGGGAAAACAGATGGCTATTGATGCAGACCTTAGTTCTGGCCTGATCAATGAAACACAGGCAAAGGAACGGCGTGCCAAGGTTCAGAGAGAAGCAGATTTTTATGGCGCAATGGATGGTGCGACTAAGATCGTAAAGGGTGATGCAGTTATGTCACTTATCACAACTGCCATCAATCTGATCGGCGGCAGCATCATCGGTATTGTACAGTCCGGCAGCAGCATCTCAGCCGTGCTGAGTACCTATTCCATTGCGACAGTAGGTGATGGTCTGGTATCCCAGATACCGGCTCTTCTTATTTCTACTGCAACAGGAATGATCGTTACAAGAGCTGTTTCAGAAGGCAGCTTAAATGAAGATGTATCAAAGCAGTTTCTGGCCCAGCCTCATGCTATGATCGTTAGTGGTGCAGCAGTGGCGGTTATGGCTGTGATACCTGGAATGCCGGCAGTAAGGACTCTGGTTGTGGCTGCATGTCTTATGGGAAGCGGATTTTATCTTTCCGGAAAGATAAAAAAAGAGCCACAGGCATTGTCACAAATGGCAATGGCTCCTTCTACCCAGCTTCAGGATTCCCCACAGGCTCAGGCAGCTGCTGCAAAAGAGGAAGTAAGTGAGGAAGAATATTTTAAAGATGTAAATAATGTATACAGCCTTCTTACACTGGAGCCAGTGGAGATCGAGTTTGGTTATAGTCTGATCCCTCTGGCAGATGAGTCAGTAGGCGGAAGGCTGATCAGCAGGATCGTTATATTCCGCCGCCAATATGCCCAGGATATGGGATTTGTGATCCCATCCATCCGGCTCCGGGACAGTTCTTCCCTGGGACCAAGTCAGTATAGTATCCGTATAAAAGGAGAAGAAATTGCAGGAGGAGAGATCCTGATTGATTATTTCCTTGCTCTGGAACCAGAGGAGGTGGAAGAAGAAATTGACGGTATTGAGGCCATTGAACCGGCATACGGTATACCCAGCAGGTGGATCAAGCCTGAAAACAGAGATCGGGCTGAATTATATGGTTATACGGTCATTGATCCTCTGTCTGTATTGCTCATGCATCTTTCAGAAGTCATCCGGCAGCATTCATACGAACTGCTTACAAGACAGGAAGTGGTAAGGCTTACGGAAAATTTGAAAAAAACAGCTCCTGAACTGGTGGAAGAGGCAATACCACAGATGATCAGCTACAGTTATTTCCAGAGAGTTCTTACAAACCTTCTAAAAGAAGGAATCCCGATCCGCGACCTGGAGACCATTGTAGAGAATCTGATGCAGACAGCCTCAGAAACAGGTCTTCCTCCAAGAGAACTGGACCAGACAGTAGAAAAGATCAGGACAGCTCTTAAACGTACCATTACCCGCATGTACTGTACAGACGGATGCATGAAAGTCATCACACTGGATGCCCAGCTGGAACGGGAAATGGTCGCATCCTTGTCAAAAGGGGAAAATGGCTTATATCTGGCATTAAACCCGGAAATGCTCCAGCATGTGATCCGGCAGCTGGCAGAGCAGATAAAAAAGTTCAGTGGTTTATCACAGAATCCGGTGATCCTGACTTCACAGGTTATGAGGATCCATTTTTACCATCTGGTAGAACCCTTTTATCCTAATATCAGGGTGCTTTCATTTAATGAGATCGCAAATAATGTGCAGATCCAGTCAATTGGAAATATAAGTACAATGAAAAAAGGATCATAAGTGTACGGTCAAATGATATAAACAGCAGATAACAGGAGTGAGTAAAGTTATGGAAGATAAGCAGGAAAAGGCAGAGAAGGAGTTATTTGCGCTTTATAAAAAAACGAAAGATCCGGAAATAAAGAAAGAGATCACAATGCAGTATCTGTACATAGCCAGAACCACGGCAACGAAACTATATGATCTTTATTCTACCACCATGCAGATGGAAGATGCAGTGAATGAAGGTGTGGTGGCGATCATAAAAGGGATCGATATGTATGATCCGGATAAAAACATTAAGTTTTCCACTTACATTACAACGCGGGTAAGAGGAGCAATGCTGGATTATGTAAGAAAACAGGAGTGGATGCCCCGGGGATTTTACAAGCAGTTGGGGATTATAGAATCTGCATGCGAGGACATGAAGCGTGAATTAGGAAGAACACCAACAGTTGATGAACTGGCAAAGCATCTTGGAATAGAAAAAAAACGCTGCCAGAGGATCATTTCCATGAAAAACAGGAGAAATATCCAGTCTCTTGATTTTTTACTGGAAAACCAGAATACATCCAATGGACTCCAGATCACAAACAACGATACCCAGGTACAGCCTGAGGAGGCATGCTTGTGGGAAGAGGATATGCGGGTGCTGGCAGAAGGCATAGCCCAGCTAAATGAAAAAGAGCAAAAAACACTGGCACTGCATTATATGGAAGGGTTGAAAATGGAACAGGTGGGCCGGGTCATAGGTGTCAGCCAGCCCAGAGCATCCCAGATCCACACGATCGCCTTGCGTAAGCTGCGCCATTTTATAGAAACAAAAAATGGAAAGGGGATAAAGTCAGATGTATCAGGGATTTTATAATCTGGCGTCAGGCATGCTGACCCAGAGCAGGAACTTAAATACCATCAGCAATAATATGGTGAATATCCAGACTCCTGGATATAAAAACGAAACAATGGTAAGCAGTACTTTCAAAGAAGAAATGCTTTATCGTACAGGACAGTATAGCAAAGAAAATCCAACCCAGCTGGCAACTGTTTCAAAAATAAAGACAGCAAAGCAGGTTTATACCAATTATGACCAGGGCGGTCTGGAACAGACAGATGGGATCTATGACTTTGCCTTAAATGGAAATGGCTTTTTCTGCATCCAGACATCACAGGGCATCCGGTATACAAGGAATGGTTCATTTTCAGTAGATAAAGATGGATATCTGGTTTTAAACCAGGCAGGAAGAGTCTTAAACAAAGAAGGACAGCCTGTCCAGATCAAAAATGAGAACTTTACAGTTGATTCCAAAGGACACATTACTGCTGCTATTACAAATCAGTCTGATGGTGAAGAAAGCGGCAGCCAGGAAGTTACCATAGAGGATTATGGAACTTTGAAAGTAGTGGATTTTCCAGATCAGGGGCAGCTTCATGCAGAGGATAATGGACTTTTCTCTACTGCACAGGCAGAAACAACGCCTGCAGATACAACTGTTCAATGGAAAATGCTGGAAAAATCCAATGTAGACATGGTGGAGCAGATGACAGCTATGATGTCATCCCAGAGAGCGCTTCAAAGCGCAGCCCAGTCACTGAAAATGTATGATCAGATCATGAGTAAGTCTGTGTCAGATGTCGGTAAGCTGTAAGGAGGATAAAGAAATGAATATGTCATTTTATACAGGAGCAGCAGGAGCCGGACAGTTTACAAAAAAACTGTCAGTTGTATCCAATAACCTGGCCAATATCAACAATACAGGCTTTAAACCTAAAACAGCGGCTTTTTCTGAACTGATCCACTATAATCTTAATGATTCTGAAAATGCCCAGACAGAGCTGCAGACAGGTTCAGGAGCCAGAGTGGAGCGTACCTGGACGGATTTTAGTACAGCCGGTGCTACTCAGACCGGAAAAGAATATGATTATGCAATTATGGAGCCTAATGCATTTTTTATGATACAGGATCCTGCGTCAGGTGAGATCACCTATACAAGAAACGGTCATTTTCACAGGGGAGAACGTGAAGATGGATTTTATCTTACAACAGAAGATGGAAAGCTGGTGCTGGACCAGAACCGGCAGCCTCTTAAGCTGGAAGTAACAGATGTAGAAAAGCTGCAGGAGGAATCAGAGTCAGAAGACGATGACTACGATACAGATGATACAGACAGCACAGAGGATGATACTGACCTTCCTAAGGTAAGTGTATACACATTTTCAAACCCCAGCCGTCTCTTAAGCGTAGGAGATAATGAATATAAAGCACAGGATGGAATGGAAGCTTCTTTAAAATCAGATGCGGTCCTGCAAAAAGGGGCACTGGAGAATTCAGGCACCGATATGGCAAAAGAAATGGTCCATGTGATCGAATGCCAGAGAGCCTTTTCTTATGCTGTAAAAATGATCACTACATCAGATGATATAGAGGGAACGATCAATTCACTGAGAGGATAAGGTAAAAAATGGAAATAAAGCGATATGAAGATATGGACCTGCAGGCTCTGGATGTAATGCGGGAGATCGGCAGTATCGGTACTAGTCATGCAGCAACTGCTCTTTCCAAGCTTCTGCAGAAAGAAGTCCGGATCTCGATCCCATCTGTGAATATCCTTGGATACAATGATGCCATGAACCGGATCGGTGATGCGGAGGAGCTTGTTGCAGCAGCCCTTGTAAAAATGTCAGGTGATATTGAGGGGTTGATGCTGTTCCTTTTCGACCTGGATTTTGCAAATGAGGTATTGGAAAAACTGCTTGGAAGCCGTTATAAGTCCTTTCTGGATATGGACGAAATGGCCAGATCAGCACTGGTAGAAGTAGGAAACATCATTATCTGTTCTTATATAAATGCTTTTTCACAACTTGTAAATGTAGAGGTGGAACTGTCTGTTCCAAGTGCTACCATCAACATGCTGGGTGGGATCTTAATGGTACCTATTGCTGAGTATGGATATGAAACAGATAAACTGATGTATTGCAATGCAGATTTTGTGATCGGCGGAAAAGCACTTTCTGACTGGCTGCTCATGCTGCCGGACATTCGTTCTCTAAACGATATTTTAGAGAGGTTGGGAGTTTCATAATGATCGGAGGCACAGAATTAAAAGTAGGAATCGGTGATATGAAGTTTTCACGAGGGGAAGGAAGGATCATAACCTATGCTTTGGGTTCCTGTATCGGGATAACCTTTTATGATCCGGTTACCCGTCTGGGAGCACTTCTGCACATCATGCTTCCGGCACAGTTTGAAGGAAAGGATTCCAATCCATTTAAATTTGCAGACAGCGGCATCAGGGAAACCCTCAGAAAGCTGAAAATATTCGGTATGGTAAAAAGCCGGATGGTAGTTAAGATCGCAGGGGGAGCCAAGATGTTTGAGATCAGCGGAAACAGCAGCTTTGGAAATATCGGGCAGAGAAATGCAGAAAGTGTAAAAAAAGTCATGGCCCAGGAAGGAATCTGTATCGCAGCAGAGGATACAGGAGGAAATTATGCCCGTACCATGCTTTTAGATCTTGCAACAGGCGATGTGATCGTGCGTACAGTGGGACGACCGGAACGCCATCTATAGCCAGGGCTTTCATTTATGGTGGTGTCACCATCTGTGACATGCCTGTTTACAGAAAAAAGGAGAGAAGATCATGGTCAAAAATGAAAAAGAAGGGATTCTTTTAGAATCAGGAACAAACGAGATTGAAGTAATGAAATTCACAGTTCTGGGTGAATTTTATGGCATTAATGTGGCAAAAGTCCAGGAGATCATCATGAGTGAAAAGGTAAAACCGATGCCTCATGCAAACCCGGCAGTAGAAGGCATCTTTAAACCAAGGGATGAGCTGATCACAGTGATCAACCTGGCAAAATATCTTACAGGAGATGACCGGGAAAATGGGCCAAGAGATCTGTTTATCGTAACAAATTTTAATAAAATGACGGTCGCTTTCCGGGTAGACAGTATCGAAGGTATCAGCAGGATTTCATGGAAAGATATACAGAAGCCAGATAAGACCATTGCAAATGGAGATGACAGTGTTGCTACCGGTATTGCCCAGTGCGGAAAAGAGCTGGTGATCATCCTGGATTTTGAAAAGATCGTGGCAGAGATCGCACCGGAAACAACTATACAGGTGACAGATGTAGATAAGATGGGAGACCGCCCTATCTGCAACAGTCCTATTGTGATCGCGGAAGATTCCATTCTTTTAAGTAAAATGATCGATGATTCTCTGGAAAGGGCCGGATTTACCAATGTAAAGAATTTTTCCAATGGCCAGGAGGCATGGGATTACCTTTCACAAATACATAATGATTCTGATCTGTATGATAAGGTCAATCTGGTCATTACAGATATCGAAATGCCGGAAATGGATGGCCACAGGCTTACAAAGCTGATCAAGGATGACGAACATTTAAAGAAGATCCCGGTTATCATCTTCTCTTCCCTGATCAATGAGCAGATGAGGCAGAAGGGGAAAGAATTAGGTGCAGACGAACAGCTTTCCAAGCCGGAGATCGGGCATCTGATCACAGTAATGGATGAACTGCTTGCCCGTTTTAAAAAACAGTACAGTCAGCAGTAAGGAGGACTCTAAGGATGGAAAAATATGTATTAACACAGGATCTTGTAACAGGAAATGAACTGATCGACAGTGAGCACAGGAAGATTTTTGACGAAGTCAATACCCTTCTGGATGCATGCTCAAAAGGAAAGGGAAGAGAAAATCTCTCAAGTCTGGGAGAATTTCTTGTTGAATATGTAACGAAACACTTTTCAGATGAGGAGGATCTCCAGAAGCAGTCAAAATATCCGGAATATACAGAACATCATAAATTTCATGAATGGTATAAACAGAAACTGGGGGATGCCATTATAAAACTGGAGCAGGAAGGTCCGACGATCAATTCCCTGGGCGAGATCAACTATATGGTAAGCGTGCTGGTTAAGCATATCCGGGAAACAGACCGCAAGCTGGCCCAGTGGATCCAGAATGGAGCCAAAAATGAAGTTACAGCTTCTAAAGTGGCAACAGGATCAGCTGTATCAGGGAAAACTTCCTATATGGATACCGTTACAAAAGATGAAAGTACAGAAAATCTGGATATCCGTCAGATCCTGGATATAAAAGAACTTCAGCGGATCCAGGATCTGTTTTTAACGGTCACAGGCATGACAGCAGCAGTAGTGGATATGAAAGGAAAATACATTACGAGAGGAAACTCCTTTACCAGCTTTTACAGCAGGTATACCAATGGAAAACATAATGAGCTGCGAGAGTTTACCCAGGATCTTACAGTAGGAGGATTCCGTGCAGGTACAGTGATCGGCGGTATCGTCCTTGGAGATTACCCGGATGATTCAGCCCCAAGCCAGGAAGTAGTAAGTGCCGGTGGGCAGCTTTTAGCTGAGATGCTGAATCTGTGGGCTAATGCCCTTTATTACCGGAAGAGCAATGCAGACAGCGTAGAAGCATTTGCAAAAGAGGAAAAGAAAGTACGGGATGCAGTAGGACAGATCAAGTATAAGGCAAAGGGACTGGAGCAGACGGCTACGATGGAAAAAATGCTTTCCCTGAATGCGGCCATTGAAGCAGGCCGTGCCGGAAAAGCAGGTGTAGGCTTTGGTGTTGTGGCAGATGAGATCGGCCGTATGGCAAATGAGTCAGCCGCTGTATATCAGGAAATCCAGGAGCTGGTAAAACAGGTAGAGGAATCCATGGAACGCCTTGGCGAATAATACAGTGTATTTTTCTGATATCATGGTGCCAGAAAAACGGCTGGCACCTGTGTCATTGTATGCAGAAAAGAGGATAAAAGGAGATACATAAATGGTCATTACGGTTTCAAATCAAAAAGGCGGTGTGGGAAAGACCACAACATCAGCAGCGCTGGCTGCAGGATTTTCGATGGCAGGTAAAAAGGTTCTGTGTATAGACCTGGATCCCCAGGGAAATCTTGGATTCTGCCTTGGTCTGGATACCGAAGGAGGATCTACTATACTGGATGTATTAAAAGGAGATATATCCATACAAAAGGCTATCAGCCGCACAGAAGGGATCGATATCCTTCCTTCTGATATTACCTTAAGCAGCAGTGGTCTGGAGTATAATCCGGGAGAAGAAAAAGAATCTATTTTAAAAAATGTTTTAAAGCCGGTAATGGATTTTTATGACTATATTGTGATCGATACACCCCCTGCCTTAAATCTTCTCACAGTTAACGCATATGCAGTTTCTGATTATCTTATTATACCAATGGCATCGGATATCCTCAGTCTGGTTGGACTGTCACAGTTAAAGGAAACAGTAGAATCTGTCCGCATACAGATCAATCCCGGCCTTAAGATCATGGGTATCCTGCTAAACCGCTTTAATCCAAGAACATGTCTTTGCAGGGATGTATTGGAAATGGCCGGGCAGCTGGCCGCGCAGCTGGAAACCCGGGTATTTGACACAAAAATAAGGTCCGGAGTGGCGATTGCGGAAGCACCGGCCCATGGAGAAAGTATTTTTGAGTACAGTCCGAGAGCATCAGCTGTAAAGGATTATGGAAAGTTTTTAGATGAGGTAGAAAAGATCATAGGTTTCAGGGAGAAATAATATGGCAAAAAAAACAAATAAAACCTCACATGTGCTGAACCTTATCACAGGTTCACAGCCGCCAGTTGCGTCTTCTGGCGAAACACAGCCGCCTTCTTCAGCTTCCGGTGAAACACAGCAGGAAGGATCAGCTGCTGAAGAACCGGTAAGAGTGCCTTCCGCTAATGTGACTGTAGTTGATCCAAGAGAAGAAGGAAAGCTGGCAGAAGAGATCCAGAAGAATCTGATCCAGGAGCTGGAAAAAGAACAGACAGAAGAGCAGGCAGAACAGCCCGGGGAGCAGGAAGAACAGTCGGAAGAACAGTCGGAAGAACAGTCGGAAGAACAGTCAGAAGAACAGACAGAAGAACAGTCGGAAGAACAGTCAGAAGAACAGACAGAAGAACAGACAGAGCAGCCCAAAACAAACGCAGGGACACCTGTACAGAAAGAACCGGAACAACAGGAAGAGCAGAAGCAGGAAGATGGTCCAAGTTACCGGGTCGTAAATATCATGGAGGAGATCCTTACTCCGGAACTGATCCTTGACGCACTGAAAAGCAATGATACCTGTACCTGCAGCCGCTGTCAGGCAGATGTGAAGGCGCTGATGCTTACCAGGCTGCCGCCCAAATATATTGTAGCAGATAATACGACAGTCCCGATGCTGTTAACCTTTTACCGCAATAAATTCCGTGTGGCTGTTTTAAGTCAGTCCATGAGAGCCTGTATGGAAGTAAAAGAACATCCACGCCATATCTTATAAATTTTCATGCTGCGCCGAAATATGTATATAGAATCTATAGGATCACAGGGATAAAGTATACAGAAGCGGCGCATTTTATGTACTCCGCGACATCACATGACTGAAAGGAGCAGCAGATATGTCAAGTGTATCAAGAACAAGCAGCAGTCTTGGAAATACAGCTTTAAGAGGATTTGGTGGTTTAGCTTCCGGTATTGACAGGGATGCACTGATCGAACAGATGACAGCAAGAACAACATCCAAGATCACATCCAAGAAACAGGCTATGACCAAACTGGAATGGAAGCGGGATGCATATCGTTCTATCAGCAATAAGATCATAGATCTTCAGGACAATTACCTTAGCTATTCAGCAACAAAGAGCTTAAAAAACAGTGATTTCTTTGCAAAAAACCAGGTCAGTGTACAGGGGGATCCTGACTATACAAAATATATATCAGCGACAGGAAACGCAGACACTGCATCCAGAGTATCAGTTCTGGGAGTAAACAGATTAGCAACATCTGCCACATTGATCTCCGGAGAAAAGAATACAGAAAATGAAAAAGATTCAGCTATTACCTTAGGCGGCATCAGCGCGTCTGATTTTGAAAATAAAGAAGTAAAGACCTCCAATCTTTCCGGAACGAAGCTGACATTTGGAACCTACAGTATTACAGATAAGAAATTCACAGAGGAAGCAACCTTTACGTTCCCCACCAGTTATGAAAAAAAGGTGGACGGAAAAACAGAGACAGTCACCATTGATTATACGGCTGATTCTAAAGATGTAGTAAAACAGCTGAATGAAGCCCTTGATTCCCAGGGATTTCTCGGAAAAGATGGAAAGAGCGGCATTAAATTTACACTGAATGGTGATCAGATCCAGATCAGTCAGACACCAAGTATTACCGATAAAGGAAAAAGCTATGTGATCAGGGAAACATCATCTGCTTTAAAGAGTCTTGGCTTTAATTCCGGCAAGATGAATCAGGATGATATAGATAACGGCATTTCACTTGATGAATTTAACGCATCTTCAAATAAATCTTCATTCGAGGCTGCAGCTATAACAAAGCAGCCCCTTTCCGGCTATCTTAAGGGAAAATCAATTTCTGTTTCTTATGGCGGACAGACAAAGAATATTGAACTGATCGGCGATAAGGAAGAGATAAAAGATTTTAAAGCTTTTAAGGATAGCTTACAGAATAAGCTGGATAAAGCCTTCGGTTCAGGAAAGGTTACTGTAGGTGAGGGTCAAAATGGCAGCCTGACGTTTACTGCAAAAGACAACAAACAGACATTACAGATATCCGCAGACTCAAAGGAACTCCAGAATGCTCTGGGTATCACATCTACCCAGTCAAACAAGATCAGTACAGGAAGCAGCCTGTGGGAGAACAGGGTCAAACTGGGACTGGGAAAATACGATACAAAAGAGAAATTAAACGACGCATTAAAAAACTTTACAGTCAATGGTGCAAAAATAGATAATATTACTGCAGATACCACAGTAGACGGACTGCTTACTGCGATCAATAATAATAAAGATGCGGGAGTAACTGCCACCTATCTGGGCAGTGAAAATAAATTTGTTCTTTCTTCCAATGAAAAAGGTGAGGGCCGTAAGATCACCCTTGGTGCAGATCCAAAAGATACTACTGATGCAGCAAATCTCATTTTCGGCGGGGTTAGCACAGATGGCTCAGATGGTGAGATGAGTATTCTCTATAATGGTGTACAGACCACCATTACCAGCAGCAGCAATACCTTCTCCATTGACGGTCTGGATATTAGAGCCACGAATACATTTAATACAGGCTCTGCAACAGCAGAAGGCGGCGTCAGCTTTACTGCATCAGCAGATACAGAAAAGGTGACAGAGACTGTAAAGAAATTCATTGAAGCTTATAATGCCATGATCGATGAGGTCCGCACCCAGGCAACAACCAGGCCGGACAGTAATTATAAGCCTCTGACAGAAGACCAGAAAAATGAAATGAATGAAAATTCCATTAAAAACTGGGAGAATAAGGCAAAAGAGGGTATTCTGTTCAACAGCAGCGCTTTAAAAGACCTGGACAATGCTACCCAGGGCATTTTCTCTTCAATGATGATGAACGGTGTTTCTTATGACGATCTTGAAAAGATCGGAATTTCCTTCTCAGATGATTACACAGCAGGTGGAAAGATCGTATTTGATGAAGAAAAGTTTAAAACTGCCATGGACAGTGATCCGGAAAAGGTATCAGACCTGTTCACAGGCACGCATGGTATTGTAAACACCATAGACAGTACTCTTTCTACTTATGCCACTAGATATGCAAGTAAGAATGGAAATTCCTATGGTGTGCTTATTGAAGAGGCAGGATCTGAAAAACTAAGCCTGACCCTGACTAACAACAGTATTTATAAAGAATTAAAGGATATGCAGGAAACCATCACAAACCTGCAGTCACAGCTGTCAACTGAGCAGGACCGTTATATCAGCCAGTTTACGCAGATGGAAAGGCTGATCAATCAGATGAATTCACAGTCCAGCTACCTGTCACAGTTAGGTGGCTGATGGGGGTAAGAAAGCATGTACGAAAAGTTTAAGCAGTACAAGGAAAGTACGATCTATTCTATGAGCAATCTGGAGTTGTTGCTTTTATTGTATGATGAAGCAGTGAAACGTCTGAAAATGGCACAGATCGCACTTGAGGATAAAAAATATGAGACTTTTGAAGAATGTCTCGGAAGAACAGGACGGATCGTCCGGTATTTAATACAGATACTGGATATGCAGTATCCCATCAGCAAGGATCTGAAACGTATCTATGAGTACCTGATCTATGATATCAGCCGTGTTAAAGCAGGAAGGGAACGCAGGGCAGAAGAGATTCCAAGGATCAGCCACATACTTTCTGAATTAAGAGATGCATTTAACCAGGCAGGAAAGATTTCCGGCGATCAGCATATTGTGAGAGAACGAAGTGTTTTCGGTTAAAGGAGAATATATGAGCGCAGACTTGGAAACAATTTTGATATATCTTCAAAGGAGATATAATATATTAAGAGAAGTTTGTAGTCTGACGGAAGAACTGGCGGAGGCAGTGGAGCGCGGCGACACAGTCTCCGCTTCTCTTCTTTTAGATATGAGGGGAGAACAGCTGCAGCGCCATGCAGACTGTGAAGAACAGATCATCCTGCAGACTGCGGGAAACAGCCTTCGGGCCCGGTATCTACGAGATCTGGCTAAAGGTCCATTAAAGAATGTAAAAAGCTGTTTTAAAGGAAAGACAGAGCAGGAAAAAATGCTGGAGAAGCGTATTGAGGATCTGCGTTGCCGCACAGAAAAGCTTTTAGATAAGATACGCAGGATCGATGGGGGACTTAACAGAAGAATATCAAAAAACAGGTGAAGTTAAATGGAAAATCAAAACTTTTATGAAGGCCGCATACTGGTAAATATGGCTGCATCTGTTATGCGCCAGGATGATTTAAAGCCGCTTCATGGAAATCTGGACTGGGAAAGGCTGTTCCGGGTTGCAGATTATAACAAAATTTCAAACCTGATCTATCTTGCAATCCTTGGAAATAATGAAAAAATGCCGGAACGGTGGAAAACACGCTTTTATGAGCGCTACAGCGATATTCTGAAATTCAACGAAAGCTGCACAGAAGGAGAACGGGAGATACTGGTCCTTCTGGAATTAAAAAAAATCCCGGTACTCGTCCTTTCCTCCAGCAGCCGCAGACAGCTGTATCCAAGGGAGGAAATGGCAGGGGAAAGCTCTCTAAAGCTTTTTTTTCTTGACCCGGAAGATTATCTTTTTGCAAAAGGCTATCTGGTCAATATAGGCTACGAAACGGATACGCTCTATCCGGGAGTGGGTGAAAAGATGCGTATACCAGGCCGCTTTTCTGTGGAGATCTATCATACCTTTCCTTTTAAAACCCAGGTATACCAGAGGGGGATGGAAAAGCTGCTCCAGCGTGCTTTCCTGAAAGAAAATGGTAACTACATTTATGAATGGAATGCCATAGACCAGCTAGTCTATCTGATGATCCAGTCCGCTTACCTATATGTAACAGGACATCTGCAGATACGCCATCTGACAGACTTATATGTATTTTACAGAAAAGCAGCAGAAGAAGACCAGTTTCAGGAGCTTGAGAACCGGCTAAAGGAATTTAAAGTAAACATACTGGCGCAGAAGCTTCTGCATTTAAGCTATATGTGGTTTGGAACACGGGAAGAATGTGCCAGCATGGAGACAGAGGAAGAAGAACTCCAGGTATTTGATATACTGGAGAAAAATGTATTCTACGGCATGACAGGGAAATTTGGACCGGAAACAGATGAACAGGCGCTGGATCTTAGATCAGACATATTAAAAGAAGAAGAGCGGGAAAACCGCATGGAAAAAAGAGCATTATTTTACCGGCGTCTGAGAGAGTTTTTTTCTCTCGTACGCCGGCAGCTGAAAGAGCTATATGATATTTTGTATAGCAGATAAGAGTCATTTTATCAGTATTCACCCGTTTGCGGGTCATTAAGCTTATGGTCTATTTCTTCATATAAGAATTCAGTCCTTTTTCAATAGAGCGCAGTGAATCTGTATCAGATAATAAGGCATCCAGGTTGCTGCGTTCTGCTTCTGTCAATTCTTCCCGCAAAATAGAAATATGCTTCGGGGCATTTATAGCCAGGCTGACAGATCCATTGTCGCAGTCAAGTACAGTGATGCGTATGTCATTCCCGATCAGGATACTGTCATTTTTTTTACGTTTCAGTATCAGCATGGCTATTTATCTCCTTTTTTAGTGTCCTGTTCCTTTATCTCTTTACCAAGAAGAGAACGTAAGGTATGGCGGTAATCATAGTCAGCGTTGGATAAGATCACCTGGATTCCTTTGCGGGTATCCGGATTAATGGCAAGAGGACATTTCAAGTTGACGGTTCCATCCAGATAATCCTTCTTTACAGCACATATGACATAATAGGATAATTCATCACTGGAATTTACTTCCAGAAAGGATAATTCTTCTGGTAGAAGAACCGGTGAATAAGAAGGAAAGAGTGCTGCTGCATCGATGAGAAAAAAGGCTACATAAGGTTCGTCTACAGACTGCAATATCAGCAGGGAACTGTCATCTTCCTCCATAGAGAGGGGAAGATAGTCATGGTACTGGGAAAAACCAAATAAACCATCTGGAAATACAACCAGTTCATCTTTTGTATAATCAATTTCGCCGTAATATTTTGTATCAATCTTCATGATTGCATAAGCCTCCGGGGGTCAGTTTTTATATGGTAACATTAAGAGCAGGGGAATCCGGCTCTTTTTTTGGTGGAACATAATTGGGGGTGCCGGTATACACAAACTCTACTTTTGGATAAGAGGTTATGATGGTCATTTCCAGGGCTGGTACGTATTCCAGATTGCCAGATGCCACACGAAATTCAAATTCACCTCTCTGAAGGGTATACAGCCCATTATTGTCAGGGCTGCCAGAAAATGGATCACAAAAGCTGTTTCCTGATCCAGAGACGTTTGCTGTGCCATGTACTCTTTGGACAGTATCCCGGAGATTAAAAGCTTGTCTGATATCCTGGATACAGGTCATGCTTTCCGGAGAACTGATCCCGTAATTTTGAGCCTGACGTACTTTCAGGCGGTATTGGGAAATCGCCTGATGCTGTCTTGCTGCCAGCTGGTCCTTTGAAACCAGACTGGCATTTTGACGGAAACGGACAGATTCAAAAGGTTTAAAATTTGCTTCAATCACAGGTTTCATACATTTTCACCTTCTTCTGACCTGAAAATAGAAAATTATTTTTTGCTTGTTTTTTGTAAACAATGTACCGGTATCATTTTATAAAATCAAAAAGAGATGACTGCATCAGGTTTGACCCCATTTTTAAAGCAGCAGAATAGGAGTACTGGTAAGAGAACATTTCTGTAATGGCCTCATAAGGATCAGCTCCGAGAATGTCTTTGTATTCCTCTGTCAGGTTGTCGCTTAAAGTATCAAGACGGGTTTTTGTAGTTTCTACCAGGGAATATTTATTGCCAAGGTCGCTGTAAATGGTGCTGATGGTATGCTCTGTATTAGCTGCATCTTTAAGTACACTGCCCATAGTATCTGTAAATTGATCAACGGTCGTAGTATCATTGATATAATTATCACAGGCCATAACCGAACGGCTCAGAAGTGCCACAGGAGTTGTTTCCAGGGCAGCTTTGACCGCATCCTTTGCATCCGCATCAGACATGGCATTTAAGGAATCTGAAGTAAGCCCCGTAAGCATATTCAGTCCTCCGGTATAGGTATCTAAAAGAGACTGGCGGTTGGAAATATCGCCATAACCGATATCTACCCGGCCTTGTTCTCTCATAGCTGTCACAAGGTTGTTCAGGTCATCATCGCTTAAATGATAACTGTAAGTATTGTTATTTTTATCATAAGCCATGGTCATATTGACCGTCTTTGTGGTACCGTCTGAATACTTATGGGTATAAGTAAGGGTTTTTCCATCTCCGCTTAAAGAAAACGGAGCTGTTGTAATATCATTTCCTCCATAAACATAGAAATCCTGATACTGGCTGTTCAGATTGCTGACCATGCTCTGCACATCCTGAAGAAGAGCATCTCTTTTTGTCTGGACAGAAGTTTTTGAGCTGTTATGGGAGGAATCCAGCACATACTGCATGGAAGTCTTACTGTTGCTTAAAGTTTTCTGGATATCCCTTGCGCCCTGCTCCTGCTGGTACAGACGGTTTTTAATATCACCTAAAATAGAACTTTTACTCTGTGCATCCTGATATAAATGATCCATTTTCTTTCCCTGATAATAAGCAAGAGGATTATCAGCAGCTGTTTCATAAGCAGCGCCGGTAGAAACCTTGTTCATGCTTTTATTCAGATTGCTTTGAAGATCATTTAAAGAAGAAGTATACCTGCGGTAAACAGATGAACGTACAACTCTCATAATTTATTAATCCTCCTTATATTTATGCACCAGTATTACTGATCAGGGTATTCAACACTTCATCAAGGGCAGTCATCAGACGGGAAGCAGCATTATAGGCTGAAACGTAGGCCATCATATTGGTTGCTTCTTCATCCAGGCTGACACCGGAAAGAGAGTCTCTGGAGTCCTGGATACTGTTTAAAACAGTTGTGCCCGTCTTTAATGCAGTCTGGTTGGAGCTGGAATCAGATGCCAGCTGGGTGGAAAGGTTATTCATATAATCAGCAAATGTTTTCCCGTTCAATTTCTTGGTATCCTTCATAGCTGCGATCATATCAAGGATTGTATCTGTGCGGTTGGTGCCGTCTGTAGAAATATGGATCGTTCCACTGGTCCAGCCTTTGCTGATACCGATATTTCCGGCTGTTATACCAGTTGTTGAGTCATCGGTGGAATTAGATAAAAGATTCTGATCCGTGTGTTTTTGGCCATTGTTGATGTCATTCATGGATTTTGCGAAAGTGGAAGCTAACTGATCCAGTTTTCCTGAGTAATACTGGTATCCACGGACATCATCCACAGCAGTAGATCCATTTATCACATTGCCGGTACCTGTTTTCTGGAGCATATCCAAGCTTGCCTGAAGAGAGCCGCCTTCAAAATGGATCCCTTTTAACTCTGCGTATACATCTGCAGCTGCCTGTCCATTCCCTTTATAGCTGGGGGCTTTTTCAAACTTGATGGAAATGTTTGCAGGATCAGAAACAGAAGCAACTGTCTGGTGATCGCGGTTTAACACACTTAACTGACCGTAGTTTTTTGTGAGACCGTCAGCACCAAGGTCAGATCCATTTACCAGGATCAGCTTCTGGCTCTTTCCCTGGGCATCAATATAATTCATGCTCACTTCCAGGTCATCAGGCCAATCCTTCTTGCCGATCACAGCACCATTTGCATCATAGTCATAGGCGTTATTCCCGGAATGGGCATCATCCTTGTAATATCTGGTTTCAACAGGAATATAACCGGAAAGCTCATCCAGAAGAAGATTTCGTTCATCCTGCAGTTCCAGAGAAGGATGGCCGGCAACCTGGTTACGTTTGATCTGCACGTTCAGGTCGCCGATCTGGCGGAGGATGTCATTGATCTTCTGTACATCGCCCTGTTCACTGCTGCCTTCCCCTGTGAGCCTTTGAAATTCATTCTGTTCGGCCTGTGTGATCTGTCTGGATGCCTGGTTAAAAAGATTACATACAGACTGCATTTTAGTTCGCAGCTCACTTTCATAGATGGGATCGGATACCTTTGCAGGATCCTGCATGCTTGTAAGGGTAGACTGGATATCATCAAATGCCTGACGGATGCCGGAAATGGTTGTTTCGTCCAGTACCTTTGACAGGGAATTAAGGGCAGTCTGTAAACGATTGGTATAGCTGCAGTCAGCAGACTGGCTGCGGTATTGGATATCCAGATAAGGATCTCTGATCTGTGAGACCCGGTCCATGCTTACCCCAAAGCCTACTGCAGTTTCATTCCCATTAGAATAATGGGAAACAGGATTCGTATAATTAAGGCTGGATGCCTCTAACTGCTGCCTGGTATATCCGGCAGTATTCATATTTGACAAATTCTGTCCTGTAATATCCAGACGTTTCTGGTTGGCCTGGAGAGCGGACAGAGCGGTATTAAAACCGGAAAAAGTTGCTCTTACCATAAAGTATTATTACCTCCAAAATATAAATATCCTGCAGTCCCCACAGTTTTATCAGACATATTTGTCATAAACATGAGGATCGCTCTGCTTCGCACCGGCAAGGCGCTGTTCTAACTGCTTCATGCGGATCCGGATCAGACGGTCTGTGCCGCCTTTTACTTTTTTCAGCTTTTCAGCCTGGATGGATAACCGTTCCAAGATCGGAGAGAGAAGTGCCACAGCCTCCTCGCTGTCCTCCTGCATCAAAATCTGGCGGAAAGTAAGCCCCTCAAGACCCGACCTGCGAAGAAGATCACTTCGTTTTTTATCTAGTCCGCGCAGCTGCAGTAAAAGCATGTTTTCATCATTTAAAAGAGATTCCAGCTGGTCAGGATGATCAGCTGAAACAACGGTTAGTTTATCAGCCTCAACCCGGCATAGCTGTTCTAATACAGTACACAGCTGTTCTAATACCGGGATCAGGCTTTCAGGCGCCCTCATAGATTATACATGGCCCTTGCAATGGCCATGGGATCCGGTTCGTAGGTTCCTTCCTCAACCTGTTTTTTCAGTTGGGCAACCTTTTCAACGGAAACGCCTTTCTCGCGGCAGACATCTTCTGTAATGCTGTGAGCCAGAGAGCGTGCGAAAAGTGTTTCATCAGCCGAAATACCTTCGGTGTATTCAAAACTGGCCCGGTCAAGATCAGCCGGTTTTGCAGAAATATTATCAGACAAAGCAATATTGCTTTGTCTCATTGATACATGTTCCATGTGTATTTGCTCCTGGATAAAATTTTGAATTTTCATACAATTACTCCTCACCTTAAAATAAAACGGCAGGACCACAAAAGTATCCTGTGATTTTCACATGCTTACTGAATCTATATCTATGTAAATTATCGCCTTTTTTCTTGAAAATATAAGAAAAATAATAATTATAAAAAACGGGAAAACGCCGATTAAATATACATATGGAAGCATGCAGGTAATTCGGTATCAGAGGGGTCAAAATCTTTTGACCCCAACATCATAATATATAGAATCAAAAAGAAAAGGGATAAAACATGTCTAATATATTACAGGTAACAGATCCTTCTACATATATAGATAATAGAAATGTCCATACAGGCCAGGAGCAGCAAAGCGCCCTGAACAGTTCCCAGATCCAGAATCCTTCTGACCCATCTCGTGTAGTGCGGGCAGATGGACAGAAAAGCGGTACCGCTGGTGACCAGGAAAATGAAAGTGGCTTCAGCGTTCGCAATTATAATGGAAATTATACTGACTTTCTTCAGAAGCTGGGGCAGGAAAATGAAATAAAGGATTCCCTGAGCCGGATCCTGTTCCGGGATGGAGCCTTTATCGCTAAAGGTGATGAAGGTCTGGGTAAAATGGTGCAGCAGCTGCTGGATTCTGCCAGTTTTGAAGATTCTGGCCAGCTGCTGGATTTTTTAAAAATGCAGGGACAGACTAAATTTTCCGGTACTTTCTTTGAAAACCTGAGAACTCTTTTGCAGCAGGAAGGAAACAGAGGCCTGCAGGAAACAGCCCTCAAATTCCTTCAGGTATTCAACAATTATTCCAGCGGTGAGCATCTTTTAGAACAGATGCAGGAACTGACAGATGAAATAAAAGGAATGCTTTACACCTCTGCAAGACAGGAATACGCATCAATTCTGGATCAGCTGGACTGGAAGGCAGAAAATGGGGAAACGAAGGAAAATTCCCAGGTTCTGTTTCAGAAGCTGGTCCCCTTTCTTTCAAGATATATTTCCCGTACCCATGATTATGGCAACGTAAGAAGCAGCGTGATCCAGCTGATCCTTTATGGGGCACGTTATGAAAACGGAAGCAGCACCCTTCTCAGAAGCCTTTTTGAACAAATGGCAGCTAATAGGGATTTTAAACGTTTTTTTGAAACAGAGCCTGAAGAACTGTATGCTGTACTTACCGGTTCAAAAGGAAAAAAAGGAAATATTTATGGAGATATTTTTGGCTCACTTGTGGAAAGAGGGGCCAAAGGAGAAGCCGGGCTGGAACATGTACAGGATTTTTATCAGCTGATGCGAGGGATGCTGGTAAACGAAAGCGTATATATGTCTGTGAATCATTTTGTCCTTCCTTTTCAATATCAGGGAAAAGAGGCAGTATCTGAATTTTGGATCGATCCGGACGCGGAGAAAAAAGAAGAAGAAAAAGATGGAGGCAGGAAAATACGCCTTCTGGTGGACTTTGAGATCAGGGGATTGGGAGATTTCCAGCTTCTGGCAGATCTCCAGGATCATAAAATATCCATGGAGCTGGGAGTTCCTAAAAATCTTTCTGCCGGAGCCGGAGAGATACAGGCAAAGCTTCAGGAAATATGTACCAGAAACGGGATGCGCGTGAAAATGATGCAGGTGCAGGAACGGAAAGCTCATTACCGTCTGCTGGATGTTTTTCCAAAGATAAGAAAAAAGGAGAATGGTATTAATGTCAGCGTTTGAGCGGTTATTAGAGCAAAAGGCAGTTGCGCTTCAATATTCGCCGGAAAAGGACACTGCCCCGGTAATCGTTGCTTCCGGAATGGGATATATGGCAGAAAAGATCACGGAAGCAGCCAGAAAGTCAGGGGTTCCGGTTTATGAGGATGATTCTCTTGCGACTCTTTTAAGCAGATTACAGCTGGGAGCGGCTGTGCCGGAAGAATTATATCAGGCGATCATAGAGATCTATATTTACTTTTTAGGATATGTGCCATCACCGGAGGAAAAAGAAAATGAAGAAAAAGTCGAAAATACCTGACAGAAGATCCAGACACGGACGGGAAATGCTTCTGCTCCTTCTTTCGGGAGTCTTGCTGTTCCAATGGGGAAAGATAGATGCTTTTGCGGCGGCAAAAGAGATTAAAACAGTAAATATCCGTGTTACATCCAAGCTGGAAGTAGGCAGCAAGCTTCCGGATATAAAACTGGAAACGACCACGGTTTCAGATGGAGAAGTGGCAGTAGATACAAGTGGAGGTAAATACAGCGTTTCCGAGGCCGAATGGACGGATAAAAGCTCCAATGAACTGAAAGCTGCTGAAGAGCCTCAGATGAAAGTCACCCTGGAACCGGAAGATGTCAGTGAAGATTATTTTGTTTCCAGCTATAAAAAAGCGGATGTAAAGATCAGTGGGGGCACATTTGTGTCTGCTAGACGAGATGGAGATGAACTGGTAGTTACCCTGCGGGTAAAAGGGATCAAAGGAGACTATGCTGCCCCGGAAGATGCCTGGTGGAATGAAAAAAGCCTGGGACAGGCTAAATGGGAAAAGCCGGATAACACATCCGGTTATTACGAAGTGCAGCTTTACAGAGGAAAAACGAAAGTTTACAGCGTCTCCCAGACCAGTGCAACTCAGTATAATTTTTATCCATATATGACAAAAACAGGAGAGTATACCTTTAAGGTACGCACAGTACCGGGAACGGATTCCAAAAAAAAATATGGTGGAAAAAGCGAATGGATAGAATCCGGGGAGCTTTCCATTACAGACCGGTATGTATCAGATGGTAAAGGACAGCAATCAAAAAATCCTTCCGCAAAGCGCGGAACCACAGATAAAGTAGGCTGGGTAAAAAAAGGCAATATATGGAATTACAGATTTCCGGATGGCTCTATATGCCGGGGTACATGGCAGTCGGTCAACGGATACTGGTATTATTTTGATGTCAATGGCACGATGCTCACCGGCTGGCAGAAGATGGCAAATGACCGGTATTACCTGTATGATACCGGGGAAATGGCAGCCGGATGGGCAAAGATCAATGGACAGTGGTATTATTTCTGGCCATTAACGGAAAATGGGCATACACAGGGAACCATGGCTTATGGAGGCTGGAAGATCATAGGGGCGGATTATTACTTTTTCAGGGAAGACGGCTCCTTATATACCGGCTGGCTGGAACAGAATGGTTCCTGGTATTACCTAAACACACTTGACAACAGCCTTCAGGGAACCATGTTTACCGGCTGGCTGATCCGGGAAGGGAAAACTTATTTCCTGGATGCTGACGGAGTTATGGCTACCGGCTGGTATCAGGTTGACGGGAATTGGTATTATTTTTGGCCGGATTCAGGTGAAATGGCAAAAAACCAGTATATCAATGGATTTTATGTTAATGAGGACGGGATCTGGTACAGGTAAAGATATGTGAGGAATGGAAATGAAAATGATCAGAAAAATACTCCTTTGTGCCGGAACAGGACTGCTGCTTAGCACAGGAAGCTTACAGTCTGTGCCAGGGGGAATCTTTCATATGGATACAGCTTATGGGGCAGAGAGCAGCATCATCGAGACCATGAGTATTAAATTTAACACCACTTTTGGAGATCCGGAGGAAATACCACAGCCCCAGATCACCATCAGCGGATCAGGGGTATCCATTGGGGATATTTATTACAAAACAGAATATGAAAACTGGAAACCTGGTAAAAAGGTACGGATGGAGATCACTGTGGATGCTGCACAGGGAAAGTATTTCCCTGTGTCCCTTGGACGATCCAAATGCCGTGTGACCGGGGCTGATTTTGTATCGGCGAAAGCCCTGGATAATACCACCATGCAGGTAAAAGTGAACTATACGCCGGTCACTGTTCTGGGTGACACAGCTTTAGCAGGCTGGAGCTCACATGACTCAGAAAAGGCAGTGTGGAAGAAGGTAGACTATGCTCCGGGCTATACCCTGACTTTATATGGAAATGATAAAGTGGTGAAACGGATGACAGTTACAGGTAACTCTGTCAGCTTAAAGGAGTACATGACAGATCCGGACAAGATCTACTATTATCAGGTAAAAGCGGTTCCGGTTACGGCAGAACAGAAAAAATACTTAAAAGAAGGGGAATTTATTACATCACAGGAACAGGATATAGATGACAGTGCGGAAGAGGAGAAAGAAAAAGAACATGCAGCATGCGGTACTGGTCCAGGCGTAGCAGGTTCTCTAAAGGGAGACAACTTTGTTATGCCGGATGGGACTCTGGCAGTCAATACCTGGAAGCTGGTGGGAGGTATATGGTACTACTTTAATGCGGAAGGAAACCGAACCAGGGGCTGGTTCCAGTATGGTGGAAAATGGTATTATTTCGACGGAAATGGATATATGAAGACCGGATGGGTGAACACAGGAAACGGAACATGGTATTACTTAAACCCGGATGGGGATATGAAGACCGGCTGGCTGAATACAGGAAACGGAAAGTGGTATTACTTAAACCCTGATGGAAGTATGAAGACCGGCTGGGTGAACACAGGAAATGGAAAATGGTATTACTTAAACCCGGATGGGGATATGAAGATCGGCTGGCTGTATGATAAAAATATCTGGTATTATCTAAATAACGATGGATCTATGGCAGTAAACCGTTCTCAGGACGGCTGGTACCTTGGAGCAGACGGCGCAGGCCGAAAGGAGTAAGAAATATGAGTTTAGCACCGATAACAGGAGATGGGGGAAAGTTAGCTGCACAGGCAGCGGATCAGACACAGAAGACAACACCGGTCCAGGAATTTCAGGGGATACTGAAAAATGGGCTGAATGCCATAAAAGAAGATATGGATTCTATTTTCGAAGAAGCTTCTGCTTTATATCAGATTCCTTCTAAACTTCTCAGGGCGGTGGCAAAGGCAGAGTCGGGGTTTAATCCAAAGGCTGTATCCAAAGCAGGGGCTATGGGCGTGATGCAGCTGATGCCGGGAACAGCCCGTTCTCTTGGAGTAAGCGATCCTTACAATGCCAGACAAAATATCCTTGGAGGGGCAAAATACTTAAAACAAAATCTGGACCGGTTCGGAGGAGACGTAAGCCTTGCACTGGCAGCTTATAACGCAGGTCCGAACAGTGTGACCAAATACGGAGGCATCCCACCATATAAAGAAACCCAGAATTATGTAAAAAAGATCATGGCGGATTATACGGGAAACAATACGATCCTGGCAGGACGTACGGTGAGTACCGGAACATATGGGAAAACATCCGGCAGTACAGCAGTGAGCAGCCTTATCGAAAGTGGCCTTACAGGAAGCAGTCTGACAGCAGGCAGTCTTTTAGGCAGCTTTGCGGGAAATACAGGTCTGTCCGGCGCCGGCAGCCTTGGTACACTTCTGGCAGCAGGAAGGGGAGAGAACCTTTCCGGGGAAGACTGGTCTAATATGGTGCAGATCGTTCGTCTTCAGATGATGATGAATATGGGTAAGGATACGGGTACGCTGATCTGACAGACAGATACCGGATTGCTGCGTGCTTTGCACTCCCGCAATTCCGGCCTTTTGACCCTGGTATCAATAAAGTAAGGCATTTTGCCGATAATAAAAACAAATGGTTATTTGATGATATTCTCATAGAAGATACAAAGGAAGGTGAAACATCATGCAGGTGCAGAATAACATAGCATCCATAAATGCTGCCAGAAATCAGGGGATCGAAACAGGAAAGCTGAAAAAGTCCCTTGAAAAGTTGTCTTCCGGCTTTCGGATCGTCCGTGCAGGAGATGATGCAGCTGGACTGGCGATCTCGGAAGGTATGCGCAGCAGGATCAACAGCCTGAACCAGGCGATGAGAAACATTGATGACGGCATCGGACTTACCAATGTAGGAGATGGCGCTTTGACAGAGGTCCATTCCATGCTCCAGAGACTGAAGACTCTGGCTTTAAAATCTGCAAATGGAACTTACGATCAATCCAACAGGGAAACCTTGAACATGGAAAGAGACCATATCCTTGAGGAGATTGACAGGATTGGTTCTACCACTAAATTTGGAGAAATCTCCCTGTTTTCCAGGGCAGATGCCAATGCATTTACACCGGGCTGGCAGCCGCCAGTGCTGGACGATAAGAACCCGATCCCGCTCCAGATCGGCGGTTCTACTCAGGATGGAGAAGTTCTGGATGTAGAACGCTATTATATAGGAAGCAAGGAACTACAGCTGGATAAGACAGATTTTTCCGATGTAAAAAAGGGACAAGAATCTGTGGGATACATTGAAAACGCGATAGAGGCTGTTTCTAAAGTCAGGGCATCCTTTGGAGCTGCTTATATGCATCTGGATCACACCCACAATAATTTAAGCGTTACAAGTGAAAACATGCAGGCGGCAGAAAGCCAGATCCGTGATACCAATATGGCAGAGGAGATCACGAAATATACCAGCAGTAACATCGTCCTACAGTCCTCTAATATGATGCTTACAAATGCAAATAATCTCCCTCAGACCATACTTGAACTTTTAAAATAAAAATGAAAGAAATAATGAAAAACAGGCTTATGTTTTTTTAACATAAGACGATATATATATAGAAAGAAAATTCTGCTGTTCCAGACAGGGCCCTTGGGACAATAGAAGACAGAGGAAAGGAGTCCACTGCCATATTTTCTTTTATAAAAGGAGGAATTCATTATGGTAATTCAGCATAATATTGCAGCGATCAATTCTTACAGAAACTTAAGTATCAACCAGAACGCACTGAGCAAAAACTTAGAGAAGCTGTCTTCCGGTTACAAGATCAACCGTGCAGGCGATGATGCAGCAGGTCTGGCTATTTCCGAGACCATGCGTTCCCAGATCAATGGTTTAAACCAGGCTGTAAACAACGCAAACGATGCAGTTGGTCTGATCCAGACAGCAGAAGGTGCTATGACAGAGACCCACGCCATGCTTCAGCGTATGAAGACTCTGACTACCCAGGCAGCAAACGGTACTTATACAGATACTGCAAGAAAAAACATCAAGGCAGAGATTGATGCACTGAACAGCGAGATCACCCGTATCGCTACTACTACACAGTTTAACGGTGAGACACCATTAAAGCCTAAGAAGGCTGGTGCGAACCTGACATTCTTCATCGGCGCTTCTGCAGATCAAACCAACCAGATGACAGTTGCTCAGAAGGAAATGACAGCAACAGCATTAACTCTTAACAATATTGCGGTTGATACTACAGCTAATGCATTCACGGCAATGGCATCTGTAGATTCTGCAATTGAGGCAGTTTCTTCTTACCGTGCGACCCTCGGTGCTGCCCAGAACCGTCTGGAGCATACGGTAAACAACCTGAAGGTTACTTCTGAGAACATTACCTCTGCGGAAAGCCGTATCCGTGATACTGATATGGCAGATGAGATCACAGCTTATACAAAGAACAACATTCTTTTACAGGCTGCTCAGTCTATGCTTTCCCAGTCCAACGCTATGCCTCAGGGTGTATTAAGCATGCTGCAGTAATCTTGAAATTGATTCTGCATCTTTTAGGGGATCTGCTTTGCGCAGATCCTCTTTTTTTAAAGTGCGCCCGGCGGCGCACGTTTCTAGCGGGTGCAAGTCCCGAATCCGC
>ENA-UOJV01000859-UOJV01000859.1-human-gut-metagenome-genome-assembly--contig:-C82-NODE-859-length-39622-cov-9.384133_pt1 | contig 39622 bp, 27 predicted proteins | sample MGYA00242356_ERZ723903 | MGnify/ENA metagenome assembly ERZ723903
TTGATTTCGCAAGTGTTCCGGCTGATCTGATGAGTGCATTTCAGCTGATTCCGTATCAGAGTGCGGAAGATGCGGTGTTTAAGGCGTTGGGGGTAGAGTAAAATCGAAGATAGGAGGCTATGAATGGCTATTGAGAAGGTAATCATTCAAAATTTTAAGAAGTTTAAAAATCCGTTTGAAATAAAATTTAATGAAAATATCAATCTTCTGGTTGGGGATAACGAATCTGGAAAATCTACTATTCTTGAAGCCATTCATGTGGCTTTAACTGGTATGTATGCTGGGCGAAATATTAGAAATCAGCTGTCAACATATTTATTTAATAGAGAAGCAGTTGAGGAATACCTGACATCAGTGGAAAATGGACATCCGATTGCACCCCCAGAAATAATGATTGAGTTATATTTCAAAAGTGGAACATTGCCTGAATATGAGGGAAATGGTAATTCTGAAAAAAGTGATGGTATAGAGGGAATCAGATTCACGATTAGTTTTTCCGATAAATTTAATTCAGAATATGAAAGTTTGTTGAAAGCAGAAAAACTTACAAGTTTGCCTATTGAATTTTATGAAGCTAAATGGTTCTCTTTTAGCCGAGATGAGAAAATGCCCAGATTTATACCAATAAAATCTGTAATGATTGATTCGTCAAATTACAGATACCAAAATGGGTCTGATGTATATATTTCCAGAGTAGTAAAGGATTTCCTTGAACCAGAGGACATAACAGCAATAACACAAGCCCATAGAAATATGATAGATGAGTTTGCACAAAATGAAGCAATTCAGTCAATCAATGAGAAAATTAGTGCAGCGTCTACGGTTATGAATGGGAAATTATCATTGAGTGCTGATCAGGGAGTTCAAAATTCCTGGGAGTCAAGTTTGGTTACGCAGGTGGATGGAATCCCATTTGCTCATGCTGGAAAAGGTGCACAATGTATGATAAAAACACAATTAGCTTTAAGTCATAAACAGGCAGAAAAAGCAAGTATTATTTTGATTGAAGAAACCTGAAAGTCATTTGTCTTTTTCTCGATTAAGCGAATTGATGGGAGTTATAGAAAAGGCTGCATCTGGTAGACAGATTATAGCATCAACGCATAGTAGCTTTGTCGCTAATAAACTCGGACTGGAAAATTTAATTTTACTTTCAGACGATAATTGTTGCTCGATGCAATCGCTCAAAAAAGAAACTTTTGAATTTTTCAAAAAAGTGGCAGGTTATGATACACTGCGACTGATTCTTTGTAAAAAATCAATCTTAGTAGAGGGCGATTCAGATGAGCTGGTTGTTCAGCGGGCATATATGGACACTCATGAGGGGCGGCTTCCTATCCAAGACGGAATAGATGTAATGACCGTAGGTGGGGTGACATTTAAGCGGTATCTTGAAATTGCACAGATATTAAACAAAGAAACGGTTGTTGTTACGGACAACGATGGAAATATTGAAGCTGTTAAGAAAAAGTACAGAGAATACGAAGAAATACCATGTATCCATATATGCGTTGATGAGGTAGTGGATACAGGTGACTTGAAACTGTCAGATAAGGATTTTAATTATAATACCTTAGAGCCGAAAATATTGAAAGAAAATGGGCGAGAAGCAATGAATAATATATTTGGAACTAACTACGATACGGATGATGAGATGCACAAATATATGCACGCTCATAAGACGGATTGTGCCATAGCAATTTTTGAATCGGCTACGAAAATTAAATATCCTGAGTATATAATGAGGGCAATAAAAAATGAGTAGTCTAATTATTGCGGCGGCAGGGGCAGGAAAAACAACATTTCTTGTAAAGAAGGCATTGGAGATTTCTGAAAATGTTTTGATAACAACTTATACCGATGCTAATGAACAAAGCATTAGAGACAAATTTTACGAAATAAATGGTTGTATTCCATCCAATGTAACTATTATGCCGTGGTTTTCGCTGCTAATCAAGCATGGTATACGACCTTACCAAAGCTATCTTATAAATAACAGGGTATCCGGTGTGTTATTAGTGAATAAGGCAGATAAAAATTTATTGAGACTAAAGGATACAAATGAGAAAAAATATGTCACGGCTTCCGGTAATGTATATTCAAATATGATTTCAAAACTGCCATGTGTTTTGGATGGATTATCGAATGGCTGTGTATTTCGCAGAATACGAAAAATTTTTTCTTATGTTTTTGTAGATGAAATACAAGATTTTGCCAGATATGATTTAGAAGTTATAAAAAAGCTATACGAGGTTGGCTGCAATATGACTTTAGTAGGAGATCCCCGTCAGACGACATATCGAACTCATTACGAAGCAAAACATAAAAAGTATGCAGGTGGGAAAATAGTGGATTTTGTGCAGGATAATATTACCGGAATGAATATTGATACCACAACATTATCTACATCTCATCGAAATAATCAGATCATATGTAATCTTGCAAATCAGATGTATCCTGATATGAAGCCATGTGATTCTGCTATGAATGAAAAAACGGGACATGATGGAATATTTTGGATTAACGAAAAAAATATTGATAGCTATATGGAAACATATAATCCGATACAGCTTAGATATGACAAAAAAACTAAGGTAAATACAAAATTTGAAGTAACGACTTTTGGATCATCAAAGGGACTTACTTTCGACAGAGTTTTGATATATCCAACACAGCCAATATTAAATTGGCTGTCAGGGAAATCGAAGGATATGAAAGCTGAAAGTCTTTCAAAGTTTTATGTGGCAGTTACCAGAGCGAAGTATAGTGTAGCTTTTGTATATAAAACAAAAAAGATTCCTTCTGAGGATATTGGAGAAATGTGGATAGATGGATAAATAACTGAAGAGAATTATCTGAAAAAGGCAGAAAAATCCCCCCATCGTTGAAGAGTCTATGAAAGTTTTATGTAAATAAAGATTTAAAAGGTCTTCTATGATAAGATAATAAATCATAGGAGGCCTTTTATCATGGCAAGAGAAAAGAAAACCGTACACAAAGTACAAATGACTGAAGGAAAAAGAAAATATCATTCAGATGCTCCTGCAGGAGTATGACATCGAGTCTGCCCAGGACATTCAAGATGCCCTTAAAGATCTGCTTGGCGGCACCATCAAGGAAATGATGGAAGCTGAAATAGATGAACACTTAGGCTATTGCTTCCATGACTTAGGAACTAAAACGGATGCAGGCATCAGAGATATTCCTATGACACAGATGGTATATGATGCGTTCCGTAAGCAGAGAGAACTGAACCTGATGCCCGGTTTACAGAGTAATGTGGAGATTGGTGGACGTAGTGGATTTATTTTCAATACAAAGCATGAACGTCCGATCATGCCGGCGGGAGTGAACAGCTTCCTAAAAAATATCGTCAATGCCTATAATAAGAAAGTAAATTGGCAGAAGATGAGAAGCGAGAGACAGAGCTGATGCCCCCTATTTCATCGCATGATTGAGTTATAATAAGGACAAGTTAGAAAACCCTAGGAAATACAGGGGGTTGCACTAATTTAGTCCTTATTTTTAATTCCCTGAAAAAGGGATAAATGAGGCAGCGCTGTCATTCCAGAATATGAATTAATGTAAGTCCAGAACACTGGATATGGATTTGCATACCACGAAAGCGGTGATAACTGAATATATTTATTTTTAGGACTGAATTAGCTCGCACGGACATTAGTTCCGGCTATCTGGTTCATTCCTCTTTTTTATTTGAGATCAAAGAAAGGTGATAAAGAATATGGCAAAGATTATATCCGTAGTCAACCAGAAAGGCGGAACTGGAAAATCCGCATGTGCGGCAAATCTTGGCGTAGGGTTGGCTCTTATGAATAAGAAGGTGTTAGTTGTAGATGCTGATCCTCAGTCAGATGTATCTGCGGGATTTGGATTCCGTGACTGCGATAACAGTAATGAAACATTAACAACGCTGATGGAAATGGTGTTGAGTGATGAAGATATTCCGGAACAATGCTTTATCCAGCATACGGAGGAAGGTATTGATATTATCTGTTCCAATATTGGATTGGCAGGAACCGAGGTTCAGCTTGTAAATGCGATGAGCCGTGAATTTGTCCTGAAACAGATATTAAACAGGGTAAAAGATCGGTACGATACAATTTTGATAGATTGTATGCCATCTTTGGGTATGATCACCATCAATGCCCTGGCAGCGTCGGATGAAGTGTTGATTCCGGTAGAAGCATCCTATCTTCCAATCAAAGGACTGCAGCAGCTATTGAAGACAATCGGTAAAGTCAGAAGACAGATTAACCCGAAACTACAAATTGCCGGTATCCTTTTCAGTATGGTGGATGCTCATACAAATGATGCAAGAAACAATATGGAGTTGCTTCATAATGCCTATGGAAATCAGATTCATGTGTTTGACAATTATATTCCATTTTCTGTCAGGATGAAAGAAGCGGTTAGAGAAGGGCAGAGTATTTTTAAGTACGAACCAAAAGGTAAAGTTGCGAAAGCTTATATGAGTTTTACGGAGGAGGTCCTTGAACATGGCAGGTAAAAAGAAGCCAACGCCAATCCCATTACAGTCATTAGATGCCCTGTTCGGAACAACAAGTGAGGAACAGGCAGGCATCCAACAGATTGCTCTGGATAACCTGCATCCTTTCTCAAATCATCCGTTTAAGGTTCTGGATGATGACAAAATGGCTGAGTTGTCTGAGAGTGTAAGGACGCATGGAGTTTTGGTGCCTGGTATTGTAAGAGTAAAGGATACCGGCGGTTATGAAATTATAGCGGGGCACCGCCGCAAGAGGGCGTGTGAGATTGCAGGCTTGAAAACTATGCCAGTTATTATTAAGGACCTGACAGATGATGAATCGACGGTGATTATGGTTGACTCAAACATTCAGCGTGAAGAACTGTTGATCAGTGAAAAGGCATTTGCCTATAAGATGAAATATGATGCATTGAAACGTCAGGGCAAACGAAGTGATTTAACTTCTTGCCAAGTTGGCAAGAAGTTGGCGGCAGAGGAAGTCAGTCAGAATACTGGAGATAGTACCAGACAGATTTTGAGATATATCCATCTGACAGAATTGATTCCGGAAATGTTATGTCTGGCGGATAACAAAAAGATTCCTTTCAATACTGCGGTAGAATTATCTTACTTGAAACTGGAAGAACAGAAACTATTACTCCAATATATGAATAATCATGCCATGGTACCTTCAATGAAGCAGGCACAGGAATTAAAACAGATGTCAAAGGAACAGACGCTGACATATCTTGAGATTGATCAGATTTGTATGAAAGAGAAAACAGAAAAATTTCAAGTGCAGATTCCAGCAAAGAAACTGAAGCAGTATTTCCCAGAGACATATACAAAGAATCAGATGGAGGAGATAATCTTTATGCTACTTGAGTCGTGGGTAGAGAGAGAAGGTAAAAATGAATATTGAAGATACAGTAAGAAGGTTGCAGAAATATCAGAGAAATATTGAAAAGATTAAAAGGAGCAAAAAGATGACGATTGAGGATGTGATTAAAAAAGCACTGATACCGATGATATCTATGGTGTTCTGGCTCTGGATGGTAAAAACGATTATGGGAGTGGCTGGGAATACAGATTTATTTATGTTTCTGTTCCTTGCAGGGCTTCCATTTGGAATACATAAAATGTGCATCATTTTAATCCCCAAAGGATATGATGTTGGGGGTACCATTGGAATGATCGCATTGAGTGTTATCGTGGGTGGTTTATTGGGAAGCCTTATGATTCCATATTATGTTGTGAGAGCATTCTATGTGACCATCCGGTATATAGTAAAAAGATAATGAATAGTAGATTTGAGGCAGGCTTGCGAAAAAACAAATTCGTAAGCCTGCCTTTTTTTGTGCGATAAAGCTGGCAATTCAGGGGAATCCCCTTTTGCATAAAGAATAAGACGGAGGAGAACGAACATGAGAGACCGAATCAAGAACAAACAGATTAGCAAAGAAATCAGAGGACAGCTTCCGGTTATTACACCAGCTATGTTCCGGGAAAGGGGATGTTCTTATTGCCCCTATTATGCCGGAAGCTATGAAAAATTTCCAAGGTGCATGATGGCAGATTGTGCCTGGGATGATGAAGAAGAACATTTCCATCCGGTTCTTCGCCAGATGCTTCCGGAATTTAAAAGGAAGATGGAAAAAGCAGAAGAGAAATATCTGGAATTGAAAACTGCTTATGAACTGCTTATGAGCATGTTTGCGGATGAAATGGAACAGGAGGAACTGGAGAAAGATGAATGTTACGACTGTTGTTATGCCAAGTGTGGTCCATGTATCGGGCTGTGCTATAAAACACTGAAAGGATAGGAGGATGCGAGGTAATGAATACAGCAATTATTTCTGGAAGACTGGTTCGTGATCCGGGCTATAACGAGACACAGAATGAAAAAGGTCTTCATAAGATCGCCAAGTTTGTACTGGCAGTCAGAAGAAATTACTCAGACGATGTCAGTTTCATTCCGGTGAAAGCCTTTGCAAAAAAAGCGGAGTTTGTCCGGGATTACCTGGTGCAGGGAACAAAGGTGATGGTAGAGGGTGAAATCGTAACCGGCAGTTACGATAATAAAGAGACCGGAAAAAAGGTGTATACGACAGAACTTTTTGCAGACCGTATCGAGTTTGCCGGGGCAAAAGTGCAGGAGAAAATGCCGGAGCCGATGGAAGGGGATGGTTTTCTGAACATCCCGGAATCTATGGAAGAAGAAATGCCGTTTCGATAGGAGGAAAAACCAATGATAATGTTAAATAAAGAGTACATGATCAATCACATGAGAAATGAAAATGGTTCCATCAATATCAAAAATGTAGTATTGGCGGCTGCATGTGAAGCGACCGAGCTGTTCCAGTGCCTGATTGTAATGGACAGCAACTTTACAGATTGGAGCCGTTTTGTTGACCGTTTGGAGCAGAACGTGGAAAAACAGGACTATGAAAAAGTCCATGAACTCTGCCAGACAATGTATGCCATGAGGCATCTGTCAGAAGAACTGGAAGGGTTATATCTGGTAAGGGATGATGCAGAGCTTTGTTCCCTGTATTATCAGATTTTTGTGGGAATGCTGGATTTGACTGTTTTCTCAACAGAGGCAATGGTTGATTTGAATGGAGGGAAGCATGGTGAGTAATCAGGATTATATGCCGGTAGAGTGCCTGCTGGTGCCGAAGGCACTGTTTAAGGAAGAGAGATATTGCTCTTTATCCACTACGGCAAAGGTATTATACAGCCTCATGCTTGACCGGCTGAAATATGCAGCACAGAACAGATGGATTGACCAGAAAGGGAAACGGTATGTGATCTATCCCAAAAGTGAAATGATCAAGGATTTGAATAGTACCAGATACCGGGTAGATTACGCTGTTTCGGAACTGGAAAGTATGGGAAACATGGTTCGGGTTGTTAAAGACAATGGCAGACCGAACCGTTTCTATATAAATGATATTTCAAAATATGAGGAGGAAAACGCAATGATGACAATTAAGGATTTGATGGAAATGGTAACGCCGGAAGAGGCAGAGGAGATCATGGACAAGATGGTGGAGACTGCCAGGGAGATTGTAGATGATCTTATGAAAAAAGGCTATATCGAGATTATCAGGGAAGGCTGTCCGGAGGGAGGGCATCTGGAGGACGGTGTCCCGCCAACTGATCTGGGAGAGGACGAGTTTAATCCGGAAGATTTAAATCCGATGGAATTCAGATGCTACTGCGATGAGGACGGTAACCTGGATGATGAGGCAATTGAAGATGATGCCAGTGAATTTGGTATGGACCTGGCATTCGGTGTGATTGAATTATTGGAAAATGATCCGGATAGAATTGAGGCTATTCGCCAGTATTTCAACTATGTCTACAAGATGGAATCCATGAAGAAATTTATGGCTGTCGTGGAGACAACGGCTGTGATCTGCGGAAATTCCCCGGAATGGATTGAAGATATGCACGCCTGCAACAAAGGTGCCAGACGTATCTACCTGAAGGAACTGGTGAGTGTTTTCAACATGTACCTGAATATGTTCAAGAACAAAGAAATGGAATAATGAGGATGAAAAAATGGATTATGAATACTTCCGGGTAGAAGAATCCGAGCAGTTTTCATTTTTCCGTATTCCCAAGGCACTGTTCACAGAAAAGGAATTTGAAGGACTGTCCACGGATGCAAAGCTTCTGTATGGCATCCTGCTGGACAGGATCAACCTTTCAAAGAAAAATGGCTGGGTGGATGCTGATGGTTATGTCTATATCATCTACACGGTAGCTGAACTTCAGGAAGTGCTGCATATGTCACACACAACGGTCACAAAGCTTCTCCGGGAGCTTGACAGTGTACATGGCATCGGTTTGATCGAACGGTACCGGCAGGGCTGCAACCGTCCATCGGTGATATATGTGAAGAACTTTGTGAAACGCATCCGGGCAAAACCGGCAGTTTATTATCCTTCTGGAATGCAAGAAATTTGCTGTCCGGAACGCAAGAATCTGGCAGTCCGGAATGCAAAAAACTTGCAGTCCGGAACGCAAAAAAATGGAAGTCCGGAGTGCAAGAATTTTGCCACAAGTAATACTGATATAAATAAGACTGATAAGAATGATACTGATAGGAGTAAGAAAAGCCACGCTTCTGAAAAGGAAAGCTCCTGTCTGTATGGGCGATTTGGAAATGTCCGGCTTTCCGTGGAAGAATACCGGGAGCTGCGGAAACTGTATCCGTATGACTGCCAGAGGATGATTGACCAGCTTTCTGCTTATATGAAATCAACTGGGAAAATCTATCAGGATCATTTCGCAACGCTTCTTCTCTGGGCAGGAAGGGAAGAACTGAAAACCGGTTCTGGAAGATATGACTTTGAGGAAGGAGAGAGTCTATGACAGATAGCAGGAATGTGGCTGATTTTCTTGGGGAAGACGGATGCCTCCGGTGTGGTGTATGCGGAAAACGAAAACAGCTGAGGATTAATTTTATGGGAAGGGATCGTGTAGTGGGCTGCCTGTGTGACTGCGAGGTTCAGGCAAGAAAAGAAAAAGAAGAGCAGCTCCGCAGGGAGGAAGCCCAGAGGGAGCTTTACCAGAGAAAATCGGTGGGACTTAGAGACCGGAGGTTCTGGGAATGGCGATTTGAAAATGATAATGGGTCAAATGATAAAATGCTCATTGCCAGGCAGTATGCAAAAAACTGGGAGAAGATGAAAAAAGAAAATGTAGGGCTTCTCCTGATGGGTCCAGTGGGGACTGGGAAGAGTTTTTTTGCCGGGTGTATTGCCAATGCCCTTCTGGAACAGGGGGAGCGGGTGATGATGACGAACTTCTCCCGTATCCTGAATGAAATGACAAACTATCAGGCAGATAAAAATCAGATCGTGCAGAATCTGGTGGATTACCCGCTTTTGATCATTGATGATCTGGGGATAGAACGCAATTCAGAGTTTGCCCTGGAGCAGATCTATAACGTGATTGACAGCAGGTACTGTAAAATGAAGCCTCTCATCATCACAACAAATCTCGGGTTGAATGATATGAAAGATGAATCGCTTGATGTAGCCCATAAGCGAATTTACAGCAGAATATTGGAGATGTGTGTGCCTGTCTATTGTGGCGGGGCAGATAAGCGAAGAGAAGAAGGAACGGAAAAGCTCGGTCGGATGCAGAGTCTGATCAGTGGCTGATCGGTTCCTTCTTTGATGAAAGGGGTGATACCGATGGTCTTAGGTTGGGACAGCACGTAATACGCTGAAAGGAGGGAAATTCATGCAGGAAGAAGTAACACAGAAAACGGTGACTTTTTGTGTGCGTACCACAAAAATGACGGCAGATGTGCTGAAAAAAGTGATTGCCGCATACCTGCGGCATCAGAAACAGAAAAGTGCTGAGAAGAAAGCACAGAAAAATCAGCCGAAACAGGGGAAAATCACGGTGAAGGAGCTGGCAAAGCAGAATGCCGGGATGACGAATATTGAGATCACACCCAAGAACATCAAGTCTTTTGAACGGTATGCCAGAAAATACGGGATCAATTATGCCCTGAAAAAGGATAAGACCAAAGATCCGCCGGTTTATATGGTGTTCTTTAAGGGACGTGACCAGGATGCGATCACCGCAGCTTTCCGTGAATTTTCCCAGAAAGAGATCCAAAAGGCGAACCGTCCTTCCATCTACAAACGTCTGGCGGCATACAGAAGTATTGTTGCAGGGAAGACGAAGGGCAAAGCCAGGAATAAGCATCAGGAGGTATCCCGGTGAGAAAGCTTACTGCCGGGAGTATGACCAACAAGCTGAAAGCAAAAGCCAGAGTTACGCTGTCCGCTTTGGATATGAAAAAGCTTATTCTCACCAATCTTCCGTACCTGTTCATCTTTTTGTTTGCAGACAGGGCATCCTGCCTGTACCGGGCAAGCCCCGGAGCAGATATGGGAAACAAACTATTATATGCCATGGAACACGCTGACCGGATTCTGACCGGGTTCCTGCCAAGTCTTTACTACATGGATGTTCTGGTGGGAGCCGGGATTGCGATAGTTGCGAAGATACTGGTCTGGCAGAAACAGGCAGATGCAAAAAAGCTCCGCAAAGGCGTGGAGTATGGTTCCGCAAGGTGGGGAACAGCGGAAGACATCAAACCATTTATGGCAGATGATTTCTGGATGAACATTCCGCTGACGGCAACGGAATCCATTACCATGGAGAGCCGTCCGAAGAACCCAAAGTATGCCAGAAATAAAAATATCTGCGTCATCGGCGGTTCCGGAAGTGGAAAAACAAGGTTTTTCGTAAAGGTCTCTATTATGATGATGAATTGTTCCATGGTCATCACAGACCCGAAGGGAACACTCATCGAAGAATGCGGGAAGATGTTAGCCAAAGGTCCGCCCAAGAGAGACAAGCATGGGAATGTTGTGAAAGATAAATCCGGGAAGGTGGTGCATGAACCTTATGTGATCAAGGTCTTAAATACCATTAACTTCTCCAAATCGCTCCACTACAATCCGTTTGCCTACTTAAAATCCGAAAAGGATATCCTGAAACTGGTGACGGTTATCATTGCCAACACCAAGGGAGAAGGGGAAAAGGCAACTGAGGATTTCTGGGTCAAAGCAGAAAAACTGCTGTATACAGCACTGATTGCCCTGATCTGGTATGAAGGGGATGAGGATGAGAAGAACATGAACACCCTGATCGACCTTCTGAATGAAAGTGAGACCAGGGAGGATGACGAGAATTACAAAAATCCAGTGGATATGCTGTTTGAGGATCTGGAAAAAAGGAATCCGGAACATTTTGCGGTACGCCAGTATAAGAAATACAAGCTGGCGGCAGGTAAGACAGCAAAATCAATCCTGATCAGCTGCGGTGCCAGACTGGCTCCGTTTGATATTGCCGAGCTTCGGGAGATCATGAGCTATGATGAGATGGAACTGGATAAGGTGGGAGACCGGAAAACGGCACTGTTTCTGATTATGTCAGATACAGATACCACCTTTAATTTTGTGATCGCCATGCTGCAGTCCCAGCTTTTCAATCTGCTTTGTGATAAGGCAGATGATCAATATGGCGGCAGGCTGCCGGTCCATGTGCGGGTCATCTGCGATGAGTTTGCCAACATCGGGCAGATTCCTCAGTTTGATAAGCTGATTGCCACCATCCGAAGCAGGGAAATCTCTGCTTCTATTATTTTGCAGTCACAGAGCCAGCTGAAGGCAATGTACAAGGATAGTGCGGACACAATTCTGGGGAATTGTGACACGATGCTGTTCCTTGGAGGCAAGGAAAAGACCACCCTGAAAGAGATGAGTGAGCTTCTGGGGAAGGAGACGATAGACCTTTACAACACCTCGGAAACACGCAGCAACCAGAAGTCATTCGGGCTGAATTACCAGAAAACCGGGAAACAGCTGATGACGGAGGATGAGATCGCAGTCATGGACGGCGGGAAATGTATCCTGCAGATCCGTGGTGTCCGTCCGTTCTATTCGGACAAATACGATATAACCAAACATCCGAATTACCGGCTCCTTGCAGATTACAGTGAGAAGAACCGGTTTCAGGTGGAAAAGGAACTGGATCCGAAGTACACACCGAAACCCGATGATGAGGTGGAAGTGATGGAATTGGATCTTTCAGAAGACGGGAATGAGCAGGAAAATAATGAGGAAAGGAATAACTAACAGGGTGCGCCGGTATTGTTACCGGCGTTTTTCATTCCCGGTTACACCCGGCAAAGTTAGTTTTGGTGATTTATATGGCATTTTTTACCAGTGCAATTACTACTCTTAAGACCCTGGTCGTAGCAATCGGGGCAGGCCTTGGCGTATGGGGTGTCATTAACCTTCTCGAAGGTTATGGCAATGACAACCCTGGCGCAAAGAGCCAGGGAATCAAACAGCTCATGGCAGGAGCAGGAATCATGCTGCTGGGAACTACCCTGATTCCCCAGCTGGCAACACTGTTCGGTTAATGGGGTAATGGATGAACACCATTATCGAACGAATCACGGAAGCCATCAAGGAGATCCTCATTGGGATGATCCAGAATGGTCTGGAAGGGATGTTTGTGGAGGTCAATGATAAGGTGGGAACGATTGCCAGTCAGGTCGGGCAGACCCCGCAGGGATGGAACGCAGGGGTTTTTAACCTCATCCAGAACCTGTCCCAGACGGTGATCGTGCCCATCGCCGGTCTGATCATTACGTTTGTGCTTTGTTATGAGCTGATCACGATGGTCACACAGAAGAATAACTTCCATGAGTTCGAAACTTACAACATTTTCCTCTGGATCTTTAAGGCATATGTGGCGATTTACCTTGTGACGAACACATTCAATATCACAATGGCGGTATTTGATGTGGGGCAGCACATTGTAAATGGTGCAGCCGGTGTGATCTCCGGAAGTACGGCGGTGGATGCTTCTGCCGCCATTGCTACCCTGACGGAATCTCTGGAAGATATGGAGATCGGGGAACTGTTTTTACTGGCAATGGAAACACTTCTCATCAGCCTTACCATGAGTATCCTTTCCGTGATTATCACGGTGATCATGTATGGCAGGATGATTGAGATCTACCTTTATACTTCCGTGGCACCGATCCCGTTTGCCACCATGACCAATAAGGAATGGGGCAATATCGGGAACAACTATCTGAAAGGCTTGTTCGCCCTGGCATTTCAGGGATTCTTCATGCTGGTCTGTGTCGGTATTTATTCCGTACTGGTCAATGCGATGACCATATCCACGAACCTGCATGGGGCAATGTTTTCAGTGGCGGCATATACGGTCGTACTGGCATTTTCACTGTTTAAGACCGGAAGCCTCAGTAAATCAATATTCAATGCCCACTGATGGGCAGGAAAAGAAAGGAGTACTACTTATGGCGTATGTACCAGTACCCAAAGACCTTACAAAGGTCAAAACAAAAGTAGCATTGAACCTGACAAAGCGGCAGCTGATCTTTTTTTCGCTTGCCGCAGTAGTGGGAGTCCCGTTATACCTGCTGGCAAAGAAACCCCTTGGTTCCAGTGTGTCAGCGATCCTTATGGTAACTGTCATGCTGCCATTTTTCTTTATGGCAATGTATGAAAAAGATGGTCTCCCTTTTGAAAAAGTGATGGGAAATATCATCCGCCAGAAATTCCTCTGTCCGGCGAAACGCCCGTACAAGACGGAGAATTTCTATCAGGCGGTGGATTCCCTCGTAAAGAAGGAGGGCGTGCCGGATGGCAAAAAAGAAGAAACAGGCACAGCAGCAGTGCCTGGAAGCGGCGGCAAGAAAAAACCGTCAGGAAAGAAGAAAAAGAAACGACAAAAAGGAAAGGGAAAAGGAAAAGCTTAGGAAGAAACAGGAGAAAGAAAGGAAACGGCAGAAGAACATTCCCCATACTGCCCAGCAGAGCATTCCGTACCAGCGGATGTTTGCAGATGGTATCTGCCAGGTATCGAAGAACTTTTTTTCCAAAACTGTACAGTTTTACGATATCAATTACCAGCTTGCCCTGAATGAGGATAAGACCACGATCTTTGAGAATTACTGTGATTTCCTGAATTACTTTGACTCGTCCATCAGTGTGCAGCTGTCTTTTATCAACCAGCAGGTGGATGTGGCAGAGTTTGAAAAGAGCATTGATATCCCAGATCAGAACGATGATTTCAACGAGATCCGGGAAGAATACCGGACGATGTTAAAGAACCAGCTGTCCAAAGGAAATAATGGTCTGGTGAAAACAAAGTATATCACGTTCGGGATTGAAGCGGAGAGCTTAAAGGTGGCAAGACCGAGACTTGAGCGTATTGAGGCAGATATCCTCAACAACTTTAAAGTCCTTGGGGCACAGGCTCATCCATTGAACGGGGTGGAGCGTCTTGAGATCATGTACCATGTGTTCAACCAGGACCGGATCGAGCCGTTCCGGTTCAATTATAAGATGCTTCCGCAGACGGGGCTTAAGACAAAGGATTTTATCGCACCGACATCCTTTAACTTCTCAAAGAATTCTTCATTTATGATGGGAAAGACACTGGGAAGCGTCAGCTACCTGCAGATCCTCGCACCGGAACTGACTGATCGTATGCTGGCGGATTTTCTGGATGTGGATGAGAGCATCAATGTGAATATCCATATCCAGTCCATTGACCAGACCTCTGCCATCAAGATGATCAAGAGTAAAATCTCTGACCTGGACAAGATGAAGATTGAGGAGCAGAAGCGGGCAGTACGCTCAGGTTATGACATGGATGTGCTGCCGTCCGACCTTGTGACCTATGGGGAAGAAGCGAAGAACCTTCTGGAAGACCTGCAGTCCAGGAATGAGAGGATGTTCCTTGTCACTGTCCTTGTGATGAATACGGCAAAAAAACGGCAGAAACTGGACAACAACATTTTCCAGGTGCAGGGCATCGCACAGAAATATAACTGTTCCCTGCGTCCTTTGGATTACCAGCAGGAAGCGGGGCTGATGTCCTGTATCCCACTGGGAGTAAACAGAATCGAGATCCAGCGTGGGCTTACCACCTCGGCAACAGCGATCTTTGTGCCATTCACGACGCAGGAACTGTTCCAGGAAGGGGAAGCCCTTTATTATGGCCTGAATGCCCTTTCCAACAACATGATCATGGTGGACCGGAAGCGGCTTAAAAACCCCAACGGGCTGATCTTAGGTACTCCGGGTTCCGGTAAATCCTTCTCTGCAAAAAGAGAGATTACCAACTGCTTCCTCATTACGGAAGATGACATTATCATCTGCGACCCGGAAGCAGAGTATTACCCGCTGGTGCAGGCACTGCACGGGCAAGTGGTACGTATCTCACCGGTATCGACCCAGTATATCAACCCGATGGACTTAAACCTCAACTATTCTGAGGAGGATAATCCGTTATCTCTGAAATCGGATTTTATTTTATCGCTTTGCGAGCTGATCGTGGGAGGAAAGAACGGTCTGGAACCGGTGGAAAAGACCATCATTGACCGGTGTGTGCGCCTTGTGTACCAGGAATATCTTTCCGACCCGGTGCCGGAGAAGATGCCGATCCTTCAGGATCTGTATGACCTGCTCCGTGGGCAGGATGAACCGGAGGCACAGAGGCTGGCAACCGCACTGGAGATTTACGTTACCGGTTCATTGAATGTGTTCAACCACCGGACAAACGTGGATATCAATAACCGGATCGTCTGCTTTGACATTAAGGAGCTGGGAAAACAGCTGAAAAAGATCGGGATGCTCATCGTCCAGGACCAGGTTTGGAACAGGGTAACGGTCAACCGTTCCGCCCATAAATCGACCCGGTACTATGTTGATGAATTCCATCTGCTTTTAAAGGAAGAGCAGACGGCAGCCTACAGTGTGGAGATTTGGAAGAGGTTCCGTAAATGGGGCGGTATCCCGACCGGTATCACCCAGAATATCAAGGATCTTCTGGCAAGCCGTGAGATTGAGAACATTTTTGAGAACTCGGATTTCATTTATATGCTCAACCAGGCATCCGGTGACCGGCAGATCCTGGCGAAGCAGCTGAATATTTCACCGACCCAGCTGTCTTATGTGACGAACAGCAATGAAGGTGAGGGGCTTTTGTTCTATGGAAACGTCATTATCCCGTTTGTGGACAGGTTCCCGAAGAACAGGCTGTATCAGTTATTAACGACCCGTCCGGAAGAGACGGGAGAACAGGCATAGGAGGAAAAATGATGCACGTATTGGCATATTTTCTGACATTTACGGCAGGCATGGTATGTGGTCTGGTTCTCACCTGTATCGTGCAGGCAGGGAAAAAATGAAGGAGGTAACAGATGGCAGAACAGAGAATGAAAGCCAGGGAGAAAACTGTCCAGAAGATGACAAGGGACGGTTTAGTGGAAGAAAACCTGGCAGATAAATCCACTGTTCGTGTCAGCAGCCGTACCCGGGATGTGCAGATGTCAAAAAAGGATACCGGAAAAGGGCTGGACCTTTCCAACCGGAGAGGGACGAGAGAGGACAGTACGGATCCGGTCAGGCATTCTGTGCAGAACTCCAGGGATGCACCGGCAAAGGCACAGATAGTAGATAAGGCAAAATTCCGAAAAATGATCCGGGAACAGGCAGAGGGCAGTGCCGGTTCCAAACTGTCATTGGAAGAGAAGAAAAACGGCAGTGGGAAACTTCAGGAGAAGCATACAGACCTTGCCCAGTCAAGGGGAGATGCGAGAAAGAAACAGACCGGAGGAAGTAAAAAGCCGGGGCAGAAACAGAGGCTGAAGTTTGCCTATGAGGAGACAGCGGAGGCAGTCAGGGATGGCGATTCTTCCGCTAAACTGAACCGGATGGATGCGGATGGGGTGAATTTCCGCCATGATGTCCAGAAGAAGCGGAACCAGAAGCTTGCCCACACGGAGGCAGAAAGGAAGAACGCACCAAAGAAGCATTCCATGAAAGAAAAGGTCTATCAGGAAAATGCAGAAAGTGCAGGGGCGAAAAAGAAAAGCCGACTGAAATTTGAAGGGGAAAGCCCGAAAGAGGCTTCCCTTGCCAAAAAGGCAGGCACCGCTGCGGCAGTATCTGTCCACCGCCAGGTCAGAAAAAATGATGATGGCAATGCGGCAGTGGAAGGTGCAAACAGTTTAGCCGAAGGCTCAGAGGGGCTTTACCATCTGGAACAGAGAAGCGCCAGAAGGCGGAACCGGAGAAAACGCCGGTCAAGTGCTTATCAGACAAAGAAAACAGCGCAGGCTGCGGCAGAATCTTCCGTAAATCAGGAACGGTCTTATTTGAAGAAGCTGATCCAGAAACAACGGATCAAAAAGGAATATGCCAAAGCAAAACAGAGTGAGCAGGCAATGGGGACTGCAGCGGTCGGCACGATTGACTATATCAAGAAGATCGGCGGCAAAGTCACCAACTTTTTCAAGGAACACCGGAAGGTATATATCAGCATCGCTGCCCTGATCGGGATGATGTTCCTTATTATGACCAGTGTAACGTCCTGCTCCTCGGCATTTATGCAGAGCCTGATCAATTACACCGGAACCAGTTATATCTCTTCGGATGAGGCGATCCGGCAGGCAGACCTTTACTACACACAGCTGGAAGCAAACCTCCAGGAGCGGATCAACCAGATGGAATCGGAAGAGCCGGGGCATGACGAATACCGGTACAATATCGGACCGATTGAGCATGACCCTTTTGTTCTGATCAGCTACCTGTCTGCCAAATATGAAGAGTTTACCTTTGAGCAGGTCAAGCCGGAACTGGACAGGCTGTTTGCACTGCAGTACCAGCTGGATACAGAAGCTGTGAATGAGACGGTGACAGAGACAACGACGGTCCGGGTAGGGGAATCCCTTGGAAATGTTGTGACGAGCGGTTACTGCAACTGCCCGATCTGCTGTGGCATATGGTCAGGAGGACCGACGGCATCCGGGGTGTACCCGACAGCGAACCATACCCTTGCGGTAGATGCGGCCAACCCGTTTGTTCCAATGGGGACAAAGGTGGTCATGAATGGTGTGGAATACACGGTAGAAGATACCGGGGCATTTGCCCGTTACGGTGTCCAGTTTGATGTGTATTATGACAGCCATTCGGCGGCATCCGCACATGGGCATCAGACCTGGGAGTGTTTCCTTGCGGATGATAACGGAAGCCGGGAGGTGGAAGTGACACGTACCAGGGATGTGGATGTTTTGAATGTGACGTTAAATTCCGGCAGCCTGACGGGCATCTGCCAGAGCCGTCTCGGGATTTTCCAGAGGGAACTGTTTGCCGCCTATAACGAAACAAAGGGCAACCTGCAGATGTTCGGGACACCATTTGATTTCAACTGGTATTACAACGTGAGCAGCTATTACGGATACCGGATCCATCCAATCTCCGGTGCAAACCAGCTCCACAATGGAGTGGATATCGGGGTGCCGGAAGGTACGGAGGTACAGGCAGGGCTGACCGGTACGGTAACAACCTCTGCCTATAATGACAGCTATGGCAATTATGTGGTGATCAAAGACAATAAAGGCTATGAACTGCGGTATGCACATCTGAAAAGCAGAAGCGTTTCTTCTGGGGCTGCCATTACCAAGGGGGATGTGATAGGGCTTGCAGGAAATACCGGCAATTCCACAGGAAGCCATCTCCACATGGAACTTCTGAAAAACGGGGAACGGATGAACCCGATCTTCTATCTGGAAACAGGGGAAGGAACCATTTTTGGTGGAAATGAGTACACCAGTGAAGCAGCACAGAGGCTACTGCAGGAAGCAGCCAGATATCTGGGAACCCCGTATGTATGGGGCGGATATTCCCCAAGCGGGTTTGACTGTTCCGGTTTTGTAAGCTACTGCCTGACCAATTCAGGGGTAAGGAATACCGGAAGGCTGACTGCCCAGGGGCTTTATGATATCTGTACACCGGTATCAGAGTCCGATGTCCAGCCGGGAGATTTGATCTTCTTTACCGGAACCTATAATGCAGGTGTGCCGGTAACGCATATCGGTATCTATGTAGGCGGCGGGCAGATGATCCACTGCGGACATCCGGTACAGTACACATCCATTTATTCATCCTACTGGCAGAGCCATTTTTATGGATTTGGAAGATGGTAAAAAAGGGCGGTGGTCATGCCGCCCGGAAAGGAGCAGTATGAAGAGCCTTGAAAAAGCAGTTGCCGATTATGAAAAGGCAAAGGAAAAAATGGAGGCATCCAGGGCACGGTATGAAGCAGACCTGAAGCGGTTTAAGGCTGCGGAAGCGGCAAAGACAGAAGCGGAGAATTTGGAGATCGTGCGGATCATCCGTGGCATGGATATGACCATACCGGAACTGAATGCGTTCCGGGAGAGAATGAAAACGGAACTGCCGACACTGGCAGAATTCCAGAAGGAGGAAACAAGTGCTGATGATGAATTTAGAGAAAATGAAAGAACAGAGGGCACCGGGCAGGCACAGGAAATGGGGCAGTAACGTAAAAAGAGGCGTTTTTGCAGTTACCACATTTTTATGTATGGCAACCCCGTTTTTTTCTGCCCAGAGCATTTATGCGGCGGAGAGCACAAACCCTGCCATCGCCATTGAAAAGCCGGACGGGTGGAAACAGGGAGATACTTCTGTTTCCATTACTGTAGATGCCAGCCAGATGGGGGAAGGCTTTAAAGTCGCAAAAATCGAAGCAAAGGCTGGGAAAGATGGGAGCTGGCAGGACGTTACGGAGTCCAGAAGCATTACCATCAACGGAAACCAGACAGTCTATGTGCGGGTGACGGATGCAGAAGGGACGGTGTATGAACAGAACCGTTCCATTCGTTGTTATGATACAGAAAAGCCAACGCTTTCTGCTTCCCTCACAGATGGTGTGCTGACCATCCAGGGGAATGATGCAGTATCCGGGATCTCTGCAGTAACCGTCAACGGGACTACCTATACAGACCTTACGGATGGAAAACTGAAGGTACAGCTCACACAGAAAGACTTTACCACAAAGCAGATCGAGATCACGGTGACGGATGGTGCCGGGAATACTTCTGATAAGTACACCCTCCAGAACCCGTATTATGAATGGGCGGTACGCCAGGTACAACAGCAGAATACAGCGAACAGCGATATGAGTACTACGGGAACTGCTTCTACAACAGAAGAAGCGACCACATCCCCGCTCCCGCAGGATGCACAGGCATCGGAACCGACGGAGGCAAGGGGAACCGTGGATGAACGTACTGTGACGGGGATTGAAGAAGAGCTGGCAGTAACCGGGGAAGATGCAGAAAACATTACCCAGACAGCAACGGAAGGGACGAAAGAGTTTTACACCATTTCCACCAAAAGCGGCAAGGTGTTTTATCTGGTCATTGATAATTCCAGGTCACAGGACAATGTGTATTTCCTGACGGAAGTCAGTGAAAGAGACCTGATGAACTTCACGCTTTCCGATACGGTAACGCTTCCGGAAGTAGATACTGTGTATGCAGAACCGGAAACAGAAGAACCGGAGCCGACGCAGGAGCCGGAAGAGGAAGAGCCGGAAACAGAGGAAGTGCAGATGCCGGAGGATAAATCCCCGGTGGGTTCCTATCTTTTGATCGGTCTGGCAGCTGCCGGTGCGTTGGGTGCCGGATATTACTTCAAGGTCTATAAGCCGAAGCATGAATACGATGATGAGGATGAATATGAGGATGATGAGTCCGAAGAAGCGGAAGAACCTGCGGAACCGGATGATGCGGAAGAAGAGACACTTCCGGATGAAGAGAATCCAGAGGAAGTCCTGGAAGATGAGGAGGAGTAATACTTGATGAAGTTAGTAATAGCAGAAAAGCCGTCTGTTGCGATGGCTCTGGCAAAGGTGGTCGGAGCCAGGGAACGGAAAGACGGATATGTGGAGGGAAAAGAGTATCTGGTATCGTGGTGCGTCGGGCATCTCGTAGCATTCTGTGACGCATCGGAATATGAGGAACGTTACAAAAAATGGAGATATGAAGACCTCCCGATCATACCGGAAGAATGGAAAAGGAAAGTCCTTGACGGGACAAAGAAGCAGTTCCAGATTTTAAAGAAACTGATGAACAGCAAAGAAGTGGATGAGGTCATCTGTGCCACAGATGCCGGAAGGGAAGGGGAGTTGATCTTCCGTCTGGTCTATGAGCAGGCAGGATGCAAAAAGCCGGTCAAAAGGCTCTGGATCTCATCCATGGAAGAACGTGCAATTAAAGAAGGGTTTGCATCGTTGAAAGACGGTTCGTGTTATGAAGACCTTTATCAGTCAGCCTTATGCAGGGCAAAAGCAGACTGGCTGGTGGGGATCAATGCGAGCCGTCTTTTTTCCGTCCTTTACAACCAGAACCTGAAAGTGGGCAGGGTGCAGACCCCGACCCTTGCCATGATCGTGGACAGGAACCAGAAGGTAAAGGAGTTCGTAAAAGAAAAATACTATGTAGCCCACTTAACATTCGGGGAGTTTGATGCAGTTTCCGGTCATTTCCAGAAAAAGGAGGAAGCAGACAAGGTGGCTTCGGACTGTAAGGAACGCATGTGTCAGGTGGAGAAAGAAGATGTGCAGACGAAAACCATGCGGGCACCGAAACTGTATGACCTGACTTCTCTCCAGAGGGAGGCCAACCGTATCTTTGGTTACACGGCACAGCAGACGTTGGATTCTGTTCAGGAGATGTATGAAAAGAAGCTGGTGACGTATCCAAGGACAGACAGCCAGTATCTGACGGATGAGATGGGGAACAGTATGAAACAGCTTATTCAGTTGCTGTTATCCAGGATGCCTTTTGCGGAGGGGATTGCGTATGAACCGGATATTTCTAAAGTACTGAACTCTAAAAAGGTATCAGACCATCATGCAATCATCCCCACTTCGGAAGTGGAGAAAGCAGACCTTCAGAAGCTGAAAGAAAGGGAGCGGAACATCCTGTATCTGATCAGTGCAAGAGTGCTGACCGCAACGGCAGATTCCTATATTTATGAGACCCATAAGTGCCAGCTGACCTGCAACTTCCATACGTTTTATTTCAATGCAAGGAAGACCAAACAGGAAGGGTTCCAGGCGATAGAGAAGAAATTGAAACACTTTTTGGGTGTCAGGGAACCGGAGCAGGAAGCGGAATTTGACCTTTACCTTGGAAGGAATATCGGACCGTGCAGCACTTCTGTTTCAGAAAACTTCACGCAGCCGCCCCGCCAGTATACGGAAGACACTCTTCTGGCGGCGATGGAGAGGGCAGGCAATGAAGAACTGACAGAGGATACGGAAAAGAAGGGGCTTGGTACACCGGCAACAAGAGCCGGGATCATTGAAAAACTCATCCAGTCCGGCTTTGTAAAAAGGGAAAAGAAGAATCTGGTGCCGACAGATGCGGGGAATGTACTGGTCACAGTCCTTCCGGATGAGATCAAGTCCCCGAAGATGACAGCAGAGTGGGAGATGGCATTAAACCATATCGCACAGGGGACAGAGACGGCAGAGCATTTCTTAAATGGGATCACGGATATGATGGGAGGATTGATTTCCCGTTACCATTCGATTTCAGAGGAGGAAAGCAGCCGTTTTCCGGGAACCGCCAGGGGAGAAGTGATCGGGAAATGCCCGGTCTGTGGAAGTGATGTCCGGGAAGGGAAGAAGAATTATTACTGCACCGGGCAGGAATGCCGCTTTTCTTTGTGGAAGGATGACCATTTCCTTGCAAGCCAGGGGAAGAAGATGGACAAAGCAACGGCAAAAAAATTCCTGAAGAAAGGCAAAGTCCATTACAAAGATCTGGTATCGAAAAGAACCGGGAAAAGTTATGAAGCTACCGTAGAAATGGTAGCTGACAGTGAGGGAAAAGCACAGTTTACCCTGCATTTCCCCCAGCGGTAGTTAGGAACCAGGCAGCCAGAAGGCTGTCTGTTTTCATATAAAAAATGAAAGAGAGGACATGATCTATGAGAAGAACAGGACATTTAAGGAAACTTGTATCCGGATTTCTGGCAGGGATGACGCTGTTATCCACGGTGTTATCGCCCATGACAGCGTATGCGGCAGAACCCAAAGCGGAAGAAAAGCCGCCCCTTTATGAAGAGGTCAAGGATCTGCTGGACGAAGATGAAGTGGTAAAAGCCAAAGATTATGAAATTACTGTTGGCAGTAAATTTGATGTCACCTGTGATTTTACCGGGCTGGAGATCAAAGATGACAAAAAAGTAAAAGTCACTTTTGAGGAAGCTAAGAATGAAGAGGGAAAGGATTTTGCTTTAGACCACGCAGACAGTTATAAAGCCGTCTACTACGTGGAGCCGGTCAATGAGGCACATCCGAAGTACCAGATCAGCAGGAACCTGATCGTGAAAGAGGCGGAAACAGAAGTGCAGGCTGCTTCAGAAGGAGGCGGCGAAGATGCCGGTTCTGGTGGTACAGAGGAAGCGGCAGATGATGATGAGGCAGACTCGCAGACGTTATCTGCAGAAGAGAGTGAAACAACAGAAACTTCCATGGAGACGGAATCTGCCGCAGAACCAGTCACAGAGGCTGAACCAGAAACGGAAACAGTAGAAAGCACCGAAGTTCTTCCGGAAGAGGAACTGGATGCAGCACTGGAGGAAAGCGAAGGGCAGGAAACCGTTGACCCGGAGACCGGGCTTTCCGTATCTGATGTACTGGAACAGGGCGAAGAACAGGGAATTGATATGCTGAGCCTGGAAGAAGGCGAGACGGTACAGTTTCAGGCACAGGCACTGTTTGCAAGTGCCAGATCCACGACCTCCGTCAGTGTAACCAGAGGGGCATATTACTATTATGCAGATTATGGTCTGGGTTCTTACCTGACCGCACCTTATACCGTAAAGTTTGGTGATGTTACTGCTACTGCCTATTGCGTACAGCCATCCAAGCCGGGGCCGGGGGATGGAACTTATACGATCACAAAGCTCAGTGACGGAAAGACTTTAGCGAAAGTCTGCTATTACGGTACAAAAGCCAGCGGGGATGAAGGATTTTTCGCAGAAAAGCATCCGGATTTCTCTACCGGAAAGCGTTTTATCATTACCCATCTGGCAGCCGCTTATGCAAATGGGAGCAGTGATGCCTTTTCCGGCACCAACTCCACCGGACAGGCGCTGGCCATGGAACTCTATAACTACTGTGTGAGCCAGCCGGAGATCCCGGACGTGGCGATGTCCTTTTCCAATGCGAAGGTAAAAGCCTATATTGACGGCAATTCCCAGAGAACGGAAGAGATCACTTTTAAGGCAGATGCGCTTCAGACCATTACGATGAAGCTTCCATCCGGCGTGAAATTCCACAACGTTTCAACCGGAAAGACCAGTGCGGCAGGGGCAAGCGTAGAAGTATCCGGCGGCACAAAGTTTTATCTTTCCGCACCTCTGACACAGGCGGAAGATGTAAGCGGCTCCTGGGCAGTGACCATGAAAGGAAGCATTACCAAGGATTATTCCGCTTATAAGATCACCACAGGGTCATCTACACAGGACCTGGCACTGGTATTTGGAGAAGGTGTCACAGATGAGAAGTATGTAGATTTCAGTGTGGAATGGGTCAAGATGGCAAAGATTGAGATCGTAAAGAAGGATGCCGGAAGCAATGCGAAGGTAGCCGGTGCAGTCTATGGCATTTACAGTGATGAAGCAGGGAAAAACCTGATCGCAAAGATGCCTGCAACCGATGCCAATGGTGCATCCAGTATCACGATTGAAAAGACACAGAATACCGTGTACCTGAAAGAGATTTCCGTAGCGAACGGCTATGTGCTGGATACCAAAGCCTATGGGATCAACCTGGTCATCGGCGGGACTACAAAGAAAGACGTAACTGATAAGGAACAGTTTGCAGACCTGACCGTTTATAAGGAAGGGGAAGTGCTGACCGGTGCTTCTGTTACAGATTCCGGCGTTGTGTTCCAGTACACAAAACAGAGATTGAAAGGCGCTGTTTATAACGTGTATGCCGGTGCGGATATCAAAGCGGCAGATGGAAGGGTTATTTTCCAAAAGGGTGCCCTGGTAAAAGAGGGGCTGACCACCGGTGAGGATGGCAGTGCAACCCTTAAGAACCTGAACCTTGGCACTTACGTTGTAACAGAAACGAAAGCCCCGGCAGATTATGTGTGCAAAGGAGAATCCAAAACCGTCACCTTAAGCTATGCAGGGCAGAACGTGGAAGTGGCAGTAGGAAATGTGACCTTTGCCAATGATCGCCAGAAGGCAAGCGTATCTGTGGTGAAACAGGACGATACCACAAAGAACCCGCTGTCCGGAGGAATTTACGGACTATATGCGGCGGAGGATATCGCAGATGTATCCGGGAATGTTGTGGTGGGAAAAGATACCCTGATTGAAAAAGCAACAACCGGAACCGATGGAAATGCTGCATATCAGGCAGACCTGCCGATCAACCACAGCTATTATGTGAAAGAGCTGCAGGCACCGGCAAATTATTTCCGAAATAGTGAGGATGTATTCTCTTTCAGATTTCAGTACACCAATGATAAACAGGCATCCGTCGCATTTACCCATACGTTTGAGAATGAACGTGTCAATGCGACGATCCATCTGGTCAAGAAAGATAAAGAGACCGGAAGAAACACCCAGGGAGACGCTACCTTTGAAGGTGCTGTTTATGGAGTGTATGCAAGAGAAAACATCATCCATCCGGATGGAAAAACCGGCATCCTCTATAAAGCAGGAAGCCAGGTGGCAACCATGACGGTTGATAAAAAGGGTGATGCTTCTGTAGAAGACCTGTACCTTGGAAAATACTACGTGAAAGAGATCACACCGCCGATTGGATACCTGATCGATGAGGGTGAGTATGACCTGGAATGCAGTTATGAGGGAGACCTTGTAAAGACTGTGGAGCGCAGTACGGAATCTTCGGAACAGGTCATGAAACAGCCGTTCCAGGTGATTAAAGCGGCGAACAATGGAAAGACAGACGCAGACCTGTTAAAAGGTGCCGGATTTACTGCTTATTTAAAGAGCAGCTTAAAGACTAATCCGGACGGCAGTTACGATTTTGCATCTGCCAAGCCGGTAGTGCTGACCGCAGATGGAAAGACAGAGATGTTTACCGATGCCAGAGGCTATGCCTGCAGCATCCCGCTTCCGTATGGTACTTACCTTGTGAAGGAAACAACAACACCGCACAATTATAAGCCGGTGGATGACTTTCTTGTTACCATCAGTGAAAACCATCCGGATGAGCCGCAGATCTGGCGGATCCTTCTGGATGATGAATTTAAAGCAAAGTTAAAGATCGTGAAGAAAGACGATGAAACAAAGAGACCGGTGCTTGTGTCAGGTACAGAATTTAAGATTTATGACCTGGACCATAAGAAATATGTGGAACAGGTTACGACCTACCCGACCACTGTTACCCATAAATCCTACTTCACGGACAGCCAGGGTTATCTGATCCTTCCGAACAATTTAAGCATCGGACATTACCGGATCGAGGAAGTGACAGCCCCGGATGGCTATACCTTAAACCAGAATTATGTGGAGATCGCAGTGGATTCCAATACTGCATACCAGATGGATTCTGTCAGCGGGGATGTGGTGATTGAAGTAGATTACGAAAACCATCCGGTCAAAGGAAAGCTGACTGTTTACAAAAAAGGTGAGATGCTTGCTGGATTTAATAAGGATTTCATTTACGAAGAGCAGTTCCTGAAAGATGCCGTCTTTGAGGTGTATGCAGCGGAGGATATTTACTCCCCGGATTACCAGAAGGACGCAGATGGAAACCGGATTGTAGTCTATGCAAAGGATACACTGGTGACTACGATCACAACCGGTGATGATGGAATGGCAGTGGCAGAAAACCTTCCGCTTGGCGCTTACCGGGTAGTGGAAAAAACAGCCCCGGAAGGGTTTGTGTTAAATCCGGAGGCTGCAGAAGTTGTCTTTGTCTATGAAGGTCAGGATACTCCGGTGGTAGAGCAGGAAGTGACAATCGGTGATGAGAGACAGAAGGTAGCGATTACGGTTGAAAAACAGGATGCGGAAAATAGTGCTGTTGTGGCAGGAGCCGTATTTGGTATCTACAACAAAGAAGATATTACCGCAGACGGCAAAGTAATTGTTGCGGCAGATACCCTCCTTCAGGAAATGACTTCGGATGAGAAAGGTCAGGCAGGCTGTACACTTGATCTTCCGCTTGGAAGCTACTATGTGAAAGAACTGAAAGCCCCGGCAGGGTATGTATCTTCCAATGAGGTCCTGAACTTTGATGCTTCCTATCAGGGACAGGATGTGGAAACGATTTTTTTGAAAGCCGTGAAGAAAAACCAGCCGACCACAGTGGAGATCACAAAATCGGACATTACCACTGGAACAGAACTGGATGGTGCAAGCCTGAAAGTGCTGGATAAAGACGGGAATGTTGTGGATGAATGGACTTCTGTTAAGGATGCCCCGCATGTGATCAAACGTCTGGTAGTCGGGGAGACTTACACATTCCGGGAAGAATTTGCCCCGTATGGATACCTGAAAGCAACGGATATCACGTTTACTGTTGAGGATAACGGTGATGTCCAGAAGGTTGAAATGAAGGATGAAGTACCGACCGGGCTTCTGATCATCAACAAAAAGGGTGAATTCCTGGATAAAGTAACGCTTCTGGATAACGCAAAAGGCACGGTGGAGCATCTGTTTGAGTATATCACCGGAAGCCTTACCGAAGTTACCTTTCACGTTTATGCCGCTGAAGATATCAAAGCGGCAGATGGTGTCAGCGAGGATTATTTTAAAGCAGATGAACTGGTGGGAACCATTACCACCGATACCAATGGTATTGCACAGCTTGGGGATCTTCCGGTTGGAAAATACTATGTGAAAGAGGCAGAAACTGCCCATGGTTATGTGCTGGATGGGGAACCGAGATATGTGGATTTAAGTTACCGTGACCAGGATACCCCAGTGGTAACGTATGATGAAGCATGGCAGAATAACCGCCAAAAAGTCAAAGTGACCGTCCTGAAAAAGGAAAAAGACACCGAACGAGTTCTGGCAGGCGGTATCTTCGGATTGTTTACAAGGGAGGATATCAAAAATGTGGGCGGTGATGTCCTGATGGAAGCAGATACGCTCATTGAGCTTAAGACCACGGATGAAAACGGTCAGATCACCTTTATGGCAGACCTACCGGTAGACGGCAACTATTATGTGAAGGAGCTGTATGCCCCGGATGGTTTTGTGACCACCAATGAGGAACAGGATTTCACGTTTGAATATGCCGGTGCGGACCAGGCAGAGGTAAGCTATGATTTTACCTTTGAAAATGAGGCAACAACCGTGGAATTGACAAAATCCGACCTGACAACAGGGGATGAACTCCCGGGTGCCCACCTGAAAGTGACCGATGAGGATGGAAATGTTGTGGATGAATGGGTATCCACAGAAGAAGCCCATGTGATCAAAGAGCTGGTAGTCGGCAAAACCTACACCATGACAGAAACCAAACCTGCAGATGGATATGTAACCGCAGAAAGCATCGAATTTACCATCGAGAATACTGCTGGAATCCAGAAGCATGAAATGAAGGATGATGTGACAAAGGTACAGATCAGCAAGACAGATATCACCGGAGACCAGGAGATCCCGGGTGCGAAGCTTACGATCCTGGATGAAAATGACCAGGTAGTGGAAAGCTGGACTTCCACAGAGGAGCCGCATTATGTGGAGAAGCTGCCGATTGGCAGATACACACTCAGGGAAGAACAGGCACCGAAAGGATTTATCCTGACAGCCGATGTCTCCTTTGAAGTGAAAGATACCGGCGAGATCCAGACGGTTGTTATGAAGGATGATACCGCAAAAGGTAAAGTGATCCTGAATAAAACAGATAAGGAAACCGGAGAGCCATTAAAAGGCGTGGAATTTGAACTCCGTGACAGAAAAGGGAAGGTACTGGAGACCTTAAAGACGGATGCTGCCGGTCATGCGGAAAGCAGCCTTTATGAGATCGCTGATTACAAAGACGGTAAATATGCCGGTGAGAAGAAGTATTATCTGGTGGAAACCAAGACGCTGGATGGATATACACTGGATGAGACCGAGCATGAGGTGGTATTTGCCTACAAAGATGACAGCACACCGATTGTGGAAGTGACCTTTGACCTGACAAATGACAAGCCGGAAGTGCCACAGACAACGGAAGGCACACCGGGAACACCGTCAGCAGGTAATCCGAAGACCGGAGATGAGACGAATCTCTGGCTTCCGGTGGTACTGCTGGCAGTATCTGTAAGCGGCATTGCCGGACTTCTGGCAGCCAGAAGAAAGAGAAAAAGAAAATAGCAACCTTATATGAGCAGGGAGCCTTAATTTGAGGCTCCCTTTTATCATAGCAAAAATCAGGAAAGGACAGGTAAAGAATATGAAGAAAACAATGAACACAGTGCAGGCAGGAAGAGAAATGCAGGAGAGATCATTCAAGAGAATGATGGCATACCAGAAAAAAGCAGAGCAGGCAGTCAACAAAAAGAGAATGAACCAGCACATGATCAGAAGGGGGTAATTGCGTATGATGAACAGAAAAGATTTTTTTGAATATGTGAAGGACAATGTGAAGGACTATCTTCCGGAAAAATATGCGGATGCCAATATCTATCTGCAGGAAGTAGTAAAGAAGAACGGGCTGACCTTGACGGCGGTGGTCATTCCCGCAAAGGACACCAATATCACACCGAATGTATATCTGGATTCCTTTTACCAGGAATACAGGAACGGGAAAAGCCCGGATGCCTGTGTAGGGGATGTGGCAGACCTTTGGATTGAAAAAATGGATACGGAGCTGGATGTTGATGTAAATGGCATGATGGATTACGGGAATGTCAGGGACAAGCTGCAGGTCAGGATGTGCGACCCGGAAAAGAACAGGGAGTGGCTGGAAGATAAAGCTGTGACCATGCATGGGGATTTCGCAGCTTATTACACGGTCAATCTGTCGGAAAATAAAGATGGCATTGCTTCCGTTTCCGTGACCAAAGCACTTTTAGAGGCATGGAAGATTGATGTCCAGACTCTCCATCAGGATGCGACGGCATCAGATAAGAACCGTGGGCCGGCTTTATACTCAATAAATGATCTGATGGAGTCCTCGATTATGGGAGAAAAACCCCAGAATCTGTTGAACGGAGACAGAAGGGCAGAGGAATTTTTTATGCCCATGTTTTGCCTGACGAATGAAACAAAAATGAATGCGGCATCCCTGATCCTGCATGAGGATATCCGAAAACAGGTCGGGGAGTTTATGAAGGGCGATTTTTATATCCTGCCTTCCTCCATTCATGAAACACTTCTGTTGCCGGATAATGGGGATTTCGATGTGAAAGCCCTGAATGCCATGGTAAAAGAAGTCAATGCAACAGAAGTAGCACTGGAAGATATTCTTTCGGATAAAGTGCAGTTTTGTGATGGCAGAACAGCCGTGATGGAAAATGCGGAGAAACGGGAAGCACGTCTGGATAAAGAAAAAGCGGCTGCGGCAGAAAAGCCGGCAGAGAAAACCGGGATTCATGGGAAGCTGGAAAAGGCGAAGGAAGAGATGAAAGCCGGGGATGTTTTGGGAAAGCCACAGGGTAAAACGAGAGATACGGCTATGGTAATGTAACAATAATAAGCAGAGTTATAAGGGGACTTCCATTGTGGAGATTCCCTTATATGAAGGAGGATGTATATGTCAGAGTGGTGCTTATATGGTGATGATATAAGAGAAAAGTTTGAAAGACGGTTAGAACCGGATAGCCTTGAAGGCGAGTTAATCAGGTATAAGGAAGTTTTGGGTGAAGAATTTGGACTCAAAGAACTTCTGACTCTTCAGGATTTAAGAGTAAAAGCATTGATAGCGGAAGCAATCAACAATGTACCGGAATTCTTACTGGATCAGATTGGAAAAGCCAGGAACAGTTATGAGTTCCCTTCGCTTGTAAGGGAATTGGAACGGATTGCAGATGTTATGGAAGAGGTCGTAGAGGGAGAAGGGGAATGAGCAACAAAATGAAAGAGGAAGAAAGAAAAAGGTTATCCGGACATATCCGGAAATGCCTGGAGTCACAAAAAGACCAGGAGTTTATTCTTCAAATCCCCTTAAAGAGAGGAGCATCAGAAAGTGAGAAGAAAATACGGAATTGACCAGGTATCGGTTCGGCTTGTAAAAGAAGCACCGATCCTGAGTGAGGAAGAGATCTCTACACCGGAAGATGCGATCCGGGTATTGGGAGATACCTTTAAAGACTATGACCGGGAGGTGGTAGGAGTGGTCCATCTTCGAAGTGACAATGTTCCCATTAACATGACTATCATCAGTATGGGGACACTGAACCAGTCACTGGTGCATCCGAGGGAAGTATTAAAGGCGGCGTTCTTATCGAATGCCGCTTCCATTCTTTTGTTCCACAACCATCCAAGCGGCAGCCTGAACCCATCAAAGGAGGACATTGCACTTACAGGCAGGATGCAGCAGCTTTGTATGCTAGCTGGGATTCCTGTGATCGACCATGTGATTCTCGGTAACGACCAGTCCTATTTTTCTTTCCGGGAAAAACAGATCCTTCCTATGGAGCAGGTCCATTATTCTGTGGATTTAGACGATATAAATCTGAAAGTGGCGGAAAAAGAAGCAGAAAATTATGGATATGAGAAACCACATAAAAAATCAATCAAGGAATCCCTGGAGGAAAACCGGAAAAAGATCACATCCGGTCAGAAAACATCCGGTGTGAAGAAAAAACGGGAAACGACGATAGAATGAGAGGAGGATGAATGGGTATGGCAAATAAATTATATGCCATGGAACAGCTGACGGAAGAAGTCGCAAAGGACATCGCAGCAAAGCCGGAAGAGTGGATGCGTTTTCTGGATACCGCATCCCGGTTATATAAATACACCTTTGATGAACAGCTCCTGATCTTTGCCCAGAGACCGGAAGCAACCGCTGTGGCATCCATGGAGGTATGGAATAAGCGGATGTACCGATGGATCAGGAAAGGCTCGAAAGGCATTGCCCTGATTGATTATACATCCAGCCCGAAAAACCGCCTGCGGTATGTGTTTGATATTTCGGATACTTATAAGGTTCGGAATCTGGGGAAAGACCCGGCTTTGTGGGTGCTGCCACAGGATGACCGTTTTTTTGCGGCAGATTATCTGCAGAGAGCGTATGGATTGGACGAAGGAGATGGCGGGCTTGCCGGAACCCTGCATCAGGCAGCACAGGAAAGTGTGCGGGAGTGGCTTCCGGATGCGTTTGATGAACTGAAACAGGATGTGCAGGGGACATTTCTGGAAGAACTGGATGAGCAGAACCAGGAAGTGGAGTTCCGGGACCTTATGACGGACAGTGTATGGTATGTCCTGTTAAAGCGGTGTGGGATGGATACGGAAGAGTATCTGTCTGCGGACAGCCTGCGGCACATCACGGATTTTAATGATCTCCGTGTGCTTGGGCACCTTGGCACAGCGGTCAATGAGATCTGCCGACCGATTCTGATGCAGCTTGGACGGTATGTCCTTATGGATCTGGAAAATGACAGGAAAACGGTTGCAAAAGAATCGGAAGTGGTCTATAATAAATTTAACACGTTAATTCGTGAAAGTAAAGTAATTACAACAGAACCAGAGATAGAAGAAAACAAGGAGGAAACAGAGCATGAGAGAGATCACTTACAGCAGGAACGGGGATTATCTGCTTCCGGATATCAAACTGGAGGAGACAAGGGGGACCATCGGGAAATACGGGATGATGCGGAAGGAATATCTGAGGAACCACAAGAAAGCCAGATTCAGCATACTGGCACTGCAGAACAGGCTGGACAGACATCTGATGGAAGTGGACAGCGAAGCCAGACAGAAAGTGGAAGACCTGACCATGCAGCTTCTGGAGAAAGACCCGGCACCGGAGAAATCAGCCGACAGCATGGCATGGACCCGTCACATGAACCGGATCCGGGCACAGGCAGAGGAACTGGTGGTTCAGAAGATTATATACAATTAAGCCTGTTCCCCACAGAGGAAGAACAGTTTGGAGAGATCAGGAAAGCGGCAGCTGCACTCACACAGCCAGCCGCTTTTTTTGTTTCGGATGAGATCGTGGACGATGTGCTTCGTACCGGAAGCGGTCGGAAGAATACGTTATTCCATATCACTGCAAAGCTTGTAGAGGGAATTGACCATGAGGAGCTGAGAAGTTTTCTCATCCAGGAATATGGTACCGGCGGGAAAGGGTTTGAGTTTTCAGGACAGAAATTCAGCGTCTGGTATGACGGGGATGGGATGCGTTTCCGACGTGGGGAATCCGCAAGACACAATTATGACCGTATGCTTACCTGGGAAGAAGCGGCAAACCGTATTCAGGAAATGTATGATGCGGGGACTTATGTTTCCAACGTGATTATGCAAAATTCCATTAAAGTGGAATGTGATGAGCTTTCCAGCCAGCTGGCACTGCATTTCCGGGATACCGGGGCTATCCGGGGAATATACAGCCATACAGAAACGACCGAAAGGTTCCGTGCAGGTCTGGATGATCCGGAGCAGACAAGGGAGTATTACCAGATGCTTGTGGAACTGGAACGAGATATGGAACGTCATCCGGAAAACTATATGAGGTACCAGATCCGGAATAATCCGATATACAAGCAGAGAGTATATGACCTTGGTAGGACGCTCGATTGGAGTCGGCAGGAAGATACCGTAACACCGCCGGAAATAGCTTTTATCACGCAGGATGAGATTGACACTGTTTTACGGAGAGGTGGAAATGTAGCTGGCGGTAGGAGCCGTATTTATGAGTTTTTCATGGAACACCACGATGAAAAAGAAGCAGCCGACTTCTTAAAACATGAGTACGGAGACGGAGGATGCACACCGGGCATCCAGGGAAGCGATCTTTCCGATGAGTGGCATGACGCAAAAGGGATCCGTTTGAGCAAAGGACAGATATCCAACCCAAGCCTGACAACACTGGTCAAGTGGAAACAGGCAGCTTCCAGGACGAGGCAGCTGATCCGGATAGATGATTTTTTGTCCCCGGAAGAACTGGAAAAATATGAAGAACGGCAGGAAGCCCAGCGGCTTGCTGATATGGAAGAGGTAAAGCAGTCACTGGAAACGGAGGAAGTTTCGGAAGAAATTGAGGAGGTTCATGAGAAAGTTCATACGGAAGAAAATGTGGAAGATAAGCCGGAAGAAAGCGGGCAGCCATTAAGGGCAGAAGATGTGCAGAACCTGGTATTGGTAAACCGCCAGTATTCCTCTGTGAGCAGGACGACGGAGTATGATTTTACCTGTGAGATACGTGGGGAGCAGGATATCCTGCATTATACGGTGGAATACCACGATGACGGGGAAGGGTTTACCATCCATACGGAAAAAGATGATATCTGGGAGCGGATGTCCGAACCGGAACTGGAACGGCTGGAGATGGTACTGGAACGGGAAGCCCTTTATTTTCAGTATCATGAGGATATTGAAAATGCAGCGAATCTGGAAGAACTCCGGGAAGTCAGCTACAGTATCATGGAAAATGAATCCATCTATTTCCGGCAAATCTCAGAACGTGTCTGGAATGAGTATGGGCAAAGAGAACGGGAATTGTCTGTTGAGATACCGCCTGTCAATTTTCATATCACGGATGACCAGCTGGGCTACGGAACAGCAAAAGAAAAATTCAGAGCCAATGTGATGGCGATCCAGGTTCTGAAAAAATGTGAAAGAGAGAACCGTTATGCATCACCAGAGGAGCAGGAAATTCTGTCAAACTATGTTGGCTGGGGAGGATTGCCGGATGCCTTTGATGAAAGCAAAGCTTCCTGGAGTGAGGAGTATCAGGAACTGAAAGATCTGCTTACCAAAGAAGAATATGCGGCGGCAAGGGAATCCACGTTGAATGCCCATTATACACAGCCTGTTATTATCGAGAGCATGTATCAGGTGCTTCAGAATCTGGGATTTGAAAAGGGAAACATTCTGGAACCGTCCATGGGTGTAGGAAACTTTTTTGGAATGCTTCCGGATAAGTTACAGCAGTCCCGGCTTTATGGAGTGGAACTGGACAGCATCAGCGGCAGGATCGCAAAACTGCTTTATCCGAACGCTGATATCCAGATCAAAGGATTTGAAAAGACCGATTATCCCAATGACTTTTTTGATGTGGCAATCGGGAATGTTCCTTTTGGTTCCTATAAAGTGAATGACCGCCAGTATGACAAGCATAATTTTATGATCCACGACTATTTCCTTGCAAAGACCATTGACCAGTTGCGACCGGGTGGCGTGGCAGCCCTGATCACAACCAAGGGAACCATGGATAAAGCATCGCCGGAGGTAAGGAAGTATCTGGCAGAAAGGGCAGAGCTTCTCGGTGCGGTCCGTCTTCCGAACAATGCTTTTAAGGCGAATGCAGGAACTGAAGTCAGTGCCGACATTCTGTTTTTCCAGAAGAGGGAGAGCATTACCATGGAAGAGCCGGAATGGGTTGCTCTTGGAGAGGATAAGAATGGGATTACCATAAACCAGTATTTTATTACCCACCCGGAAATGGTACTTGGAACGATGGCAGAGGTATCCGGACCATATGGCATGGAGACTGCCTGCCTTCCGCTGGAAGGGGCAGACCTGGCGGAACAGCTGGAAGATGCCGCAGTAAAAATCCATGGAACGATGGGTCCTGCAGTAACGGCAGAAACAGAACTGGATGATATCATGGAAAGCATTCCTGCAGATCCAGCTGTCCGGAACTACAGTTTTACCGTGGTGGATGACCAGATCTATTACCGGATAAATTCCCTGATGAATCCGGTGAAGCTGCCTGCAGCCACGGCGGAACGTGTAAAGGGTATGGTGGAGATCCGTGAGGTGGTCCGGGAGTTGATCGCCCTGCAGATGGAGGAAAATGCAACGGATGAGGCGATACGGGAGCTTCAGGTCAAACTGAATCAGGTCTATGATTCCTACACGGAAAAATATGGAGTCATCGGAAGCAATGCAAACAAACGGGCATTCTCCGATGACTCTTCTTATTGCCTGCTCTGTTCGTTGGAGGATCTCAATGAAGATGGTACATTGAAACGGAAAGCGGATATGTTTACCAAGCGGACGATTAAGAAAGCAGTGGCTGTGACCAGTGTGGAAACTGCGGCGGAAGCCCTGACGATTTCCCTGAATGAAAAAGCAAGGGTTGATCTTCCTTATATGGCAGGGCTGACAGGTAAGACGGAAGAGAAAGTTGCAGAAGAACTGACAGGAGTAATCTTTCGGGATCCGGTCAATGGACAGTGGGAGACTGCGGATGAATATCTATCCGGTAATGTCCGGGAGAAACTGAAAACGGCAAAAATCTTTGCAGAAAACCACCCGGAATTTACCAGCAATGTAAATGCCCTTAAGCAGGTGCAGCCGGTAGACCTGGATGCATCAGAGATTGAAGTCCGGATCGGTGCCACATGGATCGCCCCGGAAATATACAGGGATTTTATGGAAGAACTATTTGATACCCCGGGTTATCTGGTCGGAAGGGTAATTGATATCCGGTATTCGGAAGCCAGCGGTGCATGGAATATCAGCGGTAAAAATGCGGACAGTGACCGGAATGTGCTGACCACAGCAACGTATGGCACCAGCAGGATCAATGCCTATAAGATTCTGGAAGAAACCCTGAATTTAAAAGATGTACGGATCTATGACACAAAGCTGGATGCAGAGGGAAATGAAATCCGTGTGTTGAATAAAAAAGAAACGATGCTGGCAACCCAGAAACAGGATGCGATCAAGGAAGCATTTAAGGACTGGATCTTCAGGGACCAGGAACGGAGGGAAAAACTGTGCCGGATTTATAATGAACGTTTCAATTCCATCCGTCCCAGGGAATACGATGGCAGCCATCTGACCTTTCCGGGAATGAATCCGGAAATAGAGCTTCGTCCGCACCAGAAAAATGCCGTTGCCCATCAGCTTTATGGGGATAATGTCCTGCTTGCCCATGTAGTGGGAAGCGGAAAGACCTATGAGATGGTAGCCGCTGCTATGGAGAGCAAACGTCTTGGCATTGCCCAGAAAAGCCTTTTTGTAGTTCCCAACCACCTTACGGAGCAATGGGGCGCTGAATTTCTACAGCTCTATCCGGGAGCCAATATCCTGGTGGCAACGAAAAAAGATTTTGAACCGGCAAACCGTAAAAAGTTCTGTGCCAGAATCGCAATGGGCAGCTATGATGCAGTGATCATCGGGCATTCCCAGTTTGAGAGGATCCCCTTATCGGAAGAACGCCAGAAAAAGATCATCGAAGAGCAGATTGAAGAACTGGAAGCCGGAATTCAGCAGGCAAAGCTGGAAACTGATGGCAGCCGTTTTACGGTAAAACAGCTGGAAAAGACCAAAAAGAGTCTCAGGAGGCGTCTGGAAAAGCTGGAGAACAAAGAGAAAAAGGATGATGTGGTAACGTTTGAAGAACTGGGGATAGACCGTCTGTATGTGGATGAAGCCCATTATTACAAAAATGCATTCCTTTACACAAAAATGAGGAATGTGGCAGGCATTGCCCAGAATGAAGCACAGAAATCGGCAGATATGTTCAACAAATGCCAGTATCTGGATGAGATCACCGGCGGGAAAGGTATTACATTCGCTACAGGCACACCGGTCAGCAACAGCATGACGGAACTTTATACCATGCAGCGTTACCTGCAGTATGGCAAACTGAACCGGATGGGGCTGGGACATTTTGATTCCTGGGCATCCACCTTTGGTGAAGTTGTGACCAGTATCGAACTGGCTCCTGAGGGTACCGGATACCGGGCAAAATCCAGATTTGCCAGATTTTATAATATCCCGGAACTGATGAGCATGTTCAAAGAGATTGCTGACATTAAGACGGCAGACCAGCTGGAACTTCCGGTGCCGGAAGCGGAATATGAAACGGTGGTTTTAAAACCATCCGAGCACCAGAAAGAGATCGTGGAAAGCCTTGGAGAACGTGCAGAAGTAATCCGGGACGGCGGTGTGGATTCCTCTGTTGACAATATGCTGAAAGTGACAAATGATGGAAGGAAGCTGGCACTGGATCAGCGTCTTGTAAATCCATTGCTTCCGGATTATGAGGATAGTAAAATCTGTGCCTGTGTGGAAAAGAGCTTTGCTATCTGGAAAGAGACGGCATCAAAACGGTCAGCCCAGCTCATTTTTTGCGACCTCAGCACACCGAAAGGGGATGGGACATTCAATGTTTATGACGATTTAAAAAAGAAACTTATGGCAAAAGGAGTACCGGAAGCAGAGATTGCTTTTATCCATGATGCCAATACGGAAGTGAAGAAAACGGAGCTGTTCAGTAAAGTAAAATCCGGACAGGTTCGTTTTTTATTGGGTTCCACAGCAAAAATGGGTGCCGGAACCAACGTGCAGGATCGTCTGATTGCCCTGCATCATCTGGATGTGGGCTGGAAGCCTTCTGACCTGGAACAAAGGGAAGGGCGTATTATCCGTCAGGGTAATATGAATAAGAAAGTGCATATCTATCGGTATGTGACGGAAGCAACCTTCGACAGTTACATGTGGCAGCTGATCGAAAGCAAGCAGAAATTCATTTCCCAGATCATGACCAGCAAATCCCCGGTACGAAGCTGCGAGGATGTGGACGATACGGCATTGTCTTATGCGGAAGTAAAAGCCCTGGCAACAGGGAATCCGGCAATCAAGGAAAAAATGGCACTGGATGTGGAAGTATCGAAGCTGAAACTGCTGAAAGCGAATTTTGTGAGCAACCATTACCGGTTGGAAGATGATATCGCAAAGAATTTCCCACAGCAGATAGCAGTACTTAGGGAAAGCATCGAGGGATTCAAAGCGGATCTGGAACAGTATCAGGCAAATAAGATCACGGATCCGGAGAAATTTGTGATGGAAGTTGGTGGGACAGTATTCTATGAGAAAAAAGAAGCAGGAGCAGCCCTTCTTGCTGTCTGCCAGTCCATGAAACAGGCGGATGCCATGATCAATGTCGGACAGTATCAAGGATTTTCTATCCGACTAAAGTTTGATTCCTGGAATAAGGAATTTATTCTTTCCCTGAAAAATGAAAATGTGTATCGTGTCAGCCTTGGTTCCGATGAAAACGGTAATATCATCAGGATCAATAACGCATTGGAAGCAATCCCACAAAAACTGGCGGAAGCAGAGCGTAAGCTTGAGACGGTGCAGGGACAGCTGAAAAATGCGATGGAAGAGGTGAAAAAAACATTCCCGAAAGAGGAAGAACTGAACCAGAAACTGGAACGTCTCTCGGAACTGAATGCCTTGCTGAACATGGATGAAAAGGAAGCTGTGATGGAAGGGGAGGAAGAACAGGACGAACAGGACGAGGAGAAAGAGGAACACCAGTCTCTTCATGACAGAATTAGTGCCATCAAGCAGAACAGCCAGAAACAGGATGTGAAAGAGGCTGCAGTGAGAACCACAGAAGCGTGTATCGGGTAATCTTTTGATATACAAGACAGGTTATAAGGTGTAAAATGAGGGGCATAGGGTTATGCCCCTTGAAATGAACAAATCGTTGTTTGGCGATTTGGTAAATCCCGATAAATTTATTTTATAGGGAACAGAAACTTTGAATTTGCACTTCCATAAGGTGAAATGTATTGACACAAAAAATACAGTATGA
>ENA-UOJV01000860-UOJV01000860.1-human-gut-metagenome-genome-assembly--contig:-C82-NODE-860-length-39612-cov-13.178552_pt1 | contig 39612 bp, 59 predicted proteins | sample MGYA00242356_ERZ723903 | MGnify/ENA metagenome assembly ERZ723903
GGAGGCCGGAATCGTAATACCGGTTATCAAACTCCCGGCTGCCTTTTCTGCTGTCTCCGTTGTCTTCCGGAGCTGTTCCCGGATCTCCAGGATATCCTGTATGGTCACGGTCCCGGCCGGATCCACAGTCACCCGGATCTCCGCTGCCTGTGCAACTGCAAGGCAGAGATTGAAAATAAAGGACGACGGGGCCACTCCGTTGTATGCAGGCACCTGGTCCGGCACCTGCGCCTGGGAAACAGCAAAGAGGATCTCCCTTTCCCCGTCCATGGCATACAGTCCGATATTCTGGATCATATATGGGGACAGGATATTCTCATTGCCAAACATGGCCCTCACATTCACCAGCGTCCCATCCGTCACCCGTGCATCGGCTGGAAGCACCGTCTGCCGGACCCCCTCCAGTGTCTCTATCTCCTCGAATCTCGTACCATCCGGGTAAACGTACTCGGATGTACTGGCATGGGAAAACCGGATTTCCGTTTCCCCTGCCACGGCCCGGGCCACCAGGGCTCTGCCTGCGTCCGTGATCACTGCTTTCTTATATGCTCCCATGTGTTTTCCTCCTTAAAATCGGCCTATATGGTCTGGACTACGGTTCCCGCCACAAATCCTGCCATACAAAGCTTTCCATCCATGTCATTGGTCACCTGATGGTTTGCCGTCACCTCCATGTGCGCCGGTACAATATCCCATACCAGTCCATACAGAAGATCCACAGCTCCGTACTGGCTGGAGGTCACAATGACGCGGATCGTGCTTCTGACCGGATCCACCTCCAGGGAATAATCATTCCCGAACAGTTCCCTCAGCCGGCTGTGGAAAAAGCCGATGGAAAATGGCGGGATGATATTATACATCTGGAGAATCCGCTGCCGGCGGAATTCCAATGTTTCTCCTGGTTTATAAACCAGTCCGAACAATTCCTCATACATCCGGATCGTGTCTGCGTCTGCAGTCTGGATAAAGCAGTTATCCCAGGTCTGCCGGATCTGCTTTTCTGCCTGGTCCAGGGCCGCTCCATGGGCTTCCATAATAACCTGGAATTCCCGGACCGGGCGGAACCATGCCGGAAGTATATGGATCAGATCAGCCGCCATTGATCATCACCGTCCCTAACTCTGGAATCTGCTGTAAATCTGCAGTTTCCGTCAGAACCAGATCCTTCCCGGATCCATTGATCAGAATATCTGTCACGTTGACGATCTCCGGAATTCCCAGAACGGCCACCGCGATCCGTGAGACATATACGGAAACTATGTATTCAATCTTCTGCCCCTTGATGGGATTTCCCCAGGTTGCACAGACAGAATCCAGATAGTCCTGTATTTTTTCCCGGACGCGCTCCCGGTATATCTCCGCCCCCGTGGCCACACCTTCAACGAACTGGATGCTGCATGAGATATTTAACACCAGCGTGTTTGCCGTTGTGATCGTCACTGCCGCCCCGATGGGCGCCATGCCATATCCATTGGAAGACGGCAGTTCTTCCCCCTCCTCCGCCGGGCAGATCAGCTCCTGGACCTTCTTAAGAAGGCCGCTGTCCGCCGGCTTCATCTGGCTGTTCAGGATACTGCAAAGGACGGTTCCTCCTCCCTTCCAGGCCGGATATACCTGGACAGCGCCGACGCCCGAGACTGCCAGGATCGCAGTCCGGTAAGAAATAATATTGCCCCCAAATGCCTGGACATCAAAGGTCTCAAAATACCTGGCCCTCAGAGAACCATCGTCCTCTTCGTCGCTCCCCGACAGGATAGTTTCCCCGATCACTGCCGACGTGAGCCCGCTGATGGCCGAAACCGGGAGGATACTTCCGGAATAACTGTTTCCGGCAAGTCCGGCCGTCTGACACACCATTTCGTATGTGTACGACCCATCCGTCTTCTCCAGAAGTTTTCCGGTACACATAAAAAGAACGGAATCCGCCCCGTTTATGGTCTTAAACAGCGCTCCTTCCCGGATCTGTACGTTAAACGTTCCCTTCCTTCTGGCCGCCACGGCCTCCTTCCTCCTGATCCCGCGCTCCGCACAGATATAGTCCAGGGACTGGCCTGCCGCCGTGTTGGCATAGGCGTTCTGCTGGACCTGTCCCAGCAGCATGTAAAGTCCCTCCAGATACCAGGCAGCCGGTCCCAGGGCTGTCTGGATCACACTCCCCTCCCTGGTGTCCAGGGTACGCGGAACCCGGTCCAGCATGGCCTTCTGGATCGCCTCCCGTGTATATCCGTTCAGATCGATCACATTCCCACCTCCTCTGAAATCGTCCCGAACACGGTGCGCACGTCAAAGCTGCACACCAGCTTTCCTCCGCTTCCGTCCGAAAACACAAAATTATCTGCTGACAGGATCCGGCTGTCCCTGGAAAAGGCATCCCGGATCCTTCTGGGCAGCTCGCTGACGATAAAATCATAATCCTCTCCGACCAGTTCCTCCAGCTCACTCCCAAAATCTGCTGTATAGATCTGCCACCGGAACCGTTCATTCTGGAGGATGATCTCCACCGCCTGCCGCATGGCCTCCAGTCCGTCCGCAAATCCCGAGATCTGGTGGGAATTCCAGTCGATCAGGAACGTTTTCGTAGGCTGGTCCACATAGGTCAGCACGGAATCCAGTCCTACTCCCTCTGGCAGTGTTGCCATTCCATCACCCCCATTCTATCTGAGTTTTGACAGGATAATGTACTGCTGTCCCCCTTTGACCCGGAGCATCAGCACCTTGTCTCCCGCCTTCAGCCCCTCTGTCACTGTCACCGTACCACCGGCTCCTCCCTTCACCAGCTCTGTCCGTTCCCGCACACTGTCCGTAAGGAGAAGCGCCGGGCCGGAAATCGGCGGAATGCTGGCATCCACCTGCACAGACAGGGGGGCTTCTGTCAGAACTGTGCCTGTGGCTTTATCCGTCAGCCTGACCACTTTGATATAGTTTTTTACGATTTCCTGGATCACTCCGATCAGCTCTGTCGTCATACGATCTCTGCACCTCCAAACTGTTCAAATGATTTCACCTCTATGTCCATGGTATGGAATTCCCCGTCCCATTTATGGGTGACCTTTTCTGCCAGCAGGAGACGGGATCCCGCCAGTACCTCTATATCTTTAAACTTCACTGGAAGGATCATCCCGGCACGGATCCCCGGCACGCCGATGGCTTCCAGCTTCAGGGTCTGGAGGACCCGGTTATAGTAGGACAGATAGGCCCCACACATCTCATCGATCTGTGCCTCATTGAGATTCTCATCCACCTCTGCATAATACTGGAGCAGTCCCCATTTCCGGATCGTCTCCGTATCCTCGTGGATATACACGTCCGTCCTGCCGCTCTTTTCGTTTTTCCGGACCAGCTTGATACGGTTATACGTATCGGAGTCAATATCCCTTTTATAGGTATAATCCGATGCCAGGCTCCCATCTCCGATGAGGGTCCCGGTCACAAGATTTTTGGCCTCTGTCAGTGTCAGTTCCCCCGCGTCGTCATAAAACAGAAAGATTCTTCCTGTCCGGGTGATCGTTTCTGAAAGAGCGTCAAAAATGATGTCCAGGCATCCCTCATCCTCCTTGATCAGGCTGGGAAACACGTACCCCGGATCCTCCAGTTTCCCGGTTTTCAATCCAAAATCTGCCGCAATCTGCCCGATGATCTGAGACAGGGACATGTTTTCAAATACATAGCTGGCGCTGGCCTTTAAATACCGCAGCTGGTCATAGGCCGTGTAGGAAGTCTCCCCATCGTGGGCCCGCTCCACGGTAAAAATGTATCCCTTAAACAGCTTTTTTCCACCCACCACATATTCAACAGAGCTGCCCTCAAAAATTTTCAATGGCCCCTGCTCCACGCAGGAGAATACAAGCTTTCCCGGAGCATCCATGCGGTTTGTGGTCAGTTCGATCTCCCGGACCACATCAATGTAATCATAGGATGCCACCTCCGTTTCACTCTTTACCTGGATGACCAGAGATCTGTTTTCCATTCTGCACCCCCTTCTTATCCCATGATCTGAAGCTGACTCTCCAGGACCCATCCATAATGGCCCACATGGACCGGATAAGGGTTCCCGGAAACGATCCTTGTCACAGTCGTGCTCAGGTTGTTTGCTGTTCCGTGGGGTCTGCTTCCGTAACTGTCGTAACAGTACTCTCCGTTGACAACCACAGGAGCCCCTACCCGCAGTACCGGCTTTTCCACCGGGCGCTCCGATTCTGCTGATGCCTCCGCGTTCCCCTGCCCACCGGTCCCTTCTTTAAGGATCGTCAGGATTTTCGGTGCATACGGCCGGTATTCCTGGAATCCCACACTGTAATAAAGGTCACCAGGCTCCCCGCCTTTGTTCTTTGTCTCAAAACCCGTTATGACGCATTGCATATTTGTATCACAGACACCGGATCCCGAAATGACCAGGCGGCATACCTGTTTCTCCTCCATGGCCGTTTTGAAACTTTCCAGATATCCGGCCGGTTTTCCGGCTCCTGTGTTTACATACGGCTCCGACCGGTCTCCCGGGAAAAAGGACTCCCAGGAAACCTCTCTTAAAGACGGCCTCCTGGGCACCACGATCTCCCCCAGTCCGATCACATCATATGTCTTGTGGTCTGTCGGACATTTTATTTCAATCTCCTCCGGATTTACCGGGATCTTTACCTTCCTTCCGCCAAACACCACGTAAATGGCACAGCTGCTTTTTACACGCGCCATAAATCCTCCTCCTATCCATGGGAAACTGCGGTCTGCGAGTTCATCTCCTCCACCAACATCTTCCGGATATGCTCTGTAACGTCCTCCGCAGTCAGATTCCCGCCGGAGGAAGGTGGAATCGTCACACTGATCTGCGGGGCCATGGTCTTCAGTTCGATCTTATTCATATACCGGCGTTCTGCCAGATCCCGGTAGATCTTAAGGTCCTCGTCCGACAGCCGGATATCGTCCACCTTCTTGACCTTTCCGACCGTCCCCACATTATCAATGGCGCCGGGAGTGAACCCGTCCAGGAGCCCTCCAAGCCCTCCGGTCAGATCCTCCAGGTTCAGATTCAGGTTATCCAGCCTGGTTCCCAGGTTTTCTCCCTTCTGCCCCCAGCTTTGTGAGGTACCATACACATCCAGTTCCGCCATCCGTTTGATCTGGATGGCGTTCTCTCCGAAGGTATCGTCCACCCATCCGGACAGCTTCCCGCGGAAACCCGCCACAGTACCGGCCAGGCTGGTGCCTAAAAGTGCGTCAATAGCTCCGGCCGTTGTCTCCACGATCCCCAGGATCGTATCAAAAATGTCAAAAAACAGCCGGGCGGTTGCCCCCAGCGAATCGTTCCAGGCATTGGCAAAAAACTCCGCAAAGGCGGCGATCACATTCCACAGGGACGTAAACACGTTATAACCGATGGCATAAAGCATCCCCAGTACCTGGCCGACCCAGCCGCATGCCTCTGTCATACCTACGCCGAACTGCTGGGCCGCGATCATCGCCGAGGCCAGAACTGCAATAAAAAGAAGGAGTGGCCAGTGAGCGATGGCCCATCCGGCTGCCGTTGCCAGAGCGCTTCCTACTGCCTGGGCACGCAATATGGCGAAACCAATCGCAACGGCAGCAAGGACCGGAAGAATAAAGTCCAGGTTATCTGCCACGAACATGGCTCCCTGGCCCAGGGCCGAAAGCGCTGCAACGCCCGTTTCCGCCAGTATGGAAACCAGGGAAATCGCTCCCATCAGAAGCTCCTGTCCCTCTGCTGAGTTAAAGAATGCATTCCACTCCGCCGCCATTCCGGAAACACTGTGCTGGACAATGCTTTCCATCATTGTCATGGCCTGGGATACGGTCATCGGCATGGACTGGAATTTCGCGTTCGTCTCCTCCGCCATGCTTAAAAGGGAATTCTTCACAACCCCGGCAGAAACCATCCCCTTTTCCGCATACTTTTTAATGGAACCTTCCGCCCATCCCATACTCTGCTCAATGGTCCTGGCGATCCCCGGAGCCGCATCCAGAATGGAATTTAATTCCTCGCCCCGGAGCGCGCCGGCGGCCATGGCCTGGGTCAGCTGGACCATGGCGTTCTTCTGCTCCTGGGCCGTTGCCCCTCCAATGGCGAACTGTTTATTGACCTGTTCCATGAACGCGATCAGCTCCGTATTGGAAGAAAACGCATTTCCCGCGTTGACTCCCATTTTTGCGATGGCGTTCGCCGTATCCAGGTAGGAAGCCCTGGACCGCAGGGACGACTGGAAGATCATTTCGTTCAGTGCGGATGTTTCCTGGAGGCCGTCATTCATCAGATTCAGCCTGGCCGTGATCTGTGCCTGGGTATCCGAAAAATCCAGGAACGATTTTGCCAGACGGGCAGCTCCGGCAGCTGCGGCGATGAGGGTCGTGGCCTTCAGAAGCTTTCCGGAAGCCCTGGAGGTCCGCTCCACCTCCTTTGTGTGCTGCTTCTGTTTCCTGGCCGTCTGCTCCACCGCAGACGATGCGCCTCCCATCCGGTCTGTAAATTTCAGGATCTCTGTGTTCTGCCTTTCCATGGCCTCAGAGGTCTTTAAGGCTGCCTGGAGCATCCGCTGTTCCTGTATCTGGGACCTGGCCAGAGCCTCTGCCGCCCTTGTGGTCGCTCCGGCCTCCATTCCCTTTGATGCGGCCAGTTCTGCATGCCTGGCGGCCAGTTCTGCCACCTTCTGCCGCTGGGCATCCAGGCGCTGCCCCTGGGCCGCATAAAGGGACTCCTGTGAAGCCAGGACGCCCTTCAGGGCATCCAGCTGCTGAGATGCGTACTGGGATGTCCTGGCATACTGGTCCGTGGATTCCCGGAGGGTCTCGGCGGTACTGGCCGAACGGGATCCCATCTGGATAAACGTCTGGAAGGCGGCGGAAAAATGGTCGGTCAGTTTTAAGGTCTCGTTAATTACTCCCATCAGTTTTTCTTTGCCTCCTTCATTTCCTTCCGCAAGAACTCCCACATAAGCAGCCGTTCTTTCAATGGGATTTTCATGGTTACAGAGGGGAGAATCCCGTGATTACAGAGCATGTACTGGCACAGCCTGGAATCCAGGGTATTCTCCGCCGCTAGTTTTTTGCTGCTTCCTCCAGAGCCTCCAGCTCCTCATCGGACTCCACCAGCTCATTGAGTTTCCGGATCTCGCCCACCAGGCGGTTGTACTCGCCCGCCGTGAGCATCCGCCCCGGTACCTCCAGGGGATCCGTAGTCTTATAATAGGCGCACACCTCGGAATCGCGGAAGTTCGGCTCCACCACGCAGGCATCCACCAGAAGCTTCCCGTACCGGTCTGCATCCATCTCCTGGACCATCTGGCCGTTTACACGGTTCTTCCTGGTCGCCTGTTTTAACAGCTTCGCATTGGTCTCCTGGTCGATCACACGGATCACAAAGGGAAGCGGTTTTCCGTCCTCCCCTTTAAACCGTCTGGAAATCCAGACCTTTTTTTCCTCACCCATCACCGGCGGCTGTAAAAATGCTGCAATATTTCCCATTCCTAATTTCCTCCTAACTGCTCCGGATCCTTGAACCAGTCCAGAACCTCCACATGTGTGTATGAAAATGATACCTCCATCTCCAGATAATCGGCTTCCGCATCCAGGATGGCCACCGGAAGCTTCTGGAGTTTGACATTATAAAAGACCACCGTCTGCGTCCCCACGCTGGTGGAGGGATCGTCATTGGTGATCTGGATCGTGAAATACGGGAGCTTTCCCGTTTTCAGATATTCCTGTAAGAGTTTCAGAAAATAAGGGGTTCCATAATAGATCGTCATGGAACCGGTCAGGGCAACGCCTGTGGTCTTTTTCTGTACCAGCCGGGTCCCCACCACCTTAAAGTCTGCTTCCTGAAACTCTGCGTCCGACTGGAACTTTTTCAGCCCGAACATCTCATGGTTTTCCCCGTCAATGGTCATAAAGCCGCGGCCCTCTTTTCCGTTGACGGCATCCTGCTCCAGTAAAAAGCTCATATCCTGCCTCCTTTACACTTATACCAACTCTGCGTTCACAGACACGGCTACTGTCATATAGATCTTCTCGATACTGTCTACCGGCTGGAGGGCCACATCCACCAGGACCGAATCCACGCTGTTCCCCGCCTGTACTGACACGTCATCCGCGACAAAATTCTGGATCCCGCCATTGGCCTGCATCTCATTGAGATATCCCACGATCCAGCCCTTCAACAGTCCCCGGCCGGTCTCGTTGTTATCCACTTTTCCGATATAATACAGGGAAAACTGCCTGTATACGTCGTTACAGAACTGGTTTAACACACGCATGACACGGTTTTTGGAATATTCCTGGCCTTTATCCACTGAAAAGCTGGTCAGCGTGTTGATATCCGTGCACACCTTCACAGTTCCAAAATTGTCAATAAAAACAATTTCCCCCTTCTGGATGGCCTCACTGATCTCCGTATCCTTTTTCTTCGGGAATGCTTCAATGGCATCCGGATACCGGGCGTATGTAAGGGACTCGTTATACCGGGCTCCCGCCTCCGCGCCGCCCAGCCACCAGGTGGCCTGCTGCGGAGACAACTCTGTCCCGTCAGACAGCTTTACTCCGTTGTTTACGGAGATCACCCACTCGCTGTTACTGGTCTCTGCCCCAGCCATCACGGCCTGGCACTTTAAGCCCACATTCTCCGAAACGCGCTTCACGAAGGACGCCATGGCCTGCATGGTGGCGCTGTCTGTCCCGTCATAGACCAGGATGTCAAATGTATACGGCTCCAGGACCGTCAGGAACTGTGCATAGTCCGATGGGGATACCTCCGGGTCTTTTCCTCCCTCCAGGGCCTGTCCGGCCGTCTCCGCAGGCGCTCCGGTGCCAGTGAATTTCACCCACGCATTTTCCTTCAGCTCCTCAATGGTCTTTACTGCCTGCTCGTCTACCACGGATCCATCGATCACTGTGATAACGTCAAACACGTCGCCCTTATCCGGATCCGCCTGGACGATCACTGTGATATCATTTCCCCTAATCCCTTCATACTGCGCGGTTGCCGTAAGCCCCTCCACTGTAGCCGCCGCCTTTGCTCCTCCGCTGCCAGCGGGACGGTAAAGAAGGACCTTTATGGGGCCGGGTGTTGAATCACTCCCTTTCATCATCTCACGCAGAAACAGGGTTTTGGGGCTGGTCACATCATACCCTGTGAATGGTTTTAAATCCTCTCCCGGAATGATCTCCTGGATCACACCGGACGGGCCCCAGGACAGCGGCTCTGCAATCGCCACCACTCCCTTCTCCCCGATGCTCACGCCCAGATTTCCCCGGGATCTGGTGTTAATATAAACACCAGGCTGTACTTTGTTCTGGCTGGTCCATGTTCCACCTGCCATATGATATTCCTCACTTTCTTTGAAAAATTTGTATAAAAAGAACGCCCCTCCGTAGAAGGACGTTCTGATTACCTGTTTCTGTTATGCCGCTTTAATACGTATTGACATAGCACGTATTAAATGATATACTAACCATGCAAGGGAGGTATACAGATGCCATTAAAACCACGAGAGATGGAAAAATTAATCCTTGCAGATGGATGGATATTCAAAAGCCAGGAAGGTTCCCACCGGCACTACATACATCCGGAAAGGCCCGGAAAGGTTACCATACCCTTTCATCAGGGAAAAGACCTTCCCAAAAAGACGGAGAATTCCATCCGCAAGCAGGCGGGGTTAAAATAACCTCCGCCTGCCTTCCCTAATAAATTCAGGAGGTGTGTTTTATGTTATCCATGTACCCGGCCTGCTTCTTTCATGAAGATGATGCCTATTCTGTTGTCTTTCCAGACCTGAACTGGCTTTCCACCTGTGGAGATAACCTGGAAGACGCCATGACAATGGCGATTGACTGTCTTGCCGGTTATATTTACAGCTGCCAGAGAGACGGAGATCCTGTTCCGGAACCGTCCAGCCTGTCTGATATCAATCCTGGAGCCGTTGCAAAGGAACTGGATCCGGATGCCCCGCCCTGTGAAGCATTCGTAACCATGGTATCCGTGGATGTTAAGGCATACGCCAGGGAACATTTTGAAAAATCGGTCAAAAAAACCCTTACCATCCCCGCATGGCTGAACGCTCTGGCCCTGGAACAGAATATAAATTTTTCCCAGGTATTGCAGGAGGCATTAAAATCCCGGCTTCATGTTTAACCGGGATCTTTCCTGTCTCTCCTCTTTCCCAGCACCGCCTCCAGCGCCGCCCTGGCCTCCTCCACGCTGTATTCCGGCTCTGTAAGGATCACCCTGGCGAAATCCGGCTGATATTCCTTCAGATGGCTGCTCTTTAAAAGCTTTTCTGTTGCATACCTTCTTACCGGCTGTGTATCCTTTTCCACAGCCGTTTTATTTCTGCTTTTTGATACCGGCATGATTCTCCTCCATTTCTCTCATATAGTCGCTTTCCCCAGGGACCGATACCCGCTGCCGGATATGGAACAGGTAATGCAGTACCTGGTCCTCGGTCTTCCAGTTTCTTTCAAAGGTACGGATCAGAGCCGTATCCCCGCTCCCGTCCGTATAGGAAAAACAGTCCAGCGCCCCGTCCAGATATTCCGCCACGGAAAGCATCCCCCTGTTTCCATCCTGGATATTCCTCTGCTGCACAAATACAATGTCGATGCCCAGGTCCCGCAGATACCGGCCTCCGGTCTCCCCGGAGATCTCTGACGGCATAAGGAAGAGAAAGAAACAGGGAAGCTCCGTCTCCTGTATTCCCGGTTCTATATACACCGGATATTCCGGATACCCCTTCTTTAAAACTCCCGCCAGACTGTCCAGGACCCTCATCAGTGTAAACTTCACCGGAACGCCTCCTTTACCCGTTTTTCCAGTTCCTTCCGGACCACAGAACGGTACTTCCCTACGGCCTTTTCCTTCATGTACTTTCCCTTCACGAAGGTGGTCTTTGTGCCAACTACCAGTCCTCCGGAGCCATCCGGACTTTCCTCCAGCAGATTTCCATTGGTGATCAGCCCCGGAACAAAATGTTTATCCATCCGGTGGCCATCATTGACATAACTGGCATACTGCATATTGTTATTCAGCTCCGTGGTGTACGTCCTGGCCCCGGCTCCCTCCGTGATCACAGGCGTCGTCACACTGTCCGTTGCCCAGTGTTCCGCCATCTGTCCGCTCCTGGTATTCGTCCCGGCCAGGGTCCCGTCATTTGGGGGTGTATTTTCACCAGCCACCCGCATCGCCTCAATAGTGGCTCCTTCTGCCACCGCCTCCAGGATCCCGGGAACATCCTGGCCAGCCTTATAAAGTTCCCCGATCCGCTTCCGGATCTGCGATCCAAAGCTGGACATTCCCTCACCTCCCGATGATGTTGTCTCTCAACAGCCCCACTTCCTGGTGCGCCAAACCAGTGGAAACACTCCCTACAGGATCATAATACCGCGCCGGAGGACCGGCGGTATACCTCACTCCCTGGTTCGCATGTCCCAGGTTCCCACCGCGGATCACATACAGCTCATCCCCGGCCCGGATATCCGCAGCCAGATCACAGGCCAGCTTTTCCACGGCCCTCTCCCGGGCCGCGTTCTCACCAATCGCCGGCCCCTCCTTCTTTGTCTCATACACCCGGCACGGCACTGGATTCTGGTTGATCTTTTTCCGTTCCATGCCATCCAGATTTCCATCACGGACCGGGACCATCCGCCAGATATCCACCGTGTCTGTGTACCAGTTTCCGAAAACGGGATTATCAAATAACATACATTCCCCCCATTCCGACCATACGCGCCATCGTCACCAGCTGGGAACCGTACTGGGTGGCGTTCCAACTGCCCCATTTCTCGGTTCCAGCTGTTACTGCGCTGTTATCGTAGCTGATGGACGTATCTCCCATGGAGGCCGCCTTCACGGTGCCAGTATTCTGTGCATTTACGGCCACCTGGGCGGCACTTCCGGATCCAGGAGTATACGTCTTCAGATACAGGGCTGCAAAATGGGCCACATACAGTCCGGCAGCATACCTCCAGAGGGAGCTCCACCGGCCAGGAAGCACGCTGTCATTGGCCTGGCTGATAAACAGCTCCAGCATTTTTTCCGGGACCGCATCTTTCATAGTTTCCCCGCTCCCCTCTGTATCCGACGGCACCCGGACAGTGAACTGTGGAAAATCCTCCCGGAACATATCCGCCGTATAGGAGCCGCACTCCCCTGGCTGCGGCACATTGGCCGCGGCTGCTTTTGTGGCCTGGAACAAGGCTCCCATCCTGTTGTCTCTGGTGGTCATGTGCTGCCCTCCTTTATTTTCTTCCGCGTCTGGCGTTTCCAGCCTTCGGAGCCTCATCCGTTTCCGGCTGTTCCTCTAAAGATCTGCCTGTTTCCTCCCCCGCATCCGGCCGGATGTCGTTCTCTTTCAGCAGTTCCTCCGCTTTCTGGTCCGCTTCTAAAAGCTCCCGATCCCGGGTCCCGGAGGGGACCGCAATGGATCCGCTCCGGACTGCCCTCTGTACCAGCCTGCTTTCTGCCACCTCTTCCGGGATCTCCCCGATAAAATCCTTCGGGATCCGGTAAAAGGATCCGTCGGAAAGTCTTACTGCATAACTCCGTTTTGATACGATAAACATTGAGGCACCTCCTAAATCCCGTCTACATAGACCATGGTCTGGTCATAGAACACTTCCACCTCTGACAGGTTTCCGGCATACGCAGTATCATAACAGAACTCTGCTGTATTGGGCCCTGTCATGGCTCTGGTAAGGGGCACCAGTTCATCCATGGCCAGATACTTTTCGCGGTTACAATAGACAACCATACGGTCCTCGCTTTCGTCCCCGGCTCCCTTGCACCAGGAAGTGGCTCCGATAAACAGGTCAGCTCCGTTCTGCTTTGCCACATTATTTTCCAGAAGGAATGTCAGGATGGTCTTTTCCGCCAGATCTGTCACCTTCGTGGTAGCCAGGTAGTTGAACTGCTCATATGGCATGATAATGTGGTTGGGTACCGCATCCCGGTCGTACTCACACTGGGACCAGGCATAAAGGATCGCGTCGTTGATATCCTTCAGGATCATATCCGGCGTTTTGTCTTTAAACTTCGTACTGGACAGATCCGCGCCGTTGGATGCCGCATCCAGGACCACCACATCCGGGTTATTTAAGAGCCCCGTGGTTCCGTAGCGCTTAAAGCCGACGTATGTGTTCTCTTCCAGGTGTTTGTCATAAGCCATACGGAGCCCATCCCGCAGAAGGCTGTCCAGGTTCCTTCCAGTCATGTTCCCGCGCTGCATATCCACCCACATCACACGGGTCCCGGCGGCGATCATATGTGCCTTATATGTGCCCTTGGAAAAGTCTGCCTGCACCATGGGGATCCCGTTGGAGCCTCCAGCATGGACGATACCGTCCCCAGAACCTCCGGCGATCCCATATCCTACCTGCATGGCGGATACAGTCTCCGCCCATCCGCCTCCAACGCGGACCGGGATATCACGGGCATATGTAAAGCTGGTCAGAGGTGTCCGCACCATCATGTCACGCTTTTCCAGCTCAGATGTTAGGAATGCCTGTCCGGATGCGATTCCATCCGCGTCCAGGCTGAACACAGCTGCATTACCGCCTCTCGCCGCACCGGATGCGGCTCTTCCCAGATCAAAAGTACCTACGTTCTTAAATGCCATCTCTGATTCCTCCTTACGCATTCTGGATGGTCAGGATCCGCAGCTCCGCCACTCCGTTTGCGTCTGCCATTCCCTTCCACTGTACATTTGAGAGTTTCACTGAATTTGTGGTGTCCTCTGCGGCCTCAAATCCGCCCACCACTGCATTGGGAAAAGATTCGTTTTTCTTTGTCCGGATGTACACGGCCTTTCCCGCAGCCGGTGTCCCGTTCTGGCAGATCACGTTCACGCATCCACGTTTTAACACGGGAAGAGCTTCTCCGGGCCTGTAGGTACCCGTATTCTGGTTCATATAGTCCGTGGCTGACTTGATCTCGCGGACGGCTACACCCACAAAATTCCCTGCCGTGGAAGTCTCTGCCCATTCAGCAACTGCCCCGTCCGCGCCTGCTGCTACCGGGAAACCAAACGGAATCTCCGCCTTTCCTCCGTGCGGGTGGGTATCCACCACCATATCCGGCTGTCTGGAATAGCTTCCCGCATATCCGTGCAGCATGGTCTTTCCGATTACCTGTCCTTTCATCTTACTTCGTCTCCTTTCTGCCCCTGTGGGGATTCATGGCATCATACGCATCCTGGATCGCGTCTGTATCCACAGTCACCATGTTCACGGCTGCTTTTTTTCCGTTTGCCTGGGATGCCTTTAAGACGGCGGAAATATCATCCTGGGTATCCTCTGCCATCACCAGACGGATCAGCGCATCCGAAACAGCCAGGCGTTCCTTCTCGTCTTTAATGGCAGCCACCGCCGGACGCATGGCCTTTAAAATTCCCGCTGCCGTGGATCTGTCCATTCCGGTCCCGGTTCTGGTCTCCTTTTCCGTATCGCCAGATGTTTTTTCTGTTTCCCCGGCCTGCCCAGGATCCCCGCCCTCTGTCAGCTTCTCAAGGGCAGCATCCAGGGCATCCTTTGTTTCTTCTTTCTTTTTGCATGCCCCCTTCTCCTCCAGCTTCGCCAGGATTTTTTCAGCAATGGCATCAATGACAGCCTCATCTGAAGCCGTTTCTTTTGCCGGTTCTTCCTTCTGCCCTTCTGCCTGTCCGTCCGCCGGCTTCTCCGCTTCCAGAGCGGCCGCCGCATCCATGGCCATCTGCTCGATCTCCTCCGGACTCTTATCCTTTACTGCCTGTCCGAAGAGTTTGAAAAACAGTCCTTTTTTATTCATGTTCTCTTTCCTTTCCGGCTCTTTCGCCTTCTTTTTATCTGAATCTAAAATGGCAGCCCGTTTCCCGGCTCTTCCCCGTTCCACGACTGCCACATGATTCCCTCTGATATTCCTCTGTGTATAGGTCCCGTCCCCATTAGGGACATACTCGCATTCATACCCACAGGAGATCTCCCGTTTCCCGCTCTGGACGGCATCGATCAGTTCCCGGTCATGGATATGAAGATCCGCCAGGGTGTACTCCTCCCACTCTCCTTCTCCCCGGCGCACGTTCTGGGCATGGCCCATCTCATACGTTTTCACGTCATCCGGCCCGATCAGTACCGGCGGATGATCATTCGTCACCGGCTTCCCTTCAAAGCTTGCCAGGGCCGCCGTGGAAAACACTTCCTCCGGAGGCCGGTGGACTGTTACGATCTGTCCTCCTCCCGCCCCCGGGATCCCGATCTCCCAGCCCATGTACTCCTGGTCTCCGGTCCGGCTGATGGGCACGTTCCGGCAAATTAAAAAGCCCTCGCCAGTCTCAATCTGGTTCGGGCTTATGGTATAACCATAATACTGTATCATCTTTTATTCCTTTCATTGTGACGTCGCAACAGGTCAAACTCCCTCCACGATTTCCCAGCGGCCATTTGGCGCGCTGCGGTCTGTTGGTCCCGGAGCGTCCGGAGAATACAGATAATCTTCTCCGCTGTCGTCAATCACCCGGTACATCCCAGAATCCGGATCGACCCAGGCTTCATAAACCTGTCCATTCGTCAACCCGTCCCCCGGCCAAAATGTTTCTCCCACATAACGAAGTTTCATGGTTTTTTGGGGCTTGTTGATTGGTTCCGGCGGCTCATAATATCGGGTACTCATAGTTTATCTCTCCTGGTCTTTATTTTTGCTTTGTATTGCCTTCCATTTAGCTCATACCAATGAACATCAAAAATATATTTATCGCTTTCAATTTTTCCGACTTTCTTTTTCCAATCTTTAAGTTATAACTTTTTCGACATCATAAATTGTTTTATCATACAATGTTTTCCAGTCTTCCGGTGAACTGCCGGTGTCTATCACTAAAGAAACCCCGTCTTCTGATACATCCATCACATCTCCCTCCCTTCCGTCTTTTAAAAGCACCCTGTCAAATTCTTTTACTTTCAACACCGCTTTACCTCCGTAATATATGCCGACACCATTTTTATCCCATCCGGCTCCGTGTCGTCACTCCAGGCTACAAGAACATTTGCCGGCTTTCCTTTTTTTCCATACAGAATCATCTGTTGTTCGTAGTTGTTCCCATGTCCGGAACTCCCTTTATTTACCACGGGATAGAATGGAGCTCTTTTTAATATTTCCCTTCTTAATTCCTCCCAGTTTTCCTCTGTATATCCCAGCCGGCTGGAAAAAGCAGCTCCCTTCGCAAGTCCTTCCGGATGTGTTCCGCCAAATAAATATCTGGTAAATTTATTTGAAGCCGCCCTTGCGTTTTCGGCATTAGGCAGCTTTAATTCCGGATGCATCATCAATTTATTCCGCCGCTGATAATCAAGCTTGAAATACTCCCACTTCTCACTCCCATTATACTTCATCTCCCGGAACTTTGCAAAATCTTTCGGCACTTCTCTTCCCAGGGCCGCCCGGTATTCCTTGTGCTGCTTCATATCCGCCAGCAGTTTCCTCCGGTTCCGCTCCTTCTCCCGGTAAGCCGCGATCTGCTTCTTGCTCCGAGGGTCTTTTGTGACCGGATTCTTCTCCGGATCCGAGAAATCCCGGTCCCTCCGGATCTGTTTTTCGGTCTTTCCGACCGTCGTGTACTTCGTCAGCATATGGAGGCAGCTTGGGTGGATATTCAGCCAGGTGTTTGCCAGGTTGTCCCCTCCCGCCGGATCCACCTTCCCGAAGGCCATCGATAGTGGTGGATAATCCGGATTTGTTCCGCTTTTGGAATAGACCCGGCCTTCCAGAGGCGCGCATACCGGACACGTGCTGCCAATCTTTATGATCTGCCAGAGATCGTGATCATCGGCCGTCAAAAGCGCGGCCACCTCCGCCTGTCGGGCCGTGGTGCGCACCGCCATATTTCCGTATGCACGGAGGCTCCACCGGCGGCCGGACTTATCCACGAATGCTGTGATCCCGTCCTGTTCCATCTTTTTTACCAGGTCCCTGCTGCTTTTGATCCATGGACTGCCCGCTGCCTCCTGGCGCAGGACCTGTTCCAGGGCAAGCCTCCGGAACGGATCATTTTCCAGTCTGGCGATGGTAAACACCGCCTCCACGCTTTTCCGGGCCGTTCCCGCCATTTCCATGATCTCACCCAGCAGATTATTGGATAGCTGCTGTACAACGTCCGTCTGGGCCGCTGTGAGCGTCCTGGCATTGGCATAACCGGCTGCATCCTTGTCTGAATGGTAAAAAATAGTCTCAATCATTTCCGGAATATACTCCCAGGATTCGTCCACCATGTCTTGAAGGATTTTCTGGACCCGTTCCAGGGCCGCTGCCTCCGCATAATCCACATATCCGGCAGACCGCTTTCTCATGATCTCCCGGATCAGCTCCTGCTCCGTCTTAAGGAACAGCCGCTGCAGATACGCGGTCACATCAGTTTCCTTCGCCGGCCGGATCTTCTTCGTCATCTTCTAATCCCCCGCCCCCTTCTTCCGGGTTTCCCGGAAACTCCAGGCCGGACATCGGGTCCCGCAGCCGGCCGTCCGAATAAAACACACCTCTTCCTGCTTCGATCGCTTCATCGGAGATCTTGCTGTACAGACCGGTTTCATCTGACAGCTGCTTCAGCTCCTGCATGGCCGTCGCCGCATCGATGAGGTCATTCTGATAAACCGCGAGGACCGCGTTGCTCTTCCGCTCCGTGATCTCCGCCACTTCCCTGGCGTCCGGTGTCTGCATCGGCGGGAAAACAACCTCCATATCGTCCGGGATCGTCCCCCATGCTGATAATGCCATGACCGGAAGCAGCCGTTCAATGATTCCACGAAGTTCCGTCTCCCTTAGTCCGTCAATATAGTCGTAATAATTCTTCAGATCGGATTCCCCTGTTGCATTCATCCCTGCGGGAGACCGTCCGAAAAGCTTCGTCACCGGCGTCCGTGCCGCCCCGGCCACATCCATCATGACCCGGTCATAGACATCCGGAAGGCCTGTGAAGGTATACTGTGTGTTGTGGATCGCATCCCCCTTATTGATCATCCTTGTCCCGAAATTACTTTCCATTACCGACTGGGCCGCCATAGTGTTCCAGAAGCGGCGCTGCATTTCCGTATTGGCCGTCCCCAGAAGCTGGTCCAGCCCGTCCGTTTCCTGGTAATTGATGTTCGCTCGGAAAGTAAGGGCCGCGATGTTCCCGGCCACATTATCCCGTCTGGTAAGCTCTTCATAGACCGCTTCGATCTCCGATTCTCCCCAGTACTGCTCTGTCACCTGTTCCATCCAGGGGAGTTCCCGGCCGATAAAGCGGATCAACCGGCTGTGGTGTACACGGGCCGCTGTCATTCCGGTCTCTTCATTGCGGATCATGTAAAATTCCGGGAGACCGAAATCCGGATCCTCCGGATCGGATACCAGATCTGTTTCCGGATAAATGCCATTCCACCGGTCCAGGATATGAAGTCCCAGGAAGCTTCCCGGCATGACTGCATCCAGTTCCAGTGGACGGCTCATATCGTTGTGTCCTTTGATCAAGATCACTCCTGCGGCTCCGCCATAAAGCCTCCCCCAGTACATCCCCAGGAGCAGTTTCTTCCGGATCTGCGTCCGCCGCTCCAGGCGGGCCATCTGCTTTAAGTACTCCGGATCAGCCCCGGTCCTCAGTTCATACCATTTCCGCATCATATCATTGGGGATCGTGGCGATAATGTTCTGGATGATCCAGTTTTCCCGGTACAGGCTGGTCAGAAGCTGGTAATTCTGCGTCATCCGGGTCATGGGGTACTCGGTCGCCTGCAGAAGGTCCAGCGTCCCGAACCCGATCCTTGCCGCTGGATTGGAAAAGGCGTCCATCGTCACGACAGGCGCCTCTGTTCCCGTATTCTGTTTCTGTGCCATATATTCCCTCCTATGCGCCGATCCGCCATTTCGGCAGGACCGTATAGCAGTAATACCTCAATGCATCCGGCCCATGGTCTTTCTGCTTGACTGGCTTTTCCTCTCCCCGTTCTGCCGCCTTATCATCCCAGACATAGGACCGCATCTCCCCGATCAGTCCTTTGCAGTTGTCCCCGTTGATCCGGATTCCACGCCTTCCAAGTAGGGAGCCGACCACACGGATCCCATCCACCACCTCGTTATTGGCGGGTTTTACGTATACACCGCGGCTGCGGAGCTCTGCGATGAAGGAAGCCGCTGAAGGGTCAACCACAACCATGCACTGGCTTTCTGGGTCTGTTCCCATAAAGTCCTCCATGTCATCCGCATACTGCGAATCCGTTTTCTGCGGGTTCCCGCTGCGTCTCGCGTCCTCTGAGCGGCTGTCCCAGCGGTATTCCCGGTCCACCCACAGAGTCTCCCCGTCGTCCCAGACTTCGAGGAACACGCATGGATTTGTAGTTCCGTAATCTACTGTGATCGTTTTCACAGCCGTACTTTTTAATGCCACTGGCCGGTCTGCATCTGCATACATGTTCTGGTCCGAAAACATGGTGTAGATCAGCCCCTCTGCCACCGCCCACAGGCCTTTGATATACCGGAGATAAAACACACCAGCATACATTTCCCTGTACTTTTCCTTTACCCGTTCAGAAAGGCTCAGATTGTCGTCCATAGTGAAATGCAGGTATAGGAGCTTTTTCTTTTTTCTCTTATCGATCCATTCCTGCTTGAACCAGTGCATCGGCCCCGCCGGATTACAGTTGAACCACCAGGCAGCTCCCTCGACAGAACAGCGGCCTGTGGCCTGATTCACAAAGGATTCCGGCATCAACGCCACCTCATCAAAAAAAGCCCCAGCGGCCGTAATTCCCTGCACCAGATCCTGGGAGCCTTCGTCCTTACCGCCAAAGACATAAAAGAAATTTGTCCTGCCCTTCCTGGATACTTCCAGCATGTTGGGGAGGTCCCCGGAAATGTGGTATGTCCAACGGTATCCCCGGCTTGTCAGCATCATCTTAAGGTTCTGGAGAACATTCCGTTTAAAGGAACTGATGGTTTTTCCGGCCATGATGAAATTCTGCCCATCATATCTTTCCATGGCCCACATCACAAAGGACAAGGACATGCTGACCGTCTTCCCGGACCGGATCGCCCCATCTGCAATGATACCAGCTGCATCCTTTACAGGGCTTCTGTCTGCCCACCAGGTAAAAACCTGTCGCTGTTTTTTTGAGAACCGCTGGAATTTAAATATCGGCCGTCTCTTCTTCATCATTCTCCACCTTCTTTTCCGTTGTCCAATCCTCCGCCGCTCCGCTAAGCGCAGCCAGGAAGCCGTCATCCTCGGGCTCCTCATCATCGTCCAGACCACCAGCCTTTCTCGCCGCCAGGTCAAGCCGCATCAGTTCGATCTCCAGGCGGGCATCATCCACGCCGTATCGGTGCAGGGAGTCGATGGCTGCCTGCTTCCGGGCCTGGACGCGGGTCAGGGCATCCTCGATGTTCTGGATCTGACCTAGCTTGCCCCGGTACTCCGTGAGATCTGTCTCCTTGTCCTTTTCAATGCCCTTTTTATGCCCGACCGCAGTCATGCCGGTTTCATCCCCAGACACCTCCCCGGAGTCATCCATGGACGTCCGGAGCAGATCGATCCGCTTAAGCATCCGGTGCTCTCTTACAGTCAGCAGCCGGATCTCCTGGAGAAGCAGCTGCTCTTTATCCGGCGGGACAGCCGCAGCCAGCTGCCGCTCTTCCGGTTCCAGGCAATCAAAAAGGAGAGTCTCAAACTCTCCTGTGGTAACTGCGTTTTTATTCCCCTCCGGTGCCCCGTATCCCACGGCATTCTGGTTTCCCGGCTGGCCGCCTTTTTTACGTTTGGAGCGTTCCGTATTCTTTCGGAGCGTTCCGTTCAGTTTCTGTTCCCAACGGTCTTTTGACTTCCAGCCGCGAACGGTACCGGGGGAAATATTTAGTTGACTTGCAATCTCAACTAAGTCGATTTTCCCGTCCGCTCCCTTGTATATCCCATAGGCTTTATCCCGGTTGGGATCCCTGGCTCTCGGCAAGACCACCACCTCTCAATCGTTTGTTTTCTGGATACAGGAAAAGTGCCCGTCTCCAGGTACTCTCCCCTCACTGCTTATTCTGTTCTTCTCCGTTACGGTCCATGAAAAATTCCAGGAAAGACCGCCCGTACTCTGAAAGGTGGTAGCTGTCACTCCCCCAGAGCCTGTCATATTTCAGCTTGGCATTCTTCTTCCCTTTCTGGACATCCTGGAGATATTCCGCCATATGCTTTACATTGTCATCCATCTTCTTCTCATTCTGGCTGTTTAAAAGCCCCAGACGAAGAAGCTTTTCGTGGATCATCCGCCTCTGCCCTGGAACCAGCTGTTCCAGAAAAGCACGGTTGTTTTCATCCCTCGCATGCCTCGGACTGTGGCTTTTCAGAACAGCAAGATCCATTAAACTCATCTGATCCAATGTATCATAGAACATGATCAAAGAATCCGCATTCAGTTCTTCCATTTCTGTGATCCTAACATACCCATTCACAATAAAATGGATCTTCTCCTGCTGTTTCACATCCAGCGCATAATCTGTTACAAGGCCAAAATAATGTCCCGTGATCTTCTGGAGCTTATCTGGATCAAGCCGGTTGAGACGCTCGTTCAGCTCCTCCTGGCGGTCCACGATTTGGGATACATAGTCCTCCAGATTCTTCTCTGTTCTCTTCTGCTTATATGCCAAAATCAAATTACCAACTCCCGGTACCATTGCTCCCGCCGTTCCATCAAGCACGATTTCGGATACAATTTCCATCACCGGTCCAACAGCGGGTTCTGCAAGTTCTTTTAATCGGTCAATAGTATTCACAATTTCTCTCCCCTTATCGTTTTCTTTTATTATACACCTGAGTACGTGCAAAGAAAAGACACCCTCTTACGAGGATGCCTTCGTATGCCCGGAATATCCTGGGGGAGAGCCCCGGGCCAGTCGCGGGAGATGGATTTGAACCATCGACCTCCGGGTTATGGGCCCGGCGAGCTTCCTGGCTGCTCTATCCCGCAAAGTTCTCCAGGCGGTACGATGACCGCCCGGGATATACTGTATAGGAGGTTGTGACAACATCGGAACACCAGAGCTCGAACCTGCGGCTCGGTTTTACGGCTCACGCTTCCTCCCGTCTGGGAAGATGTTCCGAATTCCCCAGCCAGGCTGTGACACCCGGCTGGAACGGGGTAGGAGCCGCCGGCCTGTGTGCCTTTGGCTTCTAGTATACTGTAACACGAATATTCCGAATAAAACGAACTTTTTTTAGCGAATCCCTTGCTCTTTTAAATACCGGTCCCGAATCATCAGCCGCGGATAGTCCGGACTATCGGGATATCCTGTCTTAACTGCAATCCTATCCCATGTCATCCCATCCAAATAGAACATCTTAAACACACACCGGGTCTGCCCATCCTCAATGGCATTGATCCACTTCTCAACAGCCTTGCATTTGGCTTTTTTCTCGTCCAGTATCTTTTGCCTCCTGTCATATAGGTCTTGATTAAAACCTACTACTGACTGCGGCCTGGGCTCCCCTGTGCGGTAATCTAAAATAGTACTGTTGCAAAGGCCATTATCTCCCTGTTTCATTTCTTCGATTTCTGCTGCCAGAGTCGGAATCTCCCGCTTCATCTTCCGGTAACTGCCCAATAACTTCCGCGTGATTTTAAACCTCAACGACCTCACCTCCTACGCCTTAATCTTCCAACCACCAATTATCCAGATAACAAAATCCGTACACACAACCACATATCATAATCACCCACACACACCAGAAAACAACATTCCACATTTCTGTGGTACAGCTTTCTAAAGCCTGGTTGATCGTATAATCCTTAAAAAACTTGGATCGATCAGAAATTGTTCCATCTGACAATACAGTGTAAACTGTTCCTGTATGCTTTATAGGTGTTCCGTAGTATTTATATCTGATATGGTTCGATTCGTTTATCATTCTAATAAACTCCGGATCCGGCCTCTGCACTTTAATCGCAGGAAAGACAACGTTGCAGAATTTCACTTCTTTACTTTCCTTTTCTTCGCTTCCGATTACATCCCAAGTCCAGTATGTTTCGGTACGTGTATGTGTCTGCATGGTCTTTCCAGAACCAGTGGTGTAGGTAACCACACGAGTATGCATGGTGTATTCCTCTTTAATTTTCTCAACATACAGATATTTCCCTCCGATCTCATCAAAAGTCACTGCATCAACCGCCCGTAAGTCTCCATACACAAACGCATTTCCGATATTAGTATCCATGCCATGCTGGAATAACTCAGAATCCTCAATATGTACTGCCTTTTGATATTCAGCATTTCTGTCATTCTGCATATCTGTAATTTTTCCCGCTATAAAGAGACCAATTATCAGCATAACCGCCGATATAGAAATACTGATTATAATTTCCCTCTTGGTTATCTCCATGATTATTCTCCGAAAAGATTCTGCGGCGCATCAACTGGTGCTTGATAATCTAATCTTTCAAACTCCAAAACCTTATATCCTGTCCAATTAAGGAAAATCCTTGCCGGGAACTTCTTCACATATCGGTTATAAGATGTCACAGATTTATTGTAGTTCTCCCGGTACTGAGCAATCATATTTTCTGTAATGGAAAGTTCATTCATAAGCTGCTTATAGTTCTCGTTACTTTTCAATTCTGGGTAAGCGTATGTAACGGCTGCAATCGCTGTACTTACATCTTCAACATTGTTTCCTTTACTCATACCATCTGCAAGTCCGGTCAATGCCTCTGACTCATGTTTATCATACTGCTTTACACAATCAGACAGATTGTATACCAAATCAACTCGACGTTTCTCTTGTACCTTAATATCTGATTCAGCGGTGTAAACTGCTTCTTCCAGACTAATTGCTCGATTCTGTGACCACTGCACACCCGTTACACACATCAAAATCACTGCTAACACAGATCCTAAAATAATCGCTGATAACTTCCAATTTTTCATTTTTCCCTCCACATATGTTCTCTTTTTTACGACTTCCGCTCTCATCATCACCGCCGCCGTCCTTTCTCATCCACGATTGTCACCTTGCCCAGGATCCGAAGGTGGAAGATCGTACACATTGACTTGATCATCCGCCGGAACATGACCACGTTCTCCGGCGGCCGGTCGGCCTCTCGGATCGCTCTGCCTGCGGTCGGATCCGGGTAACCCTCTTTATTTCTCATCATCGTCCACCCCCTTGTATGGTTCCGGTAACGGCATCTAGGCATTGACAAACAGCCCAGCGCTTGTGTATGTGTACTCCTCATCTCCCGGATAAAAGGCCCCTCCATCTTCGTCCTCCTCGTACCTTCCGATATCGGGCATGCTAAAATTTGCGAATGATACCAGGACATATGATCCATTTTCAGGCATCCGATCATCCCGGAGAATCCAATCCTTTCCCAGCGCCTTAAGAATCGTCCCCGCCTTAAGACCATATATCTCCTGCGGTGTCAGCCCGGTGTCCTCATAGGCCGCCAGGCGCTCGATCAGCTCATCTTTTTTATTTGGGAACCAGTGCCCTGTCTTAATCCCGCTGCTGCGCGGGTGTGTCAGTCTCTCCATCCTTATCCTCCTCTCTCCACGGCGTGTCTACCAGCTCCGGGTGTTTGATCTCCATCTGGATTGCCCATAAAAGGTTCCAGGCGGCGGCCCGGAGATGTGGCTCGTCCTTCCATCCGTCCATATACTTTGCGATATGTCTGGCAGCCGAATCCAGAAACGAGTGTGTAGGTATTCCCTTGTCCACATTATGCTCGCCATACTTCAAGGCCCCCTCCTCACAGTGTTTGGAAACCTCTATGATGGCCGCCCAGGGAAGGAGATCCATCCTCCCCTTGCCTACATGCATGTCCCGGACGGCTCCGGTCCCAAATTTTGTACGGTCTCCGCTGTCTAAAATCACTTTTTCACCTCTTTCATTTCTCAAACTAAATTCTTGTATTGGTTCAATCGTTATCACGCTCCTTTAATATATCTTCCAATCCTTTCTTAACATACTGAACCACCGGATTACTCATATCCAGATACCGGTAGAACTTCACTCCGCCGCATTTCCGCAGCCTGTTAAAAACTAGCTGTTTTGTTTCTGGAAACTCATTCAAAAAATGAATTATCAATTCGGGATTTTTTCTAAGATTTTCTTCAACTCGCTTCTGAGATGTCACCCTACCACCATATTCAACCCTATATTCATGGCACAAGTCTTTAAGGCTCGGCATATACGGTCTAAACATATGCGTAATCACAAAATCCTCAATTTTTAAGCACTCAATCATGGCTGTTCTCCTTAATTTTTCAAAATTCTTCGTCATAGATATAAACACCAATTTAACTGATTATGTTCTAAGAGCCATTCATAAGCTTTGGCATGCACGATTTTTGTGCGTTCCCCACTGTCTTTGATCATCGCTTATCCTCCTCACTGGCGTTAATTAAATCCGCCCACAGTACGCTCTCACATACCCCGCTCTCCAGCTGCACATGGACGAAATATGTATAAATGCCAATAACAATCGCTTGTCTCGGGATCCCGGTCTTGATTGCCACGAAAGAATCCTTTGCACATGCCTTTTGGGTCATTATTGTGACCTTTGACCCGATCTCGATCTTCTTTTTCGCTTCTGCGACACTCCGGATTTTCAATTGATTCCCCCCCCCCTCCTATTCCCCGCCTTTTTGAACAGCCTTCAGGAATTCGATCAGCTCCGTCATGCTGTCCGGATACCGGCTGTATTTTTCATGCCAGGCCCACTTACGGGCCCCGTACATGGGATATTTCGGCGGTTCCGGGCCTCCCACCAGATGATAATGGGCAGATACATACGTATCACCGGTAAACTCGTTCTGCTCGTCATACTCCTCCACGATGAGCCGGGCCCCGTTGTCAAAATCATACTTGTAATACCGGCATCCGATGTGGTCATCTATGTACCAGATGCCCCATTCCTGGTAATTCTGGAGCCACTCTTTCCTTTGGTCGTTATTTTTCAGCTTCGGAAGTTCCGGCTGCTCCGTTTCTTCTTCTTCCACGACTTCCAGATCACACAGCATCCCAGCCAGGGCCCCGACCAGCAGCTTTTTCTTTCTGACCATGTGATCCGGAAGAGGATCTGTCTGATCGATTGCCAGCATCTCCTCCAGGAAGCTCTGTTCCTTTTCCAGCATTCCCCGAAGTAAATCCTGGTCACTGGCGGCTGGTTCCTCCGGATCCGGCTCCCTGGCCTCTACGGTTACTGACTCTTCTGACGGCTCCCCCAGGCTCTCCGCTGCCTTATCCCCGGTATCCAGGGCTTTCATGGCCCGCCCGCATATGTACTCGCATGGCTCTTTGCAGTGCTTGCAGCATGGATCAGGCTCCCCGTCTCCGGCCCTGTGATAAGCCAGATCATGGTTTGTGAACTCACAAGTATCTCTTACATGTTCCCGGACCTCCTCCAGATGCGGAAGGATCTCACAGGGAAACGGATTTCCACAGGGAGCTTCCACACACCACCGGTCTTTCTTCCGGATCCCGCACTCCGCGGAACAGGAGAAACAATCATGGCCGCCCTCACAACCCGCAGTCGCAATCAGACTGTCTGCTGGATATATCCTGGCCGGAGTACCATATGCTGATAATTCTCCGCTGCGGTTTTCGCAGCAATCCGCCTCTTTCTGCTGCGTTTCTGCAGCAAGCTCCTGCTCGACCTCTTCCAGGATCCGTTGCGACGTCGCAATTCTTCCCTCGCGTCCCGCGGATGCATGGCACTCCAGCCGGCAGTCTCCATGTTTTACGCAGTCCCAGCAGCAGTGTGTACTGCAATCCACTCCAGTCCCCGGCGACTGTTTTGCCTCTTCCGGAAGCGTACATGTAAATCCCGGACGGTGTATGCAGTCTCCTGGTTGACTGGCTGGGAAGAAATCCTCCGGCCGGATCGTGTGGCTCTCTGAACTGCTGCATTCCGGACAGTCCGGAGTTTCCGGATCCTTCACGGTTGCTGGCTCTTCCGCCGCTCCCAGGAAATCCTCCAGGCTTACCTCTCCCATGGAGAGCTGTCCCGGGATCTCATAATATGGGATCTCTTTTGGCCGTTTTAACTCCCGGATCTCCCGCACAGTCATCTCCGGCGTCACCTGCTCCATCTGCTCTGCGTCCAGGGACAGCATCTCCTGGAGCTGGGCTCTGCTGTACTCCCGGTACTCCGCTGCCATGACTGGGCTGTTCCCGCCGACCGAGAATCGGTCATTCCGGGCCATGTACCGGGACGCTGTCGATTTGCTGAATCCGTATTCTCCCCAGGCATACTCCCATATGTTCCTGTATCCCGCATCCCGGAAGAGCTCCCGGCCCCGGATCACCTTGAGGTAATATCCGACAGCGATCACATTCCTTCCGGCATCCAGCAGACAGGCCTTGATGCTCTGGTCCGCCTGCTCCAGATCCACATCCAGGTAATACGCAAATGTCTGCACCAGGTCTGTACCTGTTTTTTCTTTCTCTTCCATCCTGTGCCTCCTATCCCATCACGGATCTTAAAAATTCTCCAGACTCCCTTGCCGCAATCTGCTTCCGTACCCGTACCTCCGGCATCCGGAGCGGAACGGTCATTGCCTCGATCCGATCCGCAATCCGCTCATCGCAGTCCAGATGACTGGTATCGCAGTTGCTGGTAAAGATCACCGGTCTCCGCTCCCGGTACCGGTAATCGATCAGCCGGAAGATGGCCTCATTGATCCATGCCTGACCCCCGTCATGGGCGCCTATGTCGTCCATAATCAGCAGCCGGCAAGCATACAGGCCGTCCAATGTCTGACGATCCAATTCATCGCGGCTCTTTACCAGTTCGATGAGGTCTGGAAGCGTAATAAATTTAAGCGAAAACGGCCTTCTCGCTGCAATCTCATTAGCCAGGATACAGGCCAGAAATGTTTTCCCGGATCCTTTGACTTTTGAGAAAATATAGAGTCCCCGGCCAGATCGCTCAAATTCTGCGTACCTGGTTACAAAGGCATTTACAATCTTTTTCTGCGGCTCTGTATCCTCCCCATACAGGCTCCAGTCAAAGTCCTTACCGGTCTTTTGCATATACCCTTCGGGCATCATGCTCCTGGAAATCCGCCTGGACGGGTCATCTGCATACGGGGACTCGGATCCACATGGCATCATAAACGGCTGTGTCTCCCCATATCCGGGCACATCATACGTCACCAGGAGGCAGCGGTCCCGTCCCTGTCCGTATGGCCGGACCATCTTCACGGTTGCTTCCACCTGGCATGAACTGTTTATAAAAATCCGCCGCCGGTCTCCGATCCGCATCCCCGTCACGCTCCTTTGCGCTCTTCCTGTCCGTATAATTTCCGTCCAGAACCTTGGCCATGTTGGAATCCGCCACCAGCCAGTCAAAAGTGGCGGACCAGTTTCGATTGTTCTTGCCTTTCAGGAAATCACTTGCTTCTGCCATCTCAAAGAGCTTCTGGAAATCCTCTACGGTATATCCAGCTCTCAGCCTGGCCCGGATCGCCTTCTTTCTTGCCTCTGACATTTTCACCAGGCGGGGATACGACCCGCAAACGGAGTTATAAAGCTCTCGAATCGTGGTGATCTGGTCAGAAAAGGCATCCGTCTTTTCTGGTAGTACGTCAGTACTACTCTTTTCGTTTTGTTTATGTTTATATAATGTGTCACTAATTTGCGTACCATCTTGCACACCAATTTGCGTACCATCTTGCACACCAATTTGCGTACTAACTTGCTTACTATTTGCCATAGTGACTTTATATTTAGTGGCCTTCGTGGCCTTTTCCTGAAAGTCAATCAGCCCTCTCTGCTTCAATTCGTTTCTCGCTTTCAGTATTCCTGACCTGGATAAACCTGTCAGTACCGAGAGCACCTGATTCGGCGCTGCAAACCACTCTGTCCAGTTGCTCCTGTTGCATACATGCAATAACGCAAAGTATAACGACACCTGCCCTGTAGACAACGGATTTGTTGTGGCCGAATCCCAGAACGCATTGATCTGGGCAATATAATTCATAAAGGCAGTCACCTACCTTTCATCTTTCTGTCTTAATTCGATACCTGCTTCCCATTCACGAAACAAGGAAAACCAGTCCTCTAACCTCATGGTAACAAGCCATTCGCACCGATCGCGCCGATGAAAGACTGTAGGCAGCTCTCCATCCTTCGCATCCCGCATGGCCTGCCCCATCGCATCCAGAAGATTTAACTTTTCAACTCTCTTGCACTCCACATGGATTCCTGGAAGCCCGACCACGTCCGCATCTCCGGATATTCCGCAATATTGTTGTCCTCGTCTTGCCTCATATCCATGTTCCCGGAAGATCTTTGCCAGTTCCCGCTCCCCACGGCTTCCTTTCTGCCTGCTGTTCATACGTCTCTCTCCTTTGATCCCCGGCGTCGACAGCCAAAACGCCGGGATATTTTACTGTGACATATTAAAGAAGGGGAGGGCTGTCTTTTTATGCTTTACCCGATGATCGTGATATGCTCCAGGATCTCCTTCGGCGCGTCTCCGAGTTCGTTTTCAAAGTATTCCTTGATGTTCTGGACTGCTTCGTTCTTCCAGATGCCTCCCTCTGCCTCTACGATCTTAAAGGCCGGGGCCCCTTTGTCGCTGATCCGGAACACAAACTGGCTGCGCGGCTGCTTCACTTCCTGGAAGGTACGGAACGGGATCAGCTCCACCGGATTCGGCACGATCACATCCGCCTTCGATGCCACACCCACATTCATTGTAGCCACCTGCGTCCTGCCGTCATCCGAATACGTCTGCTCGTTTTTCTTTTCTACATTTCCAGCAAATTTCATGATGGCCTCCAGGTCCGGGGTCATCTGGAAATTGGACTGGAGTGCGATCATGAACTCTTCCTGGTCATACCATCGTCCGAACTGGAATTCGGATGTTTCTGCCTTTGAGGAGAAAAGGCATTCCCTTTTTCTCTCCCCGTCCAGGAAGGAGACCAGGCTGACCAGCTTCGGGCTCTCCACATGGATGATCATCTTATTGCCCTTAAACTCCTCAGAGCAGCGTGAAATATACTCTGCCATCGAAGACAGAGTGGATGCCTCCACAGCTTCCGCCCGCTTCGGAGCCCCGTAGCGCTCCAGGCGCCGGTTGGCATACGTCTCCCCGCAGATCTCCACGACCTGTACCTTCTCGGAGCTGTTCCCCAGCCCCACCACATACTGTAATGCTTCTTTTAATCCTTCCAACATATCTAATTCTCCTTTCTTTTATCTGGCTGACCGGAGGTCAATAGGCCCCCGCCGCTCCTCTTCTAAAATCTCTCCCGTATCCGGGTCAAACGCTTTTTCATGTGCCCCTGGATCCGCAGGGACCGCATCATAGGCTCCTGTCACGGCCGGGCGGTTATTTCCATACTCGGACATTTCCACCCGCCCGGTACGGGCATCCTGGCCGATCAGGAATACTGTTTCTGTCTTTGCGATCCCGGCCAGCTTTGTCCTGATGTTAAATGCGACCTGGATCGTCCCGGCTTTTGAGGGCTTGAATTTGAGATTTATGGTCATCCCACGGGCGGCCTCCGGATCCATGTTGGGATCTATGATATTCCGTCCGATCTGGGCCAGAGCCATGGAAAACTTTTCCGCCAGCTCTCCTCCGGCGATGTTGTCAAACGTGATCGGCATCTGCTCTCACCTCCTTAGTCGTTAAAGAACGCCGATGCCATATCCATCTGCACACCGGCCTGTCCTCCCTGCTGGGTGGGCGGGGGAGTCACCGGCTCCTGGATCTGCGCCGGTCTCTGGGGCTGAAGCTCAGAAACGGCTGCATCGGCCTCTGCCGGAGCCGGAGGAGCCAGGAAAGAGGCTTCCGATCCACCCCCTTCCTCCTCACTGTACATGCCGGAGAAACTTTCCGGAAACGCTTCCCGGAGCGCCTGTACCAGAGCCACCTTGCGGATCATCGTAGCCGGTTTCTTGGACCACTGGCTGTTTAAGGAGCCATCCTTCTTCCGGCCGGCATACTCATCAAAGGATACCTCAATACGATATGTGTGGGACCGGTCCTTCCGGTACACTTCCGCATAGCCCCCCACAAGCTCCTCTCCGGGAAGTTTCAGGGTTCCGGTCCTGTATACGACCTCGTTCCCGGACATTACGATAATACCGGCCTCCATGCCGTCAAATCCCGGTGTTTTTTCGGCCCGCTTCATAAACGCTTCTTTGCCGACGACCATCGTGGCCGGTTCGTTCCCATACTTGATGCAGTACGCCTCTTTTAACCACGGGTTTAAGCCCGCATATTTGCAGAGATTGATAAACATGACAACCTCCTGCATGGTCACCCGCTCTTTGTCTCCGCTTACCAGGTAATCCCGCACGGTCTGAGGGGTTAAGACGATCGTCTCACCGGCCACCTCAAATTCCACACGGTCTGCTTTCGGCTGTGTTTTTGTCAGACTGTTTCCTACTGCCATTTTGGTTTCCTCCTTATTTACTGCTGCGGAACGGGTCCGAACTGGATCCCGTTATCCTTTAAAAACTGCTTTAACTGCACCATCTGGGCCCTGGTCACATACACCCGCATATCGATCACAGTCACCGGTTCCTCCGGCTGCAGCTCTTCTGCGGCCGCAGTGGGAGACGTCTCAGCCTTCTGTCCGGCCCGGATGATCTGCTCGGTCTCCTTCTTTTCCCTGGCTTCCCGCTCGGCCTTCTGCCTGGCACGCTCTGCCTCATACTCCTGGCGCTTTCTTTCTGCCGCCTCCAGGCGGTTCTGCTCGGCCAGTGCCGCGCCGATATCATAGGTCTTTAAAAATACGGCTTTCATGTCGGCGGCATAGGGGCTGTCCACCTCATTTAAGACTGCAAGGCCCTCATCCACCCTCTGGATCATGGCAAGGATCTCCGTCTTGACCGCTTTCATAGTCACGCTGGCATTGGCATATTCCGGCCGCATGACCCGCTCAAAGGGAAGATACTCCCCGATATCATGGATGTTGTCCTCATAAAACTCCCGGATCTTATCCGTTTTCTCTTTCCGAAGCCGCTCTTCATATGCCTTTACCTGGCTGTCGATATTGTCAATGGCAGCCTGTACGATGGCCACCAGTTCCTTTTCTTCCCGGTCAAACTGCTCATACGGCTCCAGGTACTTCTTTCTGATCTCTTTCCGTTTGTCCTCCAGGGCCTCCGTGAATTTCCGGAGCTTTGCCCGGTCCGCCCGGGCCTGTTTGATGGTATCATCCGTATACACGGCCATCTCATAATCCCGGACTGTCTCCGAGATCTCCGCCTTCAGTTCCTGGAAATTCCATTTAACCACCTGTGCAAACCCGTTATCCTGCGGGCTGTAAATCTTTAACTCCATAGCTGCCTCCTAAATAACCGGAAGGATGAGATACGGCCTCCGTCCGGAGACCACGCAGTCCCAGAAGCCCTTTTCGGCCTCCACGAGCCACCGGATATCCTCCAGGACCTCATCCCTCTCCATAAAATAATGCTTTGTCGTGATCCGGAGCTCTCCGCTCCGGCTGTCCTTTAACTGTGCCTTTAAGACCACGAAATCATATCCCGTCACAGCCAGGTAATGGAGGATCTGGCAGTAATACTGGTCCGGGATCCTCCCGTTCCACTTGACAGTCTGCGCTCCCTGGAGGATCTCCGTGGTTTTGATCTCCAGGATCCCGTGCCGCCCCTCCGGATCCACAAGCTCCCCGTCCAGGGAGGCATGCATCCAGGGGTACTCCAGGTTAAGGAACATGTTGTTCTCCTCATACAGGACCTGGTACTGCGGGAAATCCATGGCAAACAGCGCTCTCAGATGCCCCTCTGCCTCGGTTCCATACCGGACATAATCCCGGTCTGAGATATCCTCCGGAAGTACCAGCCCCATCTTCTCCTCCCAGAGCTGGACGTTGTCCTTATAGGGGCTCAGCCCCACACAGGCAGCTGCATCCGACCCGCCGATATGGTTTTTTCGTGCTTCCAGCCAGGCATCCCTGGAAGGGAGAACAAACCGTTCTGCCGCCATCGCCTATTCCTCCTTACCGGCTTCCAGGATCTGCTTCAGCACCTCTGGTCTGCCGACATTCGCCTCGATCTCCTGGTCCATCAGATCCTGTGTTTTTCCTGCAAATGCGGCCAGTGCTTCCAGCTGGTCCAGGGGAGATTGGTTTTTCTGTGACGCCTTGACCTGGGAAAAGCACGTATCCGCCAGAATCCTTGGGAAAGAACGGCGAAATGCCCCTTTCAGTATCGAACAGGACCTGGTTCCATCCGGCTCATTTGTGAGCACCACACAGCTTACTGCGTCGCCAGTAAACACCTCTGTTCCCCCGTCAAACTCGATCGTTACTTTTACCATCTTGATTTCCTCCTGTTTTTGCCCTACAATAAGGGTGTGTGAATTTATTTGTTACTTGAGTCCCCTGGAAGTTGCCGCTTCCGGGGATTCTTTTCTTTCCAGGCTTCTAAAATACATCTCAAGCGCAAAATGGATGGCATGCGCCATGGTGTAATCCGCTGGAAATCCATGGGACCTCAGACACCGGTTATTTGCGTCCACCCGGGCTTTCAGCTCCCAGGCCTGCCAGTCCTCCAGGTAAATGGTCGCTCCTGCGAAGTCACTTTCCGGGAAACTAATTTTTACCGCTAGGTATTTGTCCTTCATCCTGTATCCCCCTCTCTAAAAGAAAACTGTCACTGCTGCCAGCCCGACTCCGAATCCGGCCCCGGCCAGGATCCCTGTGCCGATCAGCTCACCTCCGGCCATCAGCATCCGGACCAGATCTCTCACAGTCCGGCGCCAGGTCCTTCTCCGGCGGCGTACCCGGCCTACCGGCATGTACTGGATCTCTTTTTCCATTGTCCTTACCTCCTTAAATCCCGATTCTCCTGGTCTTACCGTTTCCCCGGTGCACCAGGCACATCTGGCCCTCTGATGCCCACAGTACCAGCCAGTCCCTGGCCATCAGCCCGGCCTTTGCGATCAGCATCGCCTGCTCATCAGTCGGCCTCTTAGGTCTTCTTCTCATCATCCTCACCTCCTCTGCATGGTTTTTGTCTGAAGCTCTACCTGTTTCTGCCACCAGATCCACAGCCCCTCTGTATCATAAATAATGGGGCTATTCGATTTCATCGGATCCAGTTTTGTAGCAAACCTCTGGTTCTTATCCCCATAGGCCCGCCGGAGAAATTCTTCCGGAAACCCCATTTTAACCAGTTCTGACGTCCTCATAATCGGCTTGGGAAATTTCATATTTCTTCACCTCCTACTTCAGCAATTCCTCAATGATCACGCCAGATAATCCGCGACCTTCTCTGGAAAATCAGATCTTCCCGTGGTATACTCCCCTTATCAGCACTGCCATGCTGAAATATAAAAGAAGGAAGATCCGCCACTTATGAATCCTCGGGATGAAAAAATCATTACTGCCATACATAAAAAACAAAATTCTGACTACGACAATTATGTTCCTTTTTCTATTATTCAGCGTTCTTTCCTCTGGATAGATGCAACAGAACTTACTATGGATCTGCTTAATCTTTCAGAACAGGGGTATTTGTACGCCAAAAACCTTCCCACAGAGTCTTCTGGTTTTTGGTACACCCTTACCTCAAAAGGAAACCGAGAATATGAGCGCATCAAACATGACAATAACGAAGCCAAGAAAAACCGTAATATACAGCTTATCAGCGCTATTGTCGGAGTGATTATCGGATTTTTGCTAAATGAATTTTTTTAACATACTGAAAGTAAAATTCCGATAATTACGCCCAGCTCCGAAATAATAAACACCATTGAATGCCTTATATATCGTTCCACCCCTTCTCTCACCTCCCTACTTCAGCAATTCCTCAATAGTTATGTCCAGATAAGCTGTGGCCTTCTGGAAAACCTGGTGTTTCCGTGGTATACTCCCCTTATCAGCGCTGCCATGCTGAAATAACTTAAAAGGAGAATTAACATGAGTAACATTACCAAAGATGATATCTTTGAAATCCATCACTCTCTGGTGGATAGCTTCGCAAACAACGAACAGGCTAAAGAACTTATGAAAAAATACAACTTCACAACTGCCCAAATCGAATTAACAAGCCTTATGATTACCGAAGCCTTGCGCCAGTATCATACCTTGTTGACCGGAGAGATTTTACCCTGATAATTCTTATTGGCAATGTCCCTGTAAGCCTCCATATCCTGTTTTGACATCTTCACATTATGAGCCTGTTTCTTCTTAGAAACGGGCCTTTTCCTTTTTCGTGTGCTCGTATTCTCGCCTCCCTACTTCATCGGCTTCCCGATGGTTATGCTAAAAGTCTCTTTTTCGCCCTTCTTCTTGCCTTTGTCTACCCATCGCTTTATACTGTGCTTACAGGACACTGCCAAGTCTGAGTATCAAAAGAAAGGAGCCCGCCATTATGACAAAAGAAGATTTTGATACCCGCTTTAGTAACGCCTGGAGCAGTGCCATGTCTCCTGATGAAATCGAAACTCTTGCCAAAGAGTCCGCAGCCTCTGAGGAACCTCTTCTTACTGCGATCCATTTTTTAATGAATCACCAGAAGGCCGCTGTAAAGTCTGTTTTAAAAGAATTTCTTTTAAACGATCCGCGATAGTTTGTGCTGTATACTTGGGCTGACTTCGGATTTCCCCTTCGAGGTCAGCCACTCTCTTTTCCAGCGCTTTCCACTTCTTTCTTGAAATCCACACGATTCTCACCTCCCTACACTTCATCTGCAAAATACTCGACCGGAACATCGAAGTACTTGGCCAAAATCAGCAGCTTATCGAATTTAGGCTTACTCCGCCCGGTCTTCCAATCAGAAAGAACTGACTGCGCAATACCAGTTTCCTTAGAAACCGCATATGCTGTTTTGTTATTTTTATCTAATAGCTCAGCAAATTTTTCGTACAAAACGCACACCTCCTTTTTACTCAATACTATTGCAACTACTACGGAAATGTGTTATACTTCGGTTGTGAGCAAGAGTATTCATATTTCCGTAGCATATACCAGAAGCCGCTGCAACGGTTTTCTTGTGTATGCTCATACTATACTACGGCTAACCGTTTTAGTCAATCTATTTTTTAACGGTTTTCTTTAGTATTGCTTATCTTTGTGAAAGGTGAACATATTATGTATGAGATTTTTAGTGAATTATTACAGAAATACGGTGTAACTCCGTATAAGGTAAGTAAAGAAACCGGAGTATCTCAATCAACTTTGAGTGATTGGAAGCGTGGAATCAGCACTCCAAAACCAGATAAACTACAGAAAATAGCCGACTACTTCGGCGTTTCTCTTACTTATTTGCTGACAGGAAAGGAAACCTCCGAACCAAAAGAAAAGGCTACAGAACTGACTGCCAGAGACACGCGGGACATTGAAAAGATTCTGGATAACACCAGAGACCAGCTCCTGAACCAGGAGGGGCTGATGTTTGATGGAAAACCAGCTAGCCAGGAGGCTATTGACTCCATTCTGTCCGCTATGAGAATCGGGATGGAAATGGCAAAAGAAAAGAACAAACAATTGTACACGCCTAAAAAATATAAAAAGGACTGATGCCCCACATGGACATAAAAAAGAAAGCGGATTCCCTGGCACGAAGGTTTAAGACCAGGAACCCATTTGAGATTCTGCGGGGAATGAACGCCATCCTTGTTTTTGCTCCGCTGATTGACACCAGGGCTTTTTACCAGTATTTCCAACGGAACAACATTATTTATATAGATGAAAATCTGTCACGGCATGACCAGACTTTTGAATGTGCCCACGAAATGGGCCACATGTGTCTGCATAAAAAAGCCAACACAATTTTTATGGATACCCGAACAGAACTCAACACTTGCCGGTATGAACGGGAGGCTGATCTGTTTGCCATGTCTCTGCTCGTCAGTGACGATATGATAGCCGAATACCAGCAATGCAGCGTCGATCAGCTTTCCCGGGTTCTGGGCTACGAAAAGAGATTAGTTGAATTAAGGTTAAAACAGCCTACGGCGTTTTAATAAAAAAAATCCAAAGAAAAGAGGTATATTGGTATGAGAGTAAAAATCGCATTTCTTATCATCTTGTTATTTGTAGACGTTGGTTGTCTTGTGCGTTTTCCAGAATACAACACCGCCAATAAAATCACTACAATTATTTTTACTATTATTACGGCCGGTGTTGCATGGTTAATTTTGAAAGAGTTCAAAAAAAGTCCTAAAGAAAAAGCAGCATCCCAGAGAAAAAATGATGAAATAATGGAAAAAGGGACTTCCTATATGGGGTATCCTCTTCAAAATCTCGGCCCAATCACTGCCGGATCTATTGTTACGATAAAGATGCATCCAAATGAGCAAAAAATCAGTTTGTCATCTGGAAAAAATTCTATCGACTTACCTTATAGCAGGATATTAGGTTTTTCTATTAATGACGAGGCCTCTTTATCGTCTGGAAAAATAAGCATTGGAGGAGCAATCATCGGATCGGCCTTATTCGGGTCAACAGGAGCAATTCTTGGGGGATTACGAAAAAAAGGGCGAAATAAAATATCTTGGATAGGTACCCTTTTATACGAATCTAAGGAAGGGGAGAAGAAAGAGTTAAATTTCAAAACATACACCATAGGTAGCCCAGAGAAGAAAACTCTTCAAATGAATCAGTTTGAAATGTCGATGAATAAAATTGCTGTTAGGCGCTATGACGAACGCCCCTTTGAACTGTAAGATATCTACGTACCGCGTACAACAAGCAGAAGCTTAATCTTTCCAAATGCACCAAATTCGGTGCATTTGGAAGCTCCCCCCACTGGGAAAACAGCGCCTCATCCCACCAAGCACCACCTTGACAATATAATATACTTACCCGGGCAGCCGGGGGACGTGCTCCCATCCCGTTCCGAGTCTTGCGGAAAGGGGTGGTGCCTTATGAGTACATATGAAGAATTCCAGATCATCCTGGGCGTTGCCATGTTGATCGTAACTATTCTGAATTATACCCATAAGAAATAGCCGCCCTGCTCTCTGGTAAAGAATAGGCGGCTGTTTCTTAGCTTCTTATAATCGCCAGGGCGGGGAGCCTTAACCTCCCTTACTGGCTGTCTTGTTAAGTATATTATATGTCACCTGGACCATTTTGTCAAATCTGAATACCATTTCGTTGAGGTCAACAAAATGGTCCAGATCGGTTCTGGCTATTGATTATCGCGTCAGAAATAATAAAAACCGGCCCCTGCGCCAACAGGAACCGGCTTCAGATATCTCCGAAGAGATACAATGTGACAACCAATCACAAGAACATTGTACCATCTTCGGAAACAGCATGCAATCCAAACATTTGTACGGCTGTTGTTTTTATACTTAAAAAGGAGGAACGAAGATGGCAAAAGCAAAATATACCAAAGGAGCAGACGGATATTTCACAACAAAGACGTGGGACGGATCCTATAACCAGGACGGAACGAAACACAGGGTCACACTCCGGTCAAAAAAATCCAGCGCGGACCTGGAAAAACAGGTAATCGAGCTGAAGGCCAAGATCCGGAACGGAGATGCCGTGCGCGGATCAGATACACTGTTTTGCGAGTATGCTGCGGAATGGCTGGAAACCTATAAAGCCGTCCGGAGCACAAACACGCGGAAAATGTACCTCAATATTATCACGCATCACTTTCCTGTTCTGGAAGGGATCCGGCTCCAGGACATCCGTAAGCTGCACTTCCAGATGCTTATCAACTCCGCGATTGACCGGCCGCGTATCTGCCAGCAGATCCGGCTTACCTTCCGGCAGGTCATCCGATCCGCAATCTCAGACCACCTCTTGCCGGAAAGCGCCTTCCGGACGATCTGTGAGGGGATAGAACTGCCCAGGTATAAAGCAAAAGAGAGGCGTCCCCTGACTGATCTGGAGAAAAAAATGATCCCTAAAGCGGATTTCAGCCCTATGGAACGGACCTTTGTTTATATCCTCTACGGCTGCGGCCTAAGACGTGGAGAGGCACTGGCCCTCCGTAAAACTGACATATGTCTTAAAACAGCCGAACTGACCGTCAGACAGGCTTTTGAGTTTGATGGCAATAATCCCTCTCCCAAGTCTCCAAAGTCGGATAACGGCTACCGTACAGTCCCTATGCCGCCTTATCTGGTGATGCAATTAAAAAATTATATACCCTCTGTCCCTGGGGAATATCTTTTCCATAACCAGAATGCCCGGATCATGACACATACCGGGTATACCAGGATGTGGCAGCGTATCGTGGACAAAATGAATGCTGCCGCTGGTGGAAACAAAAATATCCGTGTGATCTTTGGTCTGACGGCACATATATTCCGCCATAATTACTGTACGGAATTATGCTATCAGATTCCGGCAATCTCCACTAAAAAGATTGCCCAGCTTCTGGGGGACGATGAAAAGATGGTCCTGGAGGTGTATAGTCACATCGTGGATGAAAAAGAAAAAGCCCCGGACGTTGTTGCCAAGGCCCTGGCTTTATAGGAAAAAAATCTGGGACATTTTTGGGACATTTCCCATCCAGAATGCCCCTCTGGGACACAAATGGGACATTTACTTTAGTCCAGAATCTCCCACATACGGTTACAACAAAAATGGCGGAAACCCGCATAAATACTAGGTTTTCCGCCATTTTATAATCATGAGACATCGGGGATTCGAACCCCGGACAACTTGATTAAAAGTCAAGTGCTCTACCGACT
>ENA-UOJV01000885-UOJV01000885.1-human-gut-metagenome-genome-assembly--contig:-C82-NODE-885-length-38670-cov-9.181173_pt1 | contig 38670 bp, 40 predicted proteins | sample MGYA00242356_ERZ723903 | MGnify/ENA metagenome assembly ERZ723903
ACAAACGAGCCATCAAGCGTGGCTTGAAGATCGAACTGCTGGAGCAGGTCGTAGCATTGCTGGCAATGGGCGAACCGCTGCCGGATAAGAACCGTGACCATGACCTGTCCGGCGATTGGGCAGGCCATCGGGAATGTCATATTCTCCCGGACTGGCTGCTTGTCTATCGCATAGAGGATGATGTTCTGGTGCTGACGCTGACCCGCACCGGCACACACAGCGACTTGTTCGGCAAATAAAGTTATGGTTGGATATGGAGTTGCTCTCGCCCTGTAACTCATCATCCCGGCTCAGGCGCTCGTACAGTGGGGTGATTTTTTCATTTCTCATGGCTGCACCTCCTGAAACAAAATGCTCTAAGTGATTGCTTCACTAACCATGACAAAAACCATAATTAAGAAGTCAATTAGAGCATATAACTCCCTCTTCCCACCCGGATCTTTTCACATACAAAAAACGGCATGACCATCCTGGCCACACCGTTCCCTGTATTTTCATTTTTCATTTGATCTTCAGCCATCCAGCCCTGCCTCTTCCTGCCCGGAGCTCCGCAAGGTTTCATTGCCGCCTTAATCGCGCTTTTCTGCCACTTCCCCCTGCTTTTTATAGATGGAGTTTTTATCCACGCAGCCCCGGACGCTGGATAAGGGATAGATATTGGAATCTCTTCCGATGACGGTGCCGGGATTCAGGATGGAGCCGCAGCCCACTTCCACCCGGTCGCCCACCATGGCCCCGAATTTTTTCATTCCCGTTTCCAGATCCCCGTCCTCTGCGTGGACCTTCACCAGAAGCTTATCGGATTTTACGTTGGAGGTAATGGAGCCGGCCCCCATGTGGGCCTTAAAGCCCAGGATGGAGTCGCCCACATAATTGTAATGGGGGACCTGGACCTTATCGAACAGGATCACGTTTTTAAGTTCTGTGGAGTTTCCCACCACAGCGCCCTCACCCACCAGGGCATTGCTCCGCAGGAAAGCACAATGGCGCACCTCCGCATCCTTCCCGATGATGATATTTTCTCCCAGATAGGCGCTTTCAAAAACCCTGGCCGTTTTATGGACCCAGACAGTCTCACCGCGTTTTTCATATTCGCTTTCCGGCAGACGGTTCCCCAGTTCCAGGATAAGATCCCTGATCCAGGGAAGGGCCTCCCAGGGGTACTCACACTGCTCCAGTAAAGGCTTTGCCAGTGTGTGGTCCAGATCGTAAAGGCACACGGTCCTTGCTTCTTCTTTTTTCATCACAGCCTCCATTCCTCCGCCGCAGACGGCGGCACAAAACGTTTCCTACTTTTTATAAAACTGGGCCGCGGCGTCGAAATACGGCCGCAGCAGATACTGGTTGTCGGTCTGGCGGACACCGTTGGTCCTTAAGGTGACGAACCGCTCCAGCTTTTCCATATATTCCGCCGGGGTGATGGTACCCTCTGCCACATAGGTGAGGCCCTTTTCCCAGCTGGCCGTCAGCTCTGGGTTTAAAAGCTGCCGGATGGATGCGCTGCATACGTCAAAGACCATCTCGCCCAGAAGCGTGGGCGTGATCACCTGGGTCTTTTTTGCCAGGGACAGGTACTTGATGGTGCAGAGCTTCTTAAGGATCTCCGCACGGGTGGCGCTGGTGCCGATGCCGCTGCCCTTGATCTGGGAACGGAGCTCCTCGTCCTCAATGAGCTGCCCGGCATTTTCCATGGCTAAGATCATGGAGCCGGAAGTGTACCTCCTGGGAGGAGACGTTTCACCCTCTCTGATCTCCAGCCCTGTAAGAGACAGACGCTGTCCCTTTTTAAGGCCCGAAAGCATGGCCAGAAGGGCCCTGGCCTTCTCACCGCCATCCAGTTCGATCTCGGTCTCATTGCCTTTGCCGGCCTGTTTTTTTTCTTCTCCGGATTCCGTTTCCTGGTCTCCGGTCTTTTTTTCCGCCGTCTTTTTGGGAACATAGGCGGCCTTCAGATAGCCCTCCTCCGCCAATACCCTGTAATTGGCAAAGAAATGCTCTCCCTGCTTTTCCAGGTCCAGGGAAAATTTCTGGTAAACAGCCGGCGGATAAAAGATGCTTAAAAATCTCCGGGAGATCACCTCATAGACCTTAAGCTGCAGGGAGCCCAGGGTCCGCAGGGCTCCAAAGCCCTGGCCCGTGGGAATGATGGCGTAGTGGTCTGTGATCTGCTTATCGTTGACGTACCTGGTATTTCCTATGGTCTTAAAGCTCCCCAGCTCCAGCGCCTCAGAGGCCAGGTCCGCCAGCGGGGCAAAATTCCTAAGTCCGCCGATGTTTTTATGGATCTCCTTTGCCACAGCCGAGGAAAGCACCCGGGCGTCGGTCCTTGGATACGTCACCAGCTTTTTTTCATACAGCTCCTGGACCACCTTCAAGGCCTCGTCAGGACTGATCTTGAACATTTTGGAGCAGTCGTTCTGAAGCTCCGCCAGGTTGTATAAAAGCGGGGCATTTTTCGTTTCCCGTTTTTTTTCCATGGAAACTAAAGTCCCCTCCATGGGGGGCGCTGACAGGAAGCGGATCAGCTCCTCTGCCGTCTTTTTCTCTTTGAACCCGTTTTCTTTATATAGGGCCGGGGTTTCGCAGTATCTGGACCCCTTCACGGCCTTCCATTCTGCCTCCACGGAAACGCCTTCCCGGCCTGGAACGTCAAAGGAGCCCAGGACCCGGTAAAAAGGCGTTTTCACAAAACTGCGGATCTCCCGCTCCCTCCGGACCACCATGCCCAGGACGCAGGTCATGACGCGGCCCACAGACAGCACCGCCCGCTTCTCTTTTAAGTAGGAGGCCACGGTATTTCCGTACTTCAGAGTCAGCACCCGGGAGAAATTAATGCCCATGAGATAATCCTCTTTGGCCCGCAGATAGGCGGAGGCCGCCAGATTATCGTATTCGGACAGGTCCTTAGCTTCCCGGACTCCCCGCAGGATCTCCTCCTCTGTCTGGGAATCGATCCACACACGGAGACGCCTTTTCCCCCGGACTCCGGCCATCTGCTCCACCAGACGGTATATATATTCTCCCTCCCGTCCAGAGTCGGTGCAGACGTAGATGGTGTCCACATCGGGCCGGGTCAGCAGCTTTTTCACAGTCAGAAACTGTTTTTTTACACCGTCGATGACCTGGTATTTAAATTCCTTCGGAAGAAATGGAAGGGTATCCATGCTCCACCGCTTCAGGGACGGATCATAGCTTTCCGGATAGCTCATGGTCACCAGATGCCCGACGCACCAGGTGACCACGGCTGTCTCCGATTCGATGAACCCGTCCCCCTTTTTCCCCGATATCTTAAGCGCCCGGGCAAACTCCTGGGCAACGCTGGGCTTTTCTGCTATAAATAAGGATTTACCCATGGACCTCCTTTCCAGGGACCGTAAAACGCAGCTCGGACAGTAATAGGGCTGAGAACATGAGCACACAGCCCAGGATCATCCTTCCTGTCAGGACCTCCCCCAGGAAGCTCACAGAAAACAGGGTCCCGAATACGGCTTCCAGGGATAAAAGAAGGGAGACCGTATTGGCGCTGAGATATTTCTGTCCCACGGTCTGGATCAGGAATCCCACAGTGGTACAGATGAGGGACAGATAAAGAAGTCCCAGGATCAGACTTTTATGGAGCAGAATGGACGGATCAAAGGCTCCGGGGCCGTCTAAAAGCGGAGCCAGAAGCCAGTTGAACACGCCCACAGCCGCCACCTGGACCGTTGCCAGGAGGATGGGATCGCATCGCTTTGTATATTCCTCCGTACAGATCATGTGGACGGCAAAGCAGACGCCGCAGAGGAAGGTCAGCGCGTCTCCCAGGTTGATCCCGGACTCATGCTTTAAGGTCAGCAGAGCCAGACCGATGACCGCCACAAGGCCGGCTGCGATCTGGTTGAGGCCCGGCCGCTTTTTGCTGATCTTCCAGTATAAAAAAGGCACCAGGACCACGTAAAGGGCCGTGATAAAAGCATTCTTGCTGGCTGTGGTATATTTGATCCCATAGGTCTGGAACAGATAGGCCAGAGTCAGGAAGATCCCCATAATGAGTCCGCAGGTCAAAGATCCACGGTCCAGCTTTTTCATCCGTCCCGGAAAGGCCAGGGCCATGAAGGCGGCGGCCAGGGTAAACCGCAGCGCCAGAAGATAGGACGGCGGCACCAGGTCCACAGAGTTTTTCATGACCACAAAGGAGCCGCCCCAGATCATGGTAATGAACAGGAAGCCGGCTGTTGCCAGGAGCTTTGCGTTTTTACTTGTTGTTCCTTCCATGGCTCTATTTTCCTATATAGAACCGGTAGCTGGTCCGGGTCACATGGGCGGTCCCGGCCTTGACCACAGGCGACGGGAACTGGGGATGATTGACGGAATCGGGATACATCTGTGTCTCAAAGCAGAATGCGTTCCGGTCCTCATAGGAAACGCCGCCCTTTCCCTTTTCTCCGCCCAGCCAGTTGCCGGTATAAAACTGGACGCCGGGAAGGTCTGTATAAACATCCATGGCCCGGCCGCTGGCCTCATGATACGCGCTGGCTGCCAGTCCGCAGACGCCCGGAGCATGGTTTAAGCACCAGTTATGGTCAAAGCCCTTCCCCTGGACGATCTGGATATAATCAGAGTCAATGTCTGTTCCGATGGTCTTCGGTGTCCGGAAGTCCATGGGCGTTCCCTCTACTGCCAGGATCTCTCCGGTGGGGATGGAATCCGCATCCGTGGGCGTAAAGGAATCCGCCAGGATCTGGATGCGGGTATCCAGAACAGAGCCGGATGCGTGGCCGCCCAGATTAAAATAGGCGTGGTTTGTCATGTTCACCGGAGTATCCCTGTCACTGGTGACCGCATAAAGGATATCCACGGCATTTTCCTTTGTCAGGGTGTATTTTACGGAGATCTTCAGCTCTCCGGGAAATCCCTGGTCGCCGTCGGGACTGTCCAGAAGGAACACCACAGAATCCTTTCCCGCTTCCCGGGCGGCCCACAGTCTCCGGTCATAATAATCGGGACCGCTGTGGAGGTTGTTCTCTCCCTTATTTTTTCCCAGGACATAGGAAGTTCCGTTTAAAGTAAAGGAAGCGCCGCCGGTGCGGTTGGCGATCCGGCCCACGATGGAGCCGAAATGGGGGCCATTGACCAGATACCCCTCTGCGTCGTCGTAGCCCAGCAGCACATCTGCCAGCTCCCCGTTCCTGTCCGGTACCATCATGCTTACCCAGACAGCGCCCAGATCGGTGAAGGAAGCGGATACGGTGCCATTGTCTATGGTGTAAAGACTGATCTCTCTTCCGTCGGCCATACGTCCAAAATGCTCTTTTTTTACTGCCATGATAACCTCCCTGACTTACTTGTGTGTGATGTAGCCCTGCTCCGTCAGAAGCTCTGCGCAGAGCACAGCCCCGCCGGCAGCTCCTCTTACGGTGTTATGGGACAGGCCCACGAATTTCCAGTCATAGACCGTATCCTCCCTGAGGCGTCCGATGGATACGCCCATTCCCTTTCCGAAGTCCACATCCAGAGTCACCTGGGGACGGTCATCCTCCTCCATGTACTGGATGAACTGCTCCGGTGCGCTGGGAAGGTTTAATTCCTGGGGAAGTCCCTTAAAGCTCACCAGCTTTTCGATCAGCTGTTCTTTTGACGGCTTTTTCCGGAATTTCACGAAAACAGCCGCCGTATGGCCATTGAGGACCGGAACGCGGATACACTGGCAGGTGATCACCGGCTCCTTTGCCTTTACGATCACGCCGCCTTCCAGGGTCCCCCAGATCCGTAAGGGCTCCTGCTCGCTCTTTTCTTCCTCTCCGCCAATGTAGGGGATGATGTTCTCCGCCATTTCCGGCCAGTCCTTAAATGTCTTTCCAGCGCCGGAGATGGCCTGGTATGTGGTGGCCACTACCTCATAGGGCTCAAATTCCTTCCATGCAGTCAGGGCCGGGGTATAGCTCTGGATGGAGCAGTTGGGCTTCACGGCCACAAAGCCCCGGGTCGTTCCCAGGCGTTTTCTCTGGAAGGGGATCACTGCAAAATGCTCCGGGTTGATCTCCGGGATCACCATGGGCACATCCGGCGTCCAGCGGTGGGCGCTGTTGTTGGATACCACGGGAGTTTCCGTTTTGGCATATGCCTCCTCGATGGCCCGGATCTCGTCCTTTGTCATATCCACGGCGCTGAACACGAAGTCCACGGTGGAAGCCACCTTCTCCACCTCAGCCACGTTCATGACCACCAGCTTTTTCACCGCCTCCGGCATGGGTGATGTCATTTTCCAGCGGTCTCCCACCGCCTCCTCATACGTTTTTCCAGCAGAACGGGCGCTGGCTGCCACCGTCACTACCTGGAACCAGGGATGGTCCTCCAGAAGGGAAATAAATCTCTGGCCCACCATTCCGGTGGCTCCCAGGATGCCGACTCTCAGTTTCTTTTCCATCATTGTTTCTCCTCGTTGTTTTTATTGTCTCCTGCTCTGATACGGACAGGTGAAAAATCTAAGATGCTTACAGGATCTCCAGAGCCACCTGTACCATATCCATAAAGGAATTCTGGCGTTCCTCGGCCGTGGTGGACTCTCCGGTGATCAGGGAGTCTGAAATGGTCAGAATGGAAAGCGCCTGGGCTCCTGCCAGCGCGGCGTTGGCGTAAAGGGCCGCCGTTTCCATTTCCGCAGCCAGGACTCCCACATCCTTATAGCCCACGCCTTCTTTCTTTGCCTTTTCCGGTGCATAGAAGACGTCAGAGGTCAGTACGTTGCCCACATGGTAGGAGAGGCCCCGCTGTTCAGCCTCCAGGGCTGCCTTGATGAGAAGTCCGAAGTCCGCGATGCAGGAATAGCCGTCTGGAAGCCCCAGCTCCTTTACATAACCGGTGCCTGTGCATGCGCCCATGGCCAGCACCAGATCCCGGATATGGGTGGTCTTCTGCATGGCTCCGGCAGTGCCCACACGCACCAGCTTCTTTACACCATAGAAATTCATCAGCTCGTGGGAATAGATGCCCATGGACGCGCAGCCCATGCCGGTTCCCATGACGGAAATGGGCTTATCCCGGTAAAAGCCGGTGTACCCGAACATGTTTCTGGTAGAATTGAACTGCTTTGCTCCTGCCAGGAAGTTTTCTGCAATGTATTTTGCCCGCAGCGGGTCTCCCGGAAGCAGGATGGACGGTGCGATCTCGCCTTCTTTTGCTGAAATGTGAGGGGTTGGAATATTGTTTGCCATATCAATGGACCTCCTTTGATGATTATACCCTTGTTTTTGTTCCTTTGCCGTCCCGTTTCGCCATTTTAAGGCGGTTTAAATGGACTTCTTTTTCTTTATAGACTGCCAGCGGCTCATTTTCCGGGAAATAAACGTGTTCAAGGCTGTCGCCGCCTTCCAGCTTCATGCCCCGGACGCCGCGGCTGTTCTTTTTAAGCTCCGGGATCTCGTTTATCATGAACCGGAGGAACATGCCCTCCTTTGTCTGTAATACGATCTCTGTTTCCCCGGAAAGGATCCGGATCTCTGCCGCCTGGTCGCCCTCAGAAAGCTTTGTGGCGGCTACCATGCGGTTGGCCGTGAGGAACTCCCCGCCCGGAACGATCTTCAGCATAGCTGCCCTTGTGGCAAACAGAAGCTTCTTTCCAGGAAGCTCTGACGCGGGCATGGTCAGAAGGATCCGCTCCTTCGCGCCCTCGAATCTGCTGATATTATCCAGGGGCACTCCCTTATCCTTCAGTTTTCCCGCCGGTACGTCGGCAGCCTTCACCTGATACATGGATCCGGTGTCTGTAAAGAAGCAGATCCTGTCATCGGTCATAACGGGAACTGTTTCCACATGCTCCGCCTGGACGGTCTCCGGATTCCTCTCATAAACGGCTTTTTCCAGAAGCTTGCAGTAGCCGAACCGGTCCATGGCAAAGATCATTTCCCGGGCCGCCTCCTTTTCCTCCTGGAATACGATCTCTTCCCCGTCCTCGATCACGGTCCTCCGCTCCACAGAGAACTCCTCCCGGATCCGGTCCAGATCCTCCTTGATGACCGCATCCATGTTTTTCTGGCTGGACAGGATATGGCGGTATTCCCGGATCCTTTTTAAGGTTTCCTTATACGCCTTCTGTAAAGCCAGGATCTCCAGGCCGATGAGCTTATAAAGCCGCATTTCCAGAATCGCGGACGCCTGGCGCTCTGTGAAGCAGAGCTTTTTCGCGTCCTCCTCAAAGCCCGGGGAGCGGAATTTAATATTGGCGGTATTCCCTGTCATCAGGCATTCTTTGGCATCCTTTAAGTTCCTGGAACCCCGGAGGATGGCGATGATCACATCGATCACGTCGCAGGCCCCGATGAGGCCCTCCTGGACCTCCTTTTTTTCCAGCTCCTTCTCCAGAAGAACGTTATATTTTTTTGTTATGTTCTTATACTGGAATTCCAGGAACGTATTTAAGATCTGCTTTAAGTTCATGGTCTCCGGCCGGCCGTCATCGATGGCCAGCATGTTGACGCCGTAGGTATCCTCCAGCTTCGTCTTCTTGTATAAGATATTCCGTATCTTATTGACATCCGCGTCTTTTTTAAGCTCTAAAACGATGCGGATCCCTTCCTTGCTGGACTGATTGGAGATATCCACCACATCCGGCAGTTTCCGGCTCTCCACCAGCTCCGCCACGTCCGACAGGAACTTATTGATCCCGGCGCCGATCATGGTATAAGGGATCTCGGTGATCACCAGCTTATCCCGGTCCGCCTTCCTGCGGCCCAGCTCCACCTCCACCTTTCCGCGGAGGCGGATCTTTCCCGTGCCTGTCTCATAAATGGAAAGGAGATCCTTTTTGTTGGCGATGATGCCGCCGGTGGGGAAATCTGGTCCGGGAAGATACTCCATCAGATCCTCCACCGTCATCAGCCGGTTGTCAATGTAGGCCTTCACCGCATCGGCTACCTCTCCCAGGTTGTGGGGCGGGATGCTGGTGCTCATGCCCACGGCGATGCCCTCGGCGCCGTTGATCAGAAGGTTGGGGACCCGTACCGGAAGCACCTCCGGCTCCTTTTCTGTCTCGTCATAGTTGGAGACGAAGTCCACGGTTTTGTCCAGATCCTTTAAATAAACTTCCTCTGCAAATTTTTTCAGCCGGGCTTCCGTATAACGCATGGCGGCGGCCCCGTCTCCCTCGATGGAGCCAAAATTTCCATGGCCGTCCACCAGGGCCATTCCCTTTTTAAAATCCTGTGACATGACCACCAGGGTCTCATAGATGGAGCTGTCGCCGTGGGGGTGGTATTTACCCATGGTGTCTCCCACGATACGCGCCGATTTCCGGTGGGGCTTATCGTGATCCAGATGGAGCTCGCTCATGTCGTAAAGCACGCGCCGCTGCACCGGCTTTAAGCCGTCCCTGGCATCGGGGATGGCCCTGGCAGTGATGACGCTCATGGAATAATCCAGGTAGCTTTTCTGCATCTCCTCGGAATATTCGGTCCTTAATATTTTTTCAGCCATTGTCAGGCTCTCCTTCTTTCCTGTTTTCCATTTCTCCGCATGGGACCGTCTGTTCCTTCCGGTCCCTCAGGCCGTTCTGCCCTGCCCTTTAGGCGTCGATCTCCGCCTCATCGGCGTGGTCGTAGATGAATTTTTTCCTGGGAGGAACGTCGCTTCCCATTAAAAGCTCTGTCACCTCGCTGGCCATCCGGGCATCCTCGATCTCCACCCGCTTGAGCACCCGGTTCTCCGGGTTTAAGGTCGTCTCCCAGAGCTGGTCCGCATCCATTTCACCGAGGCCCTTGTACCGCTGGAGGGTAAAATCTCCGGAATGGGTCCTTTTATATTCCTCCAGGGCCTTATCGTCATAGAGATACCGCTCCTCTCCCCGTTTTGGGACCACCTTATAAAGAGGCGGCATGGCGATATAAACGTGGCCGTCGTAGATCAGCTCCGGCATGAACCGGTACAGGAAGGTAAGCAGAAGCGTATCGATATGGCTTCCGTCCACGTCCGCATCGGTCATCAGGACGATCTTATCATATTTTAATTTGGTGATGTCAAAATCGTTGCCGTATCCCTCGGAAAAACCGCAGCCAAAAGCGTTGATCATGGTCTTGATCTCCGCATTGGCAAGAACTTTATCCATAGAGGCCTTTTCCACGTTTAAGATCTTTCCCCGGATGGGCAGGATCGCCTGGTACTGGCGGTTCCGGCCCATTTTTGCCGATCCTCCGGCAGAATCTCCCTCGACGATGAAGATCTCGCATCTGGACGGATCCCGGCTCTCGCAGTTGGCCAGCTTTCCGTTGCTGTCAAAGGAAAACCTGGATTTTGACAGCATATTGGTCCTGGCCTTTTCCTCTGCCTTCCGGATCTTTGCCGATTTTTCCGCGCAGGCAATGATGGATTTCAGAACCTCCAGATTCCGGTCGAAGAAAAGCTGAAGCTCCTCACCGCAGATGGAAAATACGGCCTTTGTAGCGTCTGCGCTGGCCAGTTTCGTCTTTGTCTGGCCCTCGAAGATGGGATCAGGGTGCTTCACTGCCACCACTGCCGTCATTCCATTCCTGGTATCGGCCCCGGTGAAGTTTGTGTCCTTTTCCTTAAGGATCCCCAGCTCCCTTGCGTATGTATTGATCAGGTTCGTAAACCGGGTCTTAAAGCCCACCAGGTGGGTGCCGCCTTCCTGGGTGAAGATGTTGTTGCAGAAGCCCAGAACGTTCTCTTCGAAGGCGTCCACGAACTGGAAGGCCGCCTCTACCTCGATATTTTCAACGGTTCCCTTAAAATATACCGGCTCATGGACCGCTTCTTTCCCGCCGTTCAGCTCCCTTACATAGGCCACGATGCCGTCAGGCTCAGAAAATACCAGGCTTTCCTCCTCGCCTGGACGGCGGTTTTCATAGCGGATCGTCAGACGGGGATTTAAATAGGCCGATTCATGGAGACGGCTTTTGAGCCAGTCGGCCTTAAAGCGCGTTTTTTCAAAGATCGTAGGATCCGGGAGAAAGTTGATCTCCGTTCCCGTTTCTTTTGTACGGCCCAAGACAGGCAGAAGCCCGTCCTTTAACTCCACTGTGGGGATCCCCTTTTCATATGCGTCAAAATGGATATATCCGTCCCTGTATACCTTAATGGACAGCCGCTCCGACAGCGCATTCACCACCGATGAGCCCACCCCGTGGAGACCGCCGCTGGTCTTATAGGAATCATTATCAAATTTACCTCCCGCATGGAGCGTGGAAAGCACCACACGCTCGGCGGAAACGCCTTTTTTATGTAAGCCCACCGGGATCCCTCGGCCATTGTCCCTTACGGTACAGGAGCCGTCGGCCTCCAGGGCCACCAGGACCTCCGTACAGTATCCCGCCAGGTGTTCGTCCACTGCGTTGTCTACGATCTCATATATTAAATGGTTTAAGCCCTTTGTGCCAACGCTTCCAATATACATGCCGGGCCGCTTCCTGACGGCTTCCAGGCCCTCTAAAACTGTGATACTGTCAGCATTATACTGTACTTTCGCCATGAAATACCTCCAAAATTCTTATGGCACGGCCGTCATATCCCGCGCCGTTTCCTGTGATCCATAAAACATAGTCCCACCCATTATACACTCACCCGGAGAGATTTTGCAAGGCTTTTAGCGAATCCATGTTCGATTTATTGTATCCGCCCAGCCGCGCATCTTTTTGCCTGCCCGCAGCGGACAAGGAGCGCCGGGCGTCTGCATGGACGGCTTCCTTTATGGAATGGATAAGGATTTGTATATTGATTTTTTTCCTTTTTCTGTTATATTAATATTTGGTCTTATTTTTAACAAAAAAGGAGAGTTACTATGAACAAACTTCTTGACCTCTTCCTTACCTTTGCCCGCATCGGCGGCCTGACCTTTGGCGGCGGCTACGCCATGCTCCCGATGCTCCAGAAGGAAGTCGTGGAAAAGCGCGGCTGGGCTTCGGAGGAGGAGCTGATGGACTACTACGCTATCGGACAGTGTACACCGGGCATCATTGCGGTGAATACGGCCACCTTTGTAGGTCAGAAGACCGCTGGTATCGCCGGAGGCATCATCGCCACCCTGGGCGTTGTATTCCCGTCCCTGATCATCATCACGATCATTGCCGCCTTTATCCAGAACTTTTCCGATCTGGCCATCGTCCAGAACGCCTTCGCCGGCATCCGCGTCTGCGTCTGCGTCCTGATCTTCAATGCAGTGGTAAAGCTCTGGAAAAAATCCGTCATTGACAAGCCGACCCTGGCAGTTTTTCTTGTTGTCTTTGCCGGATCCGCGTTCTTTAACCTGTCTCCGATCCTGTTCGTGATCCTGGCCGCTGTGGCTGGCATCCTTTTAAAGAATAAGGAGGTACAGGCAAAATGATGATCTATTTACAGCTTTTTTTTGAATTTTTCAAGGCCGGGCTTTTCGCCATCGGCGGAGGAATGGCTACGCTTCCCTTCCTCTACGATATTTCCGACAAGACCGGCTGGTTTACATACGGACAGCTTGCCGACATGGTGGCCATCTCCGAGTCCACCCCCGGCCCCATCGGCGTCAATATGGCTACCTATGTGGGCTTTACCACAGCTGGTATTCCTGGTTCTGTGATCGCCACTTTGGGACTCATCACTCCGTCCATCATCATTATCCTGATTATCGCAGGCTTTTTAAAGGCCTTCAAGGATAATAAATACGTCCAGCACGCCTTTTACGGTCTGCGCCCGGCATCCACCGGCCTCATTGCCGCCGCCGGATTTTCCGTATTCGCGCTGATCATGTTCCATAAAGACGCTTATGCGGCGTCTGGAAATATCCTGGATCTGGTGAGCATTCCCAACCTGGTCCTTCTGGCAGTGCTTTACTATTTTACCGCTGTCTGCAAAAAGACCAAGGGACTTCATCCGGTGGTTTTCATCGCCGCATCCGCTGTCATTGGTATTATCTTCCAGTTTGGCGGCGTGTAAGCCTGCTTCCGGCTCCTAAAGCCGTTCTGCCGCAGGCAGGTACTCATAAAAGCCGCAGGCCTGGCCCGGAGATATCCTCTCCGCCAGAGCCTGCGGCTCTTTTTTCTTTCGCTTTTTATTTCGTATTCTGTATGGAGTTCTGCTCCTCAGTCAGGTTCAGAAGATCTCCGATGACAGCGGCGTCCACAATGGCGATCATATTGGAGCCTTCCATCTGGAGATACCGTTTTTCACCCATAACATCCACGAAATTCCCCACATAGACCGTCAGGGACTCTGTGTTCCCGCCGTTGGAAAATTCCACATCCAGCGTCATCCTCTGATCCTCTGTAAGACCCGCGGAGGTCAGCTCCGGTCCGGTTGCATGGAAGGAGGCGAACTCCTGGGGCTTTAAGGCTGTCATTCCAGCTGCGATCCGGGTCATGGCCTCTGTATCCGCCGTCTTATAGGAAACGGTCTTTCCATCTACGACAGTCACGGCCTTTATAAGATCTCCGGCCGAAGCCGTAAGATCCAGGCTGTCCCGGACCACCAGGCTGTCATAATCAAAGACCAGGGCATCCAGAGCCTCTGGCTTTATGGTGTATATATTTTCACTTCCCTCAATGGTCATATAATAGTTTCCGTCCGGATCTGCATCGCCAATGAAAAGATATTTTTCTCCCTTTTCTCCGTCTGTGATATAAACGGAGTGATCCGCGTCATCCAGACCGTACTGGTCCAGATCCCCTGCGTTCTCCACCTCTGATACGGCACGAAGATTTAAAAATACATCCGCCATGGCCTGGAACCGCTCCTGGTCAATGGGGATCTCCTTATCTGTGGCGTCCTGCCAGACACCGTCCTCCATCTTAAACAGCATTTCCGCCTCCGGGCTGCTGTAACAGAAGTCAATGGGCTTTTCCAGAGCCAGGACCGGGATCTCCGCTCCGGTCATATCCGCTACGAAAGACTCGTCCCGCAGTTCCTTAAATTCCGTCTGGGGAGCCTCCGAAAAAGAAGCCTTTCCTCCGGAACAGCCTGCCAACATCAGTCCCAGAGCCATCACCACGGCTCCCGATACGATCTTTTTCTGTCTCATATTTTTTTCATCCTTCCATATTTAAAATTCGATCATGCCTGACCAGTATATCACAGCTTTGTGTCATCTCTGTGAATCCTCCAGACATTGTACCATACTTCCCTCATATTTCAATACCGATCCTCTTTTTCTTCCGCCGCACAGCCATCTCTGCGGAGGATTTTTCTGCGCCATGGACCGCTTAACGTAAACGCATATCTGCCGGAGAACTTTATCCGCTGATACATCCTTTTTCCTTTCCAACGAAAAGGACAGCCCGTTTTTTGGGGCTGTCTTTTCCGTTTTTGATATTTAATTTCAGAAGTTTCTCGGTATATAACGTACTGTAACGATATGCACCTCTTTCTTTTGTTTTAGCACACGATAAATGACAGCATAATTTTTTACGAACAACTGGCGATAATTGCCGTTTGCATAAGCCCCAGCGCGTCGGACCGCTCCGCGTTCCGGTAACTGTTCCAGACTAAAAATCGCACTTTCCAGTTCGTCAGCCATATTTAAAGCGGTATCAGGTTCTAACAGATTTTCTGCAATATAGGTATAGATACCGTCCAGATCACGATAAGCGCGGGCATAGAGTTTTACAACATATTTATCCAAAGTGTTTCCTCCGTAAAGAGGAAAGGGCTTCCCTTGCGTCTAGCAGAGCACCATCAGCAGCATACTCTGTTTCAGCTTCACTGATTGATGCATCTGTCCTTGCTGTTTCTATCATTTCTTCATATGCTTCAATGCTCATAACCACTAAATCACCGTAGCCGTTTTTGGTAATAAAAAGCGGCTCACGTCTTGCATGGCAAAGCTCGGAAATTTCTGTGGTATTTCTAAGGTCTGTAATCGGTCTGATCTGTGGCATATTGTACGCCTCCTCTCTTGTACATTATTATAGCAGAATTATGTACAAAACGCAAGATTGCTATGCAATATCCAGTTATAAATTTTTTGCAATGTCCTCATTTAAAAAGAGCCCGACTCGGCGTCAGACTCCATATCTCTCATACAAAAGCATCCAATTACCGCCAGCCCGAATCCCAGGGCTCCGCATATATACGATATGTGGGAAACCGACGGCACTGTCATTCCCAGAAGAATGATCCCCAGTCCAAGGATCTGGTATTTTACTCCTCGCATGAAAGCCCTCCTCTCCATCTATCTCAACTGTGGATTTCTTTCTGCTTAAAGTATACTACAATCCGCTGTCTGATAATATAGATATTTCCGAAATAATTTCTTACGATTCTATTGCTTCGGATCCAGCTTAAGGCCAGCCAGGGCTTTGGCAAAGGCGTTGTTCACCGGCTCCTCCGCTTCCTTCCTCTGCTGATTCATGTACCGGGCCACATCTCTTTTGGACACGCCTGCCCCCTCCTTCTTCCTCCGTTCCTGGAAGGCGGAAAGCTTCTCCTTATGACCGCAGGAGCAGACGAAGATCTGTCCGTCTCCCTTTCCCCGCAGCTCCATCCGTTTATGGCACACGGGACATCTGGCGTTGGAGGTCCTGGAGACCGTTTCCCGGTATCCGCACTCCCGGTCCTGGCAGACCAGCATCTCGCTGTTCTTTCCTTTCACCAGCAGCAGGTTTTTTCCGCACCTGGGGCATTTTTTACTTGTCATGTTGTCATGGCGGAATTTCCCCTCTCCCCGGCGGATCTCTCCGGTCAGCTCCTCCGAATAGCTGCGGATCTCAGACATGAACGCGGTCCTGGAAAGCTCTCCCCTGGCGATCCGGGAGAGCTTCATTTCCCAGTCTGCCGTCAGCTCCGGCTTTTTTAAGTCCTCCGGCACCAGCTCCAGAAGCTGCCGGGCCTTGGAGGTCAGAAGGATGTCCTTCCCCTTCTTCTCCAGAAGGAAGCTGGAAAACAGCTTTTCGATGATATCCGCCCGGGTCGCCACAGTACCCAGGCCTCCGGTCTCCCCCAGAGTCCTTGCCATGGCCTTATCCTGGGACTCCATATACGCCACCGGATTTTCCATTGCAGAAAGCAGGGTGGCCTCGTTGAAGTGAGCCGGGGGCTTGGTTTTTCCTTCGGTCATGGCAAAGGAAATTCCCTGGAGCACGTCTCCCTCCTTAAGGTCCGGAAGGATCTGGCCTGCCGCAGAGCTTCCATCTCCTCCGGCATCCTCTGAATCCGCCTCCATGCCTCCATCCAGATTTTCATAAACAGCCTTCCATCCGGCTGTCTTTATGACGTTTCCGTGGGCCGTGAACAGCTCCTCACCGGCTCTTACGGTGATCTCCGTCTGCTCATATTCACAGGGCGGGTACAGGACTGCCAGGAAGCGGCGTACCACCAGGTCATAGATCCGCCGCTCGTCGATGGTCATATGGGTCAGATCCACAAACTGCTCTGTGGGGATGATGGCGTGATGGTCCGATACCTTCTTATCGTCCACAAAGGAGGGCTTTGCAGGCAGCGGCTGGTTTATGAGCCGTCCCGCCAGGACCCGGTACGGGCCCACGGAGCATGCCTTTAACCGTTCCTTTAAGGTGGGGACGATGTCCGAGCTCAGATACCTGGAGTCTGTCCTGGGGTACGTTAAGACCTTATGGTTTTCATAAAGCCTCTGCATGATGTTTAAGGTCTCCTTGGCAGAGTAATCGAACCGGCGGCTGGCCTCCCGCTGGAGCTCCGTCAGGTCGTAAAGCAGGGGCGCCATGGTCTTTTTCGGCGTTTTCTTCACCCGCTCCACCACAGCCTGCTTCCCGGAGAGCTCCTTAAGGATATTCTCGATCCTCTCCTTCTGGAAGGAGCTTCCGCTGCCGCTCTTTTTGTCCTTCCAGGCCAGGGTGAGGCTGCCTGCCCGGCCGCGGATCCCGTAATAGGGCTTTGGCACAAAGCGGCGGATCTCCTCCTCCCGGCTGGCGATCATGGCCAGCGTCGGCGTCTGGACGCGGCCGCAGGAAAGCTGGGCATTGTATTTGCATGTCAGCGCCCGGGTGGCGTTGATCCCCACCAGCCAGTCGGCTTCCGCCCGGCACATGGCGGCACCATAAAGGGGCTCATACTCCCTTCCGTCCTTCAGATGGGCAAAGCCCTCCCGGATGGCCTTATCGGTGACCGAGGAGATCCAGAGACGTTTTAAAGGCTTTCTGGCCCCGGCCTTCTTAAGGATCAGCCTGGCCACCAGCTCCCCCTCCCGGCCTGCGTCGGTGGCGATGATGATCCCGCCCACATCCTTCCTGTGGATCTGCTCCTTTACGGCATTATACTGCTTTGCCGTCTGCCGGATCACCTCCAGTCTGAAGGTCTCAGGCATCATGGGAAGATCCTCCAGCTTCCATTCCTTATATTTTTTGTCGTAGTCCTCCGGGTCTGCCAGGGTCACCAGATGGCCCAGGCCCCAGGTGACGATATATTTTTCGCCCTCCATGGCCCCGTTTAGCTGCTTCTGGCATTTTAAGACCCTGGCGATATCCCTGGCCACGGACGGCTTTTCTGCGATCACAAGTTCTTTCATTCTGCGGCTCCCTTACTCTGTCTTCTGGGAAAAGATCTGCCGGAACAGATATTTTCCGCTTTCCGTCCGGAAGATCCTCCGGAACACGTCCTCCCGTGTCTCCGGGAGGGCTCCCTCTTCAAAAAGGTTCACTAAAAAGTCAGCCTCCACCAGGAGCTGGTAATCCATTCCGTCGATGTCCGTATACGTGTGGTGATGGCCCACCAGATAGGATACTCTTTGTATGACGGTTTCCGGCCATCCCTGGGAGGCCAGCAGCTTTTCTGCCTCCGGGGGACCTTCGATCTCCTGGTATTTTCCTGTGTTGCGGCCATATTTTTCTTCCGATCTATGGATCCCGATGTCGTGGACGATGGCCGCGGCCTCCAGGATCTCCTGATCCTCCTTCTTAAGCCGTTCCATCCGGCCCATGAGCCCAGCGTATTCATACACCTTGGTGAGATGCTGGATCCGTCTGGCATCTCCGGCGTCGTACCGGATCATGGCCAGCAGGAGACGGTCTGTTTTTCCCGGCCCATCCGCCGGACATTCCAGCTGCCGGTCGTAAGGCTCCTGCCTTACATGCTCTTCCATGACCTCCTCTGCGTCTACACAGCCCATGGATTCATAAAACCTCTGGGTCTCCACCGCTGAATGGGAGGAGATATAGAGCTTTTCCGCCCCATGGTCCCGGGCCCAGTCCTTTGCCAGTAAAAAAAGCTGCCGTCCGGCCCCATGTCCCCTGAGATCCTCAGATACATGGAGGCTGGTCATATCCCTGTACTGGCCCCGGCTTCCCATGTGTCCGCCTTCCACGGACACAAACCCTTTGAGGATCCCCGGAAGTCCCAGGGCCTCTGCCTGGAACGCCCCGTATACGGCCCCGTTTCCATCTATGGTATCCTTTAGGCACTGCACCAGAAAATCGTATTCCTCCCGGCTCCAGTCATCAATAAAAGGGGCCGGTTCGATCACCCACCGGCCCTCTCTTTTACGGTAGCAGTCCTGTACCGTCTGATGTCTTATGAAGTCCTGGAACAGCTCCGGCGTCAGCTCATGCTTTTCAAGTCTCCGATACTGGATCATCCCAAAACACTCCTTTTATTTATCCCAGATATGCTTTAATAAGACGGAAGGTATTCTCCACCCCGTCCACATGGCTTCTCTCATAGCCGTGGGAGGCGAACACGCCCGGTCCGATGAGTCCGTGGCGGATATCGTTTCCGGCCTTTAAGGTAGCCTCCACATCGGAGCCGTAGTGGGGATAAATATCCACGGCAAAATCAATGCCATTTTCCTTTGCCAGACGGATCTGGGTCTTTACCACGTCATAGTTATACGGTCCGCCGCTGTCCTTGGCGCAGATGGATACCTGATGCTCTGTGCAGGAAAGTCCCTGGCCTACACAGCCCATGTCCACAGACCATGCCTCGGTCACGCCCTGGGGCACCGGAGCACAGCCGCCGTGGCCCACCTCTTCATAGATGGTAAAGTGCAGGTAGATCCGGCGCTTTGTGGCCACCTTCTCGTCCTTCAGATATCTGGCATAGCCCATGAGGATGGCGGAGGACAGCTTATCATCCAGGAAACGGCTCTTGATGTAGCCCTTTTCCGTCACACGGAACCGGGGCTCGAAGCAGACATAGTCGCCGGCCATGATCCCCAGGGCCTCGGCGTCGGCCTTCGTCTTTACATCCTCGTCCAGGATCACCTCCATCACATCCCAGGTCCTGGGTGTGGTCCCATAGCTTCCGTTCACATGGACCGACGGGTTGGCAAGCTGGCAGGTTCCCTCATAAATGCCGTTGAATTTTGTGATCACGCGGACGTTCTCCGCCTCGGCATTGTTGGCCTGCATCCCGCCGATGTTGGTAAGCTTTAAATGGCCGTCTGCCTTGATCTCATGGACCATGGCTCCCAGGGTATCGCAGTGCCCCTCCAGTAAGATGGCGTCATTCTCATCCTCTCCGCCCAGGTCTGCGATGACGCTGCCCTTTCCGGTGCGGTATGCGTGATAGCCCATTTTTCCGAATTCGTCTAACAGATACTGGGTCACGCCCTCTCCATAGCCCGAGGGGCTGTCGATATTGATGAGGTTTTCTGCCTGTTCCAGGATGTAATCCACGTATTTTTTATTGTCCATAGTACCTTCTCCTTTTTTATTTTCTATGTCCCATCATAGCATAAGATCGCTGTTTATGCAATGAAGGTCCAGCCGCTTTTTCAGCTCCGCATGCTCTGGAGCGGAAAGCTCCGGATCAGTCTTAAGGAGCTGTTCCACATCCTCGGAGACCTTCTGTAAGGTCACAGCGTCCGTATAAATATCTGCCAGCTTAAATTCCAGGTCCCCGCTCTGGCGGATCCCGAAAATATCTCCCGGCCCCCTGAGCCTCAGATCCTCAGATGCGATGAAAAAGCCGTCGTTGGATTTATTTAAGACCTCCAGCCTCTGGTTTTTTCCCTTGTCCCCGGAGGCGTTGACCATGATGCAGTAGGACTGGTCCCCGCCCCGACCCACACGGCCCCTCAGCTGGTGAAGCTGGGCCAGGCCGAACCGCTCGGCGTTTTCGATCATCATGACCGTGGCGTTGGGAACGTTGACCCCCACCTCCACCACCGTTGTGGACACCAGGACCTGGATCTCTCCCCGGGCGAAGGCCTCCATGATCCCGTTTTTTTCCTTTCCCTTCATCCGGCCGTGGAGGTACTCCACCCGGATCCCGGGAAGATTTTCCCGCAGAACCTTTGTATAATCCAGGACATTTTCTGCCTGGATCATCTCGCTTTCCTCCACCATGGGACAGATCACATAGGCCTGACGGCCCTTTTCCACCTCTCCGGCGATGAACTTATACGCCCGGCCCCGGTAGCTGGTATCCACCACACAGTTTTTAATGGGAAGCCGGTTGGCCGGAACCTGGTCGATGACCGAAATGTCCAGATCCCCGTACAGGATGATGGCCAGGGTCCTGGGAATGGGCGTGGCGCTCATGACCATCATATGGGGGAAGCTGCCCTTGCTTCCAAGAAGCTCCCTCTGGGCCACGCCGAACCGGTGCTGTTCGTCAGTGATCACCAGGGCCAACCGGTCATAGACCACCTTTTCCTGGATCAGGGCATGGGTTCCGATGATGATGTCCGCCTCGTGGGAGGCGATCTTTTCATAGGCCAGCCGCTTTTCCTTTGCCGTCATGGAGCCGGTCACCAGCACGGCGCAAAAGGGAACGTCATATTTCCGGAACATGGCCTCCACAGTCTCATAATGCTGCTTTGCCAGCACCTCTGTGGGAGCCATAAGAGCCCCCTGGAAGCCGTTTTCTGCGGCAGAGACCAGCGCCAGGACGGCGATGATGGTCTTTCCGGAGCCCACGTCTCCCTGGATCAGCCGGTTCATGACCTTTCCGCTTTTAAGATCCGCGTAAACCTGCGACAGAGTCCGCTTCTGGGCCTCTGTGAGCGCGTAGGGAAGGGCAGCCTCCAGGCGGCGGCTTTCTGTATCCTTTTCAAATATAAAGCTGCTCTTTAAGTCCTCCCGGCTCTCCTTAAGGCGGCGGACTGCCAGTAAGAATAAGAAAAATTCATCGTATACCAGCCGCTTTCTGGCAGCCATAAGGTCTGCCTGATCCTCGGGGAAATGGATGTGCTCGATGGCAAAATTATATTCTGCCAGCTCATTGGAAACCCTGAGCCCTGCCGGAAGATAATCCTTTTCCATGACCCGGAGGCTTAAGGCCTGCTCCATGGCCGAGGTGATGGTCTTATTGCCCAGCCCCCTGGTCTGGCCGTAGACCGGCTGCATCCGCTTTAGAAGTGTTTCATAGACCTCTGGCCGGTACATCTGGGGCTGCTCCATCACCAGACCGTTTTTTTTCCGGCTCACCTTCCCCCGGAAGATATAGCGGCTTCCAGGCTTTAAGGTGTTTTTCAGATAGGGCATGTGGTACCACACCAGCCGCAGCTTTCCGGTCATGTCGCTGATGGATGCCGTCACCATGGATGCAGAGCCGAAATGATGGCCCGAAGCGCCGTTTTTTAAGCAGCCGTCCACAGCCATGACCGCTCCGTCCTCAAGAGCTCCCATGGGCTTTGGCTCCTCAAAGGTATCGTAGCCCCTGGGATAGTAATGGAGCAGATCGTCCACAGTCCTTACGCCCACCTTTTCAAACAGCTTTGCCGTTTTTTCTCCGATGCCCTTTAAGGTCTCCACCGGCTGCATATTATCTGTATTCATATTTCCAACCCTTTAAAAAACGCCGCGTACCGGCCCGTATCCCGGGCCTCCGCGGCGCATATCCATTGGTTCTGTTCCTTTTTATTCCACAGACAGCAGATAGTAGTAGATGGGCTGTCCGCCGTCGTTTAACTCCACTTCACAGTCCGGGAACTGTGCCCGCACCTGCTCTGCCAGCGTTTCCGCCTCGTCCTCCGTCACGTCTGCGCCGTAGTAGATGCTGATCAGCTCCGCATCCTGGTCCGCCATGCGCCGGATGGTCTCCACGGTGGTCTCTGCCACGGATTCTCCCACAGCCAGCATACCGGAATCCCCGATGCCCATGATGTTGCCCTCCCGGATCTCCATGCCGTCGATGGTGGTATTCCGGACCGCATAGGTGATCTGTCCGGTGCGGATCCGTCCCATCTCTTCCGTCATGCTCTCCATATTTTCCTCCGGAGAGGCGTCCGGCATAAAGTTGATCAGGGCTGCGATCCCCTGGGGTACGGTTTTTGAGGGGACCACCAGGATCTTCTTATCCTCCACCAGGCTCTTTGCCTGCTCTGCCGCCAGGATGATATTCTTGTTGTTGGGAAGGATATAGATCACGTCGGCATTGACCTTATCAATGGCGTTTAACATATCCTCGGTGCTGGGATTCATGGTCTGGCCGCCTTCGATCAGATAGTCGGCGCCGATGCCCTTGAAGATCTCTCCCAGGCCCTCGCCGATGGAGACCGCAATAAAGCCGTAGGGCTTTCTGGGCTCCTCTTTCTTCTTCTGTTCTTCCCGTTCAGCCGCAGCCGCCTTTTCTGCGTTCTGGATCAGCCGCTCGTGGTGCTCCTCCCGCATATTGTCGATCTTCATCCGGGAAAGGGAGCCGTAGGTCAGAGCCCTTTCAATGGCAAGGCCCGGGTTATTGGTGTGGACATGGACCTTGACCACATCCTCGTCGGAGACTACTACCACACAGTCCCCCAGGGATTCCAGATAGCCCTTGAAGCTGTTCTCCTCTTTTTCCCCATATTCTTTTTCTACATTAATGATAAACTCCGTACAGTAGCCGAATTTAATATCCGCAGTATCGATCTCTTCCCGTCCGGCTGCCGCAGAACCGGTGTAGCCGCCGGTCTCCACCTGGGCGTCAAAGGGGATCCCCCTTCCTAAAAGGCCGTCCAGGCCGCCCTTCATCACCTGCATAAGGCCCTGGCCGCCGGAGTCCACCACGCCTGCCTGCTTTAACACAGGAAGCATTTCCGGCGTCTGGCTTAAGACGTAATCGCCGTGCTCGATGACCTTCTCAAGGAATTCCACGATATCGTCGGTCTCTGCCGCCAGCTCCACAGCCTTTTCCGCCATGCCCCTGGCAACGGTCAGGATCGTACCCTCTTTGGGCTTCATGACCGCCTTATAGGCCGTCTCCGCAGCTCTTGTGAAGGCGTTGGCAAGGACGGTCACTGTGATCGTATCCTCGCCGGCGATCTCCTTTGTAAAGCCTCTGAAAAGCTGGGATAAGATCACGCCGGAGTTACCGCGGGCCCCGCGCAGGGAGCCGGAAGATAACGCCTTGGCGATGGAGCCCATAGAAGGCTCTGCGATGGCAGCCACTTCCCTGGCAGCGGCCATGATGGTCATTGTCATATTGGTGCCCGTATCCCCGTCCGGGACAGGAAATACATTTAACTCATTAATCCATTCCTTTTTCGCTTCCAGGTTCTTGGCAGCAGAAAGAACTGCTGTCTGGAACAGAGAAGCGTCTGCGGATTTAATTCCCATGGATTACTTCCTCCTTAATCTATCACTCTCACGCCTTCAACGTAAATATTGATCTTTTCCACCGGCATCCCGGTAAATTCTTCTACTTTATATTTGACATTTTCGATCAGGTTGTCAGCAACCGTGGAGATGCTGACGCCATAGGATACGATCACATGGAAATCAATACTGATTGCATTGTCGTTGACTGTGACGTTGATGCCATGGGTCAGGCTTTCCCGCTTTAAAAGCTTCACAAGACCGTCTTTCATGCTGACCGCAGCCATTCCCACGATTCCGAAGCATTCCACAGCAGTCGTTCCGGCATAAAGCGCGATCACGTCCGTATCGATCAGGATCCGGCCCATTTTATTATTAATACATCCCTTCATAGTCCTGCCTCCATTTCCATTAAAATAAACGCCGGCGCCTGGATCCCCTGTAAAAAAACGTAAATCCGTATGCGCAGTCCCGTCGTTATGCGGCTAGTATACCATAACATACTACCACTGTCCATCTCTAAGAAAAATTTTTTCATAAAAATGAAGTATTTTTTTATTTTTCTCTTGCAAATTTCTACACTTTCTGCTATCATACATGTGTTATGGATTTTTGTATAAATCCCAAGAAGTGTTAAGGAGGTGCAATCATGGCAAAATGCGCTATTTGTGAAAAAGCTGCTCACTTTGGTAATGGAGTAAGCCATTCCCATAGAAGATCCAATAAAATTTGGAAAGCTAACGTTAAGTCTGTAAAGGTGAAAGTTAATGGCGGAGCTCAGAAGATGTATGTATGTACTTCTTGCTTAAGATCCGGTCTCGTAGAGAGAGCTTAATACCTCCGAACCAGATAACGACAAAACCAAGGCATGTGAACCGGAATCCGGTCCATATGCCTTTTTTGTTTTGTTCAGAAAGCTTCCCCCCCATGCCAGAAACAGGAATGTAAAAAGCGGCCCGCCGTGTCTCCACAGCTGACCGCTCCTGTTCCTTATCCGCATGCCTCTTTACGGTTCCTGATCCTCCTCGATCAGACGCATGCCCGCCGTCTCGGTCACAGGAAGGGAGAATACGATGGCCCTGGCCTTGGTCTCCAGCCCGGCTTTTTCCATGATGCTCGTCATGATGGCATTTTTTCCTTCCTTCCTGGTCACCATAAAGATCACCTCTTTTTCCTTTGCCAGGGAGACTCCGAAAAACTTCTCAACCTTTTCCGCCCCGGTCCCCTTGGCGTGGATCACGGTCCCGCCCGGCGCATGGGCCGTTCTGGCAGCATCCATTACAAGCTCCGTGTAGCCCTGGTTGGCGATCACCACCAAAAGCTCATACTTTGTATCCTTCAACGTGCTCTCCTCCCCCTTTACGAACCCACGGCCGTCCGTGAGAAACTCAAACTGCTTCTTTCCTCCGATGCTGCTGACGGGAACGATGAACGCGATCCCGCTTCCCGGTATATCGATCTTGATCTGGCGTTCCAGCCCGGTCTTTAACCGCTTCCACCCTTCCCCTGTGACAACAGAAAAGATCACCGCCTTCTCCGCCGCCTCCAGGCCAAAGGCATCCAGGATCTCCGAAGCCGCCGTTCCCCGGCCGTATGTAAGAAGAGTCACCGAAAGACCATACTCCCGGTAAAAATCCAGGAAACGCCGGGCCTGGTTCCGGTCACTGATGGTCGCCATCATATATAATCCGCTCATATAAACCTCATATTCTTTAAAATCCAGACTTTATCCTGCATGGACCTCCAAAGCCCTCTGTTTCCCAGTTACAGCTCGATGACCGCATTGTCATCGATGCCGTCAAAAGCCAGGACGCCAGTTCCGGCAGAAGCCTTCCTCTGCTTCCGTTCTGTGATCCTTGCATAGAGCCCCATGATCTGAATGGTGATTAGGGGCGTCATGGCAACCATGGCCACAACGCCGAAGGCATCCGTTACGATATTTCCTCCCAACGCCGTACAGGCTCCCTGGGCCAGGGGCAGCAGGAAGGCCGCCGTCATGGGTCCCGATGCCACGCCGCCGGAGTCAAAGGCAATGGCCGTGTAGATTTTTGGAACAAAGAAGGAAATTCCAAGGGCCACCGCATAGCCCGGGATCAAAAACCAGAGAATGGAGATTCCTGTGATCACGCGGATCATGGCCAGTCCCAGGGACACGGCCACGCCCACAGAAAGCCCGGCGCCCATGGCTCCGGCCGAGATGGCCCCGTCGGTGATCTCCTCCACCTGCTTATTTAAAACGTATACGGCCGGCTCTGCCTTGACGATGAAATATCCGATGACCATGGCGATGGGCACCAGGATCCATGTAAAACGGAAACCGGCCAGAACCTGGCCCAGATAATTTCCCGCCGGCATGAAGCCCGCGTTGGCACCGGTAAGGAACAGTACCAATCCCAGGTAGGTATAAACAAAGCCCACCAGGATCTTTTTCACCTTCCGTTTCGCCAGTTTTAACAGGAATATCTGAAAAATCATGAAAAACAGGAAGATGGGGAGAAGGGCCATGGCGATCTCCTTCATATATAAAGGGAAGTTCAGAAGGAACATGAGTCCCATTTCCCTGGAATCGCCAAACTCCTGGATCACCGGCGCTGTGTAGGCGGCATTCTGGGGATTGTAGATCATGCCCAGGATCATCACGGCCAGGATCGGCCCCACCGAGCACAGGGCCACCAGGCCGAAGCTGTCGTCGGCCGCATGGCGGTCGCTTCGGATGGCCGATACGCCCACGCCCAGGGCCATGATGAACGGCACGGTCATGGGACCGGTGGTAACGCCGCCGGAATCAAAGGCCACGCTTAAAAAATCCTTTGGCACAAAGGCCGCCAGGACAAATACCACGGCGTAGCAGACCACCAGGAGCGGCGGAAGGGCCATGGAAAACAGCATACGCAGGAGGGCGATCACCAGAAAGGCCCCAACCCCGCAGGCCACCGACAGGATCAGCGTCATATTGGGCACCGCCCGGCACCTGGCCCGCCAGAACCTGGAGATCCGGTTCTGAAATGGTGACGATAAACCCCAGAAGGAATGCCACTGCCACGATCACCGGCAGGTTCCGGCTCCTGGTCAGGCAGGTGCCAATGCGCTCGCCCATGGGCGTCATGGACATTTCCGCGCCCAGGGTAAAAAACATCATGCCCACCAGGATCAGCACCGCTCCCATAAGGAAGCACAGAAGGACGCTGGGGGAGAGGGGCGCAATGGTAAAGCAGAGGAGCAGGACGATGCCGATGATGGGGAACACCGCCTGGGCCGCCTCTTTCCACTTTTCTTTTAATTTTTTTCTGATTCCAGACTGTTCACTCAACGTTCTCTTTCCTTTCTTACGGATCCGTTCCGTCTTATGAACAACAGAACAGATTATAACCCAGGATCAGAAGCGAAATGGCAATGACCACCATCACAAAGGATTTGGGGAGGATCAGTACCCAGGTCATGCCGACGCCGGTGCAGAAGATCATAAGGCCGCACAATCGTTTCATACCAGCCTCCATTGGAAAAGACGTTCTGGTACATCATATGCAGCCGGACTTCCTATTTTTCTTCTTTTGCCTCCGCTTCATAACCCGCTTTCATATCCTCCGCCTTTTCCATGGCCTCCGGGGAAATATCCTTTCCGCCCACAAAGCGGTTTACCAGATCCGGCACCATATCCAGAGCCTTTGTCATGGCGTCCTGGTGCCGGATGTTCACAAGCCGGGTCATTCCGTTCTGGATCACCAGGATGGCGCTGGGGGACATCCTGGCTCCCATGCCGCCGCCGGTATTGGCTTTGGAATTCTGGACATAGGAGCCGGCTCCCATGCCGCAGGACACGTCCATCAAGGGTATGATGACGGCATCCTCCACCTTTAACGGCTCTCCCACCACGGTCTTTGTCGTAATAAAATTATCCATACCCTTCAAAAGCGCGTCCACCGTTGAAGGAAACTGATTTTCTGCCATTTCTTACTCCTTTCTCCTGCCTCTTCCCCGCAGCAGCCTGCGGAAATTTTTGTTTAAGAATACACGGCCGGCGGTCCACAGGACTGTGGCTGCGCGGATCCGCCCCCGGATATGGACCTCTCCCTCCAGGATCTTTTCCTCAAACTCCGGGATCAGCGTGAAGCTCCTGGCGTAAACGCCGTAAAAGGGACTGACCGCCGCCAGTACCTGGCCCGTATAGCTGGGATCCTCAAACCCGAACCGCAGGGTTCCCTTAAGGGTCTGTGGAAGCAGATGGCGGATCAGCCGGACGATCTGCCGCCGTACCAGCCGGAAGGTCTTTTTGTTTTCCTCATCCGCGAGGGTCCTCTTAAGCTTCCGGTATTTCATCTTTGCAGAGTGGAACCGCTCTCTCATACGCGCTGCCGCGTTTTTTAACCGTTCCAGGCGGGACGGGCGTTTTTCTGCTTCCTCCATCCCGGTCTGCTGCGGCAGACGATCGGGACTCTCCTCCCCTGCTCCCAGAAGCTCGGCCATATGGACCATTTCCGGCTCCTGGTCCACAGGTATGCCGGCTTCCTCCTGTCCGGCCCCCGGACCGATGACCGGATCCTCCTGGGAACCGCCGGCCCCAGACATCTCCCCCTCCGGCCCGTATGGCGGAAAGCAGTCGTCCATCCCTGCCCAGGGATCCTCATTTCCCGTATCCTCCGTCTCCGGCTCCCTTTCCCAGAGGGTCTCCTGGAACGGCTGGAGCCATAAGACCTTCACCGTCACCACCAGCTTCTCCTCCCAGGAGGCCGTGACCCGGAAGGTACGGAACAGCCAGGAAATACAGGCCTCGCCTCTGGAGATCTTATAAAAGCTTCCATCCGCCCGGTACCGCACCGGAACAAAGAGGGCCAGGAGGACACCCGCCAGGATCAGCCCCAGGACTGCAAGCAGGATGATCCCCAGGATCTTCAGTATGAACAATAACACATGGAGCATTCCAGACTCCCCTACTCTTTCAGATTTCCCAGGAGAAAACCGGCAACGTCAAAGCCTCCGGTCTTCTGGTATACCTGGTTGACGATCCTGGCAGAAAGCCGGACCGCATCGTCGTGGTCGGCGGCGATCCCCAGGATCAGCATATCTTTTTCCTTATAATATGGCTGTGCCAGGGCCATGGCGGGATAAAGGTCCAGAAGGTTTTTCTCATTGGAGGGAAGGGTCAGGATCCAGTATCCTGTTTTTTTCCCTTCTCTCACTGCCTGGATGATGGAATACCGCCGTTTCTTCGCCTCATCCCCCACATACAGCCGTTCATAAAACCGCATCCTAGCCGCAGTATTTCAGGATACAGCGCCGCAGAAGATCCAGGGCCTCCATGGCTGACTGTTCCCGTATTTCTGTTCTGGAGCCGTGGAAATGGCACTCCTCCACCGTCACGTCGCCGTTCAGACAGCAGGCAATATAGACCAGGCCCACGGGCTTTTCATCGGTGCCGCCGTCTGGGCCTGCGATCCCGGTCACTGCCACAGCGGCCTCCGCATCGGCCTCCTCTGCTCCTCCGGCCGCCATTTCCCTGGCCGTGGGCTCACTTACAGCCCCGTATTTTTTCAGCGTGTTTTTCCCCACTCCCACCATTTTCCTCTTGGCCTTATTGGAGTAGGTGACAAAGCCCTGGTTAAAGACCTCTGAGGCTCCGGCCACATTGACGATCTTTGACGCGATCATACCACCGGTGCAGGATTCCACTGTGGTCACTGTCAGCTTGTTTTTCACCAGGAGACGGACCACGGCTTCCTCCATAGTCTCGTTTTCCCTGGTGGTATAGTACATATCTCCCAGGGCTTTTTTTATGGATCGGGATACGGGCCTTAAAAGCTCCTTCGCCCGTTCCTCATCGGTCTCCGCCGTTTCTGCCAGAACATGGACCTCCTTGCCCCGCCGCCTTGTGCAGACCGGGACGGCGCTTCCCTGGTTCAGGATCTCCTTTAAGGCGTCTTTTACTTCGGTCTCGCTGACTCCATAGATCTTAAAGATCTGTCCATAGCCCTTTTCTGTTCTGATCATTACATTTTCCCTTCTTTCAGAACATTCACGTTTTTCGCAATATAATCCACCAGAGAGATCACAGTCAGGACCAGGGCGATCCATACCACAGCCGTTGTCACCATGGACAGGGCCGGGATCCCAACGATCAGAAGGACCACTGCGATCATCTGGAAGGTGGTCTTAAACTTTCCCCAGTAGCTGGCGGCAATGACCACCCCGTTGTCAGAGGCCACCAGACGGAAGCCGCTGATGATAAATTCCCGGCTGATGATCACAATGACCATCCAGGCCGGGAGCTCCTTGAGCTCCACCAGGCAGATCAAGGCCGAGCATACCAGCAGCTTATCGGCCAGAGGGTCCATAAATTTTCCAAAGTTGGTCACCAGATTGTATTTCCTTGCGATCTTTCCGTCCAGCATATCGGTCAGGCTGGCAATGATGAAGATCGCTGCGGCCACATACCGCAGGGTCTGGTTTTCGCCGCCGTCATATAAAAGGGCCACCACAAAGAACGGGATCATGATCACCCGCAGGATCGTCAGTTTATTCGGTAAATTCATCTTCAACCTCCCCAATCAGATCATATTCCAGAGCGCCTGTGACCCGGACCCGTACAAAGTCCCCGGACATCAGGGAAAGCCCTGTGTTCACAAAGATCAGCCCGTCCACGCCTGGGCTGTCCATATAGGTGCGGCCCACATAGGCGTTTTCGTCGGCCACCTTTCCCTCGATCATCACTTCCAGAACGCTTCCCTTCATGGACTCGGACTTTTCAAAAGCAATGTCCTGCTGAAGCTCCATGATCTCCGCCCTCCGGTCCTCCTTCACCTCATCGGGTACCTGGTCCTTAAAGGAATAGGCCGGGGTATCCTCCTCCGGAGAGTAAGCGAAGACGCCCAGGCGGTCAAACTCCATATCGTCCACAAACTCCATGAGGGTCTCATGGTCCTCCTCCGTCTCCCCCGGGAAGCCGGAAATAAAGGTGGTTCGCAGAGCGATATCCGGGATCTCCCGGCGGAGCTTTGCCACCAGCTCCCGGATCTCCTTATTGCTGGTCCGCCGTCCCATGCGCTTAAGAATGGCGTCACTGGCGTGCTGGATAGGAATATCCAGATAGTGGCAGACCTTCTCTTCATTCTTTATGGTCTCGATCAGCTCGTCGGTGATCTCCTCGGGATAACAGTACTGGAGACGGATCCACTGGATCCCCGGAATCGAAGAAAGCCGTCTTAAAAGCTCTGGAAGCTTCTTCTCCCCATACAGATCCTTTCCGTAAAGGGTCGTCTCCTGGGCCACCAGGATCAGCTCCTTTACCCCCTGGTCCGCCAGCTCCCTGGCCTCCTTTTCCAGCTGCTCCATGGGAACGCTCCTGTATCTTCCCCTTAAATAAGGAATGATGCAGTAGGTGCACCGCTTATCGCAGCCCTCAGCGATCTTTAAAAATGCGTAGTGGCCGCCGGTGGTCACCAGCCGCTTTGTTTCCTTGCCCACCGGTGCGTCGATGTCCTTAAATACCAGTGTTTTTTCACCCTTTAAAGCCTCTCTTATGGCTCCGGCGATCTCCTCATAGGATGTGGTGCCTAAAACGGCATCCACCTCCGGGATCTCCTCGGTAATCTCGTTTTTATACCGCTCCGCCAGGCATCCGGTGACGATCAGGGCCTTCAGACGGCCGCTCTTTTTAAGCTCTGCCATCTCCAGGATGGTGTTGACGCTCTCTTCCTTGGCATCCCCGATGAAGCAGCATGTGTTGACGACGATCACATCGGCATCCGATTCATCGTCCACAAAGCTGTATCCCTCTCCGCCCAGGATCCCGAGCATTTTTTCCGTATCCACCAGGTTTTTATCACAGCCCAGTGATATGAAAAGCAGATTCATTCCAGTTTTTCCTTTCTTTTGAAAAAAAGGGGAAGCCAGCAGTAAATCCCTAGAGCTGTTCTCCCCCCTTTGTTCCTTTTATTCTTCCTTTTCAGCCTCTTCTGCGGCGTCTTTGGCACCGCACTCTGCTTCATCGTTCTCTGTCAGAGAAGCCTCCTCCGGCAGCTCCTCCTCTTCGGGAAGGATCGTCACCTTCTGCTCGTATAATTCCTGTACGGCTGTGGAAAGCGGCTTCTTTCTCGCTGCTCCGGCCACTAAGGGATCGGCTCCGGCGATCAGCTGTCTGGCGCGCTTGGCTGCCGCGATCACGATGGAATAACGGCTCTGGACCACCGGCTGCTCACCCGGCTCCACGCCGCTGTTTACTGCCTCGATCAGGTCTGTATAAGATGGATGTAACATAAAAGGTCTCCTTTCGCATTCTGCGTTCTTTAACAGCCGCCTTTTCCTCCGGCAGCTGCTCCCTGCTTCTATATATTACCGGCTGAGGCCCGGATCCGCCATGGATCAGAGGCTTTCCGCCAGTTCATGCAGCTCTGTTTTTATCCGGTCCATCAGCGTTCTGCTGTTTCCGGCCTTTAAGTGCTGGGACTGGATCAGATGGTGGAGCTCCTCCACGCACTGGTCCACGGTGTCGTTCACCAGGATGTAATCATAGGACTCCATTTCCTCGGATTCCTCCAGAGCCCGTTTTAAACGGCTGGCGATCACTTCCTCCGTCTCTGTTCCGCGGCTCACCAGCCTCCGCTTCAGCTCTGCGGCTGTGGGCGGCACCACGAAGATCAGGATGGCGTCCGGGTACTGCCTTTTCACATTCAGCGCACCCTGGATCTCGATCTCAAGGATCACGTCCTTCCCCTCGGCCATTTTGGATTCCACATAGGATCTGGGAGTCCCGTAATAATGGTTCACATACCGGGCGTGCTCGATGAGGCGGTCGTTCTGGATCAGCTCCTCAAACTGCCCGTCGGTCATAAAGAAATATTCCCGTCCGTCCTGCTCTCCGGGACGGGGAGCTCTCGTGGTGGCAGAAATGGAAAGCGCATAATTATCGTATTTCTCCAACAGCGCCTTCATGACCGTTCCCTTGCCTGCCCCGGAAAAGCCCGAGACAACGGCCAGCATCCCTTGTCGTTTCATAGTCATCACTCCAGTATTATTCAATGTTCTGAATCTGCTCTCTTACTTTTTCGATCTCTGTCTTTAAAAGGATCCCCTGGTCTGAGATCTCCAGATCATTGGATTTGGACAGGATCGTATTGGATTCCCGGTTCATCTCCTGGGCAATAAAATCCAGCTTCCTTCCCACACTGCCGCCGGCCAGAAGCTCCTTCTTCATTCCCTCGATATGGCTCCTTAAGCGGACCGTCTCCTCGTCCACACAGATCTTATCGGCAAAGACCGTCACCTCTGTGAGGATCCTGGACTCGTCGATGGTGGAGTTCTGGAGAAGCTCCCGTACCTTGTCTCCCAGCCGCTGCCGGTATTCCTCCAGGATCTTCGGGGAACGCTCCTCGATAAAGTCCACCATAGACAGCATATGGTCCAGCTTTCCGATCAGGTCGTTCTTCAGGTTCTCTCCCTCTCTGAGCCTTGTCTCCACAAAGTTTTCAGCGGCTCCCTTCAGGACCTCCTGAAGCATGGCCCACATGTGCTCCTCGTCCTCCGGCACCTGCTCCATGGTAAGGACCTCCGGGCACCGGGAGAGCATGGAAACGGTCACATCGTCCTCCAGACCGAACTGCTCTGCCATCTTTTCAAAGTTTTTCATATATTCGGCGGCCAGTGTGCTGTTATATTTTAAGGAAACCTGGTCCTCCGTATAATCCTCGTAGGTAATAAACACATCGACCTTGCCCCTCTGGATATAATCCTTTAAGAGGGTCCGCATCGCCGCCTCGAAATAGTTGAATTTCTTGGGCATTTTGATGCTCAGGTCCAGATAGCGGTGGTTCACTGCCTTGATCTCAACAGATATCTTACATTCATCCGTCACGGCCTCGCACCGGCCGAAACCGGTCATGCTTTTTATCATTTTCAACCATGCCTCGCTTTCACATAGATAAAATTATTATAAGGCAAATGGAAAAGGTAGTCAACCAGTTTTGCCCATGAGATACCGCTTCCTATATTTTAACTGCACATAGGTCATGACCTGCTTCCAGCAGACCGGATTGGAAAGGCCGCCGAAGGCTCCCACCACCGGAAGGCCCTGGATAAATTTGGCGGCCAGCATGTCTATGGCAAAGGCGTTTCCCGCCGCCTGGATCTGTGCCTCCAGATCCTCTTCGGATACGGTCAGTTCTTTCTTCTGAACCAGCGTATAGATCAGCCTGTCCACCCGTGCGTTGTTCTCGGCCCACTGCTCTCCCCGGCTGACAGAAGCCTCCAGGAGACATAAGATAAAAAACCGTTCCTCCGGCGTATCATAGGAAAATCCAAAATACAGCGCCGTCTCATAAACGCCCCTTAAAAGCATAGCTGTAAATATGGCGATGTCCGGCAGGCCCACGCCTAAAAGCCCCAGCCCCAGGCCCTCCGCCGCGCTGACAGCCTGGTTTTTCAGATTCCTTCTGGCAGCCTCGGTCCGGAGCTCTTTGTACTCCTTCCGGCTTTCCTTTAAATCCAGGGAAAAATCCCGGACCTTAAAATCCTTTTCCAGTTCATCCCTCCGGTAGGTCTTTTCGATCAGAAGATTCCCCTTTTCAAAAATCGTCCGGAAGGCCATGCAGAACGCCTTCTGAAGGTTTTCCGACATCTTTGGAGGGATCCTGGCCGTCAACGCCTCCTTCCATCCGGGCTCTGTATGAGATAAAGCCCTTTGCTCCAGCCGTTTCTCTTCCTTTTCGATCTTCTCCAGCTCCAGGGTCACTGGAGATTTTTTTATGAATTTCATATTTCCTTTCACCTCCTGCTGCTGTTTTCTACGGATTATAGCAGAAACAGAAGAAAATTAAAACAGGTGTAAGAAAAATGTCAGACTTTTCTTTTTCCCTTCTGGTATAATTATAATATAAAATATCAGAGGCAAAACAGGCATGTGACCCGCCTTTCTCCAAAAACAAAGGGAGCACAGGCATGGACAAAAACTGAAAAGGAGGGGCCTATGAAGCTTAAAAACCGCATCTTCCATATCATGACCATTTCTCTCCTCATACTGTCGGCGGTCCTTCTTTCCGCCTGCGGGAAACAGGAGACGGCAGGATCCATGAAACTCACAAAAGCCGAGCTTTCCCACAAGGAAAAAGCGCTGGCAGACCTGCTGGCTCCCGTAGGTTCGTCCCGTTTATTTGACTTCACCGTGAATGAGACCATCCGGCAGGTTACGGTCACCACGTATGAGCTGAAAAACGGACAATGGGACCGGTTCACATCCAACAGCACTCCCCTGTCCGGCAGCCAGGGGCTCTTGTTTCTCGGATTTGAAAATATCCCCGATGGGATCCAGACCGGCATACAGATTAATGAAAAAAACAGCGTGAGCCAATGGGAGCCGTTTGAAAGCGCCGAAGAGTCCTCCGCCCCGTCCGCCTGTGTTACCAGACAGCTGGAGCAGCCTGCGGATATTATCCCGGAAGAAGAGATTCCTGTGATCCTCCAGATCCTGGATTCCGGAGGCACCATAGAGACCCTGGACCTGGACTTTTTCCACGACCCGTCCAGGGCAGAAGGCTATGGATATGACCGGGTCTTTTGTATTACCGTTTCTTTTAGCCAGACGCCTTTAAGATAAACAGGAGGTGGAACTCTATGAAAGGAAGAAATGACCGATTTACGATCTCAATATACCTGCTGCCGCTTTTCCTGGCTGTTTTTCTCACCTCCTGCGAGGTCAGGGACTCTTATATGAACGCTGAGGTGATTTCCGCAGATGAAACGTCCATCACGGTCCGGTCCATAAAGGCCGGAGACTCCCATGCCCCCAGGGGCGTGCTGGAGGCAGAGACCCTGATCCTTGACCTGACCGGCTATGACAGCGTATCCATCCCCGAAGGTCTGGCTCCCGGCGATGGGATCCGTGTCCTCTTTAATCCGGATTCCTTTAAAAAAGGAGAAGTTCCGGAAATCGGGATCGTGTTCCAGATCTACCGTCTGGATGAGGACGGGGAGGTGGTGATAAGCCATGAAGAAATATCCGCATCTGAAAGCAGCAAAGCTCCAGAGCCGGGCCGGCCAGTCAAATGGTTTGACTGTCTCCATGGAGACGAAATGGTCTGGGATGATGTCAGAGAGTATGATCTGGAGGAATTTCCAGAAACCACCTTTCGCTGGAGCGCAGAGCAGCTGGAAGCTGTGAAGGGAAGCGAAATTACCCCTCTCTATAATGGAATGCCCATCTGGAGCGTTTATTTCTGTGATCTCACCGGAGACGGCAAACCAGAGCTTTGCTCCACCCTGAGTATTGGCTCAGGAATCGTCAACGACCAGATCCTGGTCTATGACTATGCGGAAGGCACCGGTTATGATCTTTCGGACCGGGGGAATTTTGATTATGTCCTTACTGTACAGGAGGATTCTCTTATTGCTGAAAAAAGGGCTTATCAAGAGGATGCGCTCATTGAGTCCGGCGAGCTGGTGCTCTCGGATGGTATTCTTCAGATAAAACCCCAATGATCGCTTCACCTTTATAAGACCATCGCCTAAGCAAAACCGGAATATGAAGTTATGAGGAGGTGCTTCCATGAAATTAGTCAGTCCGAAAAACCTGCTTGTATCTCTGCTTGGCTGTGCGTTTGTCGTTCTGAAAATAGTGACCTTTGATGGGGTCGCGGATCTGTTCTGGATCCTGTTCATTGGATACCTGTCCGTCAAGTGTCTGGCCGCGGGATTGTCCCAGGAAGCCTATGACAAAGATATAAAACAGGCACAGCAGGCAAAGGTCCTGTACCGCGACCTGTTTGGGAAATTTGCATACGTTGCGGCAGATATCCCGATCCTTCTTCTCCTTTTCACCGGCCTCCTGGCTGTGATCTGCCCCATAACAGCGTTTCTCAGAGCTGTCCTGATCACCCTTTTGATGGCAGCGGCCGGGTATGCGGTCTGGTTATGCTGGTATGTTTCAAGGCATAAGCGGCAGCGTATGTTTAAAGGCGAATGGGGAACCGGGGTCTTAAGCCCAGAGGAGGAGAAAGCATGGAAACGGTCCGGCCTGTGGCACGGCATTCTCCTGGGGATCTCTGCGGTATTTTGTGCTTTTTATTTCATTTTTGGGAATTCGTGGATTTCATGAATCGATCGGATATAAGACTGAAAAACGCTATCTGCGCCGAATGGGGCGCGCTGCTCCTGGGGAGGAACGCTTCCTTCTTTTATTAATGCAGAATTGGCCAGGCCGTAGGTCTGTATTTAGGAGCACGGAAAAGAAAAGGTATCTGTCTGGATCTTTATAGGGAAGATACCCGATGCTTCTTGTCTGCTATGACCGGGCAAAAAGATGCACGGCTGAACTGTTACATATTCTTAAGCTGGTAAAATTCTTTTTATTGACATAAAAATGGAATTGCGTATAATAATATTATAAGAAAATTGCTTTTTTCTAGTTGGCTGGCACTTAAATCTGATATACTTGTCAATCATGTGATTGATCGTCGGCAGACGACACTAAAATCAGCCGCAGGGAGAGGGTATATAGCACAATGGTGTTATTACTCTCTCTTTAAATTTATGAAGGACTGTTCGTTGCAGGATATGTAAAATAAGCGGAGGCAGATTCAGTGAATGTAAAAAAACTCACCTTAAACAATTTCATGCTTTTTGAAAACGCAGAAATCAACTGGGCAAAAAACATCAATGTTATTTGCGGGGAAAACAGCACAGGTAAAACAACGCTGCTTAAAGTTCTGTATTCTGTTCTAAAACCTCTCAGCAAAGGATCAAAAACAGCGGTAAACAAAGAAATGGAAGAACAGTTATTTGTAAGTAAACTGCAAGGTGTTTTTCGGCCAGATGAAATGAAAATAGGAAGGCTGGTAAAAAGAAAACAAGGCAGTAGCCGGACAGATTTTGAAGTTTTGCTGGATAAAAATCAGAAAATATCAATCGGCTTTGGCAACCGCCAGGAAAATCATGCGGATATAAAAGTAGAAGTATGCAGAACTTCCGCCAAATATGATGCCATTTATATTCCAACAAAAGAAATGATCTCTACAACAGAGCATTTTTCTTCGCTGTATGAAGAATACCATATTGATTTTGAAGAGGTATATTACGACCTGGCAAAGCTATTGGATCGTCCACTGTCAAAGGGTCCCAATACAAATGAGCAAAATGAGGTTCTGAAAAGTTTTGAAGAAATCATGAAAGGCCAAATTGTTCAGCGTGATAAAAAGTTTTATTTAAAGATTCGCGGTGAGGGCGAGTTTGAAATGGGACTACTCTCTGATGGATACAGAAAGCTTGCGATGATCGTTTATCTGATACTGTCTGGAAGTATGAATAAAAATACGATTCTTTTTTGGGATGAGCCGGAAACCAATATGAATCCGAAGATGATCCGTCCGATCGTACAGGCACTGGTTGCTTTAGCAAAAATGGGGGTTCAGATTTTTATAACGACCCATGATTATTTTGTGCAGCAGGAATTTAATATGCTTACTGTATATCCAGAACTGAATCCAGATCATCTCGATATCTGCTTTATGTCTTTATTCCGAGATGAAGATACAGGTAATGTGCGATTTGAGTTGGAAAAAATGGCATCAGATTTGAAACATAATGCGATTATGCAGGAGTTTGATGCAATGTATGATAGAGAGCAGAGGATTATCTATGGTAATTAAAGAAGAAAGCGGATTAAAATTTGGATTTCCAGATGGAGACTCTGTTGTAAAATTCGATGATACAAAATTTTATCGTAATTCATTCAATGCACTTCCAGAGTCTAAGGGTGTAGATTTTATTTCCACTGGGCAGGATGCCATTTCATTTATTGAGGTAAAAAACTGTCTTGGAGATGAAGGAAATAATCGCTGGAGAATCGCACCAGACAATCAAAAGCATGATACAACGGCCACAAATAACGATGTAACTGGACGGGATAGCTTTGATATAGAAGTATCCCAGAAAGTTGCAATGACTTTGGCGGCATTGAGCGGAGCCAGATCGTTCGGCGACAGAAAAGATTCTTTTGAAGAACTGCAGAATTCGGTTACTGCCGTCTTTTCAGAAAAATTCACAATGGACAGAATGAAAAAATATGTCATCTTATTTTTGGAGGGAGACTTTGGCTGTAAATCAAATTCAAAAAAGATGATTATGGAGAAATTACAGAGAAGTATTAGAAAGAAGATGCGCTGGCTGGATTGCAAGGTATCGGTCGTTGATTCTGATACATATGATAAGAAGATCTTCATGATCGTTTCTTAAACGGAATTTATACAAAAGTAAGGGGCTGTCGGTTAATACCGATTTTTTCCCCGGATAACAAAAGAATGAGACAGTC
>ENA-UOJV01000886-UOJV01000886.1-human-gut-metagenome-genome-assembly--contig:-C82-NODE-886-length-38657-cov-12.754236_pt1 | contig 38657 bp, 33 predicted proteins | sample MGYA00242356_ERZ723903 | MGnify/ENA metagenome assembly ERZ723903
AAAATCCAATAAATCTTTCCCTAAAACGCCCATGTGCGTGCGCCTCCTTTGTAGATAATGTATCTATAACAAATAAAATCGAAAGGAAGTGAAAAAATGACCAAACTGGAAACCATCACAGCGGAAGATCTGCAAAACAGGACATACGAACCGACGCACTTTCTGGTAGATGAGCTTATTCCGGAGGGCTTGCACATCCTCGCGGGTGCGCCCAAGATCGGCAAGTCCTGGCTGGCCTTGTGGCTGTGCTTATGCGTTTCGCAGGGACAGGCACTCTGGAATTTTGCAACAACGCAGGGAGAAGCGCTGTATCTCAGTCTTGAAGATTCGTTCCAGCGTATTCAGATGCGGCTCTTTGACCTGACGGAAGATGCCCCGCCGACGACGCAATTTTGTTTTTACCGAAAAAGAATGTCAGACGTTGACATCACTTTTCGTTTCAGGTATCGTATGGATAGAAAACGAAGGAGGATGGACGCATATGAAAAAATGGGTATCGCTGTTTCTGGCAGTTGCAATGCTGTTTGCGCTGAGCCTGCCGGTCTTTGCGGCAAAGTCGGAGGCGCAGGAGGCGGCGCAGACGCTGCACGATCTGGGACTTTTCAAGGGAACCGGCACGGACGTATCCGGAAATCCCATATTTGATTTAAACCGCGCGCCCACGCGGGCAGAGGCGGTCACGATGCTCGTGCGCCTGCTGGGAAAAGAGGATGAGGCGCTTGCGGGCGACTGGAACACGCCCTTCACAGATGTTGCCGACTGGGCAAAGCCTTATGTAGGCTATGCATATGCAAACGGTCTGACTGCCGGTGTGAGCCAGACGCGCTTCGGCAGCGAAAGCTCTGTCACGGCAGCGCAGTTTCTGACGTTTGTGCTGCGTGCGCTGGGTTACGAGAGCGGAAAAGATTTTTCCTGGGACAGCGCCTGGACGCTTACCGACACGCTGGGTATGACAAGCGGGCAGTATAACGCCAAAACAAACGGCAGCTTTCTGCGCGCGGACGCGGCGCTGGTTTCCGTCTTCGCGTTAAGCACGGTCGGAAAAGCCGGTAAGACACTCTATGAGACGATTTTCAGCGCAAAATTGCCGCAGACGCTGTCTGACACCATCGACCGCCTTGCGGGCAGAACGCCGAAGCGCGACACCTCGCGCGCCAAGGCGGGCTATGGAACATACCTCGACACGCTGCATTTGCCGGATCTTCTCGGCAAGCCGCAGTATTCTCAGGCAGAGATCCGCCAGATGCTGGACTACTCGCTCGATGAGCTGCGCGACGCGATCTACACCGTGCCGGATATGATCCAGTACATCGTGGAAAGCGGCTACGGCGTTGAGCCCAAATTGGAGGATGATATTCATTTCGAACACGGCGGCTACGACTGGTCGGTCAACAAGTCGGCGCAGGGCGCTCTGCTGTCCAGCTGCCCAAGCTGCGGCGCAATTTCCAATCTGACGCGCTATATCCTACAGGACGACTACGACGAGGAAGGTTACGTTTTCTGGTTCGCCTGCAACAAAACCGAAAACCTCCCGGTTGGCGGTCATGTTTTCAACTATTACCGCGTCGGAGGCGAATTTGTGACCTTTGACTATACCAGCGTGGAAATGGGCCGCATTGCAGATGGCACGCCCTGCTGGGTTGTGAATGATTTCTCGGGCATCAAGGAGGAAGTACTGCGCGAACAGAGCCCGGAGCTTTCGATGCACACCATTTTTGTCGACCGCGACCCGCAGCGCGACCATGTTGCCGTCAGCGTGAACCACGCGGGTAAGGCATGCCTGTTTGTGGACGCGCGAAACCGTGACCATGTCGTGCTGCTGTATCAGGACGAAGCGTGGCAGAAAGCTTGCCCGTCGTTCGAGTATCATCCGTTCTTTGAAGAAGCCGTGCAGATTTCCGAGGCGGATTATCCGAGCTATGTGTTTGACGGCAGCAGCTCGGAGGAGGTCACGGCTTTGCAGTATGACGCATTCGTCCCGCAGTCAAACGGACTGGTTCTGTGTTGGCTTGGGGTGCAGATCGTGCCTGGCTGGGGCTTCGGCGTCGTGGCGGACGGCGATACAACTGCTGTTTACTGGAACAAACAGCGCCTGACGGATTTTACCTTTACCGTCCGGGATCCTGCCAACTGCACCGTCACAAAGGGCGCGGACGGTGTTCTGACGTTCACGAACGTCAAAGACAATACCGCGCTTACCATCACCGGTCCCGCCGGTTCCGCGGAATTTATCATCAGCACAAGGTAAAATCACCCCGCCGCAGGCAAAAAAGCTGCGGCGGGGTTTTCTGTCGCGCGTGGGGAAACACGTCGTTTTTGATATGTCGGGCAAGGCGGCAAGGTGAAAAGGCGGAATTTGGATACAGAACGGAGAATGACAACACAAGAAATGTTGGCGCAGCACAGAAAGTTGATGGACGAAGCGCGGCGGCTGGAACCCAGCGTGATGGTGACCGAGAAGAACTGGAACGCAATGCTCGAAATGCAGGACGGGCTGCTGCCGGAGTGGCTGAATACCATGTTTGTTCAGATATTTGTGTATTCGTACGTCTGGGCAAAGCATACTGTCTATCTTTATCCGGTGATTGGATCGGCATTGCGATTGCTGAATGTCCCGGCGCAGCAGAAGCCTGTTTGCAAAGATGTGTAGTTTGTGTCTGATTCCATGGATATTTTTACACCTGAACAATTCGATTTGACCTTGCATTTTGCTGAAATGTGCGTATAATGATGGAGACAAAAAATGAAAAAATGAAGAAATGAAGGAATTCCATTATGCGTACTTTATTGTCACTCTCTGTTGCAGTCCTCGTGGGTCTGCTGATGACCCGTGTTGCAAAGCCCTTAAAGCTGCCGTCTGTGACGGCGTATCTGGTTGCGGGCGTGCTGATCGGCCCGTACTGTCTGGGGCTGCTCGGCATTCAAGGCCTTGGCTTTCCGACAAGGCAGGACGTTGAAAGTCTTTCTCTGATCTCGGATGTTGCGCTCGGCTTTATTGCCTTTTCCATCGGCAGCGAGTTCCGGCTGTCAGAGCTCAAAAAAACCGGCAGACAGGCCTTTGTCATCGGTGTTCTGCAGGCGCTGGCCGCAACGTTTCTGGTTGACCTTGCGCTTATTGTCGTTTGCCTGATTACAAAAGGCAAGCTTTCCATTGCACAGGCCATTACCCTGGGCGCTATCGCAACCGCAACAGCCCCGGCAGCGACGCTGATGGTCGTTCGTCAGTATAAGGCAAAGGGTCCGCTGGTAGACCTGCTGCTGCCGATTGTGGCGCTGGACGACGCGGTCGGTCTGGTCGTTTTCGCTGTCTCGTTCGGCATTGCGAAGGCGCTCAACACAAACTCCTTCGACATCATTTCCATTGTCGTCGACCCGCTGTTTGAGATTGTCTGTTCTCTGGTGCTCGGCGCGTTCGGCGGCTGGGTGCTGACAAAACTGGAAACGCTGTTCAACTCCAACACGAATCGTCTGAATATGACCATCGCGCTGGTATTCCTGGTCTCGGCGCTGGCCATGGCGGAATTCAAGATCGGCCCGGTCACGATCGGCTTCTCGTCGCTTCTGACATGCATGATGCTCGGCACGCTGTTCTGCAACCTCTGCCCGCTGTCCGGCGAGATCATGGAAAAATCTGACCGTTGGACGAGCCCGCTGTTCGCCGCGTTTTTCGTCATTTCCGGCGCTGGACTGGATCTCGGCGTGTTCAAAGACGGTATGATCGTTCTCATCGGCGTTGTGTATATTTTGACGCGCTCGCTTGGCAAGTATCTCGGCGCGCATTACTCCGCAAAGCTCATGAAATGTGAGCCGCAGATCTGCAAGTATCTCGGCATCACCCTGCTGCCGCAGGCCGGCGTCGCGCTCGGCATGTGCGTGACGGCGCGCCAGCTCGGCGCGGAGGGCGACCTCATCCGCAACATCACGCTGTTCGCCATCCTCATCTACGAGCTGGTCGGTCCGCTGCTGACCAAAATGGCCCTGCAGGCCGCCGGCGAGATCCACCCGATGGAAGACGCCGTCAAGAACCGCCGCCAGATCAATCTGGAAAAGGCGAACGCAGAAAAGAAATAAGGCAGAGCAGCAGCCAATCTCTGATATGCTCCCTTTATGAGCAATGTCATTAAGTTTGCGCACAAAACGCTCAATCACTTATGATGGTGATTGAGCGTTTTTATTTCAGCACAGGGGGACATATAAAAGCAATATTTCTCAAAAAACACTTGACAAATCAATAAAAATCGAAGGCTTCGCCTTGAAAATGATGACATTTTTTACCATACAAGAGCAGAGGGACGTTGAGTATGTGGTTCCGAAAACAAAAAGCCAATAAAGAAGAACGGCACAGCAGAAAGAATCAGGAAGCACAGCGCTCGAAAGAGGAACTGTCCTCGTTGGAAAAGGCAAAACAGGAATACGATCTCTGGGTGCTGGCAGAAGAATATGAGGAATATGAGCGGTAAACCTTTATTTGTCCATGAAAAGGCTCCATCCAACTGAACTATGTCTCAAAGGAGAAAATTTGACCAGTTTATATAAAAACGCCGTGAAATTATACGATTTCACGGCATTTTTGGTACGCCCGACACGATTCGAACGTGTGACCTACAGAGTCGGAGTTTTCAGGCATCAACTGATAAAATGCTGTATTTTCAAGGGTTATACGGTTTTTGCCGAGAACATCTGGTTTTTCTGAATTTTCTAAAAAGCACTGAAAGCACTGGGAAAACCGGCTTTTTCAGTTTCACAGAGGATAGTAGTCAAACAGTAGTCAAGGCTGTACCATCACCAACGCAAAGAGATAAATAATCTCAAGCGGTTCCTTATTATATTCCGAAAGAGCTCCGCTTTTGACGAGACTGTCAAAAAGCGGAGCTCGAGCTCTTATGCGCCGGTGGTCTCAATGACCTCGTCCGGGCGGATACGGATGGAAGTCAGGCAGATGAGGACGTTGATAAACGTCACGATCAAGCCGGTGTAGAACACGTACTTGAGGTCCCCCGTCACGCCGACGAGCACGCCGACCACAGCCACGAAAATTGTTGCCATGCAGGTGCTGGAGAACTGATACATGCCCTGTGCAGGACCGTATTCCTCCGTTGGAAGACCATACTGGAAATACGGGGTCAGGCAGGTCTGCGAAATTGCGTTACCAACGCCGCCAAGCGCAGAGCCGATCCAGACCTGAAGAATAGAGGATGTCGACTGAAGCAGCGCGAAGCAGAGCAGTGCACCGAACGTGCAGAAGCTTCCGATAATCGTCATCGTGCGTACATTCTTCGCAAAGTTCTTCGCCAAAATCTTGCCAAGGAACAAGCCAAGGATCGTAATAACAATCGTCGAAGGGATGGTTGTCGTTGAACCGAGCGTTGCAGATGTGTTCATGACGTACAGCAGGTAATTGAGCAGATATCCCGATGCGCAGGTGGAGAAAACAACCACACAGCAATTGCTGAAGAATGCCGTACGGAAGCGCTTATACTGGAACACGCGAATCGGCACAGTGGGGTTTGCAATGCGTCCGGAATGGCGCACAAGAAGCCACGCGAACACCGCCACCGCGACTGGAAGCAGCAGACCAAAGCTTAGCCACGGGAAAACTTTGCCGGACAAACCCGTCCACATGACAAAGGCAAAGACCATAATCGCAAGATACAGCCAGCCTGTCACATCAAACTTTTCCTTGCTCTGACTCTTGCTGTTGGGATAGAGCATTCCGATTGCAATGAGCGAGAACACATAGAGTGGAATCCAGAGCAGGAACGAAATTCTGGGGAGGTTTACATCGACCAGCATACCGGCCAGCGGCGGACCAATCAGAGAGCCGATGGCGTTGAAAGTCGCAATATAGCCGTAATATTTTATGGAAGCCGAGCGCTCAAAGGCAGTACCGATCATAACGAACGGCGCGGTAATTACGAAGCCGCTTCCAAATGAGCCGAGGAAGTTAAACAGACCGATGGTAAACACACTGTTTGCAAACTGCATACCGACGCGGCCAAACAGCATCAAAAATGCACCAAGGAACAGGACAGTCTTGCTGCCAATTTTCCGCCCCAGTGCCGCAACTGCCGGAAGCGCGACCATCATGCCCGTTGCGCCGAGCGGCGCAACAAGCGAGTAAAACTCATATCCGCCGATTGCAGTCAGCAGCGGTGCGATCGCTGTGTTTCCACCATAGCTGAACAGCTGTGAACCCGTGCACAGGACGAAGATCGCAGCTAGAAACAGCTTTGTGTTCTTGATTTTTATTTGCATACGTTTTCTCCTTTTCTTAACTCTTTGTCAGCTCATCCATTTCCCATGTGCTGGCAGTGCCATAGTCGATGTAGAGGATCTGTCCGCTCATATAGCTGAACAGGTGGCTGCCGACAGCTGCCATCGGATAGCCCATTTCCTCGGCAGACGCCCAACGACCGTTCCACGGCGCGAGAAACAGCTTTTCCAGAATTGCCTGTCCCTTTTCCGCATCGCCGCAGATGGAGGTATTGAAGTCGTTGGTCAGTCCTGTTTTCGTCATGCCGGGGGCGATGGCGTTGATGCGGATTTTGCGGGAGATGAACGCCTCGTTCTGGCACATATCCATGACATAGACGTGCTGGCACTGTTTGGCAAAGACATAGCCGCCTGCCGTTTTGTCAGGATGAGCTTCATACCACGCGCTCGCGCTTTCCCACGTTTTGCAGCCGATGATCTCACGGCAGGCGGCGATATTCTCGCGCCACGCCTTTCCGCCGTCGGATGAAATAAACGTCACAGAACCGTTATCGGCAATGCGCGGCAGAAGCTGCTCGGTGATGTACTTGAAGCTGTAAAAATTGGTCAGCTGTACCTGCATCGCGTTGCGGTTTCCCTGCGTGTTGGAAATGCCGTGGCAGATATAGATGGCATCCAGCTCATCGGGAGTCTGTGCGAGCATTGTGTCCACGCCTGCCTGTGAGCCAAGGTCACAGGGAATCTGCTTTGTGACTGCAAAATCGACCGGCTTTCTGCGCACGGTGGCGTAGACATTTGCGCCAAGCTCCGTTAGAAGCCGCGCTGTAGCCTTTCCCATGCCAGATCCGGCGCCCGTGACCAGCACGTTTTTGCCGCGCAGGCCGAATATATCCAGTAAATCCATATATGCTCCTTTCAGTCCGGCAGCTGCGGCACAGACGTAAACGCCTGCGTGCCATCGTCCATGAGAATATCGACGCCGTTTATGTACGAGGCGCGGTAGCTGCACAAAAAGTCAATGAGGTTCGCGATTTCATAAGCCGCGCCGTACCGGCCAAGCGGCATGGTTGCCATCTCGCCCGCAATGCGTTCCGGCTCGCGGTCAATGAGCGTCTGGTGCATGGGCGTGACGATGCGCCCGGGGGCGATGGAGTTGATGCGGCAGCCCTTGTGGCCGAAGCGCCCGGCGTTCATACGGACATAGAACATGACAAAGAGCTTGCTGAACATGTAGGCTCTGCCGGGGTCGGTCGCGATGGTCAAAAGCTGATCGAAAAGCTGCTCCGGCTCATCCTTGACGCTGAAGAAAATCTGCTGCATGCTCTCTGGAACGGCGGGCATCAGGTACGCGGCAGAGGACGTAAAGAGAACCATGCTGCCGCCTTCTTCCAGCACTGGATAAAAAGCGTCTGTCATATAGACCGCGCCGAGCGCGTTGACCTTTACGATGGTGCGGCGGCCTTCCTCTGCACCGAGCTTTTCCACAAGCACGGGAGAAAGCCCCGCGGTGTGGATAACGTTTTTAACAGCGCCGAGCTCTGCTGCCTTTTGCGCCGCCGCGAGCACCTGCGCGCGGTCGGAAACATCCGTAACCAGATAGTGCACGTCCATGTTCTGCCGCTTGAGCGAGACCGCCGCGCTTTGCAGCGCCTCTTCCTTTACGTCGCACAGCAGCAGTGTGTGACCCTGATGACCGAAGATATTGGCAGCGGCAAAGCCCATACCACCCGCACCGCCGGTAATGACAGTTACCAGTTTCATAGGCAGTTCTCCTTCAACGTTACAGGCTGTAGTTGATCTGTACTTTCAGGCACTGATTGGTGTCGCAGGCGAATTTGATCGCTTCGATGGCGTCCTTGTGCGCAAAGCTGTGCGTGACAAGCGCTTCAAAATCGATGACCTTCCGATAGAGCATGTCGATGGCGATGCGGAACTCGGGGTCGGTTGCGCCGCTGCCGCAGACCATGTTCTGAAGACCAAAGACCATCTTTTGCAGGTTCAGCGGAACCTTGCGGCGATGCACACCAGCCAGAACCATTGTGCCGCCGAACTTCAGAAGGCGAATCGCCTGCTCCAGAAGTGTCGGTTCAATGGCAATGGGATCGATGGAGCCTGCGCAGTCGAAGATGTAATCCGCCGCGCTGCCGGGGCCATAGACGCAGTACGCCATACCGGTCAGCCCGATGAGCTTCTGCTGCCAGCCGGGCTCCGCGCTGTTGACGCCCGCAAAGCCCTGCTTTGCAAGAAGATCGAGCCGGTACTGCGAGCGGTCGACAAAAACAATGTGCTCGCGCGCCGCGCCGCGGTCAACCAGCCGTGCAGCGACGCCCGCGCCGATGATGCCCGCGCCCAGAATGACGGCAATGGTCTTCTCGGTGACGTTGGCGCGGTCGGCGACATGGATGCTTACGGACAACGGCTCAATGAGCGCGGCTTCCTTGTTGCTCATGCGCTCATCCAGAATCCAGAAGTTTTCGTCTTCCTTCGCGTTTGTAATATACAGATATTCCGAGAAGCCGCCGAGATATCCCGCCTTTCTGGGATTCGGCGTGGCCTTCAGCGGATACGGCGCAATGCGGTCGCCGGGCTTGACGCCGGTTACATTTTTGCCTGTCTCAACGACCTCGCAGACGACCTCGTGGCCAAATTCCACACGGGGCGGCAGGTAATGCAGTTCGCCGCCGTTGAGCCAGGTGTCGGTATCCGAGCCGCAGATGCTGGCAGTGAGGTTTTTGACAATCATGTCATTTTCTCCGCACGCGGGCATCTCCAGCTCTTCAAAACCAAAGTATTTCTGACCGTAATACATCAGTGCATTGTATTTCATAGCTACTCCTTTCGTGGTCCCCGCTGCAGTATCCGGTGCAGCGGGGAATGCAATCATTGGTAAATAGCAGAACTTCCTTGCATCAGCCGTACTTTACAACAGGAAAAGCAACCTGTAATAAACGTTAATTTCAGCAGAAAATCTTATCGCAGAGCACCGCCTCAAAGCCGTGCAGTTGCACCTTCGTTCCGATGCCGGCCTTGCTGTTGTCAACTATCGCGCAGCCGATGTTTTTGTTCAGCACATAGCTGTAGGTCACCTTCGTCACGCGGCCGATTTCCTCGCCGTCCAGCATAACGGGTGTACCGGGACCTCCGATGTTGCGTGCGGGGATAAAGATGTCTTCCTCGTCGACTGTGAAGCCGAAGAGCGTGCGCTTTGCACCTTCCTCGCGGATTTTCAAAAGTGCTTCTTTCCCGATGAACTCCTTGTCCCAGCCGATGCCCTTGGCCATGTCGACCTCGAAGGGGTTCGCCCAGCCAATATCGCTCATGAGATAGTAACCGCGCTCGGTCGGGAGCGTCCAGACCATGACCTGAATGTCCGTGATCTGTTTGGCGTCAAATTTCGGCGCGGCCTCGCGCAGCTTTTCCACTGCCTTTTTCGTATGCTCCGGGGAAATATAGAGCTCGTATCCGAGCTTTTCGCCGGAGAAGCCGCCGCGATTGATTTTCACGGGGATGCCGTCCATGGTGTTGTCCAGCATCTGGAAGAACTTGACCTCATCCGCCGGCTGGTCGATGACGGCGTTAAGAAGCTCCAGAGAGCGGGGACCCTGAATGGAGTACATGTCCCACTCGGGCGTAATATCGCGGTAGGTGACGCTGAAGCCCGCCTTGTGCGAGTCGTACCACGGAAGCACCTTGCGTGTGTAGAGCGTCGATACCCAGTAACGGTTTTCGTCCATGCGGAAGATGACGACGTCATCGCGGATGAGACCGTTTTCATCAAGCATCGTCGTGTAGCGCGCGCGGGTGATTTTCAGATTTCCGATGGGGTTTGCGTAGAGATAGTCCAGAAACGCCGTCGCATCCTCGCCCTGAACCTCAATGAGCTGGTGTGTAAACAGATACCAGCCCGCGGTGGTGCGAACCGCCATATGCTCCGCGCGCTTCATTTCGTCATGGCTGTATACATTCTGATACATTTTTGTTTCCCTCCCTCAGCGGCAGTATTTGTCGATCTTGCGTCCGATGTGCACGCGGTAGGTTTCTGCCGGGACGTTTTCGGCCTCTTCCCAGACGAACCATTCCGGGCTCACAAGCGTCTTGACCATGCCGTACCACATCGCGTTGTAAGCAGTAGTCAGACCATCGAGCTTGCGGTTGAAGGCTGCGCGGTCAATATCATAGATGACCTCATCTTTGTTGAATGCGACAACCGTGTAGGGTGTGAGGATCGACTGCAGGATGACCTCAATGTAGCCGCCCAGAACGCGTCCGTCGTTGACCTCGCGCGGCACGCCCAGCCAGCTGCGCAGCCCTTCTACGGCAAATGCCTCGCCGAACATCATCTTGCCAGCACCCTCGAAGCAGCAGGTGATGATATTGTCAACATATTCACGCGTGAATTTTCCAGCGCGGACAAGCATGTTGATGGGATTGATGACATAATCGCTGCCGAGTGCGTAGGTCACAGCGCCGTCCTTGTAATAGTCGTCGCAGTCCATTTCCATGCATGTACCACTGCGATACTTGTAGCCAAATTCGCTGCGCATCTGTTGCGGTTCGGTGTACATGTCTTCGCGTTTGGTAAATTTAATTTGATCTTCTGTTGCGATGGGACCGAAGTTATCCCAGATTTTCTCGCGAGGGGGCATCGGGAACTTGTCCCGGTTTTCGCACACGACACGGCAGTGCAGATCACCGCAGCCTCTTGCTTCGACCATGCTATACTCGCAGTTGTCACCGCAGCACCTGCCAATCTCCTCCAAAGAAGCTGTTGACGTGCGGCAAATCTCACTGCCCATGATGTCCCACGGACAGGCATCGAGCTCTTTTTCTGCGCGATAGGTGCCGAAGTCGTTGACACGCCCCTGCATCAGTAAGCGCTCATCTCCGTTGTCACCGAATACCGCTGCGCGGAAGCCGCCGGTATTGTCCGTGCCCTTGAAGAACGGATGCATATAATGTTTGGCCAGATGATAGTCGCGGTACAGATGCCCCGGTGCGACCTCCATCTTGCTGAATATATAATTCTTGACACCGACATCCGTTTTACACATCAGTGTGCAGCGCTCGTCGTAGTCCGGCACCAGAATACGCAGAACCTCCTGATAGACCGCGCCGATAACCGCGTGGTGGCGGCAAGCGTAGTGATATGCGTCATGAAAGGAGATCAGCTTTTCCCACGGCGTTTTAATGGCTGGGTGCAGGGGAAGGGATTTTGCGCCGACCTCTTTTGGCAGGCGATCGTCAATTTTGCAGCTCATTTTCACATTCCTCCTTGTTGATTTTGCACGATTATCATCTCGTCATCTGTGCTTGCTATACGAAAATAACATGATTCACAGGAAATAAAAATCCGCAAAAGTGTAGGTGGAAACAAAAAAGCGTCCCGCACGTTTGTTGTGCGAGGCGCTCTTTCTGATAATCAGAGAATATGTTCGATAGCCTGAAATTGCGGCTCGCAAAAAGCAAGCGGAGGTGGATTATCCTCATTCCATCTGTCTTCGTTTTCTTCCGTACAGACAAGATTTGCTTGTGCGAGATAAACTCGTTCGATAATCATCAATTCCAGCCGCTGATCAACGTCATCCAAATCTACATTTAGGATTGACGCAATTCGCGTCAGTCGGTCCATGAGTGTACTGCGGTGAATATAAAGCTCTTTTGCTGTTTTCGCTAAATTCCGTTCATTTTTTAAATACACGTCCAAAGTTTCTATGTAGTCTACCTGCGCAGTCTTGTTGTGCTGAATCAGCTTCTGAAAGCCTGTCGTATCAAGCAGCGCCAATGGAAATTCCCCAAGCGCGTGGAATAACATATAAGTCAGCGATTGATCGCGGAAATAAAACAAACGCTCGTTCTGTTGGCGATTTCCGCCTATTTCGAGTGCGATGCTGGCCTGCCGGTAGAAATATCGCAGTTGAGCCACCTGTGAAAAGTCAAAAGTATTACTTATACCTGCAAATAAATCAAGTTTACGCAGAAATTCTGTCAAATGCTGTTGGGAAACAACATCACTTTGTCGAAGCATCACGGCAATTGCTCCATCATACTCAAACGCTGCACTTCCTGAAAAAGTTTTCGATAACTGGTCAGCAAAATAAGACATTGGTACTTTCTTGCTGGAACGTTTGCCGCATACAATTTTCATGCATTGAAATGAAGTCTGCGTCAAGTGCGTAGAAACAAACTGACGATCAAGATTGCTAAGAGGAGTTCCCAGTAGTAATGTACGAAAAATATGTGTGAGCTTCCGTTCGCGACCATCGGAAATACTATGAAGTTTGGAGACAGCCATCTCAACAAGCTTCGAAAAATACTGGCACAGAATACTGTCGCCTGCACGAAAGGGACGTAAAACGAAAGCAATTTTCAGATTGCCAATGAAACGATCGCCATGATATAGATTCACAGAAAAGTGTGTATTTCCATTGCAAATCATCAAAAAAGGTTCGCGCTTTTTAGGCGTAAAATTTGTATCGCGCAAGCTGAGAGAAAGGTACTCTTTCTGGAACATATTGTTATTGTCGGGACGAAAAGCGAGCATATCGTCTCGACGATCAATGATTGCACTGTATGCCAGAAAATGAAATTTTGAATCGATGACTACGATTGGATTTTCGAAAATCGGGAAGCTCAGTTCCAGCATTTTCTGAATATCGGCGGTTGTCTCAATCGTCTCACGCAAAGCGCGGTCCCATGCGTCAAATTGATCAAAAATATCCAGTACAGTGTTGTTGACAGTTATAAGATCGCTGTTTTCTACTATGAGACAGCTGTAGCTCCCACTGCGATATATTTCTGGCATAGAAGAACCAATGCAGATTACCACTGCACCCTCACGAAAAATCGGATTTCCGGGCAGCTGCTCTCCTTGCGCGATATAAAGGCAGTTTTCTTCAAATTCACGCCCCCAGCCACTGTAAAGCCGCGGTCTTTGCAAAGACAATACCTGACTGTAATGGCCATATTTCTTTACGACAAAAGACTCTGACAATGCGTCAAATAAAATATCACCGCTGAGATTCATCGTACGCGCTCCTTTCTTTCGCATGATGGTATTTTACAGCAGCAAGGGTCCTCACTTCAACCATCCTGATTCATTATTTTACTTTTTGGTAGTTTTCGCAAAATACGACCGATGTATTTTGACGTTATATACCCGTCATTTTGGTGGGTCGGCCGCTTGCGCATAGCAACAAAGTCGACGGGGCAAATTTGCGGTTCTTTTTTAAATCAGTCATATTTTATTCAAAAGACAATCGACCAACAAGACGCAGCAAGTAAACGGCATCATGCTACATGCGCCATCTATTTTGTTATTGCTTCAACCAGTGTGCGAATTCTTTCTGCGAGATCTTGCCGTTCTCACACTTCCCCTTTTCCTTCTGCGCTTCCTTGCTCCAAGCCGAGAACGCTTCCTGCGAAATTTTGCCCGCGCGGATCCATGCGAAGCGGCGCTTATACTCGCGGCGGTAGATTTTCAGCAGTTCGTCCTGCGCATGGCTTTGCATATACTGCCGCATCGCGCCGACCTCTTTGCAGGTGCGACCGCGGCTGTCGAACACGCGGCTGCAATATTCTGTACTGCCGTGAACCGTGAGCGCGAAATATTTGCCGCAGTTCTTGCAGGTGCGCATCGCAATCCTTTGCCGGATGCACTCGCGCAGAGAAAAGTCGATCAGGTCGTACATATTTTGTGGATATAGCACCTCAGCGAACTGTTTCTCCTCTACAAACTCGAACGAAATCTTCATCGGCTGGAAATCAAATTTCTGCAAAGACGGAGCCTGCTCATACGCCTGCACCCGAATGGAAAAGTCCACGTCTGTGATGCTTGCGTCCAGAACCGTCTGGAACAGGCGCAAAATTTGCTGCTGCATGGTCGCAAGGTTGCTTGGGACGTGTGCCAATTCCTTGTGCGGCAAAAGCTTCGTCGGATTTTTGCAATCCGGTGTCGCCTGTTTTAATCTATTGCTCCAATCCAGCCACAGGTAGAAGAAATAAGGATGCCCGTCCTTAAAATCGTCCAGAAGCTTCTGCACCGGCTTCAGGCACGTTGTGTCTCGCGTCTGATAAAATGCCATCAGCGAGCGCTCCGCTTCGTGAAAGCGTGGCTCCCATGAATTGATGTCATAATACACAAACGACAGCAGGCTGTCCGGGAACGGACGGTCTGCTAATTTTATGGCATACTCGGCATTACCGTCTTTGCACTCCAACGTCTCCGCGCCGTCCAGAAGATAAAATTTGCACTGAAAATCAGACATGACTGCACCTCGAAATAGATTTATAGAAATTTGTATTACAGATTAGTCTTGACAATAGTTTGAAGCTATGTTAGTCTAGAAATAGAAAACAAATCTATTGGCTAATTATAAGTCTAAATCATGAAACACAGAATGTCAATAGCAAACGGAAAGGAAGTGAAAAAATGACCAAACTGGAAACCATTAACGCAGAAGATCTGCAAAATCGGACGTATGAACCAACGCCGTTTCTCGTCGACGAACTCATCCCGGAGGACTTACACATCCTCGCGGGTGCGCCGAAAATCGGCAAATCGTGGCTGGCATTATGGCTCTGCTTGTGCATTTCGCAGGGGCAGCCGCTCTGGAATTTTGCAACAACACAGGGTGAAGTTTTGTATCTCAGCCTTGAAGATTCGTTCCAGCGTATCCAGACGCGACTCTTTGATCTGACGGAGGATGCGCCGCCGACGCTGCATTTTGCAATTATGGCGGACACACTCAAGCACGGGTTGGAACAGCAGATCGAGCAGTTCTTGATGGAACATTCGACAACGAAACTCGTTGTCATTGACACCCTGCAGCGCGTTCGAGGTACAGGCAGTGACAGCAACTTGTACGCAAATGACTATCAGGACATCGGGCTTCTGAAAAAACTTGCAGACAAGCAGCACATTGCAATTTTCTTGATTCACCACCTGCGGAAGCTCCATGATGATGATCCGATGAACATGATCTCCGGCTCGACAGGCTTAAGCGGTGCGGCAGATTCGACCTTTGTTCTCCAGAAAAGTTCTCGCCTTGCCAACATTGCCTCGCTGCATTGCACCGGCCGTGACATTCCGGATCGCACGTTAAAACTGGAATTCGGTGAGGAAGATCACGTCTGGAAACTGCTTGAGGACAGCAAAACTCGCAGCGGTGCTTCTAGGATTTCAACGCTTCAGATTGAAAATCTTCTCTCTGAACTTTTGCAAAAAGAGCCTGAGATCAGCGTCCCTGCGAAAGTGCTGTTGGAAAAGATCGACCCTGTCGGAAGCGAGGGCTGGACGCCAAACAGCTTCTCGCATCAAATCCGAAAAAGCGTTGATACTCTAAGGAAAAACGGCATTTTAGTCTCGTTTCGAAAGAGCAACGGAGAACGCCTGATCTGCCTGAAAAGGGTCGATGGTGCCGATTTTCCCACTGTGGAAAAAATCGACCCTATCGACCCTGCGGGTGTGCCGAACGCCCGCAACACGCCGTGAGCCGCGTGTTGCCGCTGTGTGCGGCTTTCTGCCCCGACAGCGAGTGTGTGCGCGGAAGCGGTGCAAAAGCCCACGTTGCACCGACGTGCGGGCAACGCAGAAAAATGCGGATACAATACGCCGACCCAACGCAGAGAAGCCCCGCCGCGGCGGGAAAAATCCTCCCATTCGGGAGGAGCAAGCTGCGCTGCCCCACCTGCGACGGCACGGGCTCCATCAGTCTGGATATTCAGTTCCTGCCCGATGTGGAGATCGTCTGCCCGGACTGCGGCGGCTCACGCTATTGCAGGGAAGCGTCGATGGTGGCGCGCGAGCGTAAGGACGGCGTGCGTCAGACGCTCCCGGCGCTGATGGAAATGAGCGTGGAGCAGGCGAAGGAGGCCTGTCAGGATCTGAGCCTTGTGCAAAGGCGGCTGCAAACGCTTTGCGGTCTTGGTCTTGGCTATCTGACGCTCGGGGAAGCCACGCCGAGCTCGTCCGGCGGCGAGGCGCAGCGGCTGAAGCTTGCAAGCGAGATGGGCAAGGGACAGGAGGACACCGTTTTTGTCTTCGACGAGCCAACCATCGGTCTGCACCCGCTTGATGTGCAGACGCTTCTTTCTGTATTCCAGCGGCTCATTGCCAGCGATGCAACGGTTCTTGTCATCGAGCACGATCTGGACCTGATCCGCAACGCGGATTTTGTGATCGACATGGGACCCGGCGGCGGAAATGACGGCGGAAGAATTGTTGTCAGCGGCACGCCGGAGGAAGTAAGGCGCTGCAAGCAGAGCGTAACGGGACACTATATCTGAAAAAAGCAGCTGCCCCTTGAAAGGGACAGCTGTTTTCCTTTATAAGCGGCGTTACTGTTTGTAAATCAGGACAAACAGGCCAACCAGGAACAGCGCGATGCCGATGATGCCGGAAACGGTGATGTATTCCTGGAAGCAGATGGCACCGAGAATCGTTGCTACGATCGGTTCAACGGAGGCAAGGATGGAGGCCTGACTGGACTCTACTTGCTCCAGACCCTTGGTATAGAGAATAAAGGCGAGGAAGCAGGTAAAAAACGCCATGGCGATCATCCAGGCAACGGCAGAGGTGCCAAGCGTTACCGCTTGGCCAATCAGCTTCCAGTCGCACAAAAAGGCGCAGCCCACCGAGCAGGTGAGGTAGGTATAGAAGTTGATGGTCCAGGAGGAATAGCCCTTTTGCAGGGCATAACGGCTGAAAATGGAATAGAGCGCATAGGTAAAGCCGGAGGCCAGACCGAACAAAATGCCTTTGAGCGGAGCCTGCGCGGCCGTACCGATGCCGGAGACCAGGAAGCAGCCGGAAAAGGTGATCAGAAGGGCCAGAACCTTCCGGCGCGTCAGCTTCTCATGGAACAGAATCAGACTCAGAAGCATGACGAAAATCGGCGCGGTTGCCAGCAGAACGCTCATGACGCTGAGGCTTGTGATGGTCATGCCGGTAAAGTCGAACCAGGAAAAGGCCAGCTGGCTGACAAGCCCTGTTCCAATGAAGCACCAGAGGTCCTTCAGGCGGATTTTCAGGTATTCCCTGTGGAACAGCAGCAGATACACCCCGACAAAAATCAGGCTCAACGTGATCCGGATCTGAACAATTTCCAGGGCGCTCAGCCCGTAGGCGTTCATTTTGCGCACATAGACGCCCATGCTTCCCCAGAGGGAGCCGGCGAGCAAAATGTATAACATGGACAATTTCTTTTTCATAGCGGTCCAACTTTCTTCTGCGAACACAAAAACCGGACGGAGCAGCAGCGCCGTCCGGTTTGCAGGTGTTACATGTTGAGATATTTGTCACAGACAGCCTGCGCGTCGCGGGCGGTCTTTTCTTCGTCGATGGTGGCAAGGCGGCCCTGCTTGACGGTGACGTTGCCGTGCACCACGGTGTAGTCGACAGGACCACGGACGCCGACGGTCGCCAGAACGGACTTGGGATCATAGCAGGCGCCGGTGAGCTCCATTCTGCGGCTGTCGATCAGGAACAGATCGCAGCACTTGCCGGTGGCAAGGCTTCCGATGTCATCGCGGCCGAGAAGCTTTGCGCTGCCGCACGTGGCCATCTTCAGGAAATCGTAGCCGGAGGGCGCTTCGCGGCTGGAATTGAGCCGGTGCAGCAGGAATGCCACGCGGAGCTCTTCCATCAGGCTCGAGCCGTCGTTGGATGCGGAGCCGTCCACACCCAGACCGACCGGCACGCCGAGCTTGAGCATTTCCGGAATCCGGGCAATGCCGGAGGCAAGCTTCATGTTGGAAATCGGGCAGTGGCAGACGCCGGTGCCGGTTTCAGCGAGAAGCTTGAGCTCTTCGGTGTTGAAATGAATGCCGTGTGCGTACCACACGTCCGGACCGACCCAGCCGAGCGTCTGCATGAACGCCAGCGGGCGCATGCCTTCGCGCTCGAGCATGTAGTTTTCTTCGTCCTTGGTCTCGCACAGGTGCGTATGCAGCCGGACATGGTACTGCCGGGCGAGAATGGCGCTCTGGCGCAGGAGCTCGGCCGAAACAGAAAACGGCGAGCAGGGAGCCAGCGCCACCTGGCGCATGGAGCCGAAGGAAGCATCATGATAGGTTTCGATCAGGCGCGCGGAGTCCTTCATAATTTCGTCTACTGTCTGCACCACGGAATCGGGGGGAAGGCCGCCGTCCTTGACGGACAGATCCATCGAGCCGCGCGAGCAGTGCATGCGGATGCCGAGCTCAGAGGCAGCCTCAAACTGCGTGCCGATAAGGTCGCCGGAGCCAGCCGGGAAGACATAGTGGTGATCGAAGCAGGTTGTGCAGCCGTGCTTCATAAGCTCACCCATGCCCGTCAGGCTCGACAGGCGGATGACGTTGGTGTCAAGGTTTTTCCAGATTTCATAGAGCGTCTTGAGCCAGTCGAACAGCTCCATGTTCTGCACCTGCGGCAGGTTGCGGGAGAACTGCTGGTACAGATGATGGTGCGTGTTGATCAGACCTGGATAGCAGAGCATGTGGCTCGCGTCAATGGTCTCATCGGCGGTCTTGTCGAGATTTGGGCCGATGGCGCGGATGACGCCGTCTTCTGCATAGAGGTCGACGTTCTGATAGACGGTGTCGGCGTCGTCACACGAGACGAGCTGAGAAATGTTTTTGATAAGCAGCGTTTTCATGGTGTTCTCCTTTTTGCTTACAGTACGATTTCCACCGGGCCGCCGTCGAGCGGCTGGAAAACGGCAGGCTCGTCCGTCTCCAGAGACAGGAAATAATAGAAGGTCGGTGCATCGAGCGCACGGCAGGCGTCGTGCCAGATGCCCTTGTTGATGACCAGAATCTCGCCCGGCTCAATGATGAAGGCGCGCACGTCCTCAGCGTGGGCGTGGCCGGACGGGTCGGTATTGGCAAGCGCCACGACAATCGGGCGGTCCTCGCCACAGACCATCAGCTCTTTCGTCTTCGTGTGGCGCTCCATGGAAGCAACCTCATAGGGCGGATAGGTTTTGACATAGGTCATACCGAAGTGCGCAGGCTGATCCATACACACATCGTCTGTCATCCAGCATTTCCAGCCCTCGCCCTGGAAGCAGTCGTTGTCGGTCAGGCGCGTGACGACGCCGAAGTCCTTGAAGTTTTCCGGGGTGGCATGAATGGCTTTTACCTGTTTCATTGTAGACGGCCTCCTCTCAAAGTGCAACCTGCACGGCGGCAGGCTGAATCTGCTTCCAGGCGGTCTCGTCGGGATCGCCGTTGCTATAGGACAGAAAATAGTACTGCGCGTGGCCCTCGACGGCATGACAGGCGTCGTGCCAGATGCCGCGCTTCATGACGACCAGATCGCCCGGCTCCATCAGAAGCGAAACAACGTCCTTCGCCTGCGGCATGCCGTAGGGATCACTGTTGGCGATGCTCAGAATGATGGGCTTGTCGCCGGCAAAGAGAACCTCTTCGGTTGACATATGGCGCTCCATGGAGTCTACCTCAAAGGTGTCGCCATTGTCGCAGACGGTCAGACCGAAGCGCAGCGCCCGCTCCACGGGAGGATCGATGGTCATATACGCCTCGTATTTTTCTGTTTTGACGCCGCGCTCTTTGTGCAGGTCCCAGTAGCGGCCATACGGAGTAAAGTCAAAGTCTTTGATGGAAATCGGTTTTGTTGTAGCCATAGATATCTCCCTTTCTTTATTGATGTTGCGCAAGAAACGCTTCTACTTCCGAAACCGGTGCAACGCCGCCGCGCGGACCGAGAATGGTCACAGCGCGGGCCGCAGCTGCGTTGGAAAATTTTGCGGCGGATTCCGGATCCATGCCGTGCAGCAGGCAGTGGGTAAAGCTTGCGTTAAACGTATCGCCCGCGCCGGTCGTGTCGACCACGGAGACCATGTGCCCCGGCAGGCGCACATGGCAGTCTTTCGTACGGCAGTCGCACCCGTCAGCGCCGAGCGTTGTGACAACGGCAGTGCAGCCGTCGTCCAGAAGCGCCTGAATGCAGGCGTCCGGATCGCGTCCGGCCGCGTATTTTTCAAGACCAATGTCGTTGAAAAGCAGTACGTCTGCCTTCGAGAACAGCACATCGGACGAATCTTCAAAGGTGGTCGATTCCAGATCGAAGACGATCTTCGCGCCTGCGCCGCGCCAGCTGTCAAGCAGCGCTTCGTAGTTTTCAAAGCGGCGGATTTCGGCCATCGTTGTGTAGATGTATGCGGCATTTTCCAGAAGCGCCTGCGTCTGAGGCGGCAGAACGCGCTTGGGGCGCGGGAAGTCGAGGACAAAAATGGTCCGCTCCTTCGGCGTCAGGACGATGATGCACTTTGCATCCGGCAGACGGTCGTCTGTGACAATGTGCGAGGTGTTCAGGCCGAAGGACGCCAGGTTTTCCTTGAGCTCCTGGTTGCTTGCGCCGCCGTTCATGAAGTCGACGAGATAGACGGAGTTTCCGTAGCCTGCCATGACGCTGGCCGCGTTTGCGACCATGCCGCCGGCCTTTTTCTCCATAGGGTGGACCAGAAGCTTATCGCCTTCGGAAACCCAGGAGTCTGCGCTGTAGTATTCATCGAAGCACGCGGTACCGAGTGCGACAAGATATGGCTTGCTCATCCGTAAAACACCTCCGTAAAGGCTTTCGCCGCGGCAGGAATGTCCATCTTGTTGACGGACACGACGGTTTTGCACATTTCTTCTGGGAAAACGGACGCGCCGTGCATTGCGCCGACAATTGCGCCGACCATGGTGGCGATGGTATCGGTGTCGTTTCCGATGTTGACGCCCATCTTGATGGCGGACAGGGCATCTGCATCAGTGGCGGCCAGAATGCCGAACACACAGGGAACCGCTTCATTTGCGCTCAGACCTGCGCCGATGACGTCGCCGAGCTCCAGCATCGTGTGTTCCCATCCAAGACCCTTGCGGGCGATGGAAATGGCAAGCTCCATCCGCTTTTCCACACTGGCAACAGAGACGGGCTTTCCGTGCCGGGCGCCTTCGCGCGCGCCGTAGAAGCCTGCGTCAAATACCTCCGGAAGGCTTGCGCCGGTTACGGCAGCGCTGACGGCCGCGGCAATGGCGCAGGCCGCAGAAAGAGAGGCGGCATTGTCATGCGTTGGCTTGCAGAGCGTGATTGCGTCCTGGACGGCGCGTTCCGGATGGCCGGGATTTTTCAGTCCGGCAGGGAAAATTTTCATGGCCGAGCCGTTGGAGGCGCGGGAGTTGTCGCAGGCCAGAACGACGGGAGGCTTGGGAACCGGCTCTCCGAGAATCTTTTTGATGGCGACGCTGGTGCTGGGCCCTGCAAAGCAGAAGTACTCCGGGTGGGCCGACCAGTTGAGCAGCGCGTCCTGCGCCGTCTTGTCGCTGATGGGGCCGTCTGGAGCCTTGAGAATTTCCAGCGCCGTAAAATAAGCCAGGGAAAAATCGTCCGTGACGAAGCCGGCCGGGCAGCCTGCCCCAAAGGTTCCGTCGCCGGGCGCGAGGAGCTGGTCGACATAGGCACCGTAGCGGTCCAGAATCATCTGCGGCGTCATGGTTTCGGTCGCGGCGCCCATCGCGTCGCCGATCGCGGCGCCATAGAAGCAGCCGAGTACACGTTCGTAAGAATCCATTGTTTACCTCCTCTTAAAACCGCAACTGTTTAGTTGTACGACATTATACTAACACCCGTTCTTTTGAAAAGCAAGTTAAAAGAGGCCCGGCGCTGCGGCTGAAAAAAGAAATAGGCAGAATCCACAAAATTATAGTTCTATTTTTGACGTGTGCTATCTGGAATATCGTTGACAGTGGATTGCAAATCGAATAAAATTATATCGTATAATGTCGTTCGTCTAATGAGTTGACGGAAAGGAGACAGTTATGAATCAGACGCAGTATTTTACACTGACGCAGATGATCATTGATGATGTGTATTTCCCGTGGGGTGCGACAAAGCTGAACCAGCTTGGCGGCGGAACCTACACGGTTGCCGGCACGCGCGTGTGGTCGGATCAGGTGGGCTTTTGCTGCCTGATCGGACCAGACTTTGAGGAAACGTACAGCAAGTGGTTCCGGGACAACCAGATCGATATGGCAACGGTGCTCAAAGAGAAGAACACCTGCCACGCAAAAATTCACTACTTTGAAGACGGCGAGCGCGAAGAGCTCCTGCTGCCCGGCTGCGGCAGCCACTATGAGATGCTCTCCCGGTTTACGGATATCCCAGAGCGCTACCGGACAGCAAAGGGCATGTATTTTTTCAAGGACGTGGATGAGCCGTACTGGGAGCAGGCGAAAAACTGGCTCGGCTCCTACTCCGGGATTTCCTGCTGGGAGATTGCGGGCAACGCGGCGGTGCACGAGTGCAAGGACGCGATTGCAGACCGGCTCAGCTATGTGGACCTGTTCTCTTTGAACCTGACTGAGGGAAAGCGCATCACCGGCGAAACAGAGCCTCTGCGTGTGGTGGACGTGCTGCGGCAGATGCATGCAGATAACGTGATTCTGCGCATGGGCGCAAAGGGCGCGCTGGCAGCCAAGGACGGCGCAGTCTGGGAGATTCCAGCGGCGCCTGCCAATGTGGTGGACGTGACCGGCGGCGGCAATTCCTCTACGGGCGGCTTCCTGGTCGGCTATTGTGAGTCCGAGGGCGATATCACCTACGCTGCGCGCTGCGCGGCTGTTTCCGCGTCGTTCATCATTGAGCAGTGGGGCGTGCCGCCTCTCATGGACGCGGCGTTCCGCAAGCAGGCAGAAGCGCGCCTTGCCGCGCTCCCGGCCACCAGAATCTGAGGGAGGACGACATGATGGCAGAAAACTACATGCTCAAAGAGACGCTTTCCTACCCTTCTCTGATCCGGGAAGTGATCGCGCCGCTGCGTGCGCAGGCACAGAGCGTTCTGAGCGATGAAATTATCCGGAACATTGACTGTATTTATATCTACGGAAGCGGAGACTCTTTGAACGCAGCTGTATGCGCAGCGCAGTCGTTCTGGGAGTACGCAGGCGTTCCGGCATATCCTCTCAACGCGATGCAGGCGTCCAGGTATGCAGCGCCGTGCCTGGACCGGACGCGCGCAGCGCGCACGCTTACAATCTGCATTTCCAACAGCGGCGAAGCGGCCAGAAGCGTAGAGGCTTCCATGGCAATGCACGCGGCCGGCACCATCAGCATGGCCATCACGGCAAAGCCCAACTCGCGCGTGGGAAAAGCGGTGGATTACATTCTGCATGCGCCGGTTCCTGCATTTGAGCCCTCGCCCATTCCGGTTCCCGGCATCCGCAGCTTTGCGCTGCCGGTTGTGGGTCTTTATCTGTTTGCGCTGCATATGGCGCAGGCGCGCGGCACCATGACAAAGGACGAGGCCGCGGCGGTGGAGCAGGAATTGCAGCAGCTGCCTGATGTGATTGAAGATGCGTTCACGCGCGGAGACGCGGTTCTGCGGGAGTTTGCAGATCTTTGCAGCAAATGCGAGCGCATGGAGTTTTTTGGCGCGGGCCCGTGCCGCGGCGCGGCAGACTTCGGCGTTTCCAAGGTGCTGGAGGCGCAGGGCTACAGCGTCTTGTCGCAGGACATTGAAGAGTTTGCGCATCAGACGTTCTTCAGCGTGGATACGCACCGGCTTCCGTCGGTGCTTCTGGTTCCGTCGAAGGGCCGGTGCCTCTCGCGGGCAAAGGAAATTCTGTTTGTGCTGCAAAAGCTGGAGCGGCCGGTGCTGGTCATCACAGACGACGAGGCCGTGGCGGCGGACGAGCCGGGCGTCAGATCGCTGTGCCTGAAAAAGAGCGTCAGCGAGAGCCTCATTTCGCTGGTCTTTGCCTGCATCATGACGTATCTGTCGTCCGTTATGCCGCTGCGCGCAAGCGATATTTATATGCACGGCCACGCGGGCGTGTATCAGGAAGATGGCCTGCCGACGGTTCGCGGCAGCAAGGTTGACGTTGTTCTTTAATTGAAGATGGGAGGAAACAAAAATGGAACCCAAATTTCAGAAAATTATTTCCAAATATGACTATGCAGATCAGCTCGCACCCGGCGGCTTCGTCATCGGCGGCAAGCCGGCTCTGACGAAGATCGATGGCGATCTTGTCGGCGACTATGTCATCATGACGGTCCGCGATCCGCTGCTCGATTATGGAGGAGACCCCGCGGAGCTTCTGAGCCGCCGTCTGGAAAACCGCGTGCTTGCCGGACAGTCCGGTATGTTTACGACGTATTCCGGCTACTACAAGGGCGCGCATATCAGCATCGTCTCCGGCGGCAGTGGCAGCCCGGAAGCGGAGCTGATTCTCGTGGAGTTCATGCAGAACAGCAAGGCCAACACCTTCCTGCGCCTTGGCGGCGGCATGGCGATCAGTGAAAAGCTGCACTCGGGCGATGTGGTCATCGCCAGTGGCGTTGTGCGCGACGAGGGCATGACGAAGGCCTATGTGACGCCCAACTATCCGGCCGTTTGCAGCTATGAGTTGGTGACGTCGTTTGTGAAGGCGGCGGAAGACCTCAAGTACCGCTACCGCGTCGGCGTCGGCCGCTCGCAGGACAGTGAGTATCTCTCGACCGGCCATCCGTCCGTGGGCAGCTATTTCCAGGACGAGCATCTGAACATCGTCGACTACTATAACCGCGCGGGCGTCATGTACTGCGACCGTGAATCCGCGGCGATTGTCACGCTTTGCAGCCTCTTTGGCCGCCGCGGCGGCGCCGTCATTTCGGTGGACAACAACGTTTTCACCAACGAAGGCTTTACGGCAGGCGACGGACAGGACCATGCGATTGATATCGTGTTCGAGGGCCTTGCCAACCTGCACAAGATCGATGAAGAGAAGAAAGCGCGGGGCCTGGAGTTCTGGTCTCCGGAAAATCTGTAAGACAAGCGCCCGAAGCCATCCGGCTTCGGGCATATCTTTCCAAAAAGCTGCATCTCGACTGCGCGCAAGCCTTTTGCATTGCGCGCAAAAGGCTCACACTTGCAAGGCGAGCAATATGTTTCCAGTCGGCGAAGCCACCGGATAACATAAATTCAGATTTTATTTCGCCCTGCGGGGCAAAACTCTATGAGATTAGCGAACAGCGCCCGAAGCTATTTGCTTCGGGCGCTTTTGCGTTGTCAGATTTTTAAATTGTGCAGGGTTTTCAGACCCAGGTGCGCCATGCGGTCGATGACGGCCTCGTCCAGAAATTCTCCTTCGCCGGAGCTTGTGTCGTTGCCGATGCCGAGCAGCGCGCCGCCGTGCATGTCGTAAAGGCGCGTCATCGTCAGAACGGTGGTTGTTTCAATGTCGACGTTTGCCGCGCCGACCTTTTTCCACAGATGAACGCGGTCGAGCACGCTCTGATCCAGAACGCCGCGCGCGGTTTCAAAGCCGCTGCCGGGATACATGGTACCGGCGGAGAGCGTCAGGCCCTCCTTGTAGGCAACGCCGAGCGATTCACAGGCTTCAATTTCGGCCTGTACCATCTTGCGGCTCGGAATGGCCGGATACTCCAGGGGAACGTAGTCCAGCGTGACGCGGTCTTCCCGGATGCCGCCGGAGCAGACGACGATATCGCCGACGCGCAGGTCGCTGCGCATGCCGCCGGAATTGCCGACGCGCAAAATCGCCTTTGCGCCGAGCATGGCAAGCTCGTCGATGGCCGTCGAGACGGAGAACGAGCCGCTTCCGTGGTACAGAAGACCAAGGCGCTCGCCCTCAAACACACCGCTGTAGACGGTGTATTCGCCGAACTGGCTCAGAATCTGCACATCCTGCATGCGATGCAGAAAATGCTCGGGCTGCATGTCCAGAAGCAGGGTGAAAATAAACTTATCGGGAAGGTTTTCTTTACCGAGCCGAAGCCACCAGCTCTTTCCATCCTGGGGAACGGTTGCTTTAAAGGGCTGCAAGGGCATTGTCAGAATCCTCCTTATGAAATGTCAATCAGTTGCTTGCTGCGTCCAGCTCGTCGTCGAACTGGTGGAAATAGAACGCGAGCTTTTCCTGCATATAGTTCCAGAGCTTTTCGCCGGTTTCCTGCGTGCTTCTCGACGCGCCGCCGATCAGACCGTTGTTTTCCGACAGGTCGCGCGAGAGCCAGCCGTAGTAATAATCCTTCAGACCGCACAGAACGTCCTTTTCCGGGCTGAGCCGGTCGGTATGAATGAGGTCCGGCATCACATGTTCAAAGTAGGATGTTTCAATTTCGCCGCCGTGAATGTCGAGATTGACGGGCGTTTCGAGAAATTCCTGCGCACCGGCAAAAAAGTCGGATCCAAAATAGTCGATGTTAAAAATCCGAATGCCGAAAAGCTGCTCCCATTCCTGCGACTGCGCATGCAGAATCGGTGCGTTACCGCCATGAGAGTTGACAATGACGAGATACTTTACGCCATGCTTTTTCATGCAGAACAGAAGGTCCTCGATTACGGCGAGAATCGTCGTTGTGCGCAGCGTCATGGTGCCTGCAAAGTCCAGATGCTCAAAGCTGTTGCCATAGTGCAGGGCAGGAAGGCGCAGGAACGTGTTGCGCATGTCAAGATGCTTTTCCAGGCCGTCTAGGGAGGTCTGCAAAATAAGATCGTCCGTGCCGACCGGCAGATGACGGCCATGCTGCTCCGTGGAGCCGATCGGGAGCACATAGGCAAGGTGCTTGCGGTCAAGCACTTCGATATCGGACCACGGGAGCTCGCTGAGTCGTTTGAACATGTTTATCCACTCCTAATTTATATAGAATTTCACACAGGTAAAAAGGTCTCCGAGCGAATCGCCCGGAGACTGAAGAGGACGGAATTATTTGTGCTTGAAGCCGGTCTGTGCGCTCATGCCCTCGTAATGTCTGCCGGGCTGCGGCGGGAAGAACAGGTGCTCGGTGATGCCGGAGACGAAGTCCTTCTGACCGTTGACATAGCAGTAACGGGCGGTCGGGCGGGAATCGTGGCCGCGGAAGGCGATGATTCTGCCGTCGACGATGACCATGGAGTTGCCGAACGGGTCGCCGCACTCGATGGCCTTCAGAGCGTCGGTGCCGCAGGATCCCGGCGGGCAGTCGATGACCTGCAGGTCAGCCTCACGGCCGACTTCGATCTTGCCGGTGTTCAGACCATAGAGGTCTGCTGCGTTGCCGGTGGCCATGCTGATGCACTTCCATGCCGGAACGTCGTTCAGAGAGGAAGCCTTGACGATTGCGCGGTTGATTGCGCCGGGCAGAGATGCCTGGCCGGTGGGCGCGTCGCTGCCGAAGACCATACGGTTGAGCTCGTTCTTGGCGTTCATGTGCTTCATCATCTTGTTGAAGTTGACAAAGTTGCCGTTGACAACCAGCTCCAGCGGAATGTCGCTTTCGTCCATCAGACGCTGGATGTGGTCGAAGGAAACTGCGGTGGAGCCGCCGTTGGTATGGGCAACCTTGTTCGGGCGCAGCTTCATGATAGCCTCGGAGGTGACCCAGGACGAACCGGGGATGGAGGGGGGCGCCAGATGGACAGAATAGAAGAAGTCGTACTTTCTGGCCCACTCGAGCATCGGCTCAACCTCTGCCGGGTCAGACAGGCCGCCGCCGCCGATTTCAGCAATCAGCCACACGCCTGCGTCGTGCATTTCCTTGAAGTCCTGCTCGGTCAGACCGTGCACCAGAACCAGCGCGCCGCCATGAACCTTCATGGCTCCGCCCGGACGGAAATGGTCGAATACACGCTTGGACATGATCGCAGCGGCCTTACAGCCGATGGGGTCATCATAGAAACGGGGCCAGCCGGGGCCCTGCTCGCCTTCGGAGACGATGCTGGTGGTGCCGCCGTACAAAGCGTCAGCATAGCAGCCGACAGCGCCGCGCTGCGGAGCATAGTCGTCGAGCGTATTGTGAACGTGGCAGTCGATGAAGCCCGGGCAGACAATCTGGCCGTCGACGTCGACAACAGTCTCGATGCCGGACTTGTCAACTTCGTTTTCAAAGCCGATCTGCGCAATCTTGCCGTCACGCACGATGATGGTATCGCCGGGGATGATGCCCTTGTTGATATCGCCACTGATGATTTTGTCAATGGATTTAATGATAAGATCGTTCATAGTCAAGTAATCTCCATTCTGAAAACTGTATTAACGGAATGTCTGTGCGCTGCCACAGCCGATTACCTGACACGAGTATATCACATACGTTGTACGTCGTACAAGTTGGAAAAAATAAAACGTGATTTTCAATAAAATTTTCAGGCTCATATCGTGCAAACTATATAAATTTTGCAACAAGAATGCTAAAGCAAGATGCACATAGTTGTTAGAAACATGCAAAACCAATTCGATAACCTCGGATTTGGCGAATTTTCCGGTTGACAGAATCCAAAAAAACTTTTAGAATGAAGAAGCTGCTACAGTCGAACGTCGTACAACGGATGAACCACAACAGTTGAGCCATTTGCGCGGCAAACCCTTCTTGGTTTATAACCGGAATCACCGGCTATAAAAAAAATAAAAGGAGATTGAGATTTCATGAAAAAGATCATCGCACTGTTGCTGACTGCTGTCATGCTGGTCGGTTTGGTTGCATGTGCATCCAAGACCACGGACACTCCCAAGGAAGAAACCACCACGGAATCCACCGAAACTGCAAAGACGGAAGAAACTGCAACTAAGGAAGAACCCGCTGCTGAAACGGAAACTCCCGAGACCACCGAAGAGCGTCCTCTGACCATCGGCCTTTCGATGTACACGCTCGAGTATCCGTTCTATGTCACGATGTGCGACGCTTTCGAGGCCGCATGTGAGGAAAAGGGTTGGACCTGCATCACCACCAACGCTTCTACCGATGCTTCCACGCAGCTGAACAACTGCCTGGACCTCATCAACAAGGGCATTGACGCTCTGGTTCTGACGAGCTGGTACGGCGACGCTCTGTCCGAGGCATTCCTTGCCTGCAACGAAAAGAACATTCCTGTGTTCCTGATGGACACCTCTACGCTTCCTGACGAAGGCGAGTTCGTCACCCGTATCGGTACCGTCAACTATGACGCAGGTTATGTCGGCGGCTTCTACGCTGGCCAGTACCTGAAGAACGAAGGCAAGGACTCTGTTGACGCGGTTGCCCTGCACAGCGGCGACGAAGTCTCCACCAGCCGCAGAGACGGCATCCTGGCCGGTGTCGAGGCTGCTGGCGTGACTGTCAACATGCTCAACGAGTACCACAGCGCTTCCCGCGAAGAGTCCATGGCAAACTTTGAAGATGCTATGACCAGTTACGACAAGATCGACCTGGTTGTCGCTACCTCCGCACAGCACGGCATGGGCGCTTACAGCGCAGCCGAAGCTGCTGGCAGAGACGAAATGCTGATCGTTGCTTATGACGGCGAGCAGGAAGAAATGGACGCCATCGACAACGGCACCGGTACGTACCTTGCAACTGTCACGCAGGATCCGGCTGGCATGGCCAGAACCATTGCTGACGAAGTTGGCGAGTACATCTTCAACGGCGCAACGTTTGAAAAGTTCCAGTCTGCTCCCGCAGGCGTCTATGGCAAGGACGGCCAGCTTTCCGCTGCTGATCTTGGCATTAACTAACCCTGAATGAAAAAAGGCCCCGGCTATCGGGGCCTTTTTCCGGTCTTGGCAAATTAAAGGAGAGATTAACGATGGATGAAAACATCCTTGTGCTGCGGGACGTATGTAAGACGTTCCCAGGCGTCAAAGCGCTGGATCATGTCGATTTTGACGTCAAGAAGGGCGAGGTTCTTGCGCTTGCCGGCGAAAATGGTGCCGGTAAATCCACACTCATGAAAATCCTTTCCGGCTCCTATACCCGCGATTGCGGAACGATCGAATTTTGCGGAAAACCCGCGGAGATTCACAATCCCAGAGACGCAGAGCGCCTCGGACTGTCGATCATTTATCAGGAGCTGAATGTTCTCCAGGGTCTGAGCGTCGCAGAAAACATTTTCATTGGACGTCAGCCCAAAAAGAAAAACGGCCTGGTTGACTGGGCCAAGATGAACAAAGACGCCGAAGAGCTGTTCCAGCAGCTCCACATTGAAATGGATGTGCGCCGCAAGGTGCTCGGCATGTCGATTGCACAGCAGCAGATGGTTGAAATTGCCAGAGCTGTCAGTTTCCGGTCGAAGCTTGTGATCATGGACGAACCGACGTCCTCTCTGACGGACCGGGAGACGCAGCTGCTGTTCGACATTATTCGTAACCTGAAAAGTAATGGCGTGTCCGTGATCTTCATCACGCACCGCCTGGATGAAATCTTTACCATTGCCGACCGCATTACGGTCCTGCGCGACGGCCACACTGTCGGCACCAGAAACGTCTCCGAAACGACAAAGGCGGAGCTGATTGCGCTGATGATCGGACGTGAGATGACGAAGCAGTTCCCGCCGAGAGACGTCAAGATCGGCCAGGAGCTTCTGCGTGTGGAAAATATTTCGGACGGCAAGAAGGTCAAGGGCGTATCGTTCAGCGTTGCCCATGGCGAAGTTCTGGGCTTTGCGGGTCTGGTCGGCGCGGGACGGACGGAAACCATGCGCATGATTTTTGGCGCGGACAAGCGGACAAGCGGCGATATCTACCTGAACGGGCAGAAGATCGAGATTCGCTCTCCGCAGGACAGCGTCAAGCATAAGATTGCGTTTGTAACAGAGAACAGAAAAACAGAAGGTTTGCTCCTGAACAAGTCTGTGTATCTGAACATCGTGATGGTCGCGCTGAACAAAATCAAAAAGGGCGGCCTGATCAATCACAAGCTGGAGCTGCAATACAGCCAGCAGTATATTAAGGAGCTGCATATTGCAACGCCGGATGAAAACAAGCGCGTGATCTTCCTGTCCGGCGGCAACCAGCAGAAGATCGTTGTTGCGAAGTGGCTGATGTCCGACTCGGAGGTCATCATTCTCGATGAACCGACCAGAGGCATCGACGTCGGCGCAAAGCGTGAGATTTATGAGCTGATCAACGATCTGGCACGGGCAGGCAAGGCAGTGATTGTCATCTCGTCCGATATGGAAGAGGTGCTCGGCATCAGCGACCGTATCGCCGTCATGCACGAAGGCAGGATTGCCGGCATGGTGGAGAAGAAAGACTTCTCACAGCAAATTATTTCTGAGTATGCAATCGGAGGCGCAAAGCTATGAAAGAGAAAAACAACTCGGTCGTCAAGCAGGCGAGCACCGTACTCAACAATCTCGGTATCTGGGCGATTCTTGTGCTGCTGTTCGTATTTTTGTCGATTACAACCGGTAACTCCTTTTTAACCTCTTCGAACCTTATTAACCTCGTCCGCCAGATCTGCGTGACCGGCGTGTGCGCCATCGGCGCGACGGTCGTTGTCTGCGGCGGCGAAATGGACCTGAGCTCCGGCTCCACTGCGGCTCTGATGGGCTGCGCCAGCGCAACGCTGACGGTCAACTACGGCTGGCCGACGTGGGTTGCTCTGCTGGTTGCGATTCTGGGCGGCGCAGTGATCGGCTCGTTCTCGGGTTACGTCATCACGTTCCTGAAGGTTCCTGCATTTATCGCAACGCTCGGCATGATGTATGTGCTCGACGGCTTCACGCTTCTGATGACGCGCGGCACGCCGATCACGAATCTGCCGTCGGATTACAAGTTCATCGGCCGCGGCTACCTTGGCCCGATCCCGTTTATCGTTGTGATCCTGCTGGTACTGGTTGCAGTGTTTGCATTCATTTTCAAATACACCCAGTTTGGCCGCAACATCGTGACGGTCGGCGAAAACGCAACGTCCGCACGTCTTTCCGGTATCAACGTGGTTGGCATCAAAATTTCGGCCTACGCCTGCGCAGGCGCGCTGAGCGCACTGTCTGGCATTATGCTGATGGCACGTCTTGGCTCCGGCCAGCCGACCGCTGCATCTGACCTGTGTCTGACGGCCATGGCGGCAGTCTTCGTTGGCGGCACGTCGGCAATCAATACGCAGGGCGCGGCACTCAAGACGCTGGCAGGCGCGTTGTTCATCGGTATGATCAACAACGGCCTGAACCTGCTGGAGGTCAACGCTTACTGGCAGAAGATTGTTCTGGGCTTCATCATCATCTTCGCAATTGCGCTGGATGTCTACCGCACGGCTCAGGCGTCGCGTCAGGCAAGCTGAGATTCTGCTTGATGAAAACAAAATCCGCCTGCGCTGTGCGTGGGCGGATTTTCTGGCAAAAGAGCCTTGACATGGGCCAAAAAAGTACTTAAAATAAACAAAATAAGTATAAAAAATTAGGAATGAAAATAAAGGAAGAGCGGAAACTCATGGAAAAATTGAACAGAGGCAGGACCCTCTCAGAAAAGGCATACGACGCGCTGTGCAACGTCATCCGCAAGATGGCGCCTGGAAACAACCGTTTGCCCTCGGAAGACGATCTGGCAAATAATATGGGTGTAAGCCGCGCGACAATTCGTGAGGCGCTCAAACACCTGATGCTCGATGGCGTAACAACCACAATCCATGGCAAGGGAACCTTTGCACACCCTTCTGTGTTTGAAATTGAAAACAGAATTGATCTTTACAGCGATTTTTACATGATGCTGACCGAGCACTTTGGTCCCCCGACGGTGGTCAACGACTGGCTGGGCGAGACAGAGCCAAGCGAGCTCTATATCGAGAACTTTGGAAATACCAGAAAGCCCATTTCCACCGGCTGGCTTTACATCGCGGAGGAAAGGCCGCGCATCTACGGCCTGTTCGAAATTTGCCCGGACTTTGTGACGCGCGAAATTACCGGCGTAGAAAACATTACGAGTTTGCCACAGCTCAGCCTGAAATACATGAATGCGCCGATTGACTATTGCAGCATGACAGCTCGTATGGGGAAAAGTGCGCGCGCGGCGCAGCGCCTGGGCCTGGAGCAGGACGTAGACCAGCCGCTTATGTACTGGGAGGAAAAGATTTACGACATCGACGATCACCTGGTTGCCGTGGGTGAGGTTTTCATCCATCCGAGCAACATGGAGCTGTCTGTCGTTACACGCTTCAACGTATAAATAAACAGAAAGAAAAGAACCGGTGTACCATCCAGACTGGGTGGTACACCGGTTTTTGCTTGCAATCAGAAGCACTTCTGGTTGCGCTCTTTTCGGCAGGTTTCCTTGCGCTCACAGTGGTAGCAGACCTCGGTGTCGGGCGACGGCTCGCCGCGCTCGAATTTAAGAAGATTGTCCACCGTTGTCGCGGCAATGTTGCTCAGAGCCTCTCGGGTCAGAAATGCCTGGTGGGAGGTGACAATCACGTTCGGCATGGAAATCAGCCGCACGAGCGTGTCGTCTTCGATAATCTCCTCCGAGCAGTCCTCGTAGAAGAGGTCGCCCTCTTCCTCGTACACATCCAGACACGCCGCACCGATCTTATGACACTTGAGCCCCTCAATCAGTGCCTCGGTATCCACCAGACCGCCGCGAGACGTATTCACAAGTACGACGCCGGGCTTCATCTGCGCGATGGCGTCCGCATCGATCATGTGCCGCGTCTCGTCGGTGAGCGGGCAGTGAAGCGAGATCACGTCCGCCTGCCGCAGAAGCTCGGGCAGCTCCACGTAGTCCAGTCCGCTGTCCGGATTCGGGAATTTATCGTATGCCAGCACGCGCATCCCGAAGCCCTTGCAGATACCGGCAAAAATTCTGCCGATCTTGCCCGTGCCGATCACGCCCACGGTCTTGCCGTGTAGGTCAAAGCCCGTCAGCCCGGACAGGCTGAAATTGAAGTCGCGCGTACGGATATACGCCTTGTTCGTATGTCGGTTGACCGTCAGCAGCAGCGCCATCGCGTGCTCCGCCACCGCATAGGGGGAGTACGCCGGGACGCGGAAGACGTGCAGCTTTCCGAAACAGGCCTTGGTATCCACATTGTTAAAGCCCGCGCACCGCAGTGCGATGACCCGAACGCCCAGATCATAAAGCTCGTTTATGACCTTCTCATTCACCGTGTCGTTGACGAACACGCACACACCGTCAAAGCCCTTCGCCAGCTGTACGGTGTCCTCGCCGAGCCTCGTCTCAAAATACTTGATTTCAATATCCGTCCCGGCGGAATGCTCGTCAAAGCCGGGCTTGTCGTAGGGTTTCGTATCAAAAAATGCAAGTTTCATGGCTGTACCTCCCAAGGTTTGTATGGCACTTGTTATAACCCTTTATGAAGCATTCGTCAAGATATATTGTTGGCAGAAGCGGCAGAAAATATGTTGCCTGCGGCAAGCGGACAGTGATCAGTTGCCGGTTTTGCAGATCGATTTTCCAGCGGCTATTGACAAATGCAAAAAGCGTGCCGTAATATGTTGTACATACAACGATGTAGATACATCTTCTTGAAACCAATCAGGAGGCAGCTATGGATATTACGGAACGGAAAATCACAAAAATTGCGCGCGAGGCTGAAATGCTGGTTCTGCGCACGCTGCGAGAAGAGGGCGTCGGCACGGCGGAAATTGACCTGATTCACGCTCTGCGCCACCATCCCGGCTGCACGCAGGCGGCGCTGGCAGAGCTGCTGCATGCCGATAAGGCGGCCATTGCGCGCAGAACGAAAAACTTGGAGACAAAGGGCTATCTTGTCCGTAAAGACGCGCCGAATGACCGGCGCAGCCAGCTGCTCTATCCCACGGAAAAGGCGGAAAGCCTGAAATCCTCCAAGGCGGAGATTGAAGCGGCCTTTTATGAATATCTGACAAGTACGCTTTCCAAGGAGGAGGCTGCCGCCTTTGCCGCGGCGCTCCAGAAGCTGTACACAGCCTCCAAGCTGGAAAGCCGCGCGGGCTTCCCGCATTTTCAGAAGGCATCGGGGAGTGAAGCAGACGATGAAGCGTGAAAAAACGTGCTGCCCGGACAAAATCGGGTCCTATTTCCGCGCAGAGTGGCTGCCGCTGGCCTTTGTGACGCTTTCGGGCCTTGCTTACAACATCGGCCTTCTTGCTACGCCGTGGTTTGAGGGGCGGCTTGCCCAGTGCCTTGCCGACATTCTTGGCGGCAGCGAGACCGCCGCAAAGATGGCGGTTCTGGTGCTGGCCTACATATTTGTTACGCTCATCGTGCAGGCCGCGCGCTTTGTCAAGCGCTTTTATGTCCGCCGCTTTGCAAATAACATCAACCGCCGGATGAAGGGTATTCTGTATGCCAATCTGGTGCGGAAGAGCCGGGCTTCGCTCGAGCAGGAGGGCGCCGGAGAGCTGATGACCAAAGCAATTTCCGATGTGGACGACTGCGTGGAGGGTATGCGGAAGTTTACAACGGAGGTGTTCGATACCGGTGTGGCGTTGGTCGGCTACGCGGTCATGCTTCTGGTGTACGACTGGCGGCTGGCACTTTTGAGTCTTCTTTTTACGCCGGTTTCCTATGTCTGCGCGGCGTGGATGAAAAAGCCGGTGCAGCGCGCGGGCGCTGCATATAAAAAGGCTGCGGGTGCGCTCAGCACTGCGACGCTCGACCGCGCGCAGAACGCTGTGACATACCGCATCTACGGCTGTGAAAATGCCCGCGAGGCGCAGTATGAAGGCACACTGGAAACCTATGAAAAGACGGCTGTGCGCAGCAGCGTCTGGCAGTCGGCGCTGCCGCCGCTGTATCTGGCTGTGTCGGAGGCAGGCGTGCTGTTCATCTTGTGGTTCGGCGCGAAGAACGTACTTGGCACCGGCTGGCGCGCATGGGATATTGCGGCATTCACAACGTTTCTTTCCTGCTTTACCAAGCTGACGGTCAAATCGTCCAAGGTGGCAAAGCTTTTTAACTCGGTGCAGAAGGCGGAGGTTTCCTGGAAGCGGATCCGGCCTCTGATACGCTCGCCGGAGCCTTTGGAGCCGCTTGCCGTTCCGGAAGCGGCCGATGTAACGCTAGAAAACCTGTCATTCTCCTATGGCGGCGCGCCGATTTTCTCAGATCTCAGCCTGACAGCGCACCCGGGGGATATCATCGGTGTGACAGGGCCGGTCGCCTGCGGCAAATCCACCTTCGGGCGCGTCTTTCTCTGCGAAGCGCCCTACGGCGGCTCAGCGCGGTTCGGAAAGCGAGAGCTTTCAAAGCACACACCGCGGCAGATTGCGGCGACGGTTGGCTATCTCGGACACGATCCGGAGCTCAGCGCCGACACGATAGAAAATAACGTCCTGTGCGGAAGCGAGCAGGACGCGATGCCGTATCTCACGGCGGCTGCGCTGAAAGACGAGGTGCTCAGCATGGAGCATAGCCTGGATACCGTGATCGGCAGCAGCGGCACGCGGCTTTCCGGCGGCCAGGCGCAAAGGCTGGCCCTGGCCAGAACGCTTGCCCACCCAAGGCCCGTTCTGATTCTGGACGATCCGTTTTCCGCGCTGGACCGCAGCACGGAGGATACCGTTTTTGCAGCCTTGCAGGCCTACGCAAACGATAAGGTCGTCTTCCTGATCTCGCACCGGCTGTATCACTTCCCGCAGCTGCAAAACATTATTTTCATGGGGGACGGCAAAACGACGGTTGGCACGCACGAGGAGCTGCTGGCCTCCGTCCCGGTGTACCGCCAGCTCTATGAGAGCCAGACAGGAGGGCAGATGCATGAAAACTAAGCAAAAAAGCGGTGTGTTTACGACCATCCGGATGGCAGCGGCAGCGCATCACCTTTTAACAGCAGGAACGATTTTGTGTGTCGCAGCGTCGGTTGCGGCGTCGCTGGTTCCGCCGCTGCTGCTGGCCCGTGTGGTCGACCGACTGAGCGAAGGCGCGGCACTGACTTTTTTTGCGGTGCTCGGCTATTTTTGCAGCCTTGCACTGGAGGGAATCCTTTCCTCCGCGCAGGAGAGACTTCTGGTGCTCTTTGGACAGAAAATGACCCATGCGCTGCGCTCGGAAATGTCGCGGAAGCTGACGCAGCTGCCTGCCAGCACGCTCGCGGGGCAGAATCCCGGCGAGGTGACCGCGCGGTTTTCTGGCGATGTGGATACCGTGGAGGCGCTTTTTACCTCCGGAATTATCAGCATGGTAGCGGACGCGTGCCGCATCGTTTCGATTCTTGCGGTTATCGCGGTGAAAAATACCGGACTGGCGCTGGTTTTGCTGCTGGTGGTGCCGCTGTTTGCCGTATTCACGCGCCATGTGCAAAAGCGGATGCTCTCCGCGCAGTTCGATAACCGCCGCGCGGTTGCTGCGGTGTCCGGGCTGGTGCCGGAAACGCTTCACAATATCCGTACCATCCGGGCCCTCGGCATGGAGGCGTACATGGAGCGCCGCTATGACCGGCGCATTGCAGACGGCTATGCCGCCATGGAGCGGACCAATTTTTACGACGCAATCTATTCTCCGGTTGTTTTGCTGCTGAACGCTGTTGTGGTCGGCATTGTGATGCTGCTTTCCGCCTCCGGAAACGCGGAAATTCTGAATCTGTTCGGCATGTCGGTTGGCACCTCGGTCGCCGTGATCAGCTATATCTCACGCATTTTTGCGCCCATTGAGAGCCTTGGCATGGAAATCCAGACCATTCAGTCGGCGATGGCAGGCGTCAGGCGCATCGACGCGTTTCTCGCCCAGCCGGAGCGCGCCGTCCCAAAGAGAAACGAAACCGCCGCACGGGGCGATGTGGCGCTGTCCCATGTGACGTTCGGCTACGGAGAAAAGCCCGTTCTGCGCGACTTTTCCATGACCGTCCGGCAGGGCGAGCAGGTTATGCTGGTCGGCCGGACGGGCGCCGGAAAGAGCACGGTGTTCAAGCTCCTGCTGGGCCTGTACCAGCCGGAGGCCGGAACCGTCACCATCGGCGGCGTGGACGTTTCCAGAATTTCAGATCAGGAGCGACGGACCTGTATTGGCTGCGTGGAGCAGCATTTTTCCCGCGTGCCGGGCTCGGTCCTGGACCAGATTACGCTGGGAGACCCGCAGATCACAGCGGCGATGGCGAAAAACGCGGCGCAGCTGGCCGGTATCGACGCCGCCGTGCAGGCGCTTCCGAAGGGCTATGATACGGTGTGCATGGAGGGGATGTTCTCGCAGGGCGAGTGGCAGCTGCTGTCCATTGCCCGCGCTGCGGCGGCAGACCCCGCTGTGCTGCTGCTCGACGAGATTACGGCAAACCTGGATGCCGAAACCGAAGCGCGCGTTCTTGAAGCGCTGCGCCGTGCGTCTGCGGGGCGCACGGTTCTTTCCGTTTCGCACCGCATCTATGGAAATCTCGGCGGCAGAACCATCGAGGTCAGAGCGCAGGCCTAGGGTGTATTCTTCCAACTCCCAACGAACCCGGACAGCGGACCTTTTCACGCTGCGCTGCACCATTTTTCCTTGAAATACGTCAGTATTCCTGCGAAAAAATGTCTTGCTCAGCGCAAAAATTTCTCGCTGCCGGTCACTTCTCTAGTTTTCAGATGCACCCTAGGGCGATTGTTTTTTGCTACAATGTTAAATGGTATTTTTTATTCATTATATAGCATAAAAATATAGCCTTGTCCTGCCTGTAGCAAAAAATGGTGATCAATTTTTATGAATGGTTAGATAGTAATGATGCAGAAAACATTTTGCGAACCAGTTTTTAGTGGATTTTTTGACTATTTTCAATTTGTTTCATGCTGCTCGCTCCGGAGCTTTTTGAGACAGATGCCGCTGATAAA
>ENA-UOJV01000887-UOJV01000887.1-human-gut-metagenome-genome-assembly--contig:-C82-NODE-887-length-38648-cov-15.309642_pt1 | contig 38648 bp, 29 predicted proteins | sample MGYA00242356_ERZ723903 | MGnify/ENA metagenome assembly ERZ723903
GCTGCACTGAATGCCGTGCAGCAGCCCCTTCTTGTATGGTGTGCTTCTTGTTTGGCGGGCTGAACCCTCTCCGTCATCGCTGCGCGATGCCACCTCCCCCGAGGGGGGGAGGTTTATTTGTACTGACCGGAAGTTGCAAAAAAGCTCCCCCTTTCGGGGGAGCTGGCACGCCGTCAGGCGTGACGGAGAGGGTTTGCAAACGCTTACGCTTCCTCTTTTTTCACTTTTACGCGACACTTGTGGGACATATACTCCGAGCGCAGCTTGTTGGTGACAAAGGTCTGGCTGCTGTACAGGCCATGGTGACCGGAGAGCATATAGCAGATGCCGCAGCCCAGCGCGATGAGTTCCAGCCCGGCGCCGCTGAACAGCTCAAAGGCCAACAGGATAGAGGGAATCAGGGCGTTGGTGGCACCGCAGAAGATGGACACCAGCCCCACCGCCGCCGCAAACCCGGCGGGCAGATCCAGCAGCGGGCCGACCACGCAGCCGAAGGTAGCACCCACAAAGAAGCTGGGCACCACCTCGCCGCCCTTGAACCCGCAGGCAAGGGTCAGCGCGGTGAGGAAGATCTTGCACAGAAAATCCCACGGCAGTGCCTGTCCCTGCTCCACGGCAGCGGTGATAACGCTCATGCCCGCGCCGTTATACCGCCCCACGCCGAAGAGATAGGAAAAGCCGATGACCAGCACGCCGCCCGCAAAGACCCGCACCCACGGGTTCGGGAGGCGCTTTGGCACGGTGTGCTCCATGAAGTGGAGGGTGTAGCAGAACAGGCGGGAAACGGCAGCGCAGGCCACACCCAGCAGGATGACCAGCAGGGCGGTGCGGACATTCAGTTCCGGTGCAGTGAGGGCAAAGTGGGTGGGCGCGATGCCAAAGGCCAGCGAGCAGCCGTAGGCAATGAGGGCAGAGGTAAAGGCGGGGACAAAGGCAGCGGTAAAGGTCAGGCCAACATCCTCCACCATCATAGCAAAGCAGGCCGCCGCCAGCGGGGTGCCGAACAGGGCAGAGAAGAACGCAGCCATGCCGCTGATGGTAGCGGTGCGGCGGTCGTGGTCCTTGAGCCGCAGCAGGGTGCCAAGGTTCCAGCCGATGCTGCCGCCCATCTGCAACGCAGCGCCCTCGCGGCCCGCAGAGCCGCCGCACAGGTGGGTGAGCACCGTACCCAGAAAGATGGCGGGCACCAGCAGAATGCTGACCGGTTCGCCGCTCTGCACGGCGCGGAGAACGTTGTTGGTGCCCACGCCATCGCACTTTGTTACCTTATAAAGGGCAGTGATGAGCAGACCCGCCACAGGCAAGAGGAACAGCAGCCAGGGCTGCGCGGCGCGCAGTTCTGTCGCGTGCTCGACGGCAAGGTGGAACAAGGTGCCCAGAAGCCCGCAGAGCAGACCCATGGGAACCGCCAGAAAGAACCATTGCAGCGCCACCCGCAGGGCGGCTTTAGCTTCGTGCCAGAATGTATCAAAATCGTTCATAGACATAACTCCTGTATATTGACATCCGTTCCGTTTTTTGGAACCGATATAAGATAACACCGCAGGGCAGGGCTGTCAACCCCAAAATGGGCAGAGCAAAAGCGGGACTGCTCCATTTTCTGTTTACACCGCTCGGCCGGGTGTGCTATACTGAACAAAAGAGAACCCGCGCGGCAGACGCCGCCGGAAGGATATGAGAGGAAAAACACCATGGAAGCATCCAAAGTTTACTATACGGATTTCCGCTGTCCGGTGGGCACCAGCCTGCTGGAAAAGCTGCGTCGGGTGTGCATTGCCGCCGGCATCAAGGACATTGACATGGACGGCAAGTTCGTAGCCATCAAAATGCATTTTGGGGAGCTGGGCAACCTGGCCTTTCTGCGGCCCAACTACGCCAAGGTGGTGGCAGACCTGTGCAAGGAGCAGGGTGGTATGCCCTTTTTGACCGACTGCAACACCCTGTACCCCGGCAGCCGCAAAAACGCGCTGGAACACCTGACCTGTGCCCAGCTCAACGGCTTCTGGCCCATGACCACCGGCTGCCAGGTGATCATCGGTGACGGCCTGCGCGGCACCGATGAGGTGGAGGTGCCGGTGCCCAACGGCGAATACTGCAAGACCGCCAAGATCGGCCGTGCCATCATGGACGCGGATGTGTTCATCAGCCTGACCCACTTTAAGGGCCACGAGTCCACCGGCTTTGGGGGTGCCCTCAAGAACATCGGTATGGGCTGCGGCTCCCGGGCCGGCAAGATGGAGCAGCACGCCGCCGGCAAGCCTGCAGTGCAGGAGAGCCTGTGCCGGGGCTGCCACCGCTGCGCCAAGGAGTGCGGCTCCGACGCCATTACCTACAACCAGCAGAACAAGGCTGTCATCGACTACGACAAGTGCAAGGGCTGCGGCCGCTGCATCGGTGCCTGCAGCTTTGACGCCGTGTATTCCCCCAACGAATGCGCCAACGAGGCGCTGGACCGGAAGATGGCCGAGTACGCCGCTGCGGTCTGCCATGACCGCCCCTGCTTCCATGTGGCACTGGTGCAGGACATCAGCCCCAACTGTGACTGCCACATGGAGAACGACGCCCCCATCCTGCCGGATATCGGGATGTTTGCCTCCTTTGACCCGGTGGCCCTGGACCAGGCCTGCGCCGACGCCTGCCTGGCAGCAGCCCCCCTGCCCAACAGCCAGCTCGGCGGCAATCTGGCAAAGCCTGGCTGGAATTGCTACCACGACAACTTCAAGGATTCCAACCCCAACATCGAGTGGAAGGCTACCCTGGACCAGGCAGAAAAGGTGGGCATGGGCACCCGGCAGTATGTGCTGAAAAAGGTGTAAACGCAAAAAACAACAAAGGCGCTGACCGTTTGCGGTCAGCGCCTTTTGCCATGCAGGGGGATAACGTTTACTCTTCGCCGTTCACAGCGGGCACGCAGCTGTCCAGCACATTCTGCAGGGCCTGCCAGTTCTTCAGGGTGCAGCCGGGCAGGGTGTCCGAGTCCAGGCCAGCGTCCGTGATGCGGTCGGTCATGCTCTCCTTGTCGCTGAGCAGGCTCAGGGCATCCGGCTCGATCATGGTCCAGGCCTCGGCAAAGTTCTCCTGATCGGCAGAGGACAGGCTGTCGTACCAGTCGTAGAAGGCGTCCTGGATGGCCTCCGGCGTGCGGGAAGAGAGGTGTGCGCTCTCGGCCCACTGCAGCAGCGAGGCAGCCGCGATCACCGACTTGAGCGAGCAGCCGGAAACGCCGGGGCCCCAGCCCAGGCAGGGCGCAAAGGCGTCGGTGGTGCCGGTGATGGAGAACGCCGAGTTCTCGTCAAAGTTGCCGGGGTTCAGGCTGCCAGTGTTGGCCTGGGTGGTGGAGTCCGGCAGGGCGCTGTCGGACGTGGATGCCGATGCAGACGCGCTGTCCGATGCAGCGGACGCAGCGCTGGAAGGCTGCTCGCTGGAGGAAGATGTGCCGGAACATGCTGTGAACAGGCTGCACAGCAGCACTGCGCACAGTGCCAGAGCCAAAGGACGGATATATTTCAATTTCATAAGTCGATCCTCCGTTGGTCTTGCCCCGGCGGTGGGCCGGAGCTGCAGGAATGATACACCCTAAGTATACGTTGTGGGCCCGGCGTTGTCAATCGTTCCGCGCAGGACGAATTTCAAGCAGACCTGTGCAGGATATACAAAAATGCGGCTTGAATTTCGGACAGTTCAACGCATTGACATTTTTTGTGCTGGCTCGTATAATCAAAGCAGACAATTGAATTTATCAGTGCGTGTAACTGTTCGATCAGGCATGAGCATCAGAGGGAATGAGGCAACGGCATCCCTTTGGTTCTTGTGCCCTTTTTCTTTTTCACAAAAGCTGCGGCATGGAAGCGGAGGAGTGCGGCGATGCAGGCTGTAAAGGTATTCAATAACAATGCGGTGTCGGTGATCATGCCGGACGGCAGGGAAGCCATTCTCGTGGGCAACGGGCTTGGGTTTGGCCGCCGCCCGGGGGACGTGATCGACAAAAGCCGCGTTTCCAAGGTGTACTATGTGCAGAATGAATTGCAGACCAAGTTCCTCAAGATGCTGGATAACGTTACCCCGCAGGTGATGCAGGCCGCCGAGCGCATCTCGCTGGCGGCAGAAGAGCAGGGCATCCTGCTCAGCAGCAAAAGCACCATCTCGCTGGTGGATCACATCAGCTTTGCGCTGGAACGTGTGGAAAAGGGCACCTTTCTGCCCAACCTCATGCTCTCGGAGACCCGAATGCTGTACCCGAAGGAGTACGCGGTGGGGCAAAGGGCACTGGAGCTTGTCCGGCAGTTCTGCGGCGTACAGCTGCCGGAGGACGAAGCGGGCTACATTGCCCTGCATCTGGTAGCCGGTGCGGCGGACGGTGCGCTGGCTTATGATACCGTAAAATTCGTCATGGCGGTCAAGGAGATCATCTGCGATACCTATCATTGTACCTTTGAGGAAGAGAGCCTCGAGACCATCCGCCTGACCGTGCACCTCAAGTTTCTGGCGGCGCGCATCCTGCGGCACACCCCGTGGCAGGACGCCGGGCTGGAATCCATGTACACGGTGCTTTTGCAGCGCGACAGCCGCAACGAGGTGTGCTTACAGCGCATCAATGCCTATCTGCGTCAGGAATTTGATTACGAGCTGGATCATCAGGAGCAGGTCTATCTGCTCATCCACCTGACCAAGATCGTAAGGTGTATCTGAAAACAAAGAAAATGACGAATATTTCGCAAGCACAAGCGGGATTTAAGGCAAACAGCCGCAGGAATCCTTTGTGGATTTCAAGGCTGTTTAACGCAAAATCCGGCTGTGCTTGTAGAAATAGACTGAATTTTCGACTTTTCAGACACACCATAGGATAAAACGCTTCAACAGGGCGTCCGGAAGCCCTGCGGAATAGAAATCATCCCCAAACAGTCAAGTCAAAAAGTGAGGAGTATTACACGATGAAAGAAAAAGTCATGAATGGCTTGGAAAAGTTCTCCAAAGCCATGCTCTCACCGCTGTCGTATATCTCGGCAGCAGGCCTGATCCTTGTGCTGGGCGCATTGCTTACCAGCACAAGCCTTAGTGCGATGATCCCCGTTCTGCAGTGGACCCCCATCAAGCTGCTGGGACAGCTGATCTACAACTGCATCATGGTCATCATCAACAACCTCAGCCTGATGTTCTGCGTGGGCATCGCAGCGGCGCTTGCCAAAAAGAACAAGCAGCAGGCTGCCATCATCGGCCTGATGAGCTACTTTATGTACCTGACCGCCGGCAACGTCACCCTGACCCAGCTGGGCATGCTGGCCGAGGCTGATCCTATGGTGGGTCTGTACGGCACCGGTCAGTCCACCGTGTTCGGCATCCAGACGGTGGATATGGGCGTGTTCGGCGGCATCCTGCTGGGTCTGGTCTGCGGCTGGGTGTACAACCACACCTGTGAAAAGCAGTTCAAGGGCATCATCACCCAGATCTACTCCGGCAACCGCTGGTCCTTTACCTGCATGGTGGTCTTTTCCATCCTGTTCGGCTTTGGTTCCTGCTTCTTCTGGCCGCCGGTGCAGAACGTCATCAGCGCACTGACCGATCTGATCGCCACCTCCGGCAACTTCGGCCTGTTCCTGTACGGCTTTTTGGAGCGTTTCCTCATCCCCACCGGCCTGCACCACCTCATTTACACCCCCTTCCAGTTCTCTGCACTGGGCAACAGCCTGACCGTGGGCGATGCCACCTACACCGGCTCCTATATCGTAATGATGATGGAGTACAGCATGGGTCTGCCCTTCTCGGACGGCATTGTGTGGATGTACACCGGTTTTACCAAGACCTTCGGCTACTTTGGCATCGTGGCGGCCTTCATCTTCTGTGCCCGCAAGGAGAACCGTAAAAAGACCGCTGCCGTTCTGGTGCCGCTGGCGTTTACCGCCTCTCTGGCTTCCATCACCGAGCCGCTGGACTTCATGTTCTGCTTCTCTGCCCCCATCCTGTGGGTGGCACACGCCTGCATCTCCGGTCTGTTCATCGTGTTGCTGCACACCTTCCATGTCACCGGCTTTACCACCAACCTCCTTGGCTCGGTGCTGATGAACCTTTCTGCCGGTGCAGATAAGACCAACTATCCCATCCTGTACCTGCTGGCGCTGTGCCAGATCGCGGTGTACTTTGTGGTGTTCACCCTGCTGATCAAGACCTTTAACATCCACACCCCCGGCCGGGAAAAGGTGAGCACCGAGACCGCTAAGAGCGCAGCACCCGCCAAAAAGGCAAGCGTGAAGAACGCTGCCGAGGTGCAGTGCGTCATTGATGGTCTGGGCGGCAAGGAGAACATCCTGTCGGTGGACAACTGCTTCACCCGCCTGCGGGTAAACATCAAGGACCCCGCAAAGCTCAACGAGGAAAGCATCAACCAGCTGCCGAACAGCGGCATCGTGAAAAAGGGAACCGATATCCAGATCGTTTACGGTCTGCAGGTAGCCGATATCAAGCGTGCCGTGGAGGCACAGCTGGAAAACCAGTAAATCGTTTTACCGTGCCCCGGCGGAATGCGCCGGGCAAACCTGAAATACAAAAAGGAGTGTTTATACTATGGTCATTACCATTGCTGGCGGCGGTAGCACGTTTACCGCCGGTATCGTCAAATCCATCGCCCTGCGCCGGGAAGAACTGGAAGTGGACGAGATCCGTCTGTTCGATATCAACAAGGAGCGGCAGGACAAGGTTGCCGTTGTGGTGGACTGGGTCCTGCACAAGGAGCTGAATACCGACATCAAGCTGGTGGTCACCACCGATGTGCAGCAGGCTTACACGGATGCCTCTTTTGTGTTTGCCCAGATGCGCGTGGGCGGCTACGCCATGCGGGAGCAGGACGAAAAGATCCCCCTGCGCCACGGCTGCGTGGGACAGGAGACCTGCGGCTGCGGCGGCATGGCTTACGGAATGCGCACCATCTTCCCCATGATCAAGCTGATCGACGATGTGGAAAAGTATGCCAAGAAGGACTACTGGATCCTGAACTACTCCAACCCCGCCGCCATCGTATCCGAAGCCTGCCGCAAGCTGCGCCCGAAGGCACGGATCATCAACATCTGCGATATGCCCATCGCCATCATTGACGTGGTAGCAGCTGCCATGGGCATCCAGAACAAGAAGGAGATCGTTTACGATTACTTTGGTCTGAACCACTTCGGCTGGTTCACCTCCATCCAGTACCACGGCGAGGATCTGATGCCCAAGCTGCGCGCCTACATCAAGGAGAACCAGATCCTTCTGCCGGAAAGCTACCTCAAGGGCATGGGCGCGCTGACTTCCTCCGCCAACCAGAACCGCCACACCAAGGGCAGCTGGTACTATGTGTGGAAGGGCGAGTACGAGATCATGGAAAACTTCCCGGAGTACCTGCCCAATACCTACCTAAACTACTATCTGCAGGCCAAGGAGTTCGTGGAGCATTCGGACCCGAACCATACCCGCGCCAACGAGGTGGAGGAGACCCGCGAAAAGAACCTGTTCGACGGCATCGACCACTACCTCAAGACCGGCAAGGTGGACGCCAACACCTTCTATGCCGGCAGCCACGGCGACTGGATCGCAGATCTTTCCGCTGCGCTGAAGAACGACACCAAGGCACGCTTCCTCATCATCACCGAGAACCGCGGTGCGATCCCCAATATGCCCTATGACGCAATGGTGGAACTGCCCGCCTACATCGGCAAGAACGGCCCGGAGGTCATTGCCCGGGACAACATCCCGCTGTTCCAGCAGGGTCTGATGATGCAGCAGCTCAACAGCGAAAAGCTGCTGGTGGAGGGCTGCGTGGAAGGCAGCTACGAGAAGGTATTGCAGGCCTTTACCCTGAATAAGACTGTGCCCAGCATGAACGTTGCCAAGGCCATTCTGGACGATATGATCGAAGCCAACAAGGGCTACTGGCCGGAGCTGCACTGAGCAGCCGGCTTTCCCGCCGCCGCAGGCATTGCCGCCTGCGGCGGCTTTTTTGTACGCATTGACCTTTGCAGAGCAAGGGCTTATAATGAGTAGAACCAGTAAAAGCGAAAGGAAGCATCCCCATGCAAAGCAAAGCATTTTCCATGGAAGATCTGTTTGCGTTTCTGAACGCCGGTGTCAGCGCGTTCCACTCTACGGCGGCCGCCGCGGCCATTCTGGAAGCCGAGGGCTACCGGAACTGCCCGGAGAGCGCGGCATGGCACCTTGTGCCCGGCGGCAAATACTACACCACCCGCAACGGCTCGGCCATTCTGGCCTGGCGGATGCCCAAAGGCCCGCTCACCGGCTGGCACGCCGCAGCCAGCCACAGTGACTCGCCTACCTGGCGCATCAAGACGCTGGACGGGGCCGACCACGGCTTTGCCCGCGCCGAGGTGGAGGGCTACGGCGGCATGCTGATGTCCACCTGGTTCGACCGGCCCCTGAGCGTGGCAGGCCGCCTGCTGGTGCGCACCGCCGACGGCGTGGAGAGCCGTCTGGTACACCCGGAGCGGGCACTGGCCTGCATCCCGAACCTGTGCATCCACTTCAACCGGGAGGCCAACACCGGCCTGAACTACAACCCCCAGGTGGACCTGCAGCCCATCTTCGGGGCCGAGGGCGGCAGCCTGAAGGACACCCTTGCCGCCGAAGCCGGGGGAAAGGCAGAGGACATCCTGGCCACCGACCTGGTGCTCTGCATCACCGAAAAGGCCCAGCGTGTGGGCCTGCAGGGCGAATATTTCATGTCCGGCCGCATCGACGACCTGGAATGTGCCTATGCCACCCTGTATGGTTTCCTGCAGGGGCGCGGTGAGGAAGCGGGCCGCGGCGACATCTGGGTGATGTTCGACAACGAGGAAGTGGGCTCTTCCAGCCGGCAGGGCGCACAGGGCAGCCTGATGAGCGATGTGCTGGCCCGCATTGAGGAGAGCCTTGGTGTGACGAAGGAGCAGAGCATCCGCGCCCGCACCAACTGCCTGCTGCTCAGCGCCGACAACGGCCACGCCATCCATCCCAACCACCCGGAAAAGAGCGACCAGAAGCTGCCGGTGAACATGGGCGGCGGCGTCATCCTCAAGTACAATGCCCGCCAGACCTACACCACCAGCGGCCTGACCGGTGCCGCCTTTACCGCCATCTGCGAAAAGGCCGGGGTGCCGGTGCAGACCTTTGCCAACCGTGCCGATGTGGCGGGCGGCAGCACCCTGGGCAACCTGCTGGGCCGCCAGATCCTGATGCCCATGGTGGATATTGGCGTGGGCCAGCTGGCCATGCACTCGGCGATGGAAACGGCCAGCTGCAAGGATGCAGAGTATCTGGCCAATGCCTGCGCTGCCTACTACAACACCCCCATCTTCCAGCCGGAGGACGGGCAGTGGAAGCTGGGCCTGTGAGCGGGGCTGTGGTCGGGCGCTTTGCGCCCAGCCCCAGCGGGCGGCTGCATCTGGGCAATCTGGCCTGCAGCCTGCTGGCCTGGCTCAGTGCCAAAAGCCAGGGCGGCCGCATCGTGCTGCGCATCGAGGATCTGGACGCCGAGCGCTGCCCGCGCATTTACGCGGACCTGCTGGAGCAGGACCTTGCATGGCTGGGTCTTGTGTGGGACGAGGGCGGCAGCACCGGCGGCCCCCACGGGCCTTACTACCAGAGCGAATGCGCGGACATCTACACCGGGCAGTACAAAAAGCTGGAAGCGCAGGGCCTTGTGTACCCCTGCTTCTGTTCCCGCGCACAGCTGCACGCGGCCAGCGCGCCCCACACCTCGGACGGCAACGTCATCTATCCCGGCACCTGCCGGGACCTGACCGCCGCCCAGATCGCCGAAAAGCGCAAAAAGAAGGCCCCGGCCTACCGGGTGCGGGTGCCGGATGAGGAGATCACCTTTTTGGACGGCTGCATGGGCTCCCACACGGAGAACTTGCTGCGGGACTGCGGCGACTTTTACCTGCGCCGGGCGGACGGCGTGTTCGCCTATCAGCTGGCCGTGGTGGTGGACGATGCCCGCATGGGGGTCACCGAGGTGGTGCGCGGGTCGGACCTGCTGTCCTCCACGGCGCGGCAGCTGTACCTGTACCGTCTGCTGGGCCTGCAGGCTCCAACCTTTGCCCACTGCCCGCTGCTGCTGGCCCCGGACGGGCGGCGGCTGTCCAAGCGGGACGGGGACCAGAGCCTGGAGAACCTGCGGGAAAAATACACCGCGCAGGAGATCGTGGGCAAGCTGGCCTATGCCTACGGCCTGCAGCCGGAACCGGCGCCCTGCACGCCGGAAAGCCTCATCCCAGGTTTTTCCTGGGCAAAGGTGCCCAAGCAGGACGTCTGCCTGCCGGAGGGGCTGTTCTGAATCAAACTACAACAAAGGGCGGCAGCGCACGTTTTCGGTGCGCTGCCGCCCTTTTGCTTTGTGGGTCACTGCCCGGCGGTTTCCGGGCGGGGCATTCTGAAGGGATCCGTTTAAGCGTGCCAGATCTGCGGCTGTTCGCTGCGCTCGGCGGCGCGGTTGAACAGGGCATCCAGCACCAGTGCCAGCAGGGCACCCAGCACCACGTCGATGCAGCTGTGCTGCTTGAGCAGCATGGTGGAACACACGATGGAGAAGCACAGCACATCGGCAGCCGGACGCATCCAGCGGCGGCGGGGCTCCTCAAACAGGCGGCAGCGGTGGTAGGCCAGCATCAGGGTCACCGAGTTGAACACATGGATGGACGGGCACACGTTGGTGGCAGTGTCGGTGCGGTACAGCATCCGAACGGCACGGGCAAAAAGATCGGTGCCCGGCACATAGTAGGGGCGCAGGTCCAGCCCGGTGGGCAGGATCACATAGCAGGCCAGTGCGATGGTCATACCGCCGAACAGCGGCAGGCACAGCCGCCAGAAGTCCTCGCGCGGGGCCTTCCACAGCAGGTAGAACAGGGTGAAAGGGATCCATGCGAACCATGCAAAGTAGGGCAGGATGGCGTATTTGCAGAAGGGGATCAGATCGTCCAGCCGGCAGTGCACCAGCAGGACACGGGGCATGGAGATCTGCGTCTCCAGAAAGTTGAAAGCGGACAGATACAGCAGAAAATACAGCGCCATGAACCCGATGGGGTGGCGCGCAAACCAGTTGCGTTTCATGGGAAAAAGCCTCCTTTTTGCGACAGGGCAAACTCTTAGCATTCAAAGATTATACGCCCACGTTGTTGCGAAAACAAGAAGGAAAGGTGACAACTTTGTCAAAAAACGAACGATTTATTTGTAGAATCTGCGTAAAATTGGCACCCAAAAGAACCTTCTGACTACAATACGATCCAGCGCGGCGTTTTCTTGCACAGGGCAAAAAAGAAAAACCGCCCGCACCCCGCAAAGGGTGCAGACGGCTTGGAAAACACAGGAGGTCAGATGACGCTCTGTTCCATCCACCGGCCCCGTGCAAAGCGCACGAAGAAGCACAGCGAGCGGAACACCCAGTCCAGGAACATGCCCATCCAGATGGAGAGCAGACGGCCGTGGAAGCCCAGCACCATCACATAGCAGAAGCCCACCCGGAACACCCACATGGAAAGGATGCTCACGGCCATGGTAAATCGGGCGTCGCCGGCGGCGCGCAGGATGTTGGGCAGGGTGAAGCTGGACGGCCAGAAGAACAGGGACACAAAGTTGAACCACACCATCACCTGCAGGGCCATGGTCTGTGCCTCCGGCGAGAGGTTGAACAGGGAAATGGCGAACCGGTTGGCAAACAGGAAGGCGGAAAGGTTCATGACCCAGGCACCGCAGTAGGCGGTGAGCAGCAGGCGGCGGGAGTAGTACACGGCCTGCTCCTTCTCCCCGGCGCCAAGGCACTGGCCCACCACGGTCAGGGCGGCCATGCCCACGGCGTTGGCCGGGATGTTCAAAAAGGTGGAGGCGGTGTTGGCCACGGCGTTGGCGGCAATGGCGGCCGTGCCCAGGGTAGAGGTAAGGCTGGACACCGACAGCTTGCCGATCTGGAACATGCCGTTCTCGATGCCTGCCGGGATGCCCACCCGGAGGATGCGGCGGATCAGGCTGCCGTTGGGGGCCAGGGCCTTCAGGCCCTCCACCCGGAGGGCGCAGCCGGGCCGCTGCAGCAGCCACAGCACCACCAGGCAGGACACCGCCCGGGACACCAGGCTGGCCAGGGCTGCACCCAGCACCCCCATGCCGAAGCCGTAGATCAGCACCGCATTACCGCCAATGTTGATGACGTTCATCACCAGGCTGGACAGCATGCTGATCTTGCTGTTGCCCTGCGCCCGGAACAGCGCCGCACCGGCGTTGTACAGGCCGATGAAGGGGTAGCTCAGCGCCGAGAGCAGGAAGTAAGTCTCAGCGTAGCGCATCACGTCGGCGTCAATGGAGCCGAAGATGCCCCGTAGGATGGCGTGGCGGCCCACTACGACCACGGCGGCCACCACCAGGCTGAAGCTGGCCAGCACAAACAGGATCTGTGCGGCGGCGGCCTTGGCGTTTTTGGGCTCCCGGTGACCGATGTACTGACTGGTGACCACGGCACCGCCGGTGGCAAGGGCGCTCATCACCTGGATCATCAGGGTGTTGAAGCTGTCTACCAGGCTCACGCCGGACACGGCGGCCTCGCCCACCGAGGACACCATCAGGGTGTCGGCCAAGCCGATGGTCACGCTCAGGGCCTGCTCGGCGATGAGCGGCAGCAGCAGTGCCACCAGCGCCTGCCGGGTGAAGAGCGGGTTGATTGGTTTTTGGGTGGTTGACATGGAAAACCTCCGCAGGATGAAAGGAACTTGATTCAGACACCTTTATCATACAGCGGATGGCGCAGAATTACAAGACGTTGTATACAAGAAATGGCAAAAAAGAATGAAGCTGGGTGCGTTTGCTCTACTTTACCCCCGCAGATAATTGTGCTAAAATAAATCCACAGCCTGTGTGTTCGTGCAGGGAGCACACGGCCGTACAACATGATAAGAAGCAGACCCGAAAAAAGGGGGAAAATTATGCCCAAAACAGCCCATAAAGTCGTGGTCATCGGGCACCGCAACCCGGACACCGACTCCATCTGCTCGGCCATTGCCTATGCAGAGCTGAAAAACAAGACCAGCGATCTTGTCTGCGAGGCCCGCCGCGCCGGCAAGATGAACCAGGAGACCGAATTCGTGCTCAAAAAGTTCGGGGTCAAGCCGCCGCGCATGTGCACCGACGTGAACCCCAAGATCCGCGATGTGGACTACCGCGAGATGCCCGGCATCCCCGGCACCACCAGCCTGCGCAAAGCATGGGAGATCATGCGCGACAAGCAGATCGACACCCTGCCGGTCACCAGCCCGGACAACGAGCTGGAGGGCGTGATCACGGTCAAGGACATCGCCACCGCCAACATGGACGTGTTCGACACCGGCATCCTGGCCAAGAGCCAGACCACCTACCGCAATATTCTGGAAACGCTGAGCGGCACCATGGTGGTGGGCCGCGAGGACGACGTGTGCACCACCGGCCACATCCGCATCGGCACCGCCACGCCCGAAATGCTGGAAAATACCGTGGAAAAAGGGGACATCGTCATCCTGACCAACCGCTACGAGAGCCAGCTCTGTGCCATTGAAAAGGAAGCCTCTCTCATCATCATCTGCAACGGGGCCAAGGTGGGCCGCACCATCCAGCGCATTGCCGAGGAAATGGGCGTGGCCATCATGTCGGCCCCGGTGGACACCTACGCCGCCGGTAAGCTGATCAGCCAGTGCGCTCCCATCTCCTACTATATGACCCGCAGCGACATCATGAAGTTCACCCTCGTCACCCCGGTGGCAGACGTCACCCGCGTGATGGCCAAGGTACGCCACCGCTATTTCCCCATCCTGGACGAGGACGGCAAATACTGCGGCATGGTCAGCCGCCGCAACATCATCAATCTGCAAAAACGCCGCATCATCCTGGTGGACCACAACGAGGCCACCCAGGCCGTGGAGGGCTTTGACCAGGCCGAGATCCTGGAGATCATCGACCACCACCGCATCGGCAGTCTGGAGACCAGCGGCCCGGTGTACTTCCGCAACCAGCCGGTGGGCTGCACGGCCACCATCATCACCCAGATGTACGACGAGAACGACGTGGAGATCCCGTCCCAGACCGCAGGCCTGCTGCTGGCCGCCATCCTGTCCGACACGCTGGCTTTCCGCAGCCCCACCTGCACCGCAGTGGATGTGAACGCGGCCAACCGTCTGGCCGGCATTGCCGGGGTGGACATCGACGAGTTTGCCAATGAGATGTTCGAGGCCGGTGAAAAGCTGGACGGCAAGACCGCCGAAGAGGTGTTCCTGCAGGACTTCAAGGTGTTCATGTGCGGCGACATCCGCTTTGGTGTGGCGCAGGGCAGCTACATGACCCGCAAGAACCTGCTGGCCGCCGAAAATCTGCTGCGCCCCTATCTGGAAGAGGCCCGCAACAAGCAGAATGTGGAGGACATCTACATGCTGCTCACCGATGTGCCCAAGGAGGAGAGCGTGGTCATCAGCGACGGACGCTATGCCGCCGAGGTGCTGGCCGACGGGTTCGACACCCACCCGGCAGAGGACGGCAGCTGGACGCTGCCCGGTGTGGTGAGCCGCAAAAAGCAGTTCATCCCCGCATTGATGACGGCCTATCAGGAATTGTAAGAATGATGCACCGCGCGGTGCGATCCATCATTCCCCAAGAGGTTGCGATGTTTGATTTTCTGAAACAGAAGGACCGCACCCCGCCGGTTTTGCCGGAAGGCACGGTGCGGCGGCACTTTTCCATCTCCGGGCAGGTGCAGGGGGTGGGCTTCCGCTACCGGGCGCGCTACGCGGCCCAGGCGCTGGAGCTGACCGGCTGGGTGGAAAACGAGGACGACGGCAGCGTGACGCTGGAGGTGCAGGGCGACCCGGACAAGTTCCCGGAATTGTTCGCCATGATCCAGCGCAGCGACTATGTGCGCATCACCGACATCCGGCAGAAGGACCTGCCGCCCGACCCCTGGGAACGGGGCTTCTCGGTGCGCGGCTACTGAATCACAGATGCATGCAAAAACGGCGGACGCAAGTGCGTCCGCCGTTTTGCTCTTTCTATCTTCAGCCTGCAATTTTGAGGGGAGAGTTGGCAGTCCAGATGGTGCCGTCCAGCAGCCGGGTCAGCGCCAGCGTTCCGTTGGCCGAAACACGGGCCGGGTCCAGCGCGTAGAAGTCGCTTTCCTTCAGGTGATCGGGGTCTGCCGTGGGGCTTATGCCCACCACACAGACCCAGTGCCCATAGGTGTCGCTGGTGGCAATGTGCGGGTAGTTCACCTGGGTCCAGCCGGAGCCGGACAGGTGATACTCGTAAGTAGAGGTGCGGTTGGCGTGTTTGCTCACACCGCTCACCGTGGTGTTTTTCAGGTGCACGATCACCGGCCGTCCGGCCGAGAGCTCGTTGTAAATGGTATGCAGGCAGGCGGACAGGTCCCCGGAATACCCGGTGTAGCCGCCGGCGGACCACACGGCACCGTTGGACCACATGCCGCTGCCGGAGCACACCCGCCCGTCCAGAATGGTGCGGGCGTAGCGCAGTGCATACCAGCTGCATTTGCCGGAGGTCTGGTTGCCGATGGAAAGAATCTGGCTGTGGTCAAAAGTCAGCAGCCGGATGCCGTGTTTTTCCTGTAAGGCGGCGTGGGCGCGGGGCGCGGCAAGAGCAAGCAGCAGCACCAGCGCAAGTGCTGCTGCCGCCAGCTGCCGGGCTGCCCGGGCGGGACAGTGCTGCATGGGGAGATCATCCTTTGCCTGTTATTTTTACGACCTCATTTTAGCATGAAAAAATGGTAGAACTGTGTAATTTTTAAAAGTTCCGGCACGAAATCTGAAAAAAACTGCGCATCCTCCTTCCATGGGCGCAGAACAGGGTGTTCCGGGCATGGTGCACCCGGCTCCGGAGGGGGGTAAACCGATGACGGAGCGCTGCACCGCGACGGCTGCCGAGATGGCCGCAAAATAAACCCGGATCTTCCTGCCCCGGAGAGCACCCGCTCCTGGGGCTTTTTTGCGCCTTTTTGTGACAAACTCTGCCGCTTGTGATACAATAAAACCGTATTCTGATGCGAACAGAAAGGAACGTTCCATGCAGCTGTTTGAACTGGTCAGCCCACGGCTGTTCCGCCCATTGGCGGGGCCGAACCGGGCGTTTTATGCGGAGCTGCTGCTCCTGCTGTGGGAAGAGTGCCGCCATACGGCCGACTACAGCATTTCCCGTGCGGAGGCCGTCTCCCGCGCGGAGGATTATTTTGCGGCACTGGCAAAGCCCCTGACGCTGGACGCAGACGGTGCCGGCGATGAGGAGGAACAGCCCACCCGCGACCCCCATACGCTGGCGCTGGGCTTTCTGCTGCGGCTGCGCCGCACCGGCTGGCTGGAAGAGCAGCCCGGCAGTTACGAGAGCGAGCCGACCCTGGCCTTTGTGCCGGAAGTGGCCCCACTGCTGGACGCGCTGGAAGAGATCCTGAATCCCCGTGTGGTCACCTACACCGGCAAGCTGTACAAGGCCTGGCAGCTGCTGCAGGGCGTGGGGGAAGAGAAGAACCCCTACGAGAATGTGCTGCGGGAGGTGGCTTCCGATCTGGAAGCGCTGAACAAATCCCTGCGGGCGCTCAATGCGTCCATCGGCCACTACATCGACCGGCTCACCCGCAACCGCACCCCGCAGGAGGTGCTGGAGCTGTTTGACCAGTACGAAGAAAAGGTGGTGGCGGCGGCTTACCATCGCTTCAAGACCAGCGACAACCTGTTCAATTACCGCGCCTATCTGGAGGAAGGGCTGGATGCCTGCGAGGAAGCGTATCTGCCCCAATTGGCACTGGATTACGCCCGTGTGGAGCGCTGCGCCCCCGGCGAGGCCGCGCCCCGTGTGCGGGCCCTCATCCAGCAGCAGCGGGACGCGCTGGAAGAGATGAGCAACCTCATCCGGGAGATCGACGCCAGCCACATCCGCTACCGCAAGCGGGCCGTGCAGCGGGCACAGTTCCTGCTGCTGAGCGACCGCTCGTCTCAGGGCAGCGTCACGGCCCTGCTGCGCCGCTACGCCGAGGACATCCGCACCCCGGACCAGCTCTTTGAGCCGGATGACGGCCCGGTGGCCGCCCATCTGCATCTGTACCCGGCGGCTGCCTTTGGCGAAAAGTTTTTGTACCCGCCGGCCGCGCCCCGCACGGCGGCCCCGCTGGCCCCGGTGCAGGCGGAAACGCTGGACCCGGACCAGCTGCGCAAAGAGCAGCAATTGCTGCTGGACTACGCCCGGCTGGCTGTCACCGAAGAGAACGTGGCCCTGCTGGCACAGCAGGCACTGGCTGCCCGCCCGCAGGTGGAAGCATCCACCCTGGCGGAGGAATATCCGGGCGATTTTGCCCGCATCATCGGCCTGCATACCTATTCCCAGTCGCCGCACCGGAACTATGACATCCGGCTCACGGGCAACTGGGTGGAGCGCGGCGGCTTCCGGTTCGAGGACTTTGTCCTGACCCGCCGCAAGGAGGAAAACGATGGCAACGATTAACATGCTGGAAGAGACCGCAAACTTCCTGCTCAACCACTGCTTCGTGCTGGGCAGCGTGGAGGATCAGCGGGCAAAATATCTCTATGTGCAGGATCATCTGCCCGAGGTGCGGGCGGTGTTCAAACCGCTGGGCTACGCTGTGCTGCTGTACCCGGCCCCGCTGCAGGCGGCGGCCCTGGTCAACGAGCACGAGGGCAGCCAGGCCCGGCTGCTGAAATATGAGAGCATCCTGCTGCTGGTGCTGCGGCTGCTCTACCTGCAAAAGCGGGAGAGCCTTGCCGCCAGCGCCGATCAGGTGCTGGTGACCGTGGAAGAGGTGCAGACCGAGCTGCAGAAGATGAACCTGCCCCGCAGGCTGGACCAGCAGACGCTGGAACGGCTGATGCGCACGCTGCGCCGGTACAATCTGGCCCGACCGGTGGGCCGGCTCTCCGGGCTGGACAGCCGCATCGAGGTGTTCCCCACCGTGCTGCTGGCCCTGCCGGATGCCGACCTTGCCGACGCAGCGGCAGAGAGCGCCCGCACCCGCACCGAGCTGGGACTGTATGAACGGCCGGAAGGGGCCGACACCGCCGCAGGGGAGGCAGAAGCATGATCGAACTGAAGCGTCTGAAGCTCATCAACTGGCACAACTTTGAAAACGTCACCTTTGACTGCGCCCGCCTGACCTATATGATCGGCGTGAACGCCGTGGGTAAGACCACCATTCTGGATGCCATCCGCTACTGCCTGACCACCAACCGCAACTTCAATGCCCTGGGCAATAAGAAGAGCGGCCGCACCCTGCAGGGCTCGGTCCACGCCAAGCAGCGCGGGGAAAACGCTTACCGCCGCCCCGGCCATACCGTGGCCTACATCGGCGCGGAGTTCTACGACAGTCTCAAGCGCGCCCCCTTTGTCATCGCGGTGCGGGTGGAGTCGGAAGGCCCCATGCAGGAGCTGCACCCCGGCGACCAGACCTGGTACCTCTCCGAGGACGGCTGCACGCTGGAACAGCTGCCCTTCATCGACCCGCGTACCGGTGCCCCCAGCGCCAAGGAGGACTTCAAGCCCGCCGTCGGCCGACTCTCCTACACCCGCAGCCCCAGCGAAGCCCGTGACCGCATCTGCCGGGCGCTGGGCATCGGGCGGGCGTCCAGCCCGCTGGGCAAAAAGTTCAACGAAGTGTTCCAGATGGGCACCAGCATGGACGAGATCCCCAACTTCCGGGAGTTTCTGTACCAGTACATCCTGCCCCAGCCGGAACTGGATCTGGAAGCGCTGCAGGGCGACCGGCTGGAGCTGGAGAACCTGCACGCTGTGCTGGCCGAAGCCCAGACCCGCGCCGATGCACTGGAAGAGATCGTGAACTATGGCCGCGAAGCCGCCGGAAAGCAGACCAAAGCCCTTGTGAACCGGGGCGCGGCCCTGCTGGCCCGTGCTGCTGCCGACGGCGGGGAACAGGACGTGTGGCAGGGCCATCTGGACGCCGGGCACCGCCAGCTGGAGGCTCTGAACGCCCGTTATGCCGAGGCCAAGAACGCGGAGGCGGAAGCCCGCCGCGCCTACCTTGCCGCCCACAGCGCAGCCGGTGCCAGCGGCGAGGGCCGGGCACTGGATGCCATGGAGGAAGAACTGTCCCGCCGCAAGACGGCGCAGGATGCCGCCGCCCGCAAAGCCGCGCAGGCCGAGGATGCCGCATCCAAGGCCGAAGCCCTGCTCACAGCCCTGCGCCGTAGCGGGTTTGCTTCCGGCTGGAAGCTGGAAAACCTCACCGCCGACACCCTGCCGCAGCTCACCGACTGGCTTGCCGCGCAGGAAAAACCGCTGGAAGAAGCCTACTTTGCGGCCCGGCAGAACACCGCCGCCCTGCGCAAAGAGCAGGCGGACAAGCGCGCCGAGCTGGACGCCGTGTCCGGCGGCAAGTGGGTGTACCCCCACGGCGATGCCGCCACCCGTGTGCGGGATGCCGTGAACGCGGAGCTCCAGAGCCGCGGCATGCAGCCGGACGCCAAGATCTTCTGTGAGCTGCTGGCCGTGGCGGACGAGAGCTGGCAGGACTGCGTGGAAGCCTGCCTGGGCGACCGCCGGTTCGACATCCTTGTGCCGCCCGCCCATTACGAGGCCGCCAAGAGCGCCTTTGTGGCCCTGAAGGACAAGGTGGGGCCCATCAGCCTGCTGGACACGCCGGGCATCCGCAAGGCCAACCGCCATGCCGAGACTGCCCCGGCGGACAGTCTGGCGGCACAGGTCACCAGCGAAAACCCGCTGGCGGCCCAGTACGCCGACACCATCCTGCGGCGCATCGTCTGCTGCGACACCCCTGAAACACTGGAACAGTACCCGGACAGCGCCACCCGCGACCTGCTGCGGCACCATCCCTTCCGGCTGGAGCGCCTGCGCACCCCGCAGCGTTATATCGGCCTGGAAGCCCGCCGCGCCCGCGCCGGGGCACTGGCCGAAGAGCTGGAAGCTCTGGCCGAGCGCACCCGCGCCGCCGCCCAGACCGAGCAGAACCTGAAAACCGCCTACGACCAGTACCAGAACTTCCAGCGCGGCACCGCGCCGCAGCAGCTGGCCGGCCTGTGGGAGGCCCGCACCGCCGCCGAAAAAGCCCGGAATGCGGTGGCCGAACAGGAGGGCAAGCTGGCCGAATACCGCGAGAACCCCCTGCTGCAGGAGATGTACCGCGAGGAAGAAACGCGGGAAGCCGCCTGGGAAGCCGCCCGCACCGCTGTGGAGCAGGTGGGCGGCGACATCCGCGTGTGCAAAAAACAGATCGCTTCCTGCGAAGCCGAACAGAAAAAGGCCGGGGAGACGGCACAGCAGAGCGCCGACGCGGCCCGGAAGTTCTTTGCGGCCCATCCGCTGCTGGAGCCGCTGGCCCGCACCCGGATGCAGGCCCTTGCTCCGGCCGACAAGCCCGCAGCCGCCGCACAGGCCGCCGAAAAGGCACAGGCCCGGCTGGACGATGCCCTGACGGCCTACCTCACCGGCACGCTGGAACCCGCCCAGAAGGCCTACAACGAGCACTACGTCTGTGATTACCCGCTGGGTCTGGCGGGGCTGGACCAGTACCGTGCCCAGCACGAGAGCCTTGTGCGCATCGACCTGGAACGCTACGCCGCCCGTCTGGAGCAGGCCCAGCGCGACTGCAAGGACCGTTTCCGCAAGGACATCCTGTTCCGCATGAAGGACGACATCTTCAATGCCCGGCGGCAGTTCCGGGAGCTGAACAAGGTGATGGAACAGCTGACCTACGGCGAAGAAGTCTACCGCTTTGAGCTGGAGCCCAGCCGTGACCCGCAGCTGGCTGCGTTCTATCAGGTCATCGTGGACAAGGGCAACCAGCAGATGACCGAGGGCGACTCGCTGGACAACCTTGCCGCCACCGCCGACCCCGCCTACGAGCGGCAGGTGGATGAACTGATGGAAAAGATCATGGCGGATGTGGACGAGAACACCCGTGCCCGGCAGGAGGGCCGCACCGGCACCACCACCCTGTCGGATTATGTGGACTACCGCACCTATCTGGATTACGACATCAAGGTGACCAACCGGGTCACCGGCCAGCAGGCATACCTGTCCCGCGTCAGCCGCGACTCCTCCGGCGGCGAGAATCAGGCACCCTTCTATGTGGCCATCTGCGCATCCCTGCTGCAGATCTACCAGAAGAGCGAGAACAGCATCCGTCTGGTGCTGCTGGACGAGGCTTTCAGCAAGATGACCAGCGACCGCATCCGCCCCATGATGGAGCTGTTCCGCCGTCTGCAGCTGCAGGTACTGCTCATCTCCACCGTGGAAAAGAGCACCGCCATCCAGCCCTACTGCGACATCACCTATTCCATCGTGCGCCATGGCGACGCCAACGCCATTGCGCCCTTTGTCCGCCTGTCGGCGGAATGAGGTGTGCGCCAGAGCATCCTAAACAAAAAAGAAGCACGCTGCGGCGTGCTTCTTTTTTGTTTGCTTATCGCAGCGGCAGAACGTCCTCGTCCTCGTTGATCTCCTCCAGGGTGCCGTCCGCAAAGTACCAGGCTTTGCCGTACAATGCTTCGTGCCCGTCGGAGCACATCAGGTAGGAGCCGTCCGGCAGGGCGAGGAAATGCCGTTTCTTGCTGTCGGCCAGAGCGATATCCTCCACCTTCTGCCCGTCCAGGATGTGCTCCCGGATGAACTGGTAGTGGGGCAGGATGCGGGTCTCGGTCAGGCCGAGGCCGTTCAGCCAGCGGCAGTAGCCGGGGTCGGCGGCTTCGCCCGGCTCCTCCGGGGCGGCATACACCAGCCGGGCGGCGTTCATGCTGCCGGCGCTCACGCCCAGCACGATGCCGTGGTAATTGTGGAACAGCCCCGGCAGGCCCAGCTGGGCAAAAAAGTGGTTCTGGGTGGGCACATGGCCGCCGCACAGCATCACAAAGCCGCTGCGGGGCAGCAGGGTGCCGATCTCTTCCTGATTGCGGGCGTCGCAGGGCACAAGTTCGGTCAGGGGCAGGTGGGCGTCCGCAAAGCTCTGCAGGAATACCCGGCACATCTCGTCGTTCTGGGCGTAAGCGTGGGGGTCTGCCGCGATGGCAAGGCCCCGCACCGGGTGGTCCGGCCACACGGCCCGCAAGTTTTCCAGAAAATGATTGCGTCTGTCCAGTACCGGAATGGCCGGGCCGGGCTCAAAGGGGCAGCCGCTGGGACTGCTGGTCAGAAATAACGTCATAGTTCTTCCTCACAAAGCGGTGAATAAAAGCTATGCCCATTCTAGCACGATTCTCGCCCCGGCGGCAGAGCCAGAATCACCAAAAAAATCCCCTGCTTTTCGCCGTTTCGCAAAAAGCAGGGGAGAAGGTTACGCCTTGCGGTAATGGAATACCTTGTCTTTGGTGACGAACATGGCCGCGCTCACGGCCAGGGCAGCCAGTTCGGCGGCGGTCACGGCCAGCCAGATGCCGTCAATGCCCAGAATGGCGGGCAGGATGAGCACCGCCGCGATCTGGAACACCAGCGTGCGCAGGAAGGAGATCAGCGCACTGGTCACGCCGTCGCCCAGCGCGGTGAAGAAGGAGGAGGCATACACGTTGAAGCCCATGATGACAAAGCTCAGGGCGTACAGCCGGAAGGCCCGGCTGGTCAGGGCCAGCAGCTCCGGGTCGTAGCCCACGAAGAACCGTGCCACATAGGGGATGATGACCATGGATGCGGCGGTCAGGGTGACGGCCACCACCGCAATGAGCCGCAGGCTCTTTTCATACAGGTTGTGCACCTCGGCACGGTTGCCTGCACCGTAGTGGAAGCTGACGATGGGCGCACTGCCGAAGGCGTAGCCCACATACACGGCCACGAACAGGAAGGCGGCGTACATGATGACGCCGTAGGCGGCCACGCCGTTTTCTCCGGCAAAGCGCAGCAGCTGGTAGTTGTACAGGATGTTCACCAGCGACATGGACAGGTTGGTCATCAGCTCGGAGGAGCCATTGATGCAGGCGTCCAGCAGCACCTTGCTGTACAGCTGCGTTTTGCACAGGTGCAGGCGGCTGGTATTCTTGTGGTCGAGGAAGTAGAAGATCGGCAGCAGGCCGCCCACGATCTGGCTGAGGAAGGTGGCAATGGCGGCACCCTCTACGCCCCAGCCCCAGACACCCACCATCAGCACATCCAGCACCATGTTGGTGCAGCCGGCAGCCACCGTGAAGTAAAAGCCGAGGTGCGGCTTTTCGGCGGTGACAAAGAAGCTCTGGAACATGTTCTGCAGCGCAAAGGTGGGCAGCGACAGCATCAGGATGCGGCCGTAGCGCACGGCGTAGTCCAGCAGCTCGCCCTTGGCACCCAGCAGGATGGCAATGGGCCGCAGCAGCACAAGCCCCAGCACGGCCAGCACCGAGACGGAGATGGCGGCGGCCAGCAGGAACATGGTAAAGTAGCGGTCGGCCTTTTTCTGGTCGCCCTCGCCCAGCGTGATGCCCACGATGGCGCTGCCGCCGGTGCCCAGCATGAAGCCGATGGTGGCCAGCAGCTGGGGCAGCGGCATGATCAGGTTGACCGCCGCAAAGGCTGTTTTGCCCACAAAGTTGGACACGCACAGGCCATCTACGATGCCGTAGATGGAGGTGAACAGCATGGTGCCCACAGCGGGCAGCACGAACCGCAGCAGGCGCGGGTAGGTAAAGTGATCCGATAGTTGGATTTTTTGCTTGGACACGAAAAACTCCTTTCGACAGGAAACAAAACGGGCCGGATAAGCTCCGTGAGTGCACGCCCGGCCTTCCTCTTCTTCCTCACTACGGCAAGGAAGCCTCCGGCGGGGCGCTGTCTGCACGGCATCTTATCCGGCCCGTCCAAATTACGTTGGAAACGGTCCTCCGATGACCGAAAAAAAGTATAGCAGAATCCATTTATTTGTCAAGAGCAAAAAATACGCCCAAAAGCGAAAATTCATAAAATATCTCTTTTCCATTTTTATCAGACCTGTTAGAATGATAAACAGTTTTGATTTTTCCGGAAAGGAGTTTTCCTGTTTTGCTGAAACGATTCTATACCGCCGTCGTGCACCGGCGCAGAGCGGTGCTGGCCGCGTTCGTGCTGGCCGCCGTGCTGAGCGTGTTTGCTTCCCGGGCGGTGCAGGTGGACTACGACATCAACGACTATCTGCCGCCGGACTCACCCTCCACCCTTGCACTGGAGCAGATGAACAGCGCCTTTACCGGCGGCATCCCCAACATGCGGGTCATGGTGCGGGACGTCACGGTGCCCGAGGCACTGGACTACAAAGAAAAACTTGCCGCCATCGACGGCGTGGAGGCCGTGACCTGGCTGGACGACAGCCTGGACGTGACCGTGCCGCTGCAGATGCAGGACACCGCCACGGTGGAGACCTATTATAAGGACAACTGCGCGCTGTTTACCGTGACGGTGGAGGATGCGAACCGTCTGGAGGCTGTGGCGGCCATTCAGGACCTGATCGGGGAGGACAATGCCCTGGCCGGGACCGCGGTGTCCACTGCTGTGGCTACCAACTCCACCGTCACCGAGGTGGCCAAGATCGCGGCCATTGCGGTGGTGTATGTGCTGTTCATCCTGATCCTGACCACCGATTCCTGGGTGGAGCCGCTGCTGGTGCTGGCGGGTCTGGGGGCGGCCATCCTCATCAACAACGGCACCAACCTGATGTTCGGCACCATTTCCTTTGTGACCAACGCCGCCGGCAGCATTCTGCAGCTGGCCGTGTCGCTGGATTACTCGGTGTTCCTCATCCACCGCTTTGCCGAGTGCCGGGCCGCGCGCCCGGACGCCAGCGCGGAGGACTGCATGGTGGAGGCCCTGTGCAAATCCACCGGGTCCATCCTGTCCAGCGGCCTGACCACGGTCATCGGTTTTCTGGCGCTGGTGCTCATGCAGTTCCAGATCGGCCCGGACCTGGGCCTTGCGCTGGCCAAGGGCGTGGTGCTGAGCCTTGTCACCGTGTTCACCTTCATGCCGGCGCTGACGCTGGTGTGTTACCCGTGGATGGATAAGACCCACCACAAGCCTCTGCTGCCCGGCTTTGACAAGTTCGGGCGGTTTGTGTCCCGCATTATGCTGCCGGCGGCGCTGGCGCTGGCCGTCATCATGGTGCCCAGCTATCTGGCCTCCAACAACAACGAATACTACTACGGTGCCGCCCATATGTTCGGCACCAACACCCGTCTGGGTGCCGATACCGCCGCCATCGAAGAGACGTTCGGCAAGAGCGATACCTGGGTGGTGCTGGTGCCGGAGGGCGACACCGCCACCCAGGCCGAGCTTTCGGATGCGCTGCACGCCATCCCGGAGGTGACGGGCATCCTGTCCTATGTGGACAATGCGGGCGCGTCCATCCCGCCGGAGTTCGTGCCGCCGGACACCCTGAAACTGCTGGTGTCCGGCGGCTACACCCGCATGGTGCTCACCGTGAACGCCGACACCGAGGGCGACGCGGCCTTTGCGCTGGTGGAAAAAGTGCGTGCCACGGTGCAGCAGTATTACCCGGATGCGTATGATCTGGCCGGGCAGGGCGTGAGCACCTACGACCTGATGGACACCATCACCGCCGACATGGTCAAGGTGAATCTGCTGGCCATCGGCGCGGTGTTCCTGATCCTGCTGCTCATGAAGCGTCAGCTGCTGCTGCCGGTCATTCTGGTGCTGAGCATCGAGACGGCCATCTGGATCAATCTGGCCATCCCGTATTTCCGGGGCCGCCATGTGTTCTACATTGCTTACCTCATCATCAGCACCATCCAGCTGGGTGCCACCGTGGACTACGCCATCCTGTTCTCGGACCGGTATCAGGAGTTCCGCGAGACGCTGGACAAAAAGCAGGCCATTGCCGCCACCGTGTCCACCGTGACCACCTCGGTGATCACCACGGGCAGTGCGCTGGCGGTGGTGGGCTTCCTGATGGGGGCCATCTCCACCAACCAGCTGCTGGGCCAGCTGGGCAACTTCCTGGGTGTGGGCGGTCTGGTGTCGCTGGCCATCGTGCTGCTGGCTCTGCCGGGCTATCTGTATCTGGCCGACCCGCTCATCATCAAACCGAAAAAACAGCCGAAGGAGGCTTGACGAGATGAAACAGAAGATTGTGCGCCGGGCATCGGCGCTGGTGCTGGCAGGCTGCCTGCTGGCCGGGGCGGCCCTGCCGGCCCTTGCGGCCTCCGCCAAGGAAGAGGTCATCTATGCCAATCTGGATGCGTCCGGCACCGTGACCGGCGTGTACGCCGTGAACAGCTTTGCCGTGCAGGCGGGGGACACCGTCACCGACCACGGCAGCTACACCGCCGTGCGCAACATGACCACCACCGACCCGCTGGGGCACAGCGGCGACACCATCACCGCTACAGTTGCCGAGGACGGCAAGCTCTACTATGAGGGCACCATGGACACCGCCACCGCGCTGCCGTGGCTCGTGAAGCTGACCTACACGCTGGACGGGGCCGAGATCGCCCCGGAAGAGCTGGGCGGCAAAAGCGGCGCGCTGGCCATCCGCCTGCAGGTGAGCTGCAACCCGGCCTGCACCGGAGATTTCTTTGACCAGTATGCCCTGCAGGTGACCATGACGCTGGACACCGACCGGGCACAGAACATCGTGGCTGATGGGGCCACCATGGCCAATGTGGGCAGCAACAAGCAGCTCTCCTACATCCTGCTGCCAGGTTCGGACAGCGACGTGACCGTGACCGCCGACGTGACCGACTTTGCCATGAACGCCATCTCGCTGAACGGCGTGAAGCTCCGGCTGAACCTCGACCTGGACGGGGCCGACCTGACCGGCATGCTGGACCGGCTGCAGAGCGGTTCGGTACAGCTGGACGACGGTGCCAACGCGCTGGCAGACGGCATTGCCCAGGTGCAGGCGGGTCTTGACACCCTGAACGGCAAGTCCGGCGAGCTGACCGGCGGGTCCGCCAAGGTCAAGGCGGCCCTGACCCAGATGCAGACCGCCCTGAACGGCGTGTCGGCCTCCACCGACCAGCTCACCACCCTGCTGGACGCCTCCACCCAGATCCAGAACGGCATTGCCCAGCTGGACGCCGGTGCCGCCCAGCTGGATGAGCAGGTGAGTTACGACGCTTACAAGGCCATCCTGAAGGAAAACGGACTGGACCTGGACCAGCTGAAGGACGGCAACGCGAAAGCTATGGAGCAGCTGGAACAGCTGGCCAGGGTGATGCCCCAGCTCAAGGACGTCATCCTGCTGCTGAAGGGCTCCAGCGCCAACATCGACGCGATGGAGACCTACCTGAACACGGTGCACGACGGTGTGGCCCAGCTGCACGCGGGCAGCAGCACCCTGAACAGCCAGTACGGGCAGTTCGATGCCGGGGTGCGTCAGCTGGCCAATGCCCTGACCGGGATGCTGGGCAACCTTTCGGTGCTGACCGACGGCGTGAACCAGCTGGCCAGCCAGTACGGCCAACTGGACAGCGGTCTGAACGCCTACACCGACGGTGTGGCCCAGCTGAAAGCCGGAGTGCAGCAGCTGACCGACGGTGCCGCCCAGCTGACCGCCGGCACCGGAGAGCTGCGCAGCAATGTTTCCGGGATCGACATGGGCGACCAGCTGGACAGCCTGCTGGCCGGTCTGAACGGCAGCAGCGAGGTGGAGAGCTTTACCTCTGCCGAGAACACCGATGTTTCCGCCGTGCAGTTCGCCCTGCAGACGGTGGCCATCGAGGCCCCGGCCCCGGCGGCAGAGCCGGAGGCCGCCCCCGTGGCGCTGACTTTCTGGCAGAAACTGCTGAAGCTGTTCGGGCTGTATAAGGGCTAAAGAAATTCATTATGATAAGAGCAGGATCGGACAGCCCGCGGGCTGTCCGATCCTGCTCTTATTTCTTACTTACTCAAAATGATACTCCACCAGCTCGCAGTTGCGGATGCCGGCCAGGGCGTATTCTTCGTTGGTCATGTCGTGGAAGTAGGACTCCACCACCCGGGCGATGCCGTTGTGGGCCACCAACAGGTAGGTCTTGTCCGTTTGGTCCCGCAGTTCGTCCAGCAGGTTGTAGATGCGCTGGGCCAGCTGCAGCATGCTCTCGCCGCCGTCGTAGCGGTCGGCAAAGCAGGTCTTGGAAATGCGGAACTTCTCGCCGTTGCGGGGTGTGCCCTCGTACTTGCCAAAGCACTGCTCCCGCAGGCGCGGCTCACACCGGGCGGGGATGCCGGTGGCATCGGCGATGGCTTTTGCCGTGTCGGCGGCGCGGGACAGGGGAGAATACAGGATCTCGTCGATGGCATAGCCGCCGGTCTTTACCTTCTGGCCCAGGGCCCGGGCCTGTGCCCGGCCCCGCTCGGTGAGGGGACTGTCGGTCATGCCGCAGATCTTGTTTTCCACGTTCCACACGGTCTCGCCGTGGCGGGTAAAATACAGCTTGTGCATGGCAGCTCCTTACTTGCAGTAGCCCGCTTCGATCTCCTGGATGCGGGCATAGAAAAAGTCGTTGGCGGGGGTGGGCATGCCGTACTTTTTGGCCCGGGCACGCACCACACCGGCAAATTCCTCCACCTCGGTGGGACGCTTTGCCAGCACGTCCTGCCGCATGCTGGGCATGCCGTCCGGGTTGAAGGTGGGCATGGCAGTGCGCAAAAACTGCTCGTCGTTGTCGCGGGGCAGGGGCACGCCCTCCAGATTGGCCAGCCGGATGACCTCCTGCATGGCCTCGTGCATCTTGGCCTGTGCCTCGGCCGACCGGCACAGCCCGCCGTAGGTCAGGTCAAAGGCGGCGGCTGCCTGATTCAGACCGTCGTTCACCATCAGCTTGTTCCACTGCTTGTACAGGATGTCGCTGCAGGGTTCGTTGGCGATGCCGCAGGCGTCCAGATAGTCGGCCACGGCCTGCACACGACCGGTCATAGCACCGTCCCGCTCGCCGAACTGGATCTTGCCTGCCTGGTTGAACACCAGTGTGCGGCCGCTGCGGGTGGCATCCATACCGATGGCCACGCTCCACAGGGTGCGGCCAGGGTAGGCGGTTTCGATGTGCTCCTCGCTGGTGATGCCGTTGAGCACGCTGAGGATGACGGTGTCCGGGCCCACAAAGTTCTTCATGTCGGCAATGGCCTGGTCCAGCACGGTGGCCTTCACCGCCACCAGCAGCAGGTCCACCGGCTTGCCCTGGGCCGGGGTGACGTAGGAAAACCGGCATTCCTCGCCGTTGCACACCACCGGCTGGGCGGCGTAGCGGGCAATGCGGGCTTCGTCGGCAATCACCTGCACGCCGGGCATTTTGCGCCCGAACAGGATGCCAAGGGCCCCCAGACCGATGAGGGCCGAAGTTCTGATCTGATTCATAACAGTTCCTCCGAGATCTTCTGCAGGGTGCCGTCCGGCAGCAGGTGCACCCGGCTGCCCTCGTCGATGCCCAGCCGGGTGAGTTCTTTGTCCGGGCAGGGCAGGGTGCAGCAGGCACCGTCGGTGCCCTCCAGCACCACATCGCACAGCACGGGCTGCCCGGCGGGCAGTTCCTCACAGCCGTACATCTGCTCTTCAATGCGCAGCACACGGTATTCCGGCATGGCACAGCGCTCCTTTGCATTTATTGATTTATTGTAAGTATAATCGTATTATAGCGCAACCGGCTGCCGCCGTGCAAGAGGTTCCTTTGCCGGGTCTTTGCCGTCCCGGCGGCTTGACAGTGCGGTAGGGGAATTGATACAATAAACAGTATCACACAAAACGGGGGAACAGCATGAATATTACGGAACTGCGTTATCTGGTGGCCATCATGAAGTGGGGCTCGGTGAGCGCGGCGGCAAAGCAGATGTACGCCGCCCAGCCCAACGTGAGCAAGGCGCTGAAGAACCTGGAAGAGGAATACGGCATCCGCATGTTTGAGCGCTCGTCCACCGGCATGATCCCCACCGAACAGGGACGGCACTTCATCGAGCAGGCCCAGCGGGTGCTGCAGGAGGTGGACCGGCTGGACGCTGACGCCCGCCGTCGGCAGGGCGAGTGCGCAGAGCTGCGGGTGGCCCTGCCCCATGCCACCTATGCGTCCTATGCGGCGGTGGATTTTCTGCAGCAGGCGGCGGGCAGCGAGCAGCTGCAGGTGCACATCCGGGAGGCCGGTTCCATGGAGGGGCTGGACTTTGTGCTGCGCCGGGGCTACCATCTGGCCCTGCTGCGCTACGCCGAGGAGGACGAGGACTACTACAGCCGCTACTGTGCCCGGCGCGGGCTGCACCGGGAGCAGATCATGGAGTTTGAGTACCGGCTGCTGGTGAACCGCGACAGCCCTCTGGCCCGGCACGAGGTGCATGACCTGGCCGAGCTGAACCGCTACACCGAGGTGCTGCACGATGACTTCCAGCTGCCGGGCGAGGAAGGCAGCAGCCTGCGCTGGCAGGTGAACGAGAACCGCCGGGTGCATGTGTACGAGCGGTGCAGCCAGTTTTCCATTCTGCAGAGCCTGCCCACGGCCTACATGTGGGCGTCGCCCATGCCGCAGCGGGCACTGGAACAGTACCATCTGGTGCTGAAAAAATGCCCGGCCCAGAACCAGCGTATGCGGGATGTGCTGGTGTACCCGGACAAGGGCGGGCTGCGGCCGGAGGAAGAAAAGTTCATCGAGCTGCTGCGCCGTCAGGCGGCCCTGACCGTAAAGTAAGGGGCAGACCGGTTAAGAACTGGTAAAAACCAGGACCGCAAAAACCGCCGGGATCGGCAAAGAAATTTGACCCCACAGCCGGAACGATGTGTCGTTCCGGCTGTTTTTGTGTGCAGAAAAGCGCAAAAAAGAAACGGAGCTGCAACTAAAAAACTTTGCTGGTATATCAATTTGGATATGCCGGTATGCCGGAACCAGAGTATCGCTTTTATGAAAAATATGTTAACATGAGCACAGAAAGTTGGCTGTCCTGCATGGAAAAGATGGGATGATTTTCCAGACGGAACAGCAAAACCGAAAAGGAGGTTTCTGGTATGATCAGTTTCTTACTCTGTCTTGCGATCCTGATCGTGGGCTACTTTGTCTACGGTAAGATCGTGGACAACACCTTTGGCCCGGACGACCGCGAAACGCCCGCTGTGCGCATCAACGACGGTGTTGACTATGTCGTGATGCCCCAGTGGAAGCTGTTCCTGGTCCAGCTGCTGAACATTGCAGGTCTGGGCCCCATCTTCGGTGCCATGCAGGGCGCTTTGTGGGGGCCGGTGGTCTTTTTGTGGATCACCTTCGGCACCATCTTTGCAGGCGGTGTGCATGACTACTTCTCCGGCATGATGAGCGAGCGCAACGACGGCGCTTCCATTGCCGAGATCACCGGCAAGTACTTAGGCCCCGTGATGCAGAACGTCATGCGTGTGTTCTCGGTGGTGCTGCTGATCATGGTGGGCACCGTGTTCGCCGTGGGCCCTGCCGGCCTGATCGTGGAGCTGTGCAGCCAGAGCGGCGCTTCCGGCGTGCTCACTTCGCTGCTGTTCTGGCTGATCATCATTCTGGTGTACTACTTCATTGCCACCTTCATCTCCATTGATGCGGTCATCGGCAAGATCTACCCCATCTTCGGCATCTGCCTGATCATCATGGCTGTGGGCGTCATCGTTGGTATCTTCACCAACCCCGCTTACACCATCCCCGAACTGTGGTCGAACTTCCACAGCATGCATCCGTCGGGCACCCCGATCTGGAGCTTCATGTTCATCACCGTTGCCTGCGGTGCTATCTCCGGTTTCCACTCCACCCAGTCGCCTCTGATGGCTCGCTGCATGAAGAGTGAGAAGCAGGGCCACTTCGTGTTCTACGGCGCAATGGTCTGCGAGGGCGTTATCGCTCTGATCTGGGCCGCTGCTGGCTGCAGCCTGTACGAGGTGACCGGCGGCCTGAACACCGGTCTGGCCGAAGCACTGGCCATGGGCCAGTCCAAGGCTATTTATGATGTCTGCTCCAAGACCATGGGCGGCGTTGGCATTGCTCTGGCAATGATCGGCGTTGTCATCTGCCCCATCACCTCCGGCGATACCGCGTTCCGTTCCGCTCGTCTGACTCTGGCCGACTGGTTCAAGATCGATCAGGACAGCTACGCAAACCGCCTGAAGCTCTGTGTTCCTGTGCTGGGCGTTGGTGCTTTCCTGGGCATCGGCAACGCACTGGGCTTCATCAACTACACCGTGATCTGGCGCTACTTCAGCTGGACCAACCAGACGCTGGCCATGATCGTTCTGTGGGCTGCTTCCATGTACCTCTTTAAAGAAAAGAAGAACTTCTGGATCACCGCTGTTCCCGCTACCTTCATGAGCGCCGTGTCCAGCACCTACTTCGTGCTGGCACCTGAGTGCCTGGGCGGCCTGCTGAACAGCAAGACCGCTGAGGGTGCCACCATTTACAATACCGCTGTGGCGTACCCCGTAGGCGTCCTCTTTGCCGTGGCCATGCTGGCCATCTTTATCCACGCGACCAAGAAGAGCGCGGCAAAAGCCTGATCTCCCCGGAAGGCAGCCGACACCTTCCCGTTTTCTCCGAAGCCCCTCCACCGGTCCCATCCCGGTGGAGGGGCTTTCTTGTGCAACAAAATTGCACGAATAGGAGATTTTTGGACAAAATTGAACACCTTGCACAAAAACGGGCCGAAAACTTTGGCAGAGGGGGATTCTGCACGATTCCGGAAAAGGTCTTTTGCCATCGGATAAGAAATTTTGCCGGTGATTCGTTTAAAAACAGCTGACAATATTCCGACGAAGTATGGATGTATATACTTTTTGATATGGGAACCATACCAGAAAAATATTAACACATTTATGAAATAAGTGTTAACATGAAGCCAGAGATCGATCAGAGCCCCGGTGAGGTCGCAAATACGAACACCGGCGGCTTGAAATCAAAAAGGAGGTTTCTGGTATGATTAGTTTCTTACTCTGTCTGGCGCTCTTGATCATCGGCTACTTTGTCTATGGCAAGATCGTTGACAACACGTTCGGCCCGGACGACCGTGAAACGCCTGCTGTGCGCATCAACGATGGTGTTGACTACGTTGTGATGCCCCAGTGGAAGCTGTTCCTGGTCCAGCTGCTGAACATTGCAGGTCTGGGTCCCATCTTCGGTGCACTGCAGGGTGCTCTGTGGGGCCCCGTGGTGTTCCTGTGGATCACCTTCGGCACCATCTTTGCAGGTGGCGTGCATGACTACTTCTCCGGTATGATGAGCGAGCGCAACGACGGTGCTTCTATCGCTGAGGTCACCGGCCGTTACCTGGGCCCTGTGATGCAGAACATCATGCGTGTGTTCTCGGTCGTGCTGCTGATCATGGTTGGTACCGTGTTCGCAGTCGGTCCCGCAGGCCTGATCGTCACCCTGTGCAAGAACGGCGGTATGTCCGGTATGCTGACCACCACCCTGTTCTGGCTGATCATCATTCTGGTGTACTACTTCATCGCAACCTTTATCTCCATTGATGCCATCATCGGCAAGATCTACCCCGTGTTCGGCATCTGCCTGATCATCATGGCTGTGGGTGTTATCATTGGTATCTTCACCAACCCCGCTTACACCATCCCTGAACTGTGGTCGAACTTCCACAGCATGCATCCGTCGGGCACCCCGATCTGGAGCTTCATGTTCATCACCGTTGCCTGCGGTGCTATCTCCGGTTTCCACTCCACCCAGTCGCCTCTGATGGCTCGCTGCATGAAGAGTGAGAAGCAGGGCCACTTCGTGTTCTACGGTGCCATGGTCAGTGAGGGCATCATCGCTCTGATCTGGGCTGCAGCAGGCTGCGCTCTGTACACCATCACCGACGGTAAGATGACCGGTCTGGCCGAGGCTCTGAGCGCCGGTCAGTCTGCCGCCATCTACGACGTCTGCCTCAAGACCATGGGCAATGTGGGTGTGGCTCTGGCCATGATCGGCGTGGTCATCTGCCCCATCACCTCTGGTGATACTGCCTTCCGTTCTGCCCGTCTGACCCTGGCCGACTGGTTCAAGATCGATCAGGACAGCTACGCAAACCGCCTGAAGCTCTGTGTTCCTGTGCTGGGCGTTGGTGCTTTCCTGGGCATCGGCAACGCACTGGGCTTCATCAACTACACCGTCATCTGGCGTTACTTCAGCTGGACCAACCAGACCCTGGCAATGATCGTTCTGTGGGCTGCTTCCATGTACCTGTTCAAGGAGAAGAAGAACTTCTGGATCACTGCTGTGCCTGCTACCTTTATGAGCGCCGTGTCCTGCACCTACTTCGTGCTGGCTCCCGAGTGCCTGGGCAAGATGATCAACACCTATGCAGACGGCAAGCTGGTGGCTTACAATACCGCCGTTGCTTACCCCATCGGCATCGTCTTTGCCATTGCAATGCTGGCCATCTTCATCTATGCCACCAAGAAGCACACCGCTTCTCAGAAGGCATAAGGCTTTGACCGCACTGCTCAACTGAACCATCTGCGCCCGCCGCTGCCCGACCAAACAGCGGCGGGCGCTGTTGTTTTTTCAGCGCAGAAAGTTTGGGAAAACGCACAAACCTTTTTGGCAAATCTTAGCGGCCAAAGGGGTTGCATTTGCACCGGTAAGGTGCGAAAATAGAAGCAAATCTAAGCAAAGAAGGGAACGACCCATGATTTTCAGACCCGCACAACTGGGCATGGCAAAACTGGACCGACTGGAGCTGGAGCAGGACAAAAAGGCCTGCCGCAAGATCGGCCCCTGTGGTGTCGGCAAAAAGGCCCTGTACCTCAACAGCTTTTACATCGACCGCCGCTATTATCTGCCCTATGGCAGCATCAGCCGCGTGTTCAAGCGGGTGGCTATGAGCTCCGGCGGCTTTACCGGCAAGGGCATGTTTGCCTCCATGGCCTACCTTGTGGTGGAGTACGACGGCGGCAAGCAGAAGCAGTGCAATTTCAAGGATGAACGGGACGTGGACAAGCTGCTGGAGGTGCTGGCCAAAGAGCAGCCGCAGATTCCGCTGCTGAGCGAAGCCGGTGAGCAGGCCCTGCAGAAAAAGGAGGCCGAAAAGGCCGCCCGCAAGCTGCCGGAGCTGACCGACGAGGCAAAGCACAGCGTGACGGTGCTGCGCAAGGCCAAAGAATATCTGGAGGAAAAGCCGGAGCTGGCCGAAGAGCTGAGCGCCGCCGAGCGCCGCAAGCGCGCCCAGCTGAAGAGCAAGCCGGTGTACCGCTATGTGGCGCTGGCCATCTTCGTGTTCGGCATCGTGTCGGCAGCCTACGGCCTGTATGCGGTGACGAACCATGTAGGCAACTACGGCATCTACTTTGCCTTGTTTGGCTTTGCGGCCATCTTCCTGTTCTCCAGCTACAACATGCTGCCCACGGCCCGCAACAACAACAATGCCATCATGAAGCGCGCCGACAAGGCGGAAGCGGCCATGGCGGAGTATGTAAAGCACTACCCCAATGGTGCTTTCCCGGTGCCCAGCTGCTACGCCCATCCCATCGTGCTCAAGCAGATGACCGACGCCATTGAAGAGGGCCGTGCCGTGACCGTGCCCGAAGCACTGGACGCCGTGGAAGCTCGCCTGAAATCCCTGAACGCGGACGTGCAGGTGGAGCAGGAGGAATACGACGAAGTGGTGGTCATCAAGGCCATGTTCCTGAACCACAACTATCAGTGAAATCTTTTAAGGGACGGCTGCATGGTTGATGCGGCCGTCCTTTTTGTTGAGGCTAACTTCTTGCGCGGCCGACAGCGGCGGCCTATAATAAAAACAGGAATGCAAATTACCCCGGATGGAGGAAACGGCTATGGATATGGTCACCCTTGGCAGCACCGGTATCACGGTGAACAAAAACGGCTTCGGCGCACTGCCGATCCAGCGCATCTCGCAGGAGGATGCGGTCTATCTGGCCCGCAAGGCCTACCGAGCGGGCATCCGCTTTTTTGATACTGCCCGCGCCTACACCGACAGCGAGGTCAAGCTGGGCGAGGCCTTTGACGGCATCCGCACGGAGGTGTACATCGCCACCAAGACGGCGGCGCAGAATGCAGAGGACTTCTGGAAGGACCTGCACACTTCCCTGACCAACCTGCGCACCGATTACATCGACCTGTATCAGTTCCACAACCCGGCCTTCTGCCCGAAGCCCGGTGACGGCAGCGGCCTGTACGAGGCCATGCAGGAGGCCAAAGCCAAGGGCATGATCCGGCACATCGGCATCACGAACCACCGGCTGGCGGTGGCCCACGAGGCCATTGACAGCGGCCTGTATGAGACGCTGCAGTTCCCGTTCAGCTACATTTCCGGTGAGCAGGAGCTGGAACTGGTCAACAAGTGCAAGGCCGCCAACATGGGCTTTATCGCCATGAAGGGCCTTTCCGGCGGGCTCATCACCAACAGTGCCGCCGCCTACGCCTTTGAGGCCCAGTACGACGGGGTGCTGCCCATCTGGGGCGTGCAGCGGGAAAAGGAGCTGGACGAGTTCCTCTCCTACATCGACAACCCGCCCCGCATGACCGGAGAGATCAAGGCGGTCATCGACCATGACCGCGCTGAGCTGTGCGGCGAGTTCTGCCGGGGCTGCGGTTACTGCATGCCCTGCCCGGCGGGCATCGAGATCAACAACTGTGCCCGCATGAGCCTGCTGCTGCGGCGCTCGCCCTCGGCCGAGCACCTGAGCCCGGCGGGTCAGGCCAAAATGAAAAAGATCGAGGGCTGCCTGCACTGCAACCGGTGCAAGGCAAAATGTCCCTACGGTCTGGATACGCCCGCTCTGCTGGCCCGCAATTACGAGGACTACAAGCGGGTCCTGGCCGGAGAAGTAAAAGTATAAGGCAAGCAAAAAGCGCCCCGTGTGAAACTTCACACGGGGCGCTCTGCGTTTGATGCGGTCAGGCCGCCTGCGGCTCTTTGAAGAGAGCCATGGACTGCTTGTAGCAGTGCACAAAGTACAGGATCTCGGCAAAGGCGGTCAGGGTCCAGCTGCAGGGGTACAGCAGGTACAGCGCCGGGATGGTGTGGAAGTGGGCAAAGATGGTGTACACCCAGATCACACGGAACACGCAGGAGCCCATCACCACAATGATGGTGGGCACCACGGTCTTGCCCAGCCCGCGGGAGGCGGCAATGGTGCAGTCCATGAAGGCGGAGATGCAGTAGGCAAAGGCCATCACGGCCACGCGCTTCATACCGGCGTCGATGACAGCGCTCTCGGTGGTGAACAGCGCCAGGAAGGTGCGGCCGAAGAAGAACAGGGCACTGCCCAGTGCAAGCCCCACGCCGAAGGAGTAGCCCAGACTGATGAAGTAGCTTTTCTTGACACGGTCGGGCTTGCCGGCACCGTAGTTCTGGCTCATGAAGCTGGCGCAGGCCATGTAGAAGGCGGCCATGCAGTCGTAGATCATGTTGTCGGCGTTGGCGGCAGCGCTGTTGCCCTTGACCATGAGGGAGTCAAAGGAGTTGACGCCGGCCTGGATGAACAGGTTGGCAATGGCAAAGATGGCGTTCTGGAACCCGGCAGGCACCCCCAGGGCCAGGATGCTCTTGGTGGTGGCAGGGTCCAGGTGCAGCTGGTGTACATCCAGCGCGTAGCAGTCCTGCGCGCGGGTCAGTGCCCGCAGGATCAGCGCGGCCGAGACGCACTGGGAGATGGCACTGGCCAGCGCCACGCCCACCACGCTCAGGCGGCAAACGATGACGAAGAACAGGTTCAGCACGATGTTCAGCGCGCCCGCAAGGGACAGATAAATCAGGGGCTTTTTGGTGTCGCCGATGGAGCTGAACACCGCATTGCCGAAGTTGTACAGCGCCAGCGCCGGCATGCCCAGAAAATACACCCGCAGGTACAGGATGGCACCGGGCAGCAGGTCGTCCTTGGTGTTGAGCAGCCGCAGCATGGCAGGGGAGCCAAGGAGGCCGACGAACAGCAGCGCCACACCGGCGATCAGGCTGACGATGGCGGCCGAGTGCACCGTCTTTTGCACATCGGCGGTGTGCCGGGCCCCGTAAAAGCGTGCCACCAGCACGTTGATGCCGTTGCTCAGGCCGATGAGAAAGCCGGTGAACAGGGTGACCAGAATGCTGGTGGAGCCCACGGCACCCAGTGCCGTGGACCCGGCAAACCGGCCCACGACCGCCACGTCCGACATGTTGAACAGTACCTGCAGCAGGTTGGACAGGGCCAGCGGCAGGCTGACCAGCAGGATCTGCTTGGCCAGAGGGCCTTCCGTCAGGGTTTTGGTGGTTGATTTCATAGTCTCTTTTTCCTTTTCCGCTTCCAGACACCGTGCCCGCGCACACCGGGGCACAAGCTCTATTATAAAGCCCGACGGCGCTTTTGCAAGATGAAAAATACAGAAAAACAAAAAGAGGCTGCCGCACAGCGCACTGTGCAGCAGCCCCGGGCTCAGCCCAGGTCCTCGCCGTTGGTGGCTGCGGCGTCTGCCCGCACCGCGTTGGTCATGTAGTAGCTGAAGCCGATGTAGTCCACCGTTCCGGCGGCCAGGATGGCCTCGTCGCCGCAGCCGATGATCTGTTGTACCGTAAACAATTCCATGGTGGTCCTCCTTGTCCGTGTGATGCTGGCTTTATTATGACAAAAGGAAGGATGGAAAAACAGGGCGAACATTTCTGTTTGCATTTTTTGCGCGGCTGTGCTATACTACTCTATACTGATGAATGTATCAGCCCTCATGCGATCGTAGCTCAGCTGGATAGAGCGTTCGGCTCCGACCCGGAAGGCCAGAGGTTCGAATCCTCCCGGTCGCACCAAACCATGAAAATCCGAACCTTTTCTCGATAGGAGAAGGGCTCGGATT
>ENA-UOJV01000888-UOJV01000888.1-human-gut-metagenome-genome-assembly--contig:-C82-NODE-888-length-38643-cov-29.959910_pt1 | contig 38643 bp, 42 predicted proteins | sample MGYA00242356_ERZ723903 | MGnify/ENA metagenome assembly ERZ723903
GACCTCTTCGGCGACAACTTCTAAATATTACCACACCGAAGTGTGTATGTCAACAACTTTTTTCAGGTAATTTATAATCATGTCTCAGTGACATATCATGTTGTATACCTATAAAAGCTGTCGTCTGCTGCCTGCTCATGCGACAGCTTTTATAAGATACCACCACTGCAATCTTATGTCAATGACTTTTTTTATTTATCTGACAATTGTGTGCAATTATTCTAAACAGCCTCCCCTACATATGACAATCTACCTATTCTTCCTCTGGATATGTAAATCGCCATGATCTTCTGAACTCTGTCATCATATCCATGACATCCTTTGTATATTCCAGATACATATCTCCATCACCGGATATCGCACTCTCCATGTCCTGAAGCTCATACGCAAGGGCATCCGCATTTTCTCCGGCTGCGACAGTCTCAGTTTTGCCTGTATCTGTGTATGTGACCTTCGCCTCCCACGCTCTTGGATACTCCATCACCTCTATATATCCGTTTTCACATGATACCATTCCACGTTTCGGCTGCTTCGAGTGAAGAGACAGCATAACGGTTGCCATCTGTCCTTCCTTATTCATAAGCAAAAGTCCTGCCTGCTCATCCACTCCAGTAGGCGCAGGCTTAACCTGTGAAAGAAGCTTGTCTGGCTTTGAGTCCATGAACCACCTTATAAATGACAGGGCATACACACCTATATCCAGCATTGCCCCTCCCGCAAGGTTTCTGTTGAAGAATCGATTGTTCATATCATAGTCTTTGAAGCTTCCAAAGTTCATGGTTATGAGATTGACTTTGCCAAGTGCACCCGAGTCCAGTAGCTCCTTAAGTTTTCTGTAAATAGGCATATGATAAATAGTCATCGCCTCTCCTATGATCACATTGTGCTGCTCCGCCAGTTCCAGCATCTCTTCAAGCTCATCGCTGTTCAATGTTATAGATTTTTCCACAAGTATATGTTTTCCATTCTCTATCGCTCTTCTCATAAACTGTATGTGTGTATTGTGCGGAGTCGTTATATATATCACGTCCACTTCCGGATCCGTGAACATCTCATTGTAGTCTGAATAAACCTTACCTATGCCATACTTCTCAGCAAATGCCACCGCTTTGTCATACGTCCTGTTACCAACCGCATAAATGTTCCTGCCATTCTTTTTGAGTGCCACTGCCATCTCATTTGCAATAACTCCTGTTCCGAGAACTGCCCATTTGATATCTTTCATGTCTGTTTCCTCCATATATAATTATGTATTTGGATTGTATATACACTTTTATTCGACAGTATTCCTCTCAGAGAACCTTCCATATCATCCACAGATATATGTCCAGATATCTCTCCGTCATCCTTGGCATCCACGAGTTCTCTCGCCAGCGATATCTTGAGATGGTGAAATCCCTTCAGCTCTATTCGTTTGCAGAATCTCGACACCGAGGCCTCGCTGACACCGCACTCCTTTGCCAGCTCCCCGACTGTCATATCCACAACCTTCTTGGGATTCCTGACGATATAATCGCCTATTTTCTTTTCTGTATCAAAGAATGAATCCATAGATGCGCATATCTGATTTATAACTGATCCTTCCATATTTTCCTATTTCCTTTCTTCTTTCGAAAATAATCCATCATATAGTGTCTTCTATACAATGCCACTAACAATTTTCTCAGTTAAATTTGTTTTCATATTTGTTGTAGGCTTTAAATCTATTTTCATACCATTTACAACTCTACCATTCTTCTCCCATCCAGTCAAACAAATGTATTTTCGCTTGAAACTCATTTATCAAATAAAAACAGAGTATCTGGAACCCCTATCACGATACTCTGTTTTGAATGACTTTCTTCTATATAAATATCTATTCGTTTTATTCTCCATGTGCAATATTTCTTGCTACGTATACACCGCTTGCAGATGCGTGTGAAAGGGAGTGTGTTATTCCGCTGCCATCTCCTATGATATACAGTCCCTTATATCTTGTCTCGAGCTTATCATCTACTTCAACCTCCATGTTATAGAATTTGACCTCAACTCCATACAACAATGTATCTTCATTTGCCGTTCCTGGGGCTATCTTATCAAGAGCGTAGATCATCTCGATTATTCCATCCAGGATTCTCTTTGGAAGGACAAGGCTCAGATCTCCTGGTGTGGCATTGAGCGTAGGTGTGATGAACGCTTCCTCTATCCTGCTCTGGGTGGATCGCTGTCCCCTTATGAGGTCGCCAAATCTCTGCACTATTACTCCGCCGCCCAGCATGTTGCTGAGTCTCGCTATGCTCTCGCCGTATCCGTTGGAGTCCTTGAACGGCTCTGAGAAATGCTTTGCCACAAGGAGCGCAAAGTTTGTATTATCCGTCTGTTTTGCAGGATCCTCATAACTGTGGCCATTTACCGTTATGATTCCATTAGTATTCTCAGTAACCACGGCACCCCTTGGGTTCATGCAGAAAGTTCGCACCTTGTCTCCATACTTCTCCGTTCTGTATACTATCTTGCTCTCATAGAGCTCATCCGTCAAATGTGCAAATATAGCTGCAGGGAGCTCTACTCTGACTCCTATATCTACTCTGTTAGATTTTGTGGGCACATTAAGATCCTTGCACACTGTCTCCATCCATTTACTTCCGCTTCTTCCAACGGATATGATACATTTGTCACAAGCAAATGTACCCTTCTTGCAGCATACACTATATGTTCCATCGTCCATCTTTTCCACCGTTTGTATAGGAGTGTCAAAATAGAAATCCACCTTGTCCTGAAGATATGCATACAGATTCTCTAGAACTATATAGTTGATGTCCGTGCCAAGATGTCTGACCGAAGCATCAAGCAGATGAAGCCTGTTCTGCAGACACACTGTCTTGAATCTTGTGCCGGCAGTGGAATAAAGCTTCGTACCCTCTCCGCCGTACTCCATATTGATATCATCCACATACTTCATGAGGTCTATGGCCTCGTTCTTGCCGATGTACTCATACAGACTTCCGCCAAAGTCATTTGTGATATTGTACTTTCCATCGGAAAATGCACCTGCACCGCCAAATCCACTCATGATCGAACAGCTATCACATCCCACGCAGCTCTTGATCTTTGTGCCGTCTATCGGACATTTTCTTCTCTTAAGCTCATGTCCAGCCTCAAACACTGCAACCTTGAGATCCGGAGCCTGCTTTGTCAGCTCATATGCAGAAAATATTCCTCCTGGTCCTGCTCCAATAATTATCACGTCATACCTCATACGCGCACCCTCCAAAATCATTTTATATTTTTTGTAAAACCCTATCCATACTCTGTATCCACACACATATTTTTACACAAAAATATAGTTGACCACGGCAATCCATGTCGTAGTCAACTATTATCGGTAGCTGGTAGATACGCCCAACCATATTATGGGCTTATACATATATAATTGTAATTCTTTCGTCATAAAAAATGATTGCACTATTCATATTTACTATATCTCACGTAAAATATCTGTGCTCATGTGGATGCCACAAACTGATCGTCCACATTGCATCCTTAAAAATTATAGCATATTACATTTAGTTTGCGCAAGCTCAACCGTCGCAATGCTCATTATATCATAACGATGCTATGATTGCCGCGATGAATGTTCCAAGCAGGAATAATATGCTTATTACCAAAAGCACTTTCATAAGCGTTCTTTTCCGCTTCCTCATGTTTTCTAAAACTCCGGTTGAATAGAACACCGCAACCAGCAACGCACCTATAGCAACTCCCATAAGCGTCCCCATCAAATAATCATAGACTGGAAGATTGTTATCTCTGCTGATCACCATCATCGTCAGTCCTGCAATGAGCGAAACCAATCCCACTATGCTGATTATACGCAATCTCATCAGCAATGTATTCTTCTCATTTTCTGCATAATCCGCTACAAGCTGCAATCGCTCTTTCTCTTCCTTATTCACGTCCTCACCCTTTCTTTCTCCATCAATGATATCCCTGATATCAACATCATAGAAATCTGCCAGCTCCACCAAAATACTGAGATCCGGCATATTGCTGCCTGTCTCCCACCTTGACACACTGCGGCTTGTTACTCCAAACCACTCTGCAAGTTGTTCCTGGGTAAACTGTTTTTCCTTTCTCAGTTCTCTTAGGAATGAACCGGTCTTTTTCTGATCCATATCTGTTGCCTCCTTTCTATTGAACATCAGCCCATTTTAAGTTGCCTTCGGCAAGGGCTGATGCTACATGTCAAGCTTTTGCTAAAAACTTGACCCATTCATTGACAGAATAGTGTTTTTCGAGTGTTTTTTACAGGACATGATGCGGGAATTGGCTATTTTCAGCTAAATATGAGGTCAAAACCCATTTTCAAGCAGAAAAAAAGACCTCCGAGGGCGAACCCTCGAAGGTCTGAAAATCCTTTATTTATGCGGTTTATCAGCGATTACTCGATGATAGAAGCAACTCTTCCTGAACCTACTGTTCTACCACCCTCACGGATTTGGTTATACCGTTTCCTTGGTTTTTGACAGTGTTTTGTGTGTAATATATGGCTTATTTTGTGTGATATGGTATGTCATTTTTGTGGTTGACGGAATTTTTGTTGCCAAAATGTTGCCACAGGGAAATGATCTTAGTTGTCCCATATGGCAAATGATCATCGCCATCGTCATCTGCATTAAATACTAGAAACTTTGTCTCATCAAATCCTGTCTGAATATAGTTCATTACGAAACAACAGCAGTCACCATACCAACTACCTTCTCCGAATCAATTGCAAACAATCCACATTCCGATCCCCCCAATACCCAACGATGTCTGAATGTTTTATCTATTGGATAATCATTTGACACATGCTCATTTTGAGTTAAACTGCAAAATGCAGGTACATTTGAATGCGAAAGCTAAATTCGACGCATATGTTTTACTTTGTTTTAGCAGTGATTTCCGTCTTAACTACCGTCCTATTCTTAATAGCTGTAGTTATTTCATTATAAAGATTCACTGTACTTTCAGGTGTTTCTATTGATACAACCAGCGAATACCGAACTTTACTATTATACTTCTTTTGATTAGTTCTTAACTTCCACCATCCTGTGGTAGGATAGACCATAATATAATTACTTTGGCTCAAATCTACCGCTGTTCCTTCCCATATATCAGAATGAATGGAGCCCACATTTCTATTTTGTGAACCTAATAACCACCTATTGCTATCATTTGAAACCGTACTCTTGTCCTCATCTTCGTCACGCATAGCTTTACTAATTCTTCTCTTAAACTCATCCTTAGACTCTGTAGGATTATTCACATCAAATACTAACCCACAAGATGGATAACGATATTTATCCTTCCAGCCTATTTGCCCAGGACCTGGTTCAATATAATACGACAAAGTCACCCGCATTTTTACTGTTTTTTCACCCAATGTCTTAAGAATATCCGTTGGCCATGGAATGTCATGCATGTGCATTTCATTAGAAGTAGGATTTCCTTTACCTTTTTTCTTAAAAGGTTGCAATTCATCTTCTATGATTAAATTAACACTATTCTGCGCACTATACACAGCCCGCTCTAAATTTGGAACTCCATATCCACATACTCGAAGCAAATTTCTATAATCATTCTTTGTTGGATGGCTTACAGGAATAAATGTTTTAATCATTTCATCTGTCCATGTCGCTGAATGCACTAGCAGAGCTCTAATCGTCTCTGGCCATAACTGTGGACAATTATGTTGTATGTTAGCAAGCATCCATGCCGCTTGCGCTGTTGCAGGACTTGTCATATTTGTTGCGATAAGTGATTTCCCCATTAAAAAATCCTTGCAAGTTGTAACCATATCCAAATCTTCAAGTTCTGAATAACCATTCAAGAAACTTTCATTCGGATTATGTCCCAGATTTCCTCCCTCAAAAACTACCTCTGGTTTTATTGGCCATTTAGACTTTTCCCATGTAATAGAAGAAGATGTAAATGGGGACACACCGCCTTTATTTGATACCGGCCTATAATCTGCATATTCCTTTTTGGCTATTACAGTTTTATCAGTGTATGCCCCTATTGTAATTGCATTCCAAGCTTGCCCCGGATTTTCAACTGAATGTAATTGTACAGCCGATAAATAATCCCCAACATCCGCAATTTCTGTTACAGAAGTATTACCTGCCGATATACACATAAGTCTTTTCTTATCATCTGATAATCCTTCATTAATCCCTACCAACAAGGCATCTATCGCAGCTGACCAAGAAGTAGGCACACCTTTTCCTAAATCTCTCGATTCAGATGTTGTTATTGCCATACAAAACGTTCTGTTTGCAGATGGATTTTCTGCTTCTGCAATATATGCCGCTTGCCGAGTAACTGCTCCATACAATTCTTCGTCATTATCATTTGGATTATTTAAAATTTTGACCGACTCCAAATAATGATATACTTCAACCACAGACATACTCTCTAACTTGTCTTGCAAATCAAAATATGTAGCAATACCTGCCATTTCAGTCCCATGACCTATTCTATCATCAACACCTCTATCCACATATACAGTATGCATATCCCTATCCTTTAATACAGATTTCAAAAGCGGATGCGCATTATTTACACCTGTATCGAATAAACAAACTGATGTATTACTACTCTTTGATACATCAATACGCTTTTCTAGTTCAGCAACCCATTCTTTTTGCTCCCATGTCGCCATGTCTGTATAAAAACTTACTGGCGTAATCATCTTTCTTATTTCTGCCAAATTTCCACTTGCCAACAAGAGTTGTTTTAAACCTTCTAAATTGGCTTTGATTAAGACAACAACACGTTCTGGAAATGTAATTATTTTTTCCTTATATTCAATTTCCAAATCAGAACACAGTGTCCAAAATGTATCTACAATTACTTTCGGCTGTTCATTCATTTCATAACGAAGCCATACCTCACACCAAATACTTGTTTCATCCGGCATTGATTCTTTCTTTCCTACCCATAAAGATTCAATCATAGCCGTATTTATTTTTTCTATTGTAGTTATTACATCTGAACCGCTCTGAGTCTCCGCATACTTATTTATTTTTTTTAAAAAGAAGTCTTGCTTTTTAGTAGGGACATATACTGTGGCCTTTGTGACTCCATTTTCCTCACTTACATTCAAAAGGCGCACATGTTGTCGTGCATCTTCCAAACTCTTAGTAACCAAATCATAGCCTTCCTTACCTTCTATCTGAAGATATACACCATCACGGACAGAAGTAGCTACTACATTTTTTGTTTCATTTAACGCACAGTTCCAAGCATTTTCCAATTGTTTCTGTAGATAGGATGCATGTCCTTTTCTACTCGCTCTTGGCGGGAAATTGGGCTCTCCCCCTCCACCATTTACTGGTACATATGTCAGACTCTCTCCTTTCTCCTCAAGCAAAATATTTTGCAGACTTCTTTCCATTTATCTTTAAGCCTCCTTGAAACGATACAACTCTCTCCTGTTCTGTAACACTCCTATCATGATTTTTTTATCAATAATGGTTTCTTCCATAATTGAATACTTCAATGCGTCTTCACATGCTTTAGCTATGTCCGAATGGCTTAGACCAAGTGCTACTTCCATTACCTCTTGGTCATAAACATCTTTTCCTGAATGTCCTTCCAACTTATTCTTCATTATTCTAAGTATCTGGTTTTCATCAGGTAAAGAATATTCTAAAACATCATCAAAACGTCTGAACAACGCTTTATCTAATATACTCGGATTATTAGTAGCTGCAATAATCAAACTAAACGAATCCTCATTCTCCAAATATTGAAGAAAAGAATTTAAGATGCGTCTCATTTCTCCAACATCATTATCAATACTTCTGTCAGAACCAATTGCATCAAATTCATCAAACAAATACACTCCTGGACAATCCTCAATGTAATCAAAGACTTGTCTCAACTTAACACTTGTCTCCCCCATATACTTTGTTACCAATTTATCAATTTGAATAACATATAATGGTAAATTAACCTCATTAGCAATAACTGACGCCGTCATTGTTTTTCCGGTTCCTGGCTCTCCAGTCAATAAAATTTTACTACGATTCTTTAATCCATTTTTTCTTAAAACTTCTTTTTTACGGAATTCATTAATTATGCGCAACACTTTACTTTCAAGTAACTCACTTAATACTATGTCCAGCATATCAACATAAATATCCCTCTGCTCTAAGGTATCCAATTTCTTAGTAAATGGCATCACTTTTTTCTTAGAATTCTTGACATTCTGAACTAAGTTCTTAATTTCTCTAGCACAGCTAGTATGTCCAATTTTTGCTTCATGAGCTGCAATCTGAAGTGCCACCGTTTTAAATTTTTCATTATCATCATCAAAATGTGCTCTTATCAAAGCCTTTAATTGTTCTGCTGTTGCCATACTTGCCTCCTAATACAAACGTGCGATTATTTGTATCTACCATCTATAAGAAATTCCGACCTTTAAATTACCGCATACATAGTTTCTACTTGATATTTACAATACATACGTTTATCTAGTATAATATATCACATAAAGCTTACAAATAATATATTTTTTCTCTTTACCCTAACTATTTCAACCATATTCCTCATATTCAGAGTTCACTCTTTTCATTTATTATAACTAAAGTTTGCAACAATCTCTGTTTGAACTCTGTATGAATACATGGTAACACTCTATTAACCTTAGTTCCCTTAGAAAAAAAATGTTTCCGGCTTTTTACTGTAGCAAGTCTCCCTTGTAACATATCTGGGAAAAGCATAAAACGCTCTTCAACTTTTCCATCTCTATACTTAACAAATATTTTTGGATTAAACTCCCATGTACCATTATGTACAGATTCGTTTCGCAATGATTCTATCATGCTTACCAAATCACATCTTTCAAACAACGTATTTTTCTTCTCATTAATCAGCAATTTTTTTCTGAATCCCCATAATACATCTGCACTCTTTATCTTTTTGTATTGCAAAAAATCCACCTGTTTATCTTGAATTTCATAACATATTTTACACAGAATATCCAAAATAGAATAGGCCTTTATAAAATATGTTTCCAATGATGCAGAAGCGCATCTTGCAGCTTCCGATGTTATACATATTGTGCCATTTGGATCTGTAAGTCCTTTATACACCTCATTTTCTCTCATATTAGCCAATGTCATATAGTATCTTACAAATGCATCTTCCATCGCTGATAACAAATTTTGAATTGTTCCAACTAAGAATTGGCAATCTACCAAATATAGATGTTTATACATATTAGGTATTTTTCTACTTTCCTCAGCATTTATCAATTTGCAAAACAAATCCACATCTATTGTACTGTCAGAATTTTGTCCCGCCTCCTGAACCCATATAGGCAAACGAGCCATTTCCTCATAATATCCATCTACATCATCAAAATATAAATCTCTTAACACATCATATAATTTTACAAGCTCACTATCCAATGTATAATTTATTGTATCTCCTGGATATATATACCTATTTGCAGCCTCAATATCAAGCTCTTGTATTTGGAACTCTTCAAAATCATCAATAATATATTTTACATCACCAATTGTACCATTAGCCAAATATGTTTTCATATTTCTCCCTTATAAATTTCTAAAAAAATGACACATTGTCATGTTTCTCTTAATTATTTTATGAATGGTGAACTGTATAGTAATGTTTTCCATCTAGAAAAACATAATTTGCGCCAACGCAATAATTATTCATTTGATTCATTAACCAATGTGCCGGCAAATCAAATAACGCAATTAATTCATTCTCGCGATATCCGTCCTCTATATCTTCTTTCGTTGGGGTCTTATGTAGTTTAACTTCAGACTGAAAACCTATATCCCAATCATCAAGATTAAACCCTTTTTCCCAAAGTTCTTCTTCTGTCAACCCTGTTAGTTCAACAAGTTCTTCTTCTGTTTCAAACACTACTAGATTCAGCATTTTGCCACCTCCATTTAAACACAGCTCACCGAAATTCAGTCATCATCAACTCTATGACTAACAATATCCTGCCACTTGGCACTAAGCTCTCCATTCATCTTATTAAATATTTTTTGATCCAACCGTATCTTATAATGCGCCTTTATTGCTTCATATTCTACGACATACGATATAATCCATGCCTGATTAATATGCGTTCGACTTCCTAAAACGAAAACATTATATGCTTCACTATAAAGAGCTTCCAGTCGAATTTTATACAATAATAGCATCACAAAATCAACCAATACATATGAAGAAAATGTCGTTTGTGCAATAAGCAATAATACATTCCCATCGCTGACAAATCTACACGCTATAACCAAGGCAACCACCGATCCAAGTGCATATGCCCCCACTTTAAGCAACATTTTCCCGGCAATTATTTTACTAAAATAATTGCTTTCCAAAATATTCATTCCGTACTTTTCTAATGAATGTGGAAGATTATTATTATAATACTCTTCGGTATCGTACTCTGATAGTCTCATTCCCAATCCATTTTGTATCCCATTTTTTCTTCGCTGCTTTTCAGCTTCATACCAAAAGCAACCATCATCAATTGTATTACTTACAAAATAGAGCAACGCTACAACTATCTGAACAACAATTGCAATAGAACTTATGGTTTCATTAGATACCAATGCAACCAAAGCGGCAACAATATCAAGGCAAAAAAATACCTTTTCAATTTTCTCTAAAATCTCTGATGGTCTATATAAACCCATTACATCATCTCGTCTGCTCATATCATATCTCCGGAAATACCTTTTTAATTTCTACTTCCGCCGAATACGGCATATTCTGTTGTTCATAAGATAATGCTTGTATAATATGTTCAAGTGCATTATTCACTTTATTATAATCTGTTTTGTATTTTATTTTTTCTAAACCCGCTTTAAGATAATCTGTATATGAGGTACATGAAAAATATGAATATTTCAATTCCTCCGCAATGGTCTTCTCCAATAAAAAAGATGGTAAATCTCTTCCATTCTTTTGTATATTCCAATGCTTTAGCAATCTTACAACAGGTTTTATTTTATACCCATTATTCTTATTACACTCTATCAAGGTATCACTAAAACCATCCGGATCTGTGGTTCTCCAATTGGATGATCCATCAGGTATATAATATATACCATAATTTTTGTAAGCTGGTGTCAATTCAAATTTAATATGATTCAACTCCAATACTAGTGATGGACTTGACTGATGTATCTCTGAGCTACTGTAATAGTATTCTGCAAATTTTTTTAGCATTTCTAAAAAACTTTGTGGTTTATATCCATACGGATTATTAAATACCACCATAATATCCACATCTGATTTCTCATCAACTTTTCTAGGCAATATTGTTTCTCTAAAATATGAACCAAACACCTTTTTCTCAACAACATCGGAAAAATAACCATCCAATCTACTCTTAATTGTATTAACAGAAGTAGTAATACTATCTTTTTCCGATGTTGATAACACCAGAGAACTTGCTAAACTCTGCAAATATGTATTAACAGACATCTTGCTTCCTCCCACTTTATAACTACTGTTTTTTTACTATTTATTTATCGTTCTTACATACGCATACATTCTTTTTAACAAATTATCGTCTTTCAAATCATATGTAACATTCAAGCACTGCTCAAATCCCTGATATGTGCTAAATCCTAACATATATACCGCCATTGCCATAGCCAGCTCCTCGTCTGCAAAATTCAATTTGCTGGCAATAATTTTCAAGTCATCTATCACTGTATCATGAGGAACCGTAATGTTCTTGTCTGTAGATACAACCTTTGCAATTGTCTTAGGAAGTTCCATACACATATCATAAAAAGCGGTATCTGAACCAGTCACCAGTGCATAGAACTGATCCATACTCACTCTTCTGATTCTCTTATGGGAAACACTTGTACCATTGACAGTAGTTGTCCACTTTATATTTTGTGACTTTTTAGCAATTGCTTCTACCAGAAAACATGCGCAGTCATCATTCTGTAATAACTGGTTTTGCATTTTTATGTACGTTTTCCCTGCAGAAGACGAATTCATAGTATTATGTTTGTTTTTCATCTCTACATAAACAGTTCTAACCCGATCTCCATCAGGCAGAGCTATGCCTTCTTCATTGTGAAAAATAACATCCCAGCCACCTTCTTTTCCATTATCCGGTACTCGGCAATCCTTTATATACTGAAATATTCTCTGATGGAAATACCCTATATCATTATTGGCCGATTTATCCCTTTGTCTAAAAATTTCATTTTGAATCAATTCATCCCAACTATATTGATACACGTTTTTATCAAATATCATTTTTACCGGATCAACAATATTACTATTGAATTTTTCAATGTTAATTGGCAATAACTTTTTGTCATACTGTGCAATTGTAGCCGCAACATGTTTTGTAAAATCATCTTCTGAAATAAATCCTAATTTCCACATTTCTAAATAGCCTCCCTCATCTTTTCTTCATTTATCATATCTAGTGACTTGCTAATTTCTTTTGCAATATCATATGCCAGATTCACCGGAACAGCATTTCCTACTTGTTTATACTGTGAAGAGATATTTCCACAGAATTCCCAATCATCTGGGAATGTCTGACATCTTGCATTTTCTCTCACGGTAAATGGTCGAGCCTCCAATGGATGGCAACGCTCAGTCTGTTTCTGTGATGGAGATGTCAAAACAGTAAGAGACGGCTCATCCAAACTCATTCTTCGTAATATACCAGTTCTGCCTCCGGCCATATTCCAACAGCTTTTCATATACTCTTTTGCAATTTCAGGATCAATATCTTTCCAATATCCACCAGGTGGCACTAACTCAAATATTTTTTTCTTTTTTTCTCCATACGGAACGCCAGGTCCTTTAGGACAATCTAGTAAAACATCTCTAAGCACGGGTTTATAATCATGTTCCTTTGGAAACGAAAAGGTAATGCTGTCTTTTAAATCATTGCGAATTCCAATAGTAATCAAACGTTCTCTTTTTTGTGGTACACCAAAATTCCATGCATTTAGAACCTTTTTATCAATGGTATATCCTGCTTTCTCAAAAATGTTTAACATTGTTTCGTATGTTTTTCCACCGTCATGTGTTAATAAACCTCTAACATTCTCAAATAGAAACATTTTAGGCTGTAATTTTTCCAAAAAGACTGCATAATGATAAAATAATGTTCCTCGTGCATCTTCCAGTCCTAATCGTTTTCCAGCATATGAAAATGCCTGACACGGAGCTCCTCCCGATAGCAAGTCAAGCTCACCTTTTTTGATTCCAAAATAATCTTCCAGATTTAGACAAGATATATTTGCAATGTCATCGTGGATAACGTTCCAATTCGGTCTATTTTTTTTCAACGTATCCGAGGCATCCTTATCAAATTCTATCAACCCCAGTGCATCAAATCCGGCCTGTTCTACACCTAATGCCAAACCTCCAGCACCAGCAAATAATTCTATCGTCGTTCTCATGTATATACCTCTTTCTAATATTTCCTACTTAGATACTAATATCTATATCATATTATGTGTACAAAAAAACTCCCTTGTTTAAACATTGTTTTATTTTTTTCCACATTCTTGAATATGCGTCATAATATCCCCATAATCTACATTCAGTGCACCGCAAATCTTATCAAGTACAGGCATTGCCACATACTCATTCTTTACCAGCTTTGTCATAGTATTTGGTGCAATTTCTGTCATCTTTCGCAATTCTGCACGGCTGATTTCTCTTTCTGCCAATTTTATCCATAACTTCTTGTATGAAACTGCCATGTCTACCTCCATTTTCACAGTAAAATACTTGTTAATTATACCATTTTTCGATCATAACCGCAATTAATACTCGCAACATCATGCGATACGATGTACTACTAAAAGGTACAAAAGCACCCCACAACTGCCATTACAAAACAGCCATGAGGTGCATACAATGTTTCCAATACCTATTTAGCAAATCGTATACTTATCATATATCCCCCGTTCAACCCGAAACCGTTCAACCGGCGACATATCTTTCATCTTATCCATATTCTCCCGGATTTCTGTCTCCGCAGCATATAATTGCTCCTCAGTCCGTTCAATGAAATCAGCAGATATGTATGTCATACGTGCTTCTTTTGTCAGATTTTCCATATTAATCTGTGCCATGCCAGCTCACCCCTTTCAACCAAACTCATTATCCCATTCTTGGATCTTATATGCCTTACTGATTTTAACAGGTAAGCGATTATATCTTATACACAATCTCTGTCATCACAATTTCATCCACTCTATTTCTTATCGAATTCATCCTGCGTACCCATTCCATCTGATTACGGCTTTTCAAATTCTCACTAATACCTTCTACCGCCACTAGCTGCTTTGTGAGGCATTCTGCCATATTTTCTGCCTGTTCCTGTATATCGAGGCAGTGCTCTTTCAATGTACCCGTCAACAGCTTTCCTGTGTAAATGCCTTTATGATTATTTTTCAGAAAGCTCTCCCGGAGCATACCATACTTGGTTAGTGTCCGCTCCGGCTCCTCGTTTGTAAATATATTTGGAATTAAATAATCCCCTTCCGTCCTGTATGTAATATTCATTCATATGCCCCTTTCACTTTAAGACTTTAAAGTATTATATTCGTTGTTAATACAGTTTTCAAGATTTATTTCATAATCATTCACAGCAACGAAACTCTCTGTTCTTCTCATATATTCTGTTCATAAATTCCTCTCTTTCTCCGACCATCCCGGTCTGTCTGCTCATTCCTTGCTCTTGCCTCTGCATTCTTCCTGTCTATCCTTTCCTGCATAGTTTCCTGTTCCGGTTTTCTCGTCAGATTCAGAAACTCATGCAGCAGATCCTTCTCCGTCAGAAACTTCTTCATTTCTTTTATACGATTTGTGAATTTCTCCACCCGTGTTTTCAGACAATCCACGGTCTTCTCAAGCTCGGCTATCTTTACCTCATACTTATCCAGCAGCTTGTTTCTTGTAAGTGCTTTCTCAAATGTCGCCACGATCCTGCTCCATTCGGACTTCTTGACCTTGACATACTCCTCGCCGCCGAATATGGATTTGACAGGCGTTGCCGCTGCCTTTACTATCTTGACCTCTGCTGACACTTCCTTTGATATCTTGTCAATGCCATCAGCTCTGATGCCGTATGTATCTATTCTTTCCTGTTGCTCTTTTTCCTTTGTTTCAAGCAATTCTATCTGTCCGGCAAGCTCTACTGCACGTTCCTCCAACTGTTCCACATCGGCATTCAGTTTCTGGGCTTCCACCTTCAACTGTATATTTTCATGCCTCTGCTCCATATTATTTTCCTTAATCTTATCTGCCCGTTCTTCCAGACTCTCAACCTTCCGCATAGCCGCCTTGTACTCCGGCAAGGTCAGATTGTCACGACTGACTCCGAGAACGTCTATCTCTATTCCCTGCTCTCGGCAAAGCTCCGTCAGATATTCACGCTCCCTCTTCTGCCATGCAACAGTTTCATTCTCATTCCGGCTCTTTGCCTTATCAAATCCCATCTGCTGCAATGCCTTCGTCAGACTATTCCTTGTCTCCATGCCGGACTTATATCCGTGCGCCACCGGAATATAATCCATGTGCAAATGCGGCGTTGCCTCGTCCATGTGCAGCACACAGTTGAACAGATACAGATTCGGATTTCTCTCCTGAAATGTCTGTGCATATTTTTCAAGGACCTTCGCCGCTTTCTCTGCTTCCTCTGTCATGCGGTCGTTTTCATCTACAACTGCCGTATCATTTTTCGAGCCGATCTGCACCACATTCTCATAAAATACTTTCTCTTTATTTTTGGAATTTCTGATCTCTGTAATATAGTCATGCTTCTGTCGGTCTTTTCGTTTCTGTCTGGCATTGTAATCATTTAGTGCCTGTCCAAAGCAGGTATCGTAAGCTGATTCTATGCTCTCTTTCACGTAAGTTCGGTTCCAGTCCGTCCGCTCCGGCACTACGTTATTGCTAATGAAATCTCTGTTGTTGTGGCTGATATGCCCTCTGCCTTTTACAAATGATATCGTCTTTCCCACTGCTTCTCACCTCCAATCTCTTACTCTCAAACTAGCTAAAGTCTTGTTACTTCTGACAGAAGTAACGCCTTATTAGTTTTGACACTACGCATCAAAACTAGGCGCTCTCCGAGGGCTCTCATGCGCCGAGGGCTTCTTGGGGATAACCACCACGCTGGCAACGCATATGTAAGTACACATCTGCCACCAGTGCCACGATTATCCAATGTCACTCCTTATACCCTTGCTCTGACATATTCCAGATCAACGAAATAAGGAGTGCCAACGAGATACCAGCCATGACTGCCATCATCGTTCCAGCACATTTCCATGCGAGTCGGCACCCATTTGCCATCTACCATGACCTCAATCCCCTCCCCGCAGTGAAATCCGCTATGCACCCACAGATCAGACACAAGCAGTCCATATCTGTCATTTACGCTGTTATATCCAAGTCGTCCTGTTGCCATTACGCCACTCCCCCTTTCATCATCTTTACAAGTTCTGCCTGATGCCTCTCCCTAAGCAGCTTCCGCACCGACTCAGATGGAAATCTGAGCTGGTACGTGTTTTCCTCTATCCGATTCGTGATACGATCATCATACAGGAGATCTTCTAGTGCGCTGTTGCTCGTATATATTGTTATCTTTTTATGTATATACCTGCTGTTGACAATCTGGTAGAACCGCTCCATAGACCAATCCTTCGGCACCTCTATTCCGAAATCGTCTATCACCAGAGCGTCCACCTCTGTGAGCTCATCCAGCAGCCTGTGTTCGGTCATCTGTGAATCGCTGTTCCATGAGGCTTTTATCTCGTTCAATATCTGTACCGATGTCGCAAATTTTACACCAACCGCATATCTTTCTATGACCTCATTTGCCAAAGAGACGGCAAATCTAGTCTTGCCGCTCCCTTTTACCGCCGAATACATGTATAACCCCATACCACGATCCTGCATTTTCTCGAAATCATCCAGCCAATAATTTGCGATCTGCATATTCATGTCGGCTATCTTCCGTGAATTGGCCATGTCATATATTGATGTATCAAAGCTGTCAAGTCTCAGTCCAGCAAATGCCTCCGGTATATCTGCAAAACTGAGCATTCTGTTCATTCGTTCTCTCTGCCATAAGCCACACTTACAATTTCTCGCATATTCATGTCCATCATCTGCGATATATAACTCTATACCCGTATCCCGACAAACCGGACACTTATAAGCCATACAGTTCTGCTTCTGCATCTGTCCATTTTTCATCTGTCCGATTGTATTTTTTAGGGATTCGCTTATCTTTGTCTCGATCATTTCCACTATCATAGCCTCCTCTCTTCTCGCTCTCCCTCTGGCTGTATTGTTTATTTTTTAATTCATTATTATTCGATGCTTTATTCTTAAATTGTGACATGTTTTCGGTATACCGTTTTTCTGCATCCTGCTTTTCGGTATGCCGATTATCCGTACACAGATTTTCAGTACACGGTGAGATTGGAATCTGATGAACTTCAAGAAAGGTGTCACCATATTTGCCATGCTCACCCCGTTCCTGTGTCCTTGTCAAATAGCCCGAATGCTCAAGCCGACTCAGACTTGTCTGTATCGCACTCTTCCCTTCTGGCAATATTTTGGCAAGCCCGACTATTGAAAAATCCCATTTATCCGGCAGAGAAAGGAGCGTTGCCAACATACCCCGATCCACCAGTTTCAAATCTGTATTCTTGAGAATATCTTTTCCGATCATTACAAAGCTGCCCGGTGTTTTGTTCTTTAATATCGGCAAATCAATCACCCCCTTTCTGGTTTAGCCTGTTCACAATATTTGCGATCTGTCTGTCCTGCTCAATGCTGAAATGCGAATATGTACGAATCGTCTCTTCTATACTGGCATGTCCAAGCAATCGTTGGATTGCATACATATCCGCTCCCTGTGACAAATAAAATGATGCTGCACTGTGTCTCAGATCATGCACTCTGATTATATTTGTCATACCGGCTTTCTCCATCTGCCGGTGCATCTTTGTTTCAACAGCTCTTATAATTACCGGAAATATTCTGGCATCCTCCGGATATTCATATAAACCATCCACATATCTCTTTAATTCATTGCACAGTGAATCCGGCAAATACACCCGCCGTATGGAATTCTTCGTTTTCGGTTCTGTGATAATATCCTTTTTATTTCTTCTGTCATACGTTTTAGAGATAAATATGGATTTCCCCACAAAATCAATATCAGATTTTGTAAGTGCCAGCGTCTCGCCGATTCTGAATCCACAGTAATATTGGAGTTGGAACAGAAGATGGTACATTGCATCTGTCTCAGGACTTATCGAATCCAGAAATTCCAAGAATTCTTCATGCGTCCAATACCGCAGCATCTGTTTTTCAGCATCCGATCTTCCAATCTTGGCAATTCCCCGGCACGGAGACTTTTCAAGACCATAGTATCGTTCTGCGTGGTTGAATATTCCGACTATCTGATTGTTGAGTGTTCTGTTATAGCATTCCGAATATCCCTGCTTCAGTATTTCATTCTGCCACGCAATTATATCTTCCGGCTGAACCGCATTTATACTCATACCTGCAATCGGAGCTTCAAGCAAATGTGTTCTAATCATATGCTCCTTTGTCAGATATGTTCTTTCCTTCAACATTCCTTTCTTGTCCGGCATGTACTTCTCAGTTATAAATGTACTAAGCGTCATTCCAAGATCCGCTTTCATCGCCTTTTGCTGTTCCGCAATATAGGCTTCTGCCTCCTTTTTCGTACGGAATCCACGCTTAGATTTCTGCTTTGTGCTGCCATCCCGCAGCTTAATTCGATAGACAGCTCTCCATTTCTTACCATCCGCATCTTTATACACAGGCATGTAAATCATCCCCCTCTCCATCAGACAGATTTAACCCAAAGTACATTTTCTCGAGCATTGGCGCTGGGATTCGTCCAGGTAATGTCTGATAGCTGGCATCACTCAGTCTTTTGTTTCCATCCTTAATCACCTTATATGCTGTACTCAATGATACATTGAGAATTTGTGCTACATCCTTTGCTGATAAGTAATATATTTTTGCCATATCTCTTCACCTCTTTTCTATTCGTTAGCTTTTTGCTATCTTTTTATGATTGCATTATAGGTTATCTTTTTGCTAACGTCAAGCATTTTTTGCTTTTCAAACGTTCAAATAACTGTTAATATTAGTAAATAAGGTCTTATGAGGTGGAGTATCATGACAATTGGTGAAAATATAAAAAGAATACGTGAACGGAATAATCTCACGCAAAAGCAGCTTGCATACCTGTCACATATCAGTGAGGGTATGATAAAACAATACGAGACAAATGTCCGTACACCAAAACAGGATAAGGTCAATCAGATTGCTGCAGCACTCGATGTAAACCCGGAAGTTCTTGCTGTTCCAAAGAATGTTGTGGGTGAAGATATGCACGCTTTATTCCGTGTTTTCCGTAATAAAAATGGGAAATTCGATACCGCCGGGAATCTACAGTTAAACCTTCCGGATATCGCTCTATGGTTTGATGAATGGAAAAAATATCAGGATACTATTGCAAGTGCAGATTTGCTACCAGATAAAGCAGAACGAGATGCGCTGATTGCGCAGGCAGAAGACCGCTTTAACTATTGGATGGATATATATCCAAGGTCAGCTTCTCTCAATCACAGTTTTGATGATTTATATGAAGAACATCGAAGAAAGATCGAAAAACCATCTAGAAAATAAGTAGAAAATCAAGTTTATAAATTTTTTTGTTGCCAAAATGTTGCCACAGGAGCAAATCCTGTGGCATTTTTTATTTCAAAACGTCAAAAAGGCTCCCAGAGGAAAACCTCTGGAAGCCTTGATTTTATTGCATTTATCTATAATCAGATATTGATTACTCGATGATAGAAGCAACTCTTCCTGAACCTACTGTTCTACCACCCTCACGGATAGCGAATGTAAGACCCTGGCTCATAGCGATTGGGTGGATGAGCTCGATTGTCATCTCTACGTTATCACCAGGCATGCACATCTCTGTACCAGCTGGAAGGTTACATACACCTGTAACGTCTGTTGTTCTGAAGTAGAACTGTGGACGATAGTTGTTGAAGAATGGAGTATGACGTCCACCCTCGTCCTTTGTAAGAACGTAAACCTGAGCTGTAAACTTATGGTGACATGTTACTGTACCAGGCTTAGCAAGAACCTGTCCACGAACGATCTGGTCACGGTTAATACCACGGAGAAGTGCTCCGATGTTATCACCAGCCTGAGCCTCGTCTAACTGCTTACGGAACATCTCGATTCCAGTAACAACAGTCTTCTGAACGTCCTCTTTAACACCAAGGATCTCTAACTCGTCGTTGAGGTGAAGTGTACCACGCTCTACTCTACCAGTTGCAACAGTACCACGACCTGTGATTGTGAATACGTCCTCTACTGGCATAAGGAATGGCTTATCTGTATCACGCTCTGGATCTGGGATATAAGAATCAACAGTATCCATAAGCTCCATGATCTTGTCTCCCCAAGGTCCCATTGGATCCTCAAGAGCCTTAAGAGCTGATCCCTGGATGATTGGGCAATCATTGAATCCGTACTCCTCAAGCTGCTCTGTAACTTCCATCTCTACGAGCTCGATAAGCTCTGGGTCGTCAACCATATCACACTTGTTAAGGAATACGATGATGTAAGGAACACCTACCTGACGAGAAAGGAGGATGTGCTCCTTTGTCTGAGCCATAACACCATCAGTAGCAGCAACAACAAGGATAGCACCATCCATCTGAGCTGCACCAGTGATCATGTTCTTAACGTAATCAGCATGTCCTGGACAGTCAACGTGTGCGTAATGTCTCTTCTCTGTCTCGTACTCAACGTGAGCTGTAGAGATAGTGATACCTCTTTCTCTCTCCTCTGGAGCCTTATCAATGTTCTCGAAATCTGTAGCTGTGTTACCAGCAACTCTCTCTGAAAGAACCTTTGTGATAGCAGCTGTAAGAGTAGTCTTACCGTGATCTACGTGTCCGATTGTACCGATGTTACAATGTGGCTTACTTCTATTAAACTTTTCCTTTGCCATGATATAAAATCCTCCTTAAAAATTATACCCCACGCGGGTTACTCGGCTAAAAATCATTATATAGAAAATACTAGAGATTTTCAACCATTTTTTATCTCTTTATACCAGCAGGCTAACGATATGTAATCTTTAACCTGCCAGCATATATAATTTTTTATTTATATGACCTGAAAGACCAGGAAAATGTCTTTCGTCAAATATCTTACTTAGAATGCTCTGCGATAACCTTCTCCTGAATGCTCTTTGGACACTGAGCGTACTTCTCAAAGAACATTGAGTAGTTACCACGACCCTGTGTTGATGAACGAAGCTCTGTTGAGTATCCGAACATCTCTGCAAGTGGAACGAATGCTCTGACGATCTTACCACCGCCGATATCATCCATACCCTCGATCTGGCCTCTCTTAGCATTTAAGCTTCCGATTACATCACCGAGGTACTCCTCAGGCATTGTAACCTCAACCTTCATGATAGGCTCAAGAAGAACTGGGTCAGCCTTAGCCATAGCCTCCTTGAATGCCATAGAACCAGCGATGTGGAATGCCATCTCTGATGAATCGACCTCATGGTATGATCCATCGTATACGTTAGCATAAACACCAAGTACTGGGTAGCCGCCAAGGATACCAGCCTTAGCTGCCTCTTCGATACCCTCTCCAACTGCTGGGATGTACTCCTTAGGAATAGCACCACCGACAACTGTTGACTCGAACTTGAATGTCTCCTCACCGTTAGGATCCATAGGCTCGAACTTAACCTTACAATGACCGTACTGTCCACGACCACCTGACTGCTTAGCATACTTGCTGTCGATATCAACTGGCTTTGTGAATGTCTCCTTGTAAGCAACCTGAGGTGCACCAACGTTTGCCTCAACCTTGAACTCACGGAGAAGACGATCAACGATAACCTCAAGGTGAAGCTCACCCATTCCGGCAATGATTGTCTGTCCTGTCTCTTTGTCTGTATGAGCCTTGAATGTAGGATCCTCCTCAGCAAGCTTTGCGAGTGCCTCACCCATCTTACCCTGATCATTCTTGGTCTTAGGCTCGATAGCAAGCTCGATAACTGGCTCTGGGAATTCCATTGACTCAAGGATAACTGGATGCTGCTCATCACAGATTGTGTCACCTGTAGTTGTAAGCTTGAAACCTACAGCAGCTGCGATATCTCCTGAGTAAACCTTATCAATCTCTTTACGAGCGTTGGCATGCATCTGTACGATACGTCCTACACGCTCCTTCTTATCCTTTGTTGCATTCAGTACATATGAACCTGAGTTCAGTGTACCTGAGTAAACTCTGAAGAATGCAAGCTTTCCAACGAATGGATCTGTCATGATCTTGAATGCAAGAGCTGAGAATGGCTCATCATCTGATGAATGACGAACAACCTCGTTACCGTCTGGATCAACACCTGTGATATCAGGGATATCTGTTGGTGCTGGCATGTACTCGATAACACCGTCAAGCATCTTCTGAACACCCTTGTTCTTGTAAGCTGAACCAAGGAATACAGGAACTGCCTCACATGCGATAGTTGCTCTACGAAGAACCTTCTTCATCTCATCGATTGATGGCTCCTCGCCCTCAAGGTACATCATCATTAAGTCGTCATCTAACTCGCAGATCTTCTCGACAAGGTTCTCATGCCACTTGTCTGCAAGCTCCTTAAGGTCATCAGGGATAGTTGTGATCTCGATGTCCTCGCCCTTATCATCTTTGTAGTAGTATGCTTCCATCTCGAACAGATCGATCAGACCGATGAAGTCTGACTCTTTTCCGATAGGGATCTGTACTGGAATTGCATTCTTGCCCAGACGATCAATGATTGTCTGAACTGAGTAGAAAAAGTCTGCACCCATTTTATCCATCTTGTTGATGAATGCCATACGAGGTACATTGTATGTGTCAGCCTGACGCCATACGTTCTCTGACTGAGGCTCTACACCAGCCTTAGCATCGAATACACCTACAGCTCCGTCAAGTACACGAAGTGAACGCTCAACCTCAACAGTGAAGTCAACGTGTCCCGGAGTATCGATGATGTTGATTCTGTGCTCTAACGCGCCAGCCTTTGGTTTGTGATGATCCTCAAGTGTCCAGTGACATGTTGTAGCAGCTGAAGTAATTGTTATACCTCTCTCCTGCTCCTGCTCCATCCAGTCCATGGTAGCTGTACCGTCATGAGTATCACCAATCTTATAGTTAACACCAGTATAGTATAAGATACGCTCTGTAAGAGTTGTCTTACCTGCATCGATATGAGCCATAATACCAATGTTTCTTGTTCTGTCCAATGGATATTCTCTTCCAGCCAACGGATTGTCCTCCTTTTGCTAATTTTCGTAACACATCTATTGTGTCCCATATACACATAAGCATGCATGCAAATGCATTCTCACACAGATAACTAGAATCTGTAGTGAGCGAATGCCTTGTTTGCCTCTGCCATCTTGTGCATGTCTTCTTTTCTCTTTACAGATGCACCTGTGTTGTTAGCTGCATCCATGATCTCCTTCGCAAGTCTCTCTTCCATAGTCTTCTCACTTCTTGCACGTGAGAAAGCTGTTAACCAACGAAGTCCGAGAGCCTGTCTTCTGTCAGGTCTTACATCGATAGGTACCTGATATGTTGCACCACCGATACGTCTAGCCTTAACCTCGAGGAGTGGCATGATGTTGTTCATAGCCTCTTCGAATACCTCTAATGCAGGCTTACCAGTCTCTTCTGCGATACGATCAAATGCACCGTAGACGATCTTCTGTGCTACACCCTTCTTACCATCTAACATAATGTTGTTGATAAGCTTTGTAACGACCTTATTGTTGTAAATTGGATCCGCTAATACGTCTCTCTTTGCGATATGTCCTTTACGTGGCACGGTTCTTCCCTCCTTAATTATTTATTAAATCTTCGGTACTCACATTCTCTATATAATTATGGAATGTGTTCGTGCTGTTATCTGTCTTAATTGTTTCTATCTGAATTATTATCTATATAAAAACATGACCTTACCAGCACAAATTAGAATTGTGTTCTAGCATGTTTTATTTTGCATCCTTAGGACGCTTTGTACCATACTTTGAACGAGCCTGACGTCTCTTTGCTACACCTGCTGTATCAAGAGTACCTCTGATGATATGGTATCTTGTACCAGGTAAGTCCTTTACTCTTCCACCACGGATAAGTACAACGCTATGCTCCTGAAGGTTATGACCCTCACCTGGGATATAACTTGTTACTTCGATTCCGTTTGAAAGACGTACTCTGGCGATCTTTCTAAGAGCTGAGTTAGGCTTCTTAGGAGTAGCTGTCTTAACTGCTGTACAAACTCCTCTCTTCTGTGGTGAGCTTGTCTCTACTGGCTTCTTCTTGAGTGAGTTGAAACTTCTCTGAAGAGCTGGTGCAGTTGACTTCTTCTCTACTGTCTGTCTTCCTTTTCTAACTAACTGGTTAAATGTTGGCATGTTTTCACCTCCTGTATATAAATTAAAAATGATAAAGCATGTTTTTACGCATGCTTTATCATTATATAGTCGAGTATTTTCTCTGTCAAGCATTTATTTGACAAATATTTTCTTAACGAACTCAAAGACTCTCTCTGTTTCCATTGCCAGTCTGGCTTGATCAAATTCTGTATAACCTTCATTTACAAGAAACGCCTGTCCCATTATATATTTGTGCATTTCCTCATTTATCTGATCTGCAACAATCTCATCACAGTGAAGTGTCTCAACTAACATCTTCTCTGTCCTGGTATCCTTAAACAGTCCATGTCCCGAGTCATTGTCTGCAACGAGCTGTCTGAACAACACCCTCTCACTGTCTGCAAACTCACAGACAATAGTGGTCTGGCTGACATAATCCGCATTCTCTTTCTTACACAGACTTGTCTTCAGGGAACCGTAAACCTCATTTATACGCTCTGTTGTAATCTCTATAACAGCTCCCATATCAACAAAATTCTCATATATTGGTTGTGTTGAACAGGAAATCTCTTTTGCCAGTTTTCTTGCTGTTATTGCGGCAATTCCTTCTCTTCTGGCAAGGTTATACGCCGCTTCTAATATACCTTCTTTATTGATTTTCTTTACAGCAGCCATATTATTCCATTTCTTTCTTACTAAATATTTCCAAAAAGAAATCCGGCATATCCTATTTCTCACAGGTATATCTGAATACCTTTATGAGAAATTGACATATCCCGGATTCCCCTTATATCCTTCATGTCGAGCAGCTTCGCAGCCACTACTTTTTTATATACATCCAAGCAAATGAGTGATTACTCTTCGTCAGCATCTCCGGCTGTATCGAGGGTCTCAAATACGATCTCCTCTGAATTTACATTCTCTAACTCTTCGTAATCATCTGTATCCTCATCTTCATCAAAGAAGTTAAGCTCTTCCATATCAGTGTCAAGCTTTACTGAACGATATCTCTTCATTCCTGTACCAGCAGGTATAAGCTTTCCGATGATAACGTTTTCCTTAAGTCCGATAAGTGGATCAACCTTACTCTTGATCGCAGCATCTGTAAGAACCTTTGTTGTCTCCTGGAATGATGCAGCCGACATAAATGAATCAGTTGCAAGTGATGCCTTTGTTATACCAAGCATTATCTGTGTTCCAGTTGCAGGCTCCTTGCCCTCTGCGATAAGCTTCTCATTTGTATCTTCAAACTCAAGCAGATCTGCCTGTGTTCCTGGAAGATAATCTGAATCTCCCGGCTCATCAATTATGATCTTCTTAAGCATCTGTCTTACGATGATCTCAATGTGCTTATCATTGATATCAACACCCTGAAGTCTGTAAACCTTCTGAACCTCACGGAGCATGTAATCCTGAACTGCACGAACACCCTTTATCTTAAGGATATCATGTGGATTAACTGATCCCTCTGTAAGCTCATCACCAGCCTCAAGTACCTGATCATCAAGAACTCTGATACGTGAACCATAAGGAATAAGATATGCCTTTGACTCACCTGTCTCATCGTTTGTTATGACAACCTCTCTCTTCTTCTTGTTGTCACGGAGCTGTACCTTTCCGCCAAACTCTGCAATGATCGCAAGTCCCTTTGGCTTTCTGGCCTCGAAAAGCTCCTCAACTCTTGGAAGACCCTGTGTGATATCGCCACCGGCAACACCACCTGTATGGAATGTTCTCATTGTAAGCTGTGTACCAGGCTCACCGATTGACTGTGCAGCGATAATTCCAACTGACTCACCAACCTGTACAGGCATTCCTGTTGCCATGTTCGCACCGTAGCACTTTGCACACACACCGAGGTGTGACTTACATGTGAGGACTGTTCTGATCTTAAGCTTTGCATCTGATCTTACAACTTCGTTTCCATCGTCATCCTTAACGGTGAATGGAACGCCGTTGGCATCGACACCCTTCTTAACAATGAGCTCAGCTCTCTTAGGAGTTACCATATGATTTATCTTGACAAGCATGTTGCCCTCTGCATCATATACAGACTCTGCAAGGTAACGTCCTGTGATTCTCTCCTGAAACTCCTCGATCATTTCCTTGCCCTCTCTGAAGGCCTCAATGACCATACCCGGAATTGAATCTCTTCCTATACTACAATCAGGCTCTCTGATTATAAGATCCTGTGATACATCTACAAGTCGTCTTGTCAGGTATCCTGAATCGGCTGTACGAAGAGCTGTATCTGACAGACCCTTACGAGCACCATGCGCTGAAATGAAATACTCCAGAACGTCAAGTCCCTCTCGGAAGTTAGACTTGATTGGGAGCTCAATGGTCTTACCTGTTGTATCTGCCATCAGTCCTCGCATACCTGCAAGCTGCTTGATCTGCTGATTAGAACCACGGGCTCCAGAATCAGCCATCATGAATATATTGTTATATTTATCAAGACCTGCGAACAGGAGATCCTGCAGATGCTTATCTGCCTTCTCCCAGATCTTAACTACTGCCTGATATCTCTCCTCGTCTGATACAAGACCACGTCTGAACTTCTTGGTGATTTGGTCAACGAGCTTCTGTGCATCCTCAAGGATATCCTTCTTCTCATCAGGCACCTTCATATCTGAAATAGATACTGATATAGCACTTCTTGTTGAATACTTATATCCTATTGCCTTGACATCATCAAGAACCTCTGCAGTCTTTGTTGCACCGTGTGTATTGATACACTTGTCAAGGATTGGCTTGAGCTGCTTCTTTCCTACATGGAAATCTATCTCAAGCTTCAGAGCGTTCTCACGAACAGTTCTGTCTACATATCCGAGATCCTGTGGAATGATCTCATTGAAGAGAAGCTTTCCAAGTGTTGTATCGATAACACCTGTAACTTCCTCGCCCTCGAACTCACCGGTTCTTCTTACATGGATCTTGGTGTGAAGTGTAATTCCACCATTCTCATATGCAAGTATTGCCTCATTCTTGGACTTAAAATATCTTCCCTCTCCGATCTCGCCTTCCTTTTCCATTGTCAGATAGTAGATACCAAGTACCATATCCTGTGAAGGAACGGCAACAGGCGCACCATCTGATGGCTTCAGCAGGTTGTTAGGTGAAAGCAGAAGGAATCTACACTCAGCCTGTGCCTCTACTGTAAGTGGAAGATGGACAGCCATCTGGTCTCCATCGAAATCGGCATTGAAGGCTGTACATACGAGTGGGTGAAGCTTTATAGCCTTACCGCCTACAAGCACTGGCTCAAATGCCTGGATTCCAAGTCTGTGAAGTGTAGGGGCACGGTTAAGCATAACCGGATGCTCCTTGATGACATCCTCAAGAATGTCCCAAACCTGTGGCTCAAGCTTCTCTACCATCTTCTTTGCCTGCTTGATATTGTTTGCCTTACCTGTAGCTGTAAGCTCCTTCATAACAAATGGCTTGAACAGCTCGATAGCCATCTCCTTAGGGAGACCGCACTGGTAAATCTTAAGCTCTGGTCCAACTACGATAACTGAACGTCCTGAGTAGTCAACTCGCTTACCAAGAAGGTTCTGACGGAAACGTCCCTGCTTACCTTTCAGCATCTCTGAAAGTGACTTCAGTGCTCTGTTACCAGGGCCTGTTACCGCACGTCCACGTCTACCGTTATCTATAAGTGCATCAACTGCCTCCTGAAGCATTCTCTTCTCATTTCTCACGATGATCTCAGGAGCACCGAGATCAAGGAGTCTGCGGAGACGATTATTTCTGTTGATAATTCTTCTGTACAGATCGTTGAGGTCTGATGTTGCAAATCTTCCACCTTCAAGCTGTACCATAGGTCTGATATCTGGTGGGATAACAGGTATTACATTCATGATCATCCACTCAGGTCTGTTCTCTGATGTTCTGAATGCCTCCATTACCTCAAGTCTCTTGATGATCCTTGTACGCTTCTGGCCGCTGCATGTCTCAAGCTCTTTCTTAAGCTCTGCGCTCTCGGCATCAAGGTCTATTGCCTTGAGAAGCTTCTGTATAGCCTCTGCGCCCATCTCTGCAACGAATGAACCGTAACCATACTCCTTCTCTGCCTCTCTGAACTCCTGCTCGTTGAGGATCTGCTTGTAAGCAAGCGGAGTATCCTTTGGATCTGTTACTATATATGATGAGAAGTACAGTACCTTCTCAAGCACTCTTGGTGATATATCAAGGATCAGTCCCATACGGCTAGGGATTCCCTTGAAGTACCATATATGTGATACAGGAGCAGCGAGCTCAATATGTCCCATACGCTCTCTACGAACGTTGGACTTTGTTACCTCAACTCCACACTTATCACACACGATTCCCTTGAATCTGATCTTCTTGTACTTACCACAATTACACTCCCAGTCCTTCTGTGGCCCAAATATTCTCTCACAGAACAGACCGTCCTTCTCAGGCTTAAGTGTTCTATAGTTGATAGTCTCAGGGCGCTTTACCTCACCATGTGACCATTCTCTTATCTTTTCAGGAGATGCAAGTCCGATTTTTATTGCGTCAAAGTTCAATGACTTTTCCTGTTCTGCATTGTCTACATTGTATTCTGGCATCTTACAAAGCTCCTTTCTTATTCTTCCTCATTATTATCCATATAATCTGAATCGCCGAGGTCTTCCATATCACTTATATCGTCGTTCTCATCAACCTCTGAGAATCCGCTTGCCTGAAGCTCATCTGCGTCATCGCCTCTGAACACCTCAGGTGCATCGCTCTCATCCATATCATCGTCTCTGTCTGATGATCTGTCGCTGAGAAGTCTCTTGATACTTGTGTTGTAATCATAAGCTTCCATGGTCTCGCTGAGATCAACTTCAACCATCTTCTTGTTGCCTTCCTCGTCCTCTTCCTCTCTTACGACTCTTACATCAAGTCCGAGAGCCTGGAACTCCTTGAGAAGTACCTTGAATGACTCAGGCACACCAGGTGCTGGTATATTGTCGCCCTTGATAATAGCCTCATATGTCTTAACACGTCCTACAACATCATCAGACTTAACTGTCAGAATCTCCTGCAGTGTGTATGAAGCACCATAAGCCTCAAGAGCCCAAACCTCCATCTCTCCGAAACGCTGTCCACCAAACTGAGCTTTACCACCCAGTGGCTGCTGTGTTACCAGTGAGTACGGACCGGTTGAACGAGCATGGATCTTATCATCAACCAGATGGTGCAGCTTGAGGTAATGCATGTAACCGATAGTTACAGGGGCATCAAAGTTCTCACCTGTTCTACCATCACGGAGCTGAACCTTACCTGTTCTGTTGATAGGCACGCCCTTCCACTCTGCTCTGTGGTCTCTGTTCGTGTAGAGGTAATCCATAACCTCAGGCTTTACTGTATCCTTGTACTTAGCCTCGAAGTCTTCCCATGTACCATTTGCATAGTCATTGGCCATCTCCAGTGTATCCATGATGTCAAACTCTGTAGCACCATTGAATACAGGAGTGGATACCTTGAATCCAAGAACCTGTGAAGCAAGTCCGAGATGGATCTCGAGGACCTGTCCGATGTTCATTCGTGAAGGAACGCCCAGTGGGTTAAGCACGATATCAAGAGGACGTCCGTTTGGAAGGAATGGCATATCCTCAACAGGGAGCACTCGTGAAACTACACCCTTGTTACCATGACGACCAGCCATCTTATCTCCGACCTGGATCTTTCTCTTCTGTGCTATATATACTCTGACCTTCTTGTCTACGCCTGCCGGAAGATCGTCTCCATCAGCACGTGTAAATACCTTTGCATCTATAACAATACCGAATGCTCCGTGTGGAACCTTCAGTGATGTATCTCTTACCTCTCTTGCCTTCTCACCGAAGATGGCACGAAGAAGTCTCTCCTCTGCTGTCAGCTCAGTCTCTCCCTTTGGAGTAACCTTTCCAACGAGGATATCACCGGCACGAACCTCTGCGCCGATTCTGATGATACCATTCTCATCAAGATCCTTGAGGACATCATTTGACAGACCTGCAAGATCTCTTGTGATCTCCTCCTTACCAAGCTTGGTATCACGAGCCTCACACTCGTATTTCTCTATATGAATTGATGTGTATACATCATCCTGTACAAGTCTCTCGCTGAGAAGAACCGCATCCTCGTAGTTGTAACCTTCCCATGTCATGAAACCGATCAGTGGGTTCTTACCAAGTGCGATCTCTCCGCCAGATGTTGAAGGGCCATCTGCGATAACCTCTCCAGCCTTTACGTGGTCACCCTTGAACACGATAGGTCTCTGGTTCATACAGTTACCCTGGTTGCTTCGTGCAAACTTGATGATGTGATATACATCCTTTGTTCCATCCTCATCTGCTCTTACACAGACCTCTGTGCTGTTTGAATATTCTACAACACCGTCTCTCTTGGCAACGACGCAGACACCTGAATCTACAGCAGCCTTTGCCTCCATACCTGTTCCAACCACTGCTGACTCTGTCATCATAAGAGGAACCGCCTGACGCTGCATGTTTGATCCCATGAGGGCACGGTTAGCATCATCGTTCTGAAGGAATGGGATCATCGATGTAGCAACTGAGAATACCATCTTAGGTGATACATCCATGAGATCAACCTTTGACTTAGGGAACTCGGTTGTATCAGCTCTGAATCTTCCTGATACATTGTTCTTGACAAAGTGTCCATTCTCATCTATAGGCTCATTAGCCTGTACTACTCTGTATCTGTCCTCCTCGTCTGCTGTAAGGTAAACAACCTCATCTGTAACAACAGGGTTAGAAGGATCTGTCTTATCAAGCTTTCTATATGGAGCCTCAACGAAACCATACTCGTTGATACGCGCATATGTAGCCAGTGAGTTGATAAGTCCGATGTTAGGACCCTCAGGGGTCTCGATAGGACACATTCTACCGTAATGTGTATAGTGTACATCTCGGACCTCGAATCCGGCTCTGTCTCGTGAAAGTCCACCAGGGCCAAGGGCTGAAAGTCTTCTCTTATGAGTCAGCTCTGACAGAGGGTTATTCTGATCCATAAACTGTGACAACTGTGAACTTCCGAAGAACTCCTTAACAGCAGCCGTTACAGGCTTGATATTGATAAGGGACTGAGGTGTGATAGACTCAGCATCCTGTGTTGTCATTCTCTCTCTTACAACTCTCTCAAGTCTTGAAAGACCGATTCTATACTGGTTCTGAAGAAGCTCTCCAACCGCTCTGATACGTCTGTTGCCCAGATGGTCGATGTCATCGTCATTACCAATGCCATACTCGAGGTGAATGTTGTAATTTATGGAAGCAAATATGTCTTCCTTTGTAATATGCTTTGGTACGAGGTCTGACATGTCTCTCTCTATGGCAGCCTTGAGCTTCTCTGTATCATCACCATACTCCTCGAGGAGTCCCTCGAGAACCGGATAATATACTCTCTCCACAATGCCAAGCTCAGCAGGATCAAAATCCACATAGTTGGCAATGTTGACCATCATATTAGAAAGAACCTTAACGTTTCTCTCCTCTGTCTGGATCATAACATAAGGAACTGCTGCATCCTGAATTGTGTCTGCAAGCTCCTCTGATACTGTTGTTCCAGCTTCAGCGATAACCTCTCCTGTGCTAGGATCGATAGCATCCTCAGCAAGGACATGTCCTGCTATACGAGCCTTGAGAGCAAGCTTCTTGTTGAACTTGTAACGTCCAACCTTTGCAAGATCGTATCTTCTCGCATCAAAGAACATAGCATTAATAAGGCTCTCTGCATTCTCAACTACTGAAGGCTCGTCTGGTCTGATCTTCTTGTAAAGCTCTACCACGCCCTCTGCATATGACTTTGCAGGATCCTTGTTAAGACTCTCCATGATCTTTGGCTCCTCGCCAAATAAATCTATGATCTCCTGATCTGTTCCAAGACCAAGTGCACGGATAAGAACAGTCACAGGTACCTTTCTGGTTCTATCCACACGAACATAGAATACATCGTTGGAATCTGTCTCATACTCCAGCCATGCACCTCTGTTAGGAATTACTGTACATGCATACAGCTTCTTACCAACCTTATCATGTGTTATATCATAGTAAATACCAGGTGAACGCACTAACTGGCTTACTATAACTCGCTCTGCACCATTGATAACGAATGTTCCTGTCTCTGTCATAAGAGGAAGATCACCCATGAATATCTCATGATCTGACATCTCCTTAGCATCTCCGACTCTGAGTCTGACCTTGACTCTGAGAGGCGCCGCATATGTTGCATCTCTCTCCTTGCATTCCTCGATACTGTACTTCAAGTCATCTTTACAGAACTGAAAATCTACGAACTCAAGACTATACTGTCCAGAGTAATCAGTGATAGGAGAAATATCCCTGAATGCTTCCTTCAGACCGTCAGTTAAGAACCAATTGTATGAATTCTTCTGAACCTCTATGAAGTTAGGCATCTCCAGGACGTCCTTCTGCTTAGCGTAGCTCATTCTGTAGCCTTTTCCAGACTTGACAGGACTAATTCTGTTCTTTTCCATCGACACATTCACCCCTTGGAATTTATTTTTATGCTTTTTAAGACAAACCTTAGTTTAAATAAGTGTTTTAAAGCCATTTATCACCATATTATGATGTGTATGCACACGAAGCCATAATAGTGACAGTTTACTATCCTAACAGCAAATGCAATATTTGTCAACTATATTTTGGAAATTTTTTAGATTTTTTTATTAATTGAGAAAAGATGTATAGAAAAACCGGCCCGGCGGGATGAGATCCATCTCCGCCAGGCCGAATAAAGTCTGATAATAAAATAAGGATCAAATTACTTTAATGTAACCTTAGCGCCCTCAGCCTCGAGCTTTGTCTTAGCTTCCTCAGCCTCTTCCTTAGTAGCGTCCTCCTTGATTACCTTTGGAGCACCATCTACAGCGTCCTTAGCTTCCTTAAGACCTAAGCCTGTAAGCTCACGAACAACCTTGATAACCTTAACCTTGTTAGGACCAACCTCTGTAAGCTCTACGTTGAATGAATCCTTCTCCTCGGCTGCTGCTGCACCGTCTGCACCTGCTGCTGCAACTACAACACCTGCTGCTGCTGATACGCCGAACTCCTCTTCACAAGCCTTAACTAAGTCGTTTAACTCTAATACTGATAAACCTTTGATTACTTCAATAATTTCCTGAGTTGTCATTATGTTTTTCCTCCATATAATATAATTTGTTATTTTGTAATGCATCCGCACATCATTCTCGTATCATGCGGATACCATTTGTCCATGATATAGACAGTTGAATATCTGACAGCATATGATCCCGGCAGTGCCGATATATACATCAGATGTTCTATCAGGCTTAATATTAAGCCTCCTTCTGCTCTGCGATCTGCTTGATAACACGAGCGAAGTTTGCGATAGGTGACTGGATACTTCCAAGGAACTTGGAAATAAGCGCGTCTCTTGAAGGGATCTTTGCAATAACCTGGATTCCTTCTGCATCGTAGAATGTACCTTCTACAACGCCGCCCTTAAGCTCAAGAGCTGGGGCATTCTTTGCGAAGTCTGCAAGAACTCTTGCAGCCGCTGTAGCGTCATCCTTGCAGATTGCAAGACCAGTCGGTCCCTCTAAACAACCCTTAAGGCCTTCGAACTCTGTTCCCTCGATAGCGAAGTTAACCATTGTGTTCTTGTATACCTTGTATACAACACCAGCTTCTCTTAAATTCTTACGGAGCTGTGTATCCTGCTCAACTGTAAGACCACGATAGTCTACAACTACTGCAGTAGCAGCGCCTTCAAGATTTGCCTTGATCTCTTCTACTATTGGCTTCTTTAACTCTACCTTTGCCATAATGCGCCTCCTTATTTTACTAATGACTGCACATTCCAAGATATAAAAAAACTCTCAAAGCCCTAAGACCTGAGAGTAGATTGTTAATTCAATAACGATATCTTTCCTCGGTAGGTGATATAACATCTTACGCCCTAAGGCACCTACTGTCTTCGGCAGTTCATCGTTGCTTAATGTAACACACTGCAAATGCAATGTCAACAATTTTTTTATTTTTTACCCGACCTTGTTAATTTACAATAATAACGTAACAAACGGGTGTTCGTAAAAAGTGCAAAAGGCAGTTTGTACTTCCCCTCTCATTCGTTTGTACCCTATAGGCTCAGATGCTCATGAGCCTATAGGAAATAACTGGTTGTTCATTATAAATATGGAGGTGGCTGTTATGGCTTATTTGTTTGACTTAGATCTTGTTAAGACTTCTCAGGAAGAGAGGATAATTAAAGGTAAAAATGGTGAGGCTGATAGTAAATACTATGTCGTTGGCTTATCGAACGGCATTAAATCTTTCGACGTGACATGTGGAGAGAAAAACAATCTGGTAACTATCGGTGTTTTTCAGAAGTGCAAAGTGTACTTCGATATAGTGGATAAGAAGCTGAAGGCGGTGGATGCTGTTTCTGCTACTGGCTCGGTTGGTAAGGGCGGTGAAAAACATGAGTGATGGTTTTTCTCTTGTTCTTGCTAAAAATGACCTAAATGCCATATCAAATAGATATTCTTATTCTGATTGTTTAAGGTCATTATATCAGATATATGGATTTGCGCAGGCTCTTTTGAATGTTGGTATAGATCCTCATATTTTTGATAATGATAATACCTCTTCATAGGTATTTGGATATATCTTATGAAAGGAGGTGAACGTTATGGAGTTTTCAGCAGTAACATCCGCCGTGGGTAATCTTTCTACGGTAATGGGCACAGTGCTTGATACTATCGCTGGTAATCCGCTACTTATGGTGCTTATGGCAGTACCTGTTGTAGCCGCTGGTTGCATAGTATTTAAGAAGCTTGTTAGAGCCGCACGTGGCTAGTCCTTATGGATCAGATATCTTTGTTGTTTTGTAATAGGGTGTAGAGATACACCCTATTATTTTAGAAAAAATATGGGAGGTGAAAAAAATGGTAAAGAAAATTAGCAGAATCAAAGTAATGTATATACTACTTGCGGTTTTGGTAATGTTTTGCTCTGTATGCCCTCGGTTTGTAGTGCTTGCTGCTGATGGTTCAACAGATGATACAAAACTTGGTTCAAATATTGCGCCATATATGCACGGAGAAGATTATGTTACTAAGAGTGGTTATCTTTATCAGAACAAGTCTTTTAAAACAAAATTAAATAAAGATAATGCGTCTGCGGTGTATAAAAACCCTAGTCCGTATGAGTGTGAAAATACTTGTTTTAAAGAAAATGGTGAACCCGCTGTTAAAAGTAATCAGCAACAATGGTCTGACTTTCTCGCTGAGTTAGGCACTCAGGATTTTACAGGCTCTAATGATTTGTACTTTGTATTGTATGAGACTTCTGGATCAAAGCAATATGGAACAGGGGCAAGTATACTTGCCTATTATATGTGGGTTCCTAAAGGTTCAAGGATATGTATGGGTTATAGTGCTAATACTGCTGGGTCTGATGATTCTTATTATAATCTATATGAATTCGCGCGTGTTTATACTTCGTCTGATGTTGGTGGTATTTCTTCCCTTGGCGGCAATCTTGCAGGCGGTTATGATAAGTTTTCTTGGGTCGTTCATGGTGATTCTGATGGTGACACTGCTTTTTTTAAAAAAGATTCTTCTATAGGATATAGGGGGTTTCGCTTTAAAGTGCAAAATGCTGATACTGGTCTTGGCGACTTTCGGTTAATGGCTACAAATATTCCTCTTGTAAAGTGTGCAGAAAATGAAAATGGTTATATAAAAGATTATACAAATTGTAAGAAGTTTCTGGAAGGTCAAACGGATTTAGCTGATAATCAGAATCCAGATTATGTCGAGAAGAAAAAGGAAGGCTGTGATTCCTTCGGCTGGGATAGCTTCGTTATGAACGTTATACCAGAAGCTGGGGTTGATAATAAGAGCTCTTATAAATTTTCTGCAACTTATAATTATGATTCCTTCCCAAAAATGGTTGTTAGTCCTGACGATTATCAATTTGAATTTAAGTTTTCTGTAAGGGTTTGTTATAAAATGAAATCCGCTGTTCTTGAAGAACGTTCGTTTGATTTAGGGACTTTAAAAGCAAACGTTGGTGATTTTTCAAATAATTATACTGCTTATCTAAATTCGCTTGATGTTGAAGGTGTCACTAGCGATGATGTTTCTTTTGGTAGCTTTATGGATAGTGTGACTACTGGAATTGAAGCGTTTGGTACTTTGTTAGGACTTGATAAGGGGGATATAGTCAATATATCTTCTTCGGATTTGTATTGCACGGCTTTTGTCCGGAAAATAGGTGGTAATAGTGGTTTGTCGGGGCAACAGAGTTTTGCTAAGTGGAGTCTATCTACATTTGAAAAAACTGATTTAAGTAATAACATAACTGCATCTACTACGGGGGAAGGCAAAGATAAAAAAGTAACTCAGGTTGTTGGGAATGATGACGGCAAAACAGTAATAAATATCACCGTCAATGTTACTGGTGGTGCTGGCGGTGACGGCGGTAGTGGCGGCTCTGGCGGTGATGGTGGCTCTGGCGGTGATGGTGGCTCTGGCGGTGACGGCGGCTCTGGCGGTGACGGTGGCTCTGGCGGTGGTGGCTCTGGTACTGCTACAGATCCTAGCGCAAGCGGGTTTTGGTCGATACTCAAAGGTATAGTCGCTTTTTTTAAGGCTCTGCTTGATGGAGAGGACGGACTTTTTCCAGTCATAGCGGCATTTTTTGAGTTTATCCCCGCCGGTTTCTGGACTGTGGTGATTGGTGCTGTTGTTATTATCGCGGTAATCAGTATTTATAAACTGCTTAAAAAGTAGGGGGTGTATGTATGATTGAATGCATTAAGGCTATAGCTAAGTGTATATTTGATGTTCTTAATCACAAGTTCAACGCTGGTGATGTAAGCTTTTCGATTTGGAACATTATAATGACATTTCTTATATGTTCCCTTGTTGGGACACTGCTTTACTATTTTATCCGTGGAGTAGCTGAGAGTGGGGATGAATAAGATAAAAGACTGGAATTTATTTCCCAGTCTTCTTCTTTCTCTTGATTCCCCATATAGCAATTATTGTAGCTATGATTATTGGAATTATGAATATTAAACTTGGTATGATTAAGTACCATATAGTTTTCATTTATTTTATCTCCTTTCTTGGTTTTATTGATAAATATTATAAATCAGAATCGGAGTAAGTACAAATAAAAAGTGAGGTAAAAGTTATGGATGGTTTTGATATTTTGATTTTAGTTCTGGGAATTGCAATAATTTTTGGTATTGAAAAGTGGATAAAAATGGTGATGAAGAGAGGTAAATATTAAATGATTATTTTTTGTCTGGTTTTGGTCGTCGTATGTTTTTTATGGTGCGTCTTTGTATTGCTTTATTCTTTGTTGGGAGGTTGATTAGTAGTGGAAATGTGTAATGAGAATTGTGATACATGTATAGAAGATAAAAGTTGTTGCAATGGTGTATATCGTCCTATTTTTAATCTGTGTGATAAGTGTGTAAATGAATATGGTTGTAATCATCGTGATTGTTCTGATGATTGTGAGGATTACTATTCCGTAGATCAATTATAAATTATGAGGGATGGTGAGTGGTTATGTGTTCGGATGTAAAGGAAATGGTATTTTATTTCTCTCTTAGTGTTGTATGTTTTATATGTGGTCAGATATATTCCAGGTGGAAAGATCCTGGCTGTTATGCCTTTTATGTATGTGCAGTGACAAGTTTTATATTAACACTTGTATTCTTTATTTTGTGCATTTTAGGAGGTGTTTAGAATGTCATTGGTATATTTAATAGTCTTTATGTTGGGCTCTCTTCAGCTTATCAAGGAGTATAGAGAATTTAACGAGTTTAAGCGGGATGAAGAAAGTTTTAATGAATATAAAAATAAGGAGAGTGATTATCTTGAGTCGAAAATTGAAAATAACGATTTTGATTGGTAGCTTGTTTGTCATATGCTTCAGCTTGTTTCATATGGCAACTGCACATGCTCAGACTATTGACACCGGACTTGGACAAGTCACTGTGACAGAGATCCCGAGTTCTGAAGTGCCGATAGCTACGGCGGGTGATGCGGGCTTTCTGACTACGCACAGGGATATAACAGATGTATACAATGTATGTGTACTTATAGCTATCGAAT